>FWPV01012848.1_pt1 | contig 12782 bp, 14 predicted proteins | sample 2228371 | NCBI WGS metagenome assembly FWPV01 (sample SAMEA103939776, study PRJEB20133) | metagenome | reverse complement strand
ACATCACCGCCACCCGCTCGGAGAAGGCCCTGTCCAAAGCGCCGGCCAGCGTCACCGTGATCTCCGGCCAGGAGATCGAGGACGGCTTGATCAAGGATATCAAGGACCTGGTCCGCGACGAGCCGGGCGTGTCCGTCCGCAGCGCCCCGGCGCGTTTCACCACCGCCGGCGCCTCGACAGGGCGCGACGGCAATGCGGGCTTCAACATCCGCGGCCTGGAAGGCAACCGCGTGCTTATCGTCGTGGACGGCGTACGCGTGCCCGACAGCTTCGCCTTCGGCGCGCAATCTGTGGGTCGTGGCGATCAGGTCGATCTGGACACGCTGAAGTCCGTGGAGATCGTTCGGGGCCCGGCCTCGGCGCTGTATGGCTCGGACGGTCTGGCGGGCTCGGTCAGCTTCATCACCAAGGACCCGTCCGACATCATCAAGCCCGGCAAGACGTTCGCGGGCCGCGCGCGCGTCGGCTACGCCTCGGCCGACCAGAGCTGGACGAAGAGCGTGCTGCTGGCGGGCCAGTCCGGCCGTTGGGAAGGCCTGCTGACCTACACCCGCCGCGACGGCGAGGGCCAGAAGACCGCCGGGACCAACAACGCCGCCAACACCGACCGCACCACCGCCAACCCCGAGGACAATCAGTCAAACGCCATCCTCGGCAAGCTGATCTACAGCCCCAATGACAACAACCGCATCCGCCTGACGGTCGATCATCTGGATCGCGACGTCGATTGGACGGTGCTGTCGGCGATCGCTAAGCCGCCGCTGGCCGCGACCAGCGTCATCGGCATGACCGCCTTCGACAAGGTCAAGCGCGACCGGGTCAGTGTCGATCACCGCTTCGACGGCGGCCAGGGCCTGATCGACACCGCCCACACCACCCTCTACTGGCAAAAAAGCACGACGCGCCAGTTCTCGGCCGAGGACCGCAACACCGCCGCCGACCGCACGCGGGACGCCACCTTCAACAATCGCGTGTTCGGCGCCAGCGTCGAACTCCACAGCCTCTTCGACCAGGGCGCGGTGACGCATGACGTGGTCTGGGGCGGCGACGCGTCGATCACCCGCCAGAGCGGCACGCGTGACGGCACGGTTCCGCCCGTCGGCGAGACCTTCCCCGCCAAGGCCTTCCCGACCACCGACTTCACCCTGGCCGGCCTCTATGTGCAGGACGAGATCAAGGTCGGTCGCCTGACGCTCTATCCCGCCCTTCGCTTCGACTACTACAAGCTCGATCCCAAGGCCGATCCGCTGTTCCACGCCTCGGCCGCCGGCCAGAGCGACTCGCACCTGTCGCCCAAGCTGGGCCTAGTTTGGGAGGCCAGCGACGTCGTCACCGTGTTCGCCAACGCCGCGACGGGCTTCAAGGCCCCTTCGCCGTCGCAGGTGAACACCGGCTTTTCCAACCCGGTCTCGAACTATCAGTCGATCTCGAACCCCGACCTGAAGCCTGAGACCAGCCAGACCCTGGAAGCCGGCCTTCGCCTGCGCAAGGACAACTGGCGCTTCTCCGTGGCCGGCTTCACCGGCGAGTACGACGACTTCATCGAGCAGGTGCAGGTCGGCGGAAACTTCACCGCCGCCAGCCCGGCCGTCTACCAGTACGTGAACCTGTCGGGCGTCACGATCAGCGGCGCGGAAGCCCGGGGCAGCGTCGAGCTGGGTGGCGGCTTCACCGCCCGCGCCGCGATCGCCTATGCGAAGGGTTCCTCCAAGGCCCGAGGCGTCAGCACGCCCCTGGTCTCGATCGATCCGGTCAAGATCACCGGCGGCGTCGCCTATCGCGCGCCCTCCGGACGCTTCGGCGGCGATCTGGCGGTCATCCACGCCGATCGAAAGTCGGCGAGCCGAACGGGTGTGACCTGCGCCGGCGGCTGCTTCACCCCGGCCGCCTTCACCGTCGCCGACGCCACGGCCTGGTGGGCGGTGACCGACGCCGTGACCGTGCGCGCCGGGGTCTTCAACCTGACGGACGAGAAATACTGGTGGTGGAGCGACGCCCGGGGCCTGTCCGACGCCTCGACGGTGAAGGACGCCTACAGCCAGCCTGGACGGAACTACAGCGTATCCCTGGCGCTGAAGTTCTGATCAGGCGGAGCGGCGCGCGCGGGCGGGAAGCCGCGCGCGCCGACATCCTTGCGGACAAGCGCCCCGACCCCTGCTAGCTAGGCGGGTCACGACATCGGAGTTCGCATGCTGCGTCGCCTTTACGACTGGGTCATGGGCCTGGCCGCTTCCCGCCACGCCTCCAAGAGCCTGTTTGCCGTCTCGTTCGCCGAGAGCTCGTTCTTCCCCATCCCGCCGGATGTGATGCTGGCGCCGATGTGCCTGGCCAAGCCCGAGAAGGCTTGGCATTACGCCGCGCTGTGCACCCTGGCCTCGGTGCTGGGCGGCATTCTCGGCTACGCGATCGGCTTTTTCCTGCAAGACCTCGGCATCTGGATGATGAAGGTCACCGGCCACGCCGGCGGGCTGGAGGAGTTCCAGTGCTGGTACGGCAAGTACGGGGTCTGGCTGATCCTGGCCAAGGGCCTGACGCCCATCCCCTACAAGCTGGTGACCATCGCCTCGGGTCTGGCGGCGTTCAGCTTCCCGATGTTCATCGCCGCATCGGTGATCACCCGGGGCGCGCGGTTCTTCCTAGTGGCGTTCGTGGTCAAGAAATTCGGCCCGGCCCTGCTGCCGGTGATCGAGCGTCGTCTGGCTTTGTTCGCCGGAATTTTGATCGCGCTCCTTGTTATCGGTCTCGGCGCCAGCCACCTCCTGGGCGGAAGTGGAGACGCGGGAGCCTGCGTGGCATGACGACTGAGGACCCGAAGGTCGAGAAGGCTGGTCCGGCCGGCGGGCTTGAGCCGCAAGCCACGCCCGTGCGCGGCCCGGTGCCGGTCGAGGCCCCCGCGCCGTCGATCGTGGATCGTACTGTCGACGTCGTGACCGGGCACTGGCCGCTGATGGCGTTGCTGTCGAGCGCGCTGTTGCTGGCCATCGCCCACGCCTTCGAAAAGTTCGGCGGCCTGCCCCCCTGCCACCTGTGCCTGAAGCAGCGTGAAATCTATTGGGTCGCCGGGACGGTCGGTCTGGTCGCGGTGATCCTGCAGCGCACGCCGCTGTGGCCGCGCCTGCGCGCGCCCGCCCTTCTGCTGCTGGGCGCGATCTTCCTCTACGGCGCGGGTCTGGCGGCCTATCACGCCGGCGCCGAGTGGAAGTGGTGGCCAGGTCCCAAGACGTGTTCGGGCGGCGACGCTGCGGCGGCTTCGAACCTCGAGGCGATGCTGAAGGGGACGGCCGCCATCAAGCCGCCGGCCTGCGACAAGGCCGCCTGGGTGTTCCTGGGCCTGTCCATGGCGGGCTGGAACGTCCTGATCTCGCTCAAGCTGGCCGCCTGGTCCGTCCTGGCGGCGTTCCGCAAGTCGGAGACCCTGGCATGACCCGTCCCATCCCTGCTCGCCCCGGTTCAGCGGCGTCCACGGCGCGCCTCGCCGAGATCCTGCGCGTCGACCAGGCGGGCGAACTGGCGGCCGTTCATATCTATCGCGGCCAGGCGGCGGTGATGCGCGCCGCGCCGGGCCGCGAACGCATCGCCGACCAGCTGCGCGAGATGGAGGGCCACGAGCAGGTCCACCTGACGCGCTTCAACGAATTGCTGACCGAGCGCGGCGTGCGTCCGACCCTGATGTCGCCGATCTGGCGCGCGGCCGCCTTCGCCCTGGGCGCTGGCACCGCCCTCTTGGGCGACAAGGCCGCCCATGCCTGCACCGAGGCTGTCGAAACGGTGATCGAGAAGCACTATGCCGGCCAGATCGAGGAACTGAAGGATCGCGACCCCGCTTTGGCCGCCGAGCTCAGCCAGTTCCGCGACGATGAACTGGCCCACCGCGACCTCGCAGTCGAGGAAGGCGCGCACGAGGCGACGGCCTATCCGCTTCTGACGGCGGTGGGGCGAAGTCCCTTGCGCAGATTGTCCAGGCGGGCTGCCGCGCGGCGATCAAGATCAGCGAGAAGATCTGACACACAGCGGCGCACCCCGCCGCGCCGACTCCATTTTCGAGGCGGGACGCTTGGCGCCCGCAGCCTGCGCGCCTACCGATGGCCTTCGAATTACGACCGAGGGGGAGTCGCTTGTTGTCGCGCCGTATCCGCGTTCTCGCCGCCTGCGCGGCTTCCGCCCTGGCGCTCGTCGCCAGCCAGGCCTCGGCTCAGGCCCTCAAGACCAGCGCGCTCAGCCTCGAGACCGGCGGCGCCATGCCCGCCGAGCAACGGGCGCTGGCGTTTGATCACGCCGATCTCAAGCTCAAGATCCTGCCCGAGAAGAGGGCCATTGAAGGCGAGGCCACCCTCACCTTCACGGCCCAATCCCGGCTGGACAAGCTGGTGGTCGACTTCGACCGCGTCTTCACGATCCGTAGACTGACGATCGACGGCAAGGCGCTCCAACCCGGCGCCTGGAGCAATCCCGAAGGCCGGCTCACCATCACCCTCCCCAGAAAGGTGGCCAAGGGTAAGCAGGTCACACTCTCCGTCACCTATGACGGCGTACCCCACGAAGCCAAGCGCGCGCCCTGGGACGGCGGCTTTGTCTGGAGCAAGACCGAGACCGGCGAGCCTTGGATCGCCACGGCCGTTCAGGGCGACGGCTGCGACCTCTTCTGGCCGTGCATCGACTATCCGACCGGCGAGCCCAAGCTGGTCGACCTGCACATCACCGTGCCCGCCCCGTTGGTGGCTCCCGCCAACGGGGCCTTCAAGGGCATGACCGAGCAGGACGGCTGGCGCACCTACCACTGGCGGGCGCGCAACCCGAACACCTACGCCATCGCGCTGAACGTCGGCCCCTACGAGGAGCTGACGGCCACCTACAAGAGCCGGTTCGGCGACAGCATTCCGATGTCGTACTGGCACCTGAAGGGACGCGCCGAGAAGGCCAAGGGCCTGTTCGCCGAATTCACGCCGATGGTCGACTTCTTCGAACAGATGATCGGCCCCTACCCGTTCCGGGACGAGAAGATCGGCGTCGTCGAGACGCCCCATCTCGGCATGGAGCACCAGACCATCAACGCCTATGGCAACGGGTATCGCCTCGACGGCTATGGCTTCGACTGGCTGCTGCAGCACGAGTTCGCACACGAGTGGTTCGGCAACCAGCTGACCGACGTCGACAATGACGACATGTGGCTGCACGAGGGTTTCGGCACCTACATGCAGCCGCTCTACTCGCAGTGGCTGCACGGCGACATGGAGTATATGAGCCGGCTGAACACCCAGCGCCTTGCCGTGCGCAACAAGTTCCCGATCGTCTCGGGCCGTCCGCTCAAGGAAGACGCCGTCTACAACGGCGATCGCGGGCCGGGGAACGACATCTACTACAAGGCCTCGAACGTCCTTCACACGCTGCGGACGCTGATCGGCGACGAGGCGTTCTTCAGGATCACGCGGATCGCCGTCTATGGCCGCGATGATCCAAAGCCCGGAAACTTCACCCCGCGCTATCTGGGCACCCAGGACTTCGTGAAGATCGTGAACCAGGTGACCGGCAAGGACCTTGGCTGGTTCTTCGATGTCTATCTGTACGACGCCGCCGCGCCAGAACTGATCGAGACGCGTGAAGGCGGCGACCTCGTGCTGACCTGGAAAACCTCGACCAACAAGCCCTTCCCGATGCCTGTGGAGGTGAAGGTCGGCGATCGGACCGTCACCCTTCCCATGACCGGCGGAACGGGCCGGGTGACCGTGGGCGACGCCATGCCGGTGATCATCGATCCAGCGTCTAAGGTCTTGCGGCGTCAGCCCTATGTCGAGGCGTATCAGGCCTGGCGCGCCGCCGCTGACAAGGCGGCCGCCGAGGCGCGCAAGAAAGCTGCGGAGGAAAAGGCCAAGGCGGAGAAGAAGTAGTCTCGGGTAGCGGCGGCGCGGCTGGTGACCTCTCGCTAACCCTGTCGCTTTACCGAATGGCGCGATCTTTCCCTTAGGGTCAGCAAGTCCCAAGGAGATCGCGTTCTTGCTTAAGCCCACCCACTTCGTCGTCGCCGCCCGCGTCACGCTGGTGCTGGGCGGCCTTGCGGTCGCGGTGCTGGCGCTCGGCCCGTTCCAAGGCGCTGAGCGGATCGTTGGCCTCAACGACAAGGCGGCGCATGCGATCGCGTTCGGCGGCCTCTTGGCCATATCCTTCCTGGCGTTTCCGCGCATGCGCCGAAACGACCTGGCGATCGCCGCCCTAGTGCTGGGCGCCGGAGTCGAGGTGGCCCAACTTTTCGGCGGCCGTAGCGCGAGCCTTCTCGATTGGCTGGCGGACGCAGCCGGCGTTCTGACGATCTATGGGGCCAGCATGATCGAGACCGTCCGCAAGATGGTCCGCGAACAGGGCGACAAGACTTTCGCCGAGATCGCGGCCCTGGATCGTCGAAATGGCCGACGTCGCCCGGCCGTCGCCTTTGCGCCGGCCGAGGAGACGGGGTCAAACATGCTCCCCGCGCAACCCAGCTTCGCTCAGCGGGCTGCGCGTCACTTTCCGGTCAGGTAATCCGCTTCACGCTCACGGGATCACTGCCGGGGAAGCTCTCTTCGAGCCCCTCGTCCAGCAAAGCCTCCTGGCGGTTCTCTGACTTGGCGACCTTCTCGGCAAGTTGATCGTGCTTCTCGTCATCGGCCAGCGGGCGACGGGCTTCACGCGCATGCGGTGCTTCGAAAGACTTATCCTCGGCGCGGATCTCGCCCTCCGCCGCCATATCGGCGGTCGACGATGATGTTCCGTGAGTGAAATGGCGCTCTTCGGTGTCGTTGGCGGGGGTCTGGCTCATCTGGGGTCTCCATGGCGACAGCCTTGAGGAAACCCCTACCCAGCGGCGCGGGTTGCATCCGACCGCTGGGCAGGTTGGGCGATCAGGCCTCGAGCTCGATGTCCCAGTAGAGATAGTCCAGCCAGCTGACGTGCAAACGGCCCGGCGGGAACCGGCGCCCGCGCTCCTGCAGCTCGTACATCGAAGGACGACGTGCGGTATGGAACGTCTGCATGCCCGCCTCGCGCGGCGTGCGCCCGCCCTTGCTGAGATTGCAGGGCGCACAGGCGGTGACGATGTTCTCCCAGGTGGTGCGCCCGCCGCGCGAGCGCGGGATCACGTGGTCGAACGTCAGGTCCTCGGGCGAACCGCAATACTGGCAGCTGAAGCTGTCGCGCAGGAACAGGTTGAAGCGCGTGAACGCCGGCGGGCGCTCTTGCGGCACGTACTGTTTCAACGCCACCACGCTGGGCAGCTTCATCTCGAACGAGGGAGAGTGGATGACCTGGTCGTAGCTGGCCACGATGTCGACGCGGTCGAGGAACACCGCCTTGACCACCTCCTGCCACGGCCAGAGGGACAGCGGATAATAGCTCAGCGGCCTGAAATCGGCGTTCAAGACCAGAGCGGGCATGCCCGAAGGCGGGCGGGTGAGGACCTGCATCAAGTCCTCCTCACGAGGCGACCAGGGCCTCGGACGGTGGGGTACGCGACAGGACTGAAGACGGGCCTCCTTCCTACGCTATTCAGGGAATCGCCATTCATTCCCGAACGCATGGGAAGGATGATCCGACTCAGCGACAGAACCAAGACATCCGTGGCTCGAATTCAGAACGGCGCGATTTCGCGACGTTTCACCGCACCGTAGCAGGCCCAGAGCAGATGAGCGGCGACGCCCCGATAAGGTCGCCAAAGCTCGGCGCGGGCGTAGGCCTGTTTTTCCGTCGGGCGCACATCCGCGCCATCGACCCAGCGCATGGCCTCCTGCAGGGCCACATCACCGCCGGGAAACAGGTCCAACCGTCCTTGCGTGAACATCAGGAAGACCTCGGCCGTCCATCGGCCCACGCCCTTGATGGCGGTCAAAGCGGCGATCGCCTCCTCGTCGGGTAGCGCCCGCAGAGCATCAAAGTCGCAGGCTCCGGACAGCTGGGCTTCGGCGATAGCCCGGGCGTAACGGGCCTTGGGTTGCGAGAGGCCCAAGGTGCGAAGATAGGTCTCGTCGTGGGCGGCGACGATCGCCGGGGTCATCTGCGGCAGCCCCGCCTCGACCCGCGCCCAGATCGCCGCCGCCGAGGCCAGCGAGACCTGCTGCTGCACGATCATCTTCAGGAGCCCGGGAAAACCGCCCAGGCCGACGCGCCAGGCAAAGGCCGGCGTCACCGCCTCGACCGCCGCAAGCGCCGGATCGGCGGCGGCCAGGGCCTTGCGGGCGGCCAGGATCGCTTCGGCGGAAGGCGGATCGAACATTCAAGCTTGGTGGCGGTGACGGCGCCTGCGCACAACCCGAAACTTGCGAGGCTACGCGATGGCGGTGATTTCAATCTCGCCGCCGGGCGCGGCGGACACCTCGCCGACCGCCTTGCCGAGCAGCGCCCGGGCGATCGGCGCGATGTAGGAGATGGTCCCCTTAGCGGGATCGGCCTGATCCTCGCCGACGATGCGGAAGGTCTGCACGCGGCCGTCCTCACGCTCGAACGTCACCCGGTCGCCAAACTGCACGACGGATTTGGCGGGGTCGCGCTCCATCAGCTGAGCGGTCGCGCGGCGGGCCGACCAATAGCGCAGATCGCGCGTGGCGCGGGCCATGGCCGTACGGTCGCCGTCGGCGGCCCCGCCGGCGCTCTGGGCGGCGGCGTAGGCGGCGCGGGCCTCGGCCAGTTCGCGCTCGATCTCGGCGAGGCCGTCGGCCGTCACCAGGTTCGGATGGGAGGAGATCGGACGGTCCGGCAGGTCAGCGGCGAAGGCTTCGCTGTCGCCTTCCTTGGTGAAGGCGACGCTCATGGCCGGAAAGACTTCTGAATCATTGGAAAAGGCCCGCGACGCGTCGAAAACTGAGCGCCTGGGGGCAAACGCGTCCCGCTTTGGTTAGCTCCGCCTAAGGTGCGGTTCAAGCCTGCGATCGGGAACGCGGCGGCGAGCGGTCGCGGCGACCAGCCCGCCGATCGCGAGTCATCCGTCTTAGAGAACAACGCCGACGATGGCGGCGGCGACGCCCAGGGCGATGACCAGGAAATAGCCAGCGGCCAGACGGTCGAAGGCGGTTTCAAAGGCGTTCAGCGTGCGGTTCATGATCGTGGTCTCTCTCAATGGCTTTGTCCCGACCCCCAATGGATCATCAGCCTCGCAGCAGCGAGCCAATCTGGACGATGCTTAGATAGCACCAATCTAAACGTCGTCAAGATGGTCTTTACAGCGTTTAGATGAAATTTTAGAAAGCTATGGCTAGAGTGAGGCCGATGAGCACTGCGACCGCCGAATCCCGCCCCTACCACCATGGTGACCTGAGCCGCGCCCTGATCGACGCGGCGCGCAAGATTCTGGAGACTGATGGCCCCGCCGCGCTGTCTCTCCGCGCGGTGGCGCGAGAGGCCGGCGTCAGCCCCGCCGCGCCCTATCATCACTTCAAGGACAAGGCCGAACTGCTCGAAGCGGTCGCCCACGAAGGCTGGCACGAACTGGATGCGGCGCTTTCCAAAGCGCGGGGCGAAAGCAACGCCGCCCGTGACCAGATGACCAATCTCGGCGTGGCCTATGTCTGCTTCGCCCGCGACAACCCTGCCCTGTACCGAGTGATGTACGACTGCTCGCGCGACAAAGACGCCCTGCCCGATCAGTTGAAGGACGACGGCGCCTATTGCCAGGTCCGCGACAGCATCGGCGCGAACAGCGGCGGGCGCGCCACCGAGATCGACCTGGAACTGGCCACGATCGCGGCTTGGTGCGCTGGCCACGGCCTGGCCGAGATGATCAGCTTCAAGCAGTTCGCGCCACTCAAAGACCTGCTGGGCGGCGAGGAAGCCTTCTTGCGCGCCGTCTTCGAGCACCTGGGCATGTTCGCCAAGGTCATCGACCAGGATCCGGCTTGACGTTCGTCACCCGGTTCGCGCCCTCCCCGACCGGCTACCTGCATCGCGGTCACGCCTATTCGGCGCTGACCGCCTTCGAAGCCGCGCGCGCGGCCGATGGGCGCTTCATCCTCCGCATCGAGGACATCGACGCCACCCGCTGCCGCCCCGAGTACGAAGCGGCGATCCTTGAGGACCTCGCCTGGCTGGGCCTGCGCTGGGAAACGCCCGTGCGTCGACAGTCCGAGCACCTGGCCGACTATGAGGCGGCCATCGCGAGCCTGCGCGATCGCGGCCTCGTCTATCGCTGCTTCAAGACCCGCAAGGAAATCGACATCGGACGCGCGCCGCACGAGCCCGCCGTCGCCTATGTCGGTGCGCCGCTTGGCGCGGATGAGGAAGCCGAACGGCTGGCGCGCGGCGAGCCCTTCGCCTGGCGGCTGTCTCTGGCCGCGGCGCACGAGGCTCTGGGCGGTTTCGACGCCCTCACCTTCGTCGAGGAAGGCGTCGACGGATCATCGCCCCGAACCGTCCAGGCCCAGCCCGAGACCGCCGGCGATATCGTGCTGGCCCGCAAGGACGTCGGCGTGGCCTACCACCTGGCGGTCGTCCACGATGACGCGCTGCAAGGCGTCAGCCATGTGATCCGGGGCGAGGACCTGTTCGAGGCCACCCATATCCAACGCCTGCTGCAGGCGCTGCTGGGCCTGCCGACCCCGATCTACCGCCACCACGGCGTGCTGACCGGGCCTGACGGCAAGCGCTACGCCAAGCGCGACAAGGCCCAGACCTTGCGGGAGCTTCGGGCGTCGGGCGTGGGCGCACAAGATCTTCGTGCGGAGCTGGGCTTTTCTTAAAGCACCGATCCTCCCGGCGAATGCCGGGACCCAGATCGAACCCACCGAAGTCTTTCCGCTCAGCCCAAAGAGATGTCGAACCATCCCTGACCACCCCGGGTGAATCTGGGCCCCGGCATTCGCCGAGGAGGTCGGAAGGACTTGGATCAGCCGCCGCCCGCCTGCTCCACCAACTGGCCCATGGCCTTCAGATAGGTCGAGAACGCCGCGCGGCCGGTGTCGGTCAACCGCACGCGGGTCAAGGGCTTGCGACCGACGAAGCTCTTGTCGATCGACACGTAACCTGCCTCCTCCAGCTTGCGCAGATGGATCGACAGGTTGCCCTGGGTGACCTCGAGCACGTCCTTGAGCTCGGTGAAATCGGCCACCTCGGCGCTGGCCAGATAGGCGACGATCCCCAGCCGGACCCGGCCATGGATCACGTCGTCCAGCCCGCTGATATCGAACTTGGGGGCCACGAGACGTCTCAGGCCGCCGACCGCATGGCCTGGCGCATCATGTAGAAGCCGGGGGCCGCCATGAACGCGAACAGGCCAAAGCTGGCGATCAGCAGGTAGAGGTCCGCGCGCTCGATCAGAAGCCCCATGGCCACGCCCGAAACCAGCCAGCCCAGGGCGACAACCAGCATCCACATCCGCCGACGCAGCACATAGATCACCTGCCACACCGCGCCTTGCAGGATGAACACCACCGCCGGATGGAACAGCCAGTAGTGGAAGTCCTTGTGGCGCGCGGCCGCGGCGGCGAAGACGATGATCAGGGCCAGGTTCGCCACGCCGGTCGCCTGGAACGCGGCGTTGACCGCGCGATTGGTGACGCCGCGTTGCGGGTTCTTGTGGTCCTTGATGATGACGATGGTCATCAGCACCAGGAACACCACCGTCGGCGCCCAGGCCAGGATCAGGTTGCCGAGCCCCCCGAGGCTGATCACCCCGCGTTCCTGGACGACATAGACCAAGGACTGAAGCCCATAGAGCAGCCCGGCCGCGCCGTAGAGCGCCCCGCCGGCGACGCCCAGCCCGCCGCGCTCCTGCGAGCCCTCGGCGAGGCCGCGCAGGAAGGCCAGGTCGTCCTGGACGCTCTTCAGGTCTTTGCTCATGTCGGCCCCTTTCAGCGCGGCATCATGGACGGTCACAGGATTCGACCCAACAGCGGCAGGCGGCGTAGCGCCATGGTCAGGATCCAGCTCAACACGGTGGCCCCGACAAACACCGCCACGCCCTTGGCCAAGCCGCCCCAGGCCTGGGGCAGGAGCAGCCAGGCCAGCCAGGCCGTGAAGACGTAGTGGGTCAGGTACATGCCGTAGGCGTTGGCCTGCAGGCTCGCCGCCAGCGGACCGGTCTTCTTCACAAAGCGCAGGAAGGTCGCCAGGGCCGCGAAGGACAGGGTGGCGCAGGCCAGGGCGAACATCACGCCGCCGCCGATATCCAGCGCCAGGCGCGGCGGCGGCTTGGGCGAGAAGGCCATGATGATCACCGCGATCACGCCGACGATGGGCAGGATCGGCGCGGCCTGCCAGGCCCACCAGCGCTTGGCCAGCTTGCCCTCTGCATCGGTCAGCCCCTGGCCGACGCCCGCCGCGCCGACCGCGACGCCGGCCAGGAAGTAGACGAAGTAGTGCAGGACGCGCGAGGTCTGCACCGTGAAGGGCCCTACCTGCGTCCAGTGCATGAAGGTGAAGTTCCACAGATTGCTGCTCTCAATGGCCCGCACCAATTCATCGACCAGAACCGAACTGGGACCGTAGCTGCCGGAGGTAACCGAGTTGAGGAGGCGGTCGATCTTGTTGGTGCCGTTGTCTTCGCCGATCAAGTCCTCCCGGCCGCCACTGGACCAACTCCGGGCCAGGAACGTGAGCGATTGTTTGCTGTAGAGGAAGGCTGTCCGCAGGCCCCGATCATGGACCACATCGAACGGGCTGGCCTTGTAAGGCACCGCCGCATTACCACTGGCATGGATGGTCGAGCCGTTGTCGGAATCGAAGGTGACGCCGTGGTGGGTGGTATTGACCCAGCCTGAGGGTTGTCCGACCGGTCGGCCGGTCAGCATGCTGGAGTGGTTGGGCACGGTGATGGTTTGGGTATAGTC
>FWPV01006346.1_pt1 | contig 12783 bp, 7 predicted proteins | sample 2228371 | NCBI WGS metagenome assembly FWPV01 (sample SAMEA103939776, study PRJEB20133) | metagenome | reverse complement strand
GAAACGCTTTACCAATGGGCAAAAATTAAAGGGATACAGGTAATAGGAACAGGTGATTTCACTCATCCGCTCTGGATGAAAGAGCTGGAAGAAAAGCTTGAACCCGATGGCAGCGGTTTGTTTTGTTTGAAAGACCCTCCGAAAAGCTCCGGCTTGCCCAACATTCGGACAAAAGAAACAGAAGTGCGTTTTTGTCTGAGTACAGAAATTTCATCCATATACAAATATGGCGAAAAGGTAAGGAAGAATCACAATTTAATATTTGTTCCTGATTTTGAGACAGCCAAAAAAGTGAATGCACGCCTTGGCGCCATAGGTAATCTGTCATCTGATGGAAGGCCCATACTGGGATTGTCTTCAAGAGACCTGCTTGAAATTGTACTTGAAGTATCAGAGCACGCTCATCTCATACCTGCCCATATCTGGACGCCATGGTTTTCAACTCTGGGTTCAAACGGAGGGTATGACAGCATAGAAGATTGTTTTCGCGACCTGGCCGAACATATTTTTGCAATCGAAACAGGTTTGTCGTCTGACCCTGTGATGAACTGGAGGCTATCTTCGCTTGACAGGTATTCTCTGATATCGAATTCTGATGCCCATTCTCCTCAGAAGATTGGCAGAGAAGCCAATATATTCGATACGGAGTTATCGTACTTTGCCATGTTTGATGCACTTAAAACAAAAAAGGGTTTTCTGGGCACCTATGAATTTTTCCCTGAAGAAGGCAAATATCATTTCGACGGCCATCGGAAATGCAATGTGGTACTCGAACCCTGTGAAAGCCTGAGGTTAAATAACCTTTGTCCGCGTTGCGGAAAGCCTTTGACAATTGGTGTTATGCACAGGGTTGAGAAACTGGCTGACAGAGAAACCGCACAAAAACCACAGGGTTCTCCCGGATATGAGTATATTATCCCCTTGCCCGAAATCATTGCAGAATTTGCAGGCACTGCTCCTTCTTCCAACGCAGTACAAAAGGCATATACACAGATCATTTCTGTTTTTGGCAATGAATTTGAATTGCTGCATGCGGTGCCTGTTGATGATATCAGATCGAAATCGGGCGAACTTCTGGCTGAAGCCATCAGACGTCTGCGCGAACACGAAGTTAAACCACAGGCAGGTTACGACGGCGAATACGGGGTGATTAAAATTTTTAATCCTGGTGAATTGGACAAATTGATCGGACAGAAAAGTATTTTCGGTGACGGATTGGTTGAAAAGATGGCACGCAGGATTACAGGAAAGCAAACCGCAAAATATATTTCGCATGATGATAATAACCAGAAGCATACCATGCGGCTGAATGAAGAACAGAGGCGTGCTGTGCAACATGCAGGCAACGTTGTAGTGAATGCAGGTCCGGGAACAGGCAAGACAAATACACTTGTTCAGTGGATTATTCAACAGATCGAAGAAAATAAAACCGAACCGGATGAAATTATTGCCATAACCTTTACCAATAAAGCAGCTGATGAATTAAAAGAGCGGCTGAATAAAATGATCGGTAAAAAGGCAAATGAAATACTGGTGGGCACATTTCATTCAATTGCTTACCGCTTTTTGAGAGAGATTGACCCCGGAATAATGACAGTTTATGACGCAGGTAACAGAATAAGCCTGTTCGGGATGCTTTTCCCTGAACTTGACCGGGCTAAGATCCGTTTGCTTTCACGTGCTTACGAAGCATATTTTGAGGAAAACCGTGTGCCTGATAATGCGGAATTTTATAAATGCTTTGAGGCATATAATAAACAACTTGAAGAAAATCATGCAGTTGACCTTTCAGGTATTGTCCGGAAGACAAATCACTTACTGAAATCATTGAACCTGACAATAACTGACCGTTATAAATGTTTGGCCATTGATGAATTTCAGGATATTAATCCTGTACAATATGAATTTGTCAAACTCATGGCTGACAATAAGCGAATATTTGCCATAGGCGACCCCAATCAGTGTATTTACGGATTCAGAGGTTCGGACATAAAATTATTTTTCGCGGCAAAGGACGAATTGAAAGCAACAGAGATTTTTTTATTAAAGAATTACCGTACTCCTGAAAATGTTCTGTATGCAGCCAATATGCTGATTTCACAAAATCAGTTCAGGACAATGGTAAATGTTGATGCTGTAAGGCGTTCAACCGGTCTTGTAAAATATTTTATTGCAGATGATGCCAGACAGGAAGCTGAATATATAGCAAGCCAGATATTGAATTATGTAGGCGGAGTGGATTCAATGAGCACCGGGCAGCCGATATCTGATTATAATTACGCCTTTTCGGATATTGCAGTCTTATCCCGGACACATCAGATTGCCGATAATATTTCAAGGGAGTTGAAATTAAAGGGGATACCTGTTTTGCTGAGTGATGGCACCTCATTTTTATCTGAACCGCCTTTTGATGTCATAGCAAATTCGTTGAGACTGCTTTACAATAAGAACGACGTGGTTGCTCTTTCGGGTGTATTAGAAAGGTTGCCCGGACTTAATGAAAGCGAAACACAAATTCTGATAAAAAAGATTATCACCAAAGGCATTGATTCAATATACATTACACAACATCCTGCATGGAAAAGATGGTTAGGCATTTTTAACGAACTTGATTCGGGACCTTTGAAAAAAGATGTTCAGTATATTTTACAACAGTTGCTTGATTTTTTTCTTCCGGTTTCGGTATTAACTGATCAGCAGCAGCTGAAGAGAGAGATACTTCTGAAACTGGCCGCTGAATGCAATGAAAATCCCCAGGTCTTCCTGCAGAAATATATTTTATCGCCTTACACCGATGCAGGCAGATTAAACAGCGGAGGAGTGAGGCTATTAACATTCCATGCGGCCAAAGGACTTGAGTTTCCTGTGGTGTTTATTGCGGGGGCTGAGGAAGGAATAACGCCTGTTGACAGGAAAGACACAGATGTTGAGGAAGAACGCAGGTTGTTTTTTGTGGCTATGACACGTGCAAAAGACGAGTTACAGATTATCTGTTCAAAGAGGAGAAAGCTGTATGGTGTGGAAAGAGAAATGTCTCCATCGCGTTTTTTGAATGAAATTGACTCAAAATACATACAGCAGGCTGATTATAAGGCAATAAAAAAAGCCATACCGTCTGTACAACAATTAAAGTTGTTCTGAGAATTACTGAATATTTCCTCAAAAATCAAAATGCATTTTTGTTAGCGCAGATGATTTTTTGTTTTCATGTTAATGGTCTAAACGCTTTCTGCAGGGTAATACCCAAATCGTTCCATTGTTTTCCGGTGATAACGGATAATTTCATTTATCTGACGGGCATTCAGTGTATTTTTCCAGTCGCCTGTGTTTCCTTTTCTGAAAAAGCTCTCTGACCTGATGTTTTTTTCCCTGAAGCCTTTTTCTGCCTCCTGTTTTTTAAGGTTCTCGAACCGGCTTTTTTCAACAGCAGCAGATATTTCATCATCGGAAGCCTTCAGACCGATAAATGCAACTGCTTTTTTGAAGGTGACGAAGGTGTCAGAATACATATCTTCATATCGGATTACAAGTAACGGAAGGTTTGAATCGTCCACCCAGCTTTTTACATGACTGCTCCATGACAGCAGTTTCTGGCGAAGCTGGTTATTGAGCCTGTCGGTGTGTTTGCAGAAGGCATAGTTTTCGTTATTCATGATGTTAATTGTCTTATCAATGCTGGTTGCCAGATGATGTGCGAATGAAACGGCTATATCAAGCGGATTACGGATAAAATACAAGACGGCTCTTGTAACGTCGGCAGGTATTATGGGTATGCCGGCTTTGGTATGGGTGAAAGCATCGTGTATCTTGTGATAGATGAGTTCATCGCTCTCCAGGGCCTCCTGCCGGTATATTTCACAACGAAGCTGGTCAATTTCTTCAGGCATTAGGTCGGCTGAATTAATTCCCGAAAGGTCGTCGAATAATTGGCGGCTGCTGGCAATGGTACTGGGATATAAGTTGTTGATATCAGCAGGGGTTTCAGGTTTATTCAGCAGGTTGGTGAGAAATGCCCTGAACCAGGTGTTTCCCGATTTGGGATAGGATGCAAGCCATATAATGTTGGGTGTTTTTACTTTGTTCATCAGATACCTGCAATTGAAATGATTTTTTCAATTAAAGGAGTCATACTGATAGCTCCGTTAGGCCGTGTGAGTTTCAGTATTTTTGTCTGTGATGCAAGCCGGTTACAGAGCTCAAAATGGTCAGCCTCTATGCCTGTGCGGGTGATACCACGGACAAAATAAGTATGGTTGCGCAAGGCCGAAAATTTATCCATGCCTGAAAGTACTGTTGATTCAAAAGTTTCTTTGTTATGGGTATGCAGGGTGAAAATAAGACGGGGCGTGCAGGGCTCATCACTGAAGTGTTTTACAGGCATGTAGTATTTATTATAACCGTCGCGAACGGTTTTATATGCTGAAGGATTTTTCCCCAGGCTGAGCAGACTATCTTCCCATAATTTAATAACCGGAAATGAAGGTATAATCAAAGGATTGCCGTTAATGAGGCTGATAGTAACAATATCATCAGACAGCAGAAAGGCTCCGCGATCAACGAGCGCTGCTGTAAGCGTTGATTTTCCCGAGCCCGAGTGACCTGCGAATATAATATTCATACCCTTGATGCTCACAGCACTTGCATGCAGCGTAAGCAGCCGTCTTTGCTGAAGCAAGGCGCCGAATACACGTCCGACAAGAAATACATTAATATCTTTCCAGCCCGCATTTCTTTCTTTTTCAATAATGATTTTTTTACCTTCAGCCACATAAAAGTTTCCTATACCTTCAATTCTTAGCAGGAATTCACCGGAATTGGCCTGATAAAGTACGCCTTTGTTGCAAACATTACTTAACGATGCCGGGACATCCCCTTTTTCTATTGTAACGTCTGGATTTATTCGCGCCTTCAACGGTACAAAGCCGGTTACCGGAAATGCCGAATTTATTGTCAGCCCGAAGGCTTTGTAATAATACCACTTTTTCACTGCCATAATACCTGCAAAAGTACAATTGTTTATTAAAATATTTTTTGTTAAAGCGAATGAAATACTTTTGTATTGTTAACACAAAAAAGAATGGTAAGCATCATAGGATGTGCAGGTAATAATGACGGAAATCTGCGAATAATACGCGAAGGCAGTGTATTTAATCCTGTATTTTATCCTCCTTTAACACGCTATTATTCTTCGGAGCTTCAGGGAGCGGTTTTCGGTTTATTTGACCGTGATGCAGGGAAGACTGAAAGAGGTTTACTTGTTGATTCCGGCCTTTTGCTTGCAGCTGATGCCGATATTTTTAATGTAAATGAAATAAAGGAAAAGCTTAAAATTGAAAAACAAAGGAAAATCGATTCGGCTGAAGCCATACTTTTATCTTATAAACAATGGGGACGGGCATGTGTACAACAACTGCACGGTGACTATGCTTTTGCTATCTGGGATGCCGGCAGGAATGAATTATTCTGTGCCCGCGATCCTATGGGCGTAAGGCCGTTTTATTACTTTAACTGCAACGGCACTTTTGTTTTTTCATCAGAATTGAGGCCTCTGAAAAGCCTTTATCAGGGGACATTAAAATTAAATAAAGACTTTTTTCTGGATACCCTTGTAACACACATTTCATCTAATGACTTAACGGCATTTGAAAATATTTTCAGGTTGCCTCCTGCTCATTATCTTTATTTATATAATGGCAATGTTGCTCTTCAGAAGTACTGGGAGCCTGATATCAACAAGAAAATAAGGCTTAAAAGCCCTGCTGATTATTATGAAATGTTATCTGAAAATTTGAATAAAGCTGTTTCAGAAAGAATTTCTTCAGAATCTGCTTTTGGGGCTGAATTAAGCGGAGGCCTCGATTCTTCACTAATAACAGCCATAGCATTTGATGAGTCGATTGGAAGAAATGTGCCTTTTTATGCCTTGTCAAATACGCTCCCCGGGAATGCACATAACCATTTCAAAGATGAAAAGGAATTTATTATGAAAGTTATAGAAAGCAGGAAAATGCCATGGATTGAAGTATCGCATTCCAACCGCACATTGAAAGATATGATGAGCCATAATGTAAAGCTTCACGGTTCATTTCTGCAGCAAAGGTTTGGTATGTTTAACGACATGCTGTATCAAAAAGCCGCTGACAATAAAATAAAATATCTGTTTTCGGGATTCGGCGGAGATGAGTTGCTTTCAGCACGTATAGGCACACCCTGGAATGATATTATCAGGGACGGGCACTGGAACACATTTTTTTCCCTGCTTCGATTTAAAAAAAATCGGGTAGGTGCCGTTAAGAACTTGATAATATTTTTAGGGTGGGATATACTGACCATGCGATATACGTTCGGTATCTTTAATAAATCGTTGCTTGAAAAAAGATTTTCAATGTTGGCATTAAAAAGGGATTTTTGTGAAGAAAACGGTTTATGGGAGAGATACAGGGAGAAGTACCGGAGAGAAAACTGTAAATATCTTTCACAAAGGCAGTTACAGCGTTTAAATCATCCGCATATTCCGCAGCGTATGGAATATTGTTACACTTCGGCTGCTTTTTATAATGTAAAATATTTTTATCCTTTGCTTGATTCGCGTTTGATTGACAGTTATTTCTCAGTTCCGCCTCATATAAGGTACGGAGAAGACGGTAACCGCTTTCTTTTCAGGGTTATAATGAAAGGATATGCAGTGGATGAAATACATAAACGTAATGATAAGTCGGGGGTTACTATCCCTTATATTCAGCCAAAATTTGAAGAGGAAAGAGACTTGTTCTTTACACTGTTTGAGAAATATGGTTTCAAGGATGAGCTTGCCGGAATATTTGATTTTTCAAAAATGCAAGGTTGGTATGAAAGGCTTGTTGCAAGAGGTGAAGATGACAAAAATTACCTTATGTACGGTGCCTTCTACAGCTATATCATGATAATGATTTATTTATATGAGCAAGAAGCAATTACCGGATTATAAACAGTTTGCCGGGCGTTATTTTGATGCTCAGACAGCTGCTTTTATAAATATATTGAGAAGCACATTAACTCCGGAAACATCTGAATCTGAATTCAGAATTTCACTGGATGATTATCCTGCAATGGCTGAATTATCATGGAAGCATAAGACAGATTATTACTTGTATGCATGGTTTCAGCAAATGCAGACAGAAATTCCGGATGATATTAAACAGAAGGTGAAGGGCAGGATAAGCCGGCAGGCGGCAAGGGGGCTTATCAGGCTCAATGAATTATTACAGGTATGCAGAAAATTTAATGAGCAGGGATTAAAATATGTTGTGATTAAAGGTCCGCATCTGGCGCAGTTACTTTATGGCAAAAGAGCGGTAAAGTTTTCGGTTGACCTTGATTTTCTGATAACAAGTGAAACCGACATTGATGTTTTCCGCAGAAACCTTTTGAAAATGGGATATGATTGTCTGGAAAAGGAGATGAAAGGTCGTAAATGGAAGCGAAAAATGTTTTTGCTTGCAAAGCGGGAAATGCACTTTGTTAAATTCGGTGCGGGTTTTGTCATTGATCTGCATACGAGGCCTTTTGCGAATACTTTATTTACAAGAGGTTTATATAAGGGTTTTTTCAGTGATGTTAAGCAGGTTATGTTTGAAGGAATGATGATACCGGTTTTGCCTGATGAAAAATATTTTGTTTTTTTATGTCATCACGGCGCATGTCATCAATTCAGCCGGCTTGCATGGCTTATGGATATAAAGCGTTTTTATGAACTCAGAAAAAGTGCCATGGATACTGAAAAAATTATCAGGCTGGCAGAGTCACTGAAAGTTAAGAAATCGCTGGCTTTGGCTTTTTATATGATGCATTTGTTGACTGAGACCGGGATTCCGGACTATATTAAAAATGAGCTGAAAAATATAAGACTTTTCAAGGCTTTAGCAGCAGCCTGCTTCAGATCAATAGCCGGAAAAACGGGTGATGATCTTATGTTAAACGCAAGGATAACAAGGTTACTCTATATGTTAAAAATCACTGAAGGGGTGATTGGTAAGATAGATTTGATAATCAGTATATTGTTGCGATATTGTATTAAATCTTTCTGTTGAACCGCTATAATTTCAATGTACTATAATTTGATGGCCTTACAAATGAAATTATTTGTTTTTGAATAATCCAATATTTCAGGCAATGCATATACCACCTTATCAGCCGTTTTTAATGAATCGTGAAAGACAATGATAGAGCCCGGCCTGATGCTGTTGAGGACATTGCTGATGCATTTTTCTTTACTGACATAAGGGTCAAAGTCATAGCTCATGATGTCCCACATTATAATTTTATATGATTTGCAGAGATGCCTTATTTGTGAGCGTCTGATTTTGCCATAGGGCGGCCTGAATAGCGAAGATTTAATCAGCAGTCGGGCTGTTTCAATGTCACAAAAATATTCCTTGTTTTTTGTTATCCAACCGTTGAGGTGACTGTAGGTATGATTTCCGGCTGAATGCCCTTCATTAATAATGCGGCTGAAGAGTTCAGGATAACGTTCAACGTTACGCCCGATGCAGAAAAAGGTTGCTTTTGCATTGTACCGTTTCAGAATATTAAGTACTTCTTCAGTTACATTCTGAGTAGGGCCATCGTCAAAAGTAAGGTAAATGGCCTTATCATTGCTGCGCAAATCCCACTTCAGGCTATAATAAACCTTTTTTAAAATCGCCGGTGTGCGGGGAATAAGCATATTTACTGAAACTGCAGTTTAAGGGCCATAGCATATTGCTGCATTTTCTCCTCTATTTCAGCAAACAAGTCATTCATTTTATAGTAATAAGCCTGTCGCCTTAGTTCATCAAGAACATAAAAGGCCAGTTGTTTTTCATATATCAGGTAGTTTGAATATTTATCTCCCAGGCTGCTGTAATAGTCAAGCTCATCATACACATTTTCTTTAATAATGTCAATTACTTTATGGGCAGACAATGTGTCGCCTATTTTCAGATAACCTTCAGCAATAGGAAGGCAGAAGGCATTAAACGGGATCTTTTCATCGGGCAATAGTGTTACACATTTATCCAGCACTATTTTTGCCGAATCTTTTTTGTTTTCGCTGATTAATGCCATGGCAAGCCTGCCGAAATTATTTCTGAAGTTGGCGTACATGCCTAAGACGTTTTCATCAAGATAAACATTCTGATTTTCAATACCTCCCCATTTAAATTTATTGACATAATTGTCAAACATAATTTTGGTGTCGATACCTCCCCTGCCATAAATATTATCTTCAGATTTAACCGGAATAATGCGATATGCAAGGCCATGAATCTGGAAATACTTGTCGAGGTTGAGATAATTATCGCCAGAAACAGTGATAGCGTAATAAATAGGCCTTTCCCATTTATTGGTGGCAAGCATGTCGAGGATTATCAGATGGTTTTTGGTAAGATATCGTTTTGACTGCGGTAGTTCCCAAATCAGTTCTTTTTCAATTTTATCAGCCAGTTCGCGGTTAACCGTTCCGTTTGACAATACTTGAGTCGTATCAACGGGTATGATGAATTTTCGGGTAGGGATGTAATCTACCTTTTCGTTGAGGTTGGGCAGGGTTTTGGTACGCGGATCGTCGCTTGCAATCCAGTCGAGGACATCTTTAATATTTTTGGGTTCAGATATGCGGTCAAATATATGGGTGATATCCCGGTTACCGGTTGCATATTTGTCTTTTGTCAGAGAGATGGGAAGGGGTGCTGATTCATAAGCGCGTCTTTGCATTTGTTCAATATACCAGTCGGCTCCAAGATAACTCAGGTTGACTACCCTTACGTCGGTACGGATACCTTCCACCTCCTGAGCATACCAGAGGGGGAAAGTATCATTATCGCCATTGGTAAATAATATGGCGTTTGGCGCACATGAGTTGAGGTAATTGTAGGCAAAATCACGAGCCATATAGCGGCCCGACCGGTCGTGGTCATCCCAGTTTTGGGATCCCATTACAACTGGTACAGCCGCCATGCACAAAAGAGAAGCCAGTATTGACGATAAAAATGCAGGGATTGATTTTTTCAATCCCTCAAAAATAGCCAGAACCCCTAAACCAATCCATACAGCAAAGGCATAGAAGGAGCCTGCATAGGCATAATCCCTCTCACGTGGCTGGTTGGGGTATTGATTAAGGTAAACGACTATAGCAATACCGGTCATTATAAATAATACCATTACAACCCAGAAGTCTTTGCGGTGCCTTGAATAATGATAAAACAATCCAATAAGTCCGAGAAGTAGCGGGAGCATATAATAACGGTTCCGGGCTTTATTATTGAGCATTTGTTCAGGCAATTCCTTCTGATTGCCCAGTCTTAATTCATCGAGAAACCTGATTCCTGAAATCCAGTTTCCTTTAGTTATTTCAAATTTCGAATGGCATTGGATATCATTCTGGCGTCCTGCAAAATTCCACATGAAGTAGCGGAAATACATGTGCCCAAGTTGATAGCGTATGAAAAACCTGAGGTTTTGTCCGAATGTCGGGCTTTTTTTCGGCCTGCTATGGTCAAACACAACATTACCCTGTCTGTCGCGGACAATATTCCCCTGCTGGTCTTTGGCAGCCTCATACAGGTCGCGTTCTTTTAACCGTGCCCACTCGATATATGACCTTATATGTTCTTCCTCACTGCTCCACATGCGTGGGAATAAGGTGGTAAACTTGCTGTTATAAACATATTTGATGCGCCTGTTTGTTTTTTCATATTTTCCGTTTGCGGGAATTATGTATGCTTTGCCTTCTTTGGTGGCTTCAATTGGAGTATTAAAATACTGACCATATATCAGAGGTCTGTCACCATATTGTTCACGGTTGAGGTAATAAAGCAATGAAAAAAGATTGTCAGGGTCATTTTGGTCCATTGGTGGATCGGCGCTTGAGCGAATAACAATCATGGCATACGATGAATAACCTATAATAATGACTGCAATAAAAAGTATTGCTGTATTCAGAATAGTTCTTCCGTGTTTATGAGTATAATAAATACCCCATCCGATTAATGAAAGCAGCAATAATGCATAAAAGATTATTCCTGATGCATAGGGCAACCCGAAAGTGTTAACAAATGTCAGTTCAAAAAAAGTTGCTATTTTAACAAGGCCGGGAATAATGATATAAATAACCGCCCCCAGTATGAAAGCGCCGGCCAGAAGAGCTTTAATAACCCCATTTCGCGTAACCTCATATTTTCTGAAATAAAATACCAGAACGATAGCCGGAATAGCTAACAGATTAAGCAGATGTACGCCAATTGACAGCCCCATCAGATAAGCAATCAATACAAGCCATCTATTGGCATAAGGCTGATCAGCTATGTTTTCCCATTTGAGAATGGCCCAAAAAACAAGTGCCGTAAAAAGCGAGGAAGATGCATATACTTCGCCTTCAACAGCTGAAAACCAGAAGGTATCTGAGAAGGTATAAGCCAATGCGCCTACTGCACCGGCACCCATGATTGCAATTATGGAAGCAACCGGGTACTCTTCATTTTTAATAACTATTTTCTTTGCCAGATGGGTTATTGTCCAGAATAAAAACAAAATTGTGGCAGCACTGGCAAGTGCCGACATGGAATTTACCATTTTGGCTACGTTTTCAATATTATTTCCGGCAAAAAGTGTGAAAAACCTTGCCAATATCATAAAGAAAGGCGCTCCGGGAGGATGTCCGACTTCAAGTTTGAATGCCGAAGAGATAAATTCACCACAATCCCAGAAACTTGCCGTTGGCTCTATGGTAGAAAGATATACAAATGAAGCAACCAGAAATATTACCCATCCGGTAATATTATTGATAAGCGTGTATTTTTTCATGTTAACCCTAATTTTTCAAATGCTAAATAACGGAAAAAAAATGAAAAAACATCTTAAAAATTATAAATTGAACGGAAACAGGTATGCGTGTTTTTGCATAGATAATTTCCGGAATTAGTGAGCAACGAACCTCCAAAGTTTGCTTTTCCATGGTTCTCCGGCATAATCAATGCCAATTCTCGGGGTAGTAATATATTGAGGCTTTTCATGGCTTATTTCTATCCATATTCGTTTTGATTCAATCAGACATTCACCATTATAACTTTTATCAATGCCTAAGACGCGGGATACTTTACCCGGCCCTGAAATTCCTTCAATGCCCCTTATGAGTATTGCCTGTGGTTCATCTTCTTTTCCGGTTACGATATTCAGCATCCAGTGCATGCCGTAAACCAGATATACATATAAATATCCTCCCTGGCGGTACATAACTTCAGTGCGTTTTGTCATTCCTTTGGATGCATGACATGCCAGGTCCTCTTCACCACGGTATATTTCAACCTCGGTTATTTTATACCGCTGCAATTCATCACCATTACGCTTCACAATGTAACAGCTCAGAAATTGGCCTGCCAGATCAAGGGCATCCTGCAGAAAGAAATGTTTGTTGCAACGCTGCATATCAATAAGTATTTAAGAGCTATGAAAAAAGAGCAAATATAAATGATCAGAGAATAAAGAGGGCAGACTTTGTCAGTTCTGAAAATATATTTATCACTGATTAGTCATTAGGAACGCATTTTACTAATGATTCGCGGCTATGGAAAAAATAAATTTTAGGCATCTCTGATTACAATTTTTATTTTTTCCCAGGCGATTTGTCATTATATAAACCACATAATCTGCAACTTATACTAAATGATTTCTAATAAAAAATCTGGGTTTAACCCAAAAAACTCATCAACGTTTTTTCCCGGTAGCCGGGCGATTAATATTTTGTAAGGTTTTCTTCCTTTTCATCCT
>FWPV01012847.1_pt1 | contig 12784 bp, 11 predicted proteins | sample 2228371 | NCBI WGS metagenome assembly FWPV01 (sample SAMEA103939776, study PRJEB20133) | metagenome | reverse complement strand
GGGGGGGGGGGGGGGGGGGGGGGGGGGGGGGGGGGGGGGGGGGGGGGGGGGGGGGGGGGGGGGGGGGGGGGCGGGGGGGGTGGGGGGGGGGGGGGGGGCGGGGGCTGGGCGTCAACGCTGGGGGTGTGGGGGCGTTGGTGGCCGGGGCGGCGCAGGCGCTCAGCATCCAGAGCATCAGGCAGATTGGGATGAGGCGGCGGGGCTGGCGCATCAGGTTGTGGCGGCTGTGCAAAGCAGGGAAAGCAGCGTGCGCACTGCGCCCGGGGTGACGCCATCCAGCCGAAAGAGGCGCACGGGGCCGGTTTGGGCGTGCAGGTTGGGTGAATGCGCGGGGACGTTGTGCCATGCTTGCTGGATTTGTTCCTGCAAAAATGGCAGGTCGGTGGTGTGGTCGTACACGAAGAGGACATGCCGCATGGGGATGGTCTGGATCAGTTCGCGGATTTCGAAAATGCAGCCAGCGCGTTGGGGGGTAAAGCCGCGCAAGTCCATGATGATGGCGTCGCTGGTGGCGGCCAGGCGGCGCAGGGCTATCTTCCAGGTGTTGTCGTAGCAGAAGTAGTCGCTGATTCCAAAACGCCCTTCCAGGTTGCGCTGTGGATTGGCGCGCTGCAGGCGGTTTTCCATGTCGGCGCGGCTGCGCACGAACTGACGGTCGAGCTTGCCGATGAGGTAGTTGATGAACTGATGTGGTTGGATGGTGCGCCCCAACAGGTCGGGGCCGGTGATGAAGCGGATGCTGCCGCCGTAGCGCCAGTGCAGCGAGAGCGCGTTGTAGAGTTCCTCGCTGCGTTTGCCCAGCGAAAAGACGCGCAGTACCAGCAGCCTGGGCGCGGCAGGCGGGGGCGTGGTGAGCAGGCTGAGCAGGCTTTGCCCTAAAACCACCAGCAGTTTGTACACCGCAAAAGTCAGCAGCGCCATGAGCGCCCACCCCAGCCCGCTGAGGCTGAAGAAGATGGCGTGGTACGCCGTGAAGGCCAGCATGACCGAGTCGGTTTGCAGATTTTGGTCGCTCAGCCAGTGGTTTTCGTATAGTTTTCTAATGAGCAGCAACACAAGCCAGCCAAAGATGCCCGCCATGCCCGCGCCGCTGAGCAGGGTTAGCACAATCAATCCGTTGGCGCCCAGTAACCCAAGCGCCAGGTTGATTGCCAGGGCAGCCGGGCTGGCGGGACGGGCTTCTGCCCAGGCGATCCAGGCGCTTAGCAGGCTGAGCATGAGGCTGGCCCCCAGGGCCAGTGAAAGCGTAAAAGTGAGCACCAGCGGCCCAACCGCTTTGATGCGTGGGTTGAGGAAAAAGAGTAGTCCCAGGCTGGGGACGATGATGTAAACCGCGATGAGCGGCGCAAAGGAGAGCAGGGTAACGTCTGGTGAAATGAGCGCCAGTAAAACCATTAGTCCCATCAGGACGGCGGCGTACAGACCGGTGAGCGCCCAGCGCAGCGGACGTGTGCTGCCCAGAACTTCATTTACGACCAGCACGGCGGGCCAGGCAAAGATGGTCCACACCGTCAGAAAACGCCCTGGCAGCAGGTCAATATTTTCGGAAAGCAGGGTAAGCAGGGTGAGCATGGCGGCCCAACCCAGGACGCCTATCAGGTGCAGCAGCCCGGCCAGCCACGGGACGCGGGCCATGTGGGCCGCCAGCGCTTCTGATTGGGGCGGGGCGGGCGGCATGTGGGTTGAATCGAGATAGGCGATTTGGAGTGGAATCTGGTTGCCCGCCGGTTGGGGGGCGGGATCGGCTTCGGCAGGGGCGTCGCTGGTTAGCAGCATGCTGCGCAGCACGGCCCTGCGGTACAGGTGCAGGAAAATCAGTGCCAGTGGGAAGGCCGCCAGCAAAGCGACGATTGAAACACAGGCTACCTGTCCGCTCAGGTTTGTCATTGCTAACCTCCGGGGTTCATACCACCCGCACCGTTGAGCCGCGCTCGGTCTTTTCCACTTCGATGCGGTTCGGGAAGGCTTCTTTCAGCTCGTCCAGGTGGGTGATGATGAGGATTTTGGCAAAGTCGGGGCGCACCAGGTTGATGGCCTCGATCAGCCGCTGACGGCCCTGTGGGTCTTGCGTGCCAAAGCCCTCGTCAATGACCAGGGTTTGCAGGCGCGCGCCGGTGCGCTGGGCCAGCACCTCTGAAAGCGCCAGGCGAATGGCAAAATTGACCCGAAAGGCCTCGCCGCCGCTGAACATTTCGTAATCGCGCGTGCCGGCGCTATCGCTGATGAGGATGTCGAGGGTTTCTTTCAGGTCGTCGCGTTTGCCGCTTTTGTATTCGGCCTGGGTGGCAAAGCGCACGCTCATTGTGCCGTTGCTCAGGCGGTCGAGCAGGTCGTTGGCTTTGCTTTCAATTTCGGGCAGGGCTTGTTCGATGAGCAGGGCAGGCACGCCGTCTTTGCCAAAGGCGCGCTCCAGGGTTTTGAGGCGGTTGATGCGCAGGCGCAGGTCTTCGCGCTCGGCTTCGATTGTTTGGCGGCGTTTGCGCAGGCTGTTGAGCACCTCCACGGCTTGCCTGGCTGCCCCAATTTCGCGCAGCAAAATGTTTTCCTGCTCTTGCAGGTTAAGCAGCGCCTGTTCGGCGTCGTTTTGGTTGGGGGCCGCGGCTTCGGCTGCGGTAAGGCGCGCGGCGGCTTGGGCGTATTGCTGGCGCTGGGTTTCGGCTTCGGCTTGCAGGCTGGCATGCTGGGCTTGCAGGTCGGCAATTTCGCGTTCCAGCGGGGCCAGGGCGGCGCGGGCTTTTTCCAGGTTGGCAAAGGCATCCTGGGCTGGGCGGCTATCAAGTTCGCGCTGGCGCACGGATTCGTGCGCGGCGGGGTCGTATCCCAGGGCTTTCAGTTCGGCGTCTATGGCGGCCAGGTGTTGCCGTTCTTGTGCGGCAAAAGTTTGGGTTTGCAGGGCCTCTTCTACTTCTTGCAGGCGCGGGGCGTCGGTTTGCTGCCAGTGGGCCTGGGCGCGGCGGATGTTCTCCAGGCGTTCTTGTCGTTGCGAGAGGTTGCGCTCGTGGGTCAGACGCTCGTTTTCGATGTGCGCCTGGTCGGCAATTTGTTTTTCCAGGGTTTGTATTTGCCGGGCGAGGTCTTCGATGCGGGTTTTGTTGGCGCGCCAGCGGTCGCCCATCTGGCGGCCTTCTTCGTTCAGCTGCGCCAGGGTGGTTTCGCGGTGCGCTTCGCTGAGCGGCTGCCCGCACAGGGGGCATTCGGCCCCAGAGACCTGTTCCAGGTTTTCGATGCGCGCTTTCAGGGCGTCCATTTGGGTTTTTAGGGCGGCGTTGTCGGCTTTGAGCGCGGCGCTCTCTTCGCGCATGGCGGCAAGGTGTTGTTTGTCTTGTTCGCGCGCGGCAATTTTTTGGGCTGCGGCATCCAGGTTTTGCTGGATGACCGCGCATTCGCGTTCGATATCCGCAATGAGGGCGGTTTGTTTTTCGATTTCGGCTTGCTGTTTACGCAAATGTTCGCGTTCTTGCTCCAGGCGGCTTTGCGCGGCGCGGATGGCTTCGGCAAAGGGCTGGCGGCGTTTTTCGTGGGCGCGGAATTGCGCGGCCAGGTTTTCCCAGCGTTCCAGGTCGGCGTGAGCGTGCTGCCAGCGCTGGTAATCGGCTTCGATGTCTGCGGCGCGGTTGAGCAGGGCGGTTTGGGCGTCGCGCTCGGCGCGGCGGGCGGCCAGGCGGGTTTCCAGCGCGTTGAGGGCGTTTTCGGCGCGCTGGGCCTGGGCAGACAGCGTTTCGACCAGTTTACGCTGCTCGCGCAAACTGGCGGCCACAGCGCGGATGCTTTCAAGCACGGCTTCTTGATTTTTGCGGGCCGCGGAGACCTGCTCCAGGCGGGTTTCCAGGTCGCTCAGGCGGGCTTTGCGGTCTGCTTCTTCGGCTAATTCGTCGTCAATTTCAGATAACCTGCTATCCAGGATAGCCAGGTCGCGCTCCAGGGCTTTGCGGCGCTCGGCGGCGCGTTCTTTGTACACGTCCCAGGCTTCCAACCCCAAAATGCTGCTCAAAATGCGTTTGCGGTCGCCGGGGCGCTGCTGGGTGAACTGGTCGGCTTTGCCTTGCAGAAAGAACGAGGCATTGACGAACGTTTCGTAATCCATGCGCAGGATCGCTTCGATGCGCGCCTGTGTTTCGCGCAGCGATTTTTCGGTCAGCGCGCGCCAGGTATTGCCGTCCTCAATCTGGAACTCTAGCAGTTTGGTTTTGCCGCGCGGCATCACACGCTGCACGCGGTAGCGCGCGCCCTCGTAATCGAAAGTGAAAATCACCTCGGCGGCGTCTGCGCCAGTGTGGATGAGCGCGTCGTCTGACTTGCGCGCCTGTCCAAAGAGCGCCCAGGTGATGGCATCCAACAGCGATGATTTGCCCGCGCCGTTCATGCCAGAGATGCAGGCCAGGTCGAATCCGCTAAAATCCAGCACGGTAGGCTCGCGGTACGAGAGAAAGCCAGTGAGTTTGAGCGTAACCGGAATCATGAAACAATTTTATCCTGAAGTGGGCATTGCATCGCGTGAATTGGGCGAAGTTTGGGTTTTTCCGTTCTTCGCAGTCTTCGCCCCGTTCGATGCGAATAAAAATCACCGCCCGCATGCCGGGCAGGGTTGCCCGCATCGTTTTCTGGTGTTATCATAATCGCGTGTATTCAGCAACCGAATCTTCTCGCAACCGACTGCGCGCAACCTTGCTCGCCATCATCCTTGCCACCATCCCGTGCTATTGCGTTGGCGCGGTAGCAGTGGCGCTTGCGCCTGATCCCAACCGCCCCACAGCCACACCCACTGCCACGCTAACCGCTTCGCCTGAAGCCGCGCCATCCGAAACCGTCACCGCCACCCCAACCGGTTTCATTCTGATTGCCCCCACGCAAACGCCCGGCACGCCGACGGCGACCCCTACGCTGACCGAAACGCCTACCCTGACCCTTACGCCTACCGCCACCGAAACGCGCCCGCCCACGCTGACGCCTTTCCTGCCCCTTACCAATACCCCCACCGCCACGCCGACTCCCACCGCCACGGCGACCTTCACGCCTGCGCTGCCAACCGCAACAGCCACAAACACCCCGTTGCCGCCCACGCCTACCGATACCCCGCTCCCATCCGATACACCGACCCTCACGGCACCCCCCTAACCTGCCCGTACAGGACACCCATGACCGAACTGATGCCCTTCCTCAAATCCCTGCTTTCGGCGCCCGGACTTTCAGGCTACGAAACCCCCGTCATGCGCCTGATAGAAGACGCCTGGCGTCTTTTGGTAAGCGACACCCGCCTGAGCAAACTCGGCTCGCTAGAAGCGCTCAAAAAAGGCAGCGGACCCGAACCGCGCCCCTCCCTGCTGATTGCCACCCACATGGACGCTATCGGCATGATGGTCACCTCCATCAAAGATGGCTTCCTTGCCATGACCATGATTGGCGGCGTAGATGCGCGCGTGCTGCCGGGCGCGCCTGTCACCGTGCATGCCAGCGCCAGCGGCGAAGACCTGCCCGGCGTGGTGGTGCAGCCCCCGGCGCGCCTGCTGCCCCCCCACCTTGCCGATGGCCCTGTCCCGCTCGATCACCTGTTTGTGGACGTGGGGCTGCTGCCAGAAGATGTCGCCGCCAAAGTGCGCGTGGGCGACCTCATCTCCTATGCCACCACCCCCCAGGAGCTGGCAGGCGACTACATCACCGGCCACTCGCTCGATAACCGCGCCTCGGTAGCCGCCCTGACCGTTGCCCTGGACGAACTGCAGACCAAATCCCATCACTGGGACGTGTGGGCCGTTGCCACCGCGCAAGAAGAAGTAACCCTGGGCGGCGCAATCACCTCTGCCTTTGGCATTCACCCGCACCTGGCCATCGCCGTAGATGTGACCTTTGCCAAAGGCCCCGGCGCCAACGACTGGCAAACGCACGCACTGGGCAAAGGCGCATCGCTGGGCTGGGGGCCCAACATCCACCCGGCCCTGCACAAACGCTTCAAAGACCTGGCCGAAAAACTGGAAATTCCGCACGATGTAGATGTCATGCCGCGCATGTCGGGCACCGATGCCCTGGGCATGCAGGTTGCCGCCGAGGGTATCCCTACCATGGTGGTGAGCATCCCGTTGCGCTACATGCACACCCCGGTTGAAATGGTCGCCGTCAAAGACATTCAACGTGTGGGGCGTCTGCTGGCCGAATTTATCAGCCGTTTAGAGCCAGATTTTCTCGAACACATTTCCTGGGATGACTGAACATGACTGACGCAACCCCTGCCATTGGCGAAACCCAGATTGCCCTGCTCGAAAAACTCTGCAGCGCCGTTGCCGTCTCTGGCGACGAAGGCGAAGTGCGCCAGATTGTGCTGCAAGAAGTTCAGCCCTACGCCGACGAAGTCAAAGTAGATGCGCTCGGCAACGTGCTGGTCACCCGGCGCGGCACAGCGCCCAACCGCCTGCGCGTCATGCTCGACGCCCACATGGACGAAGTCGGTTTTATGATTGTCTCCGACGAAGGCGACGGCATCTTCCGCTTTGAACTGGTTGGCGGGCTGGATGTCCGTCAACTGGTGGGCAAACCGGTGGTTGTGGGCAAGAGCAAAACTCCCGGCGTCATCGGCGCGCGCCCCATTCACCTGACCACTGCCGAAGAGCGCCAGCGCAAAATTCCGCTCGACCAGTTGCGCATTGATGTGGGACCCGGCGCAGCGGGCAAAGTCAAAGTCGGCGACCGCGCCACCTTTGCCAGCACCTTCCGCCTGGTGGGGCCGTCTATCATGTCCAAAGCCATTGACGACCGCATTGGAGTCGCCATCCTCATCGAACTGCTCAAGTTTGCCCCGCCGCACCTGGACTTGTGCCTCTCCTTTTCTGTGCAGGAGGAAGTAGGGCTGCGCGGCGCAAAAGTTGCCGCCCACTACTTCGACCCCCACCTGGCCATCGCCCTCGACGCCACCCCCGCCAACGACCTGCCCACCCACAACGACGAAGAGAACATTTTTTACAACACCCGCCTGGGGCATGGCCCCGCCATTTACACCTTCGATGCTGGCACGCTCAACGACCCGCGCCTGATCCGCTTTTTGGCGCAGGTTGGCGACGAGATGGGCATTCCCTACCAGTTCCGGCAGCCGGGCGGCGGCGGCACCGATGCAGGCGCCATCCACCGCGCGCGGGCGGGCATCCCCACCGTATCGGTCTCTGTCCCGCACCGCTACACTCATACCGCCTACAGCCTCAGCCGCCTGGATGATTGGCGGCACACCCTGGCGCTGCTCCACGCTGCGCTCAACCGCATTACCCCGGCCTTGCTCGCGCAAGAACGCGCCTGAGCGACGCGCCCGCTTTGCCCTGCCGTATAATTAAGCCATGACTGCCCCACGCCCCGCGCTAGAAAAAATCTCCGAAGTATGCAAAAAATACCCCTGCATACGGGCAGTCTATCTTTTTGGCTCTTATGCAACTGGTGACCCCAACCCAAAAAGCGATGTAGACCTGGCCATTGTGCCAGCCGATTCAACAGCCCGCGAGTACATGCTGGACATCATGGCCGACCTCGTCCGGCATGTGCATGACCGCATTGACCTGATCTTTCTCGATACCCCCGATGTCGTCTTGCGTTTCGAGGCTGTGCGCCATAACCGCCTGGTATATCAGACGCCCGACTTCGACCCAGGCACATACACCTCGCGCATTGTGCGCGAATATTGGGATTTTCGCCCCTATCTCGACGTTCAACGCCGCGCCATGAAGGAAAGGATGCTTGCCAATGGTTCGCGTTGATGTGCTGGCAAAACGGATTGCTAAAATAGATGAATGCCTGATGCTGCTGAAAGGCTATCGCACGCTTTCACAGGCGCAATTTCTTGCCAATTCAGAATATCGTTACGTCACCGAGCGACTTTTGCACCTTGCCATTGAAGCCCTTACCGATATGGGCAATCACCTGATTGCTGATTTGCACTTAGGTCACCCCGACTACGCCGCACAGGTGCCCGATATCCTTGCCGAAAAAGCAAACCTGCCGCGCGAACTGGCTGATACATGGATAAAAATGATCGGGCTGCGCAACATTTTAGTGCACGATTACCTCGATATTGACCCTGCCCTGATATACAAAATTCTTCAAAACAATCTGAGCGACATCGAACGCCTCAAAAATTTCTTTGCTCGTTACCTCTAATTCACGATTGGACACCCCATGAAACAACTCATCCAGAAACTGACCGAAACCTTCAGCCCCTCCGGCTACGAAACCGCCATTCGCGACCTTATCCGCGCTGAAATTGCCCCCCTGGCCGACGACATCCGCGTGTATGCGCTTGGCAACCTGATTGCCCGCAAGGGTCAGGGTGGCAAAAAAATCATGGTGGCCGCCCACATGGACGAGATCGGGCTGGTGGCCACGCACATAGATGCCAACGGCTTCGTCCGCTTTACCGGCATTGGCGGGGTGTACCCCCAAATGCTGATGGGCGCGCGCGTGCGCTTTGCCAACGGCGTGCCGGGCGTCATCTACACCGAACCGCTCGAAAAGCCCACCGATACCCCGGCGATGGAAAAAATGTTCATAGACGTCGGCGCTGCCACCGCAGCCAACCACCCCATCAAAATTGGTGATGTAGCCGCCTTCGAGCGCCCCTTCCTCGACCTGGGCGACCGCCTGGTGGCCAAATCTATGGATGACCGCATCGGCTGCTACGTCGCTATCGAAACCCTGCGCGCCCTGTCTGCCACGCCGCACGAGGTATACTTCGTCTTCACCACCCAGGAAGAAGTCGGCACGCGCGGCGCGGGCACGGCCGCCTACGGGCTAGACCCCGACCTGGGCATCGCGCTGGATGTCACCGGCTGGGGTGATACCCCCGGCCGCAAGCACTTCGACATGTACCTGGGCAAAGGCCCCGCCATAAAAATCAAAGACGGCGGCATGTTAGCCGACCCGCGCGTGGTAGATTGGATGATCCGCACCGCCGAACAAGCCAACCTGCCCTACCAACGCGAAGTGCTGCTAGGCGGCACCACCGACGCCCGCGCCATGCAGGTGGCCCGCGCTGGCATCCCGGCTGGCTGCATCTCCATCCCGTGCCGCTACGTTCACAGCCCCAGCGAAATGGTGGACTTCAACGACGTGCAAAACGCCGTCAAACTGCTTACCGCCATGCTCTCGGCCCCTGTCGAACTGTAAATGAATCTGCGTTCCCTGGTGCGGTGTGGACTCCATGCCGCACTTCTTGTTTCTATTTTTGCATTAGCAGGATGTGGCATTCACCCCACGCCCACGCCTGCGCCTGTCACCCCGGCGTTGCCCACGCCCACGGCTGCTTTTGCGCCAGAACAACCCACCCCCCGTCCGGAATCCCGCCTCATTCGCCTCTGGCTGCCCCCCCGCTTCGACCCCAATAACGGCACGCCTGCTGCCAACCTGCTGCGTCAGCGGCTGGATGCCTTTGCCGCACAAAACCCCGGACTGCGCCTCGAAGTGCGCATCAAAGCCGAAGAAACCTTTGTCCGCACCTTGCAAACCACCCAGGCGGCTGCTCCGGCGGCCATGCCCGACCTCATCCTGCTCGACCGCACCGACCTGGAACGCGCCGCTGCCCTGGGGCTGATTGCCACCCTGGACGGGCTAGTAGACCTGCCCGCCGACCCCGATTGGTATCCCTACGCGCGCAGCGCGGCCCGCATCCAAAACTCGGTGTTTGGCCTGCCGCTGGCAGCCGATATGCTGGCCCTCATTACCCGCGCGGGCAGCCTGGGCGCGTTCAGCACCTGGGATGAATTTAGCGCGCGCGGCGGCGTGCTCGCATTTGCTGCGGCTGACCCGCAAGCCTTATTTGTGTTCAGCATGTATCAATCCGCTGCCGAGGCTACCGATCTGTGGAACGGTTATGTTTTCGAGCAAGGCGCATTGGACCAAACATTCTCATTTTTCGAGGCGGGACGTCGTTCTGGGCTTTTCTCCCCTGTGCTTACCCAATATCAAACCGATGAACAGTCCTACCAGGCTTTTCGTGAAGGACGCGCCAACGCCGCCCTGGTCTGGAGCAGCCGGGTCATGAACACGCCTGTTGCGGGCTACAGCCTGCAGCCGCTTATTGGCGTTACCGATGAACCTTTTACCCTGGCGAATGTGTGGGTCTGGTCGCTTACTACCGATGACCCCGCCGAACGCGAAGCGGTTGTTGCGCTCATGCGCTTCCTCACCGCGCCCGATTTCATGGCCGACTGGAGTCTGTCCGCCGGTTACCTGCCGCCGCGCCCCTCCGCGCTGGAAAAGTGGACCGACGCCAACCTGATTGTCACCGTGCGCGAAATGAGCAACGCCGCGCATGTGCTGCCACCCCTTGACCTGCGCCAGAAATCTGGCCCGGTCTTGTCTGAGGCGCTCGCCAGCGTGCTCAAAGGACAAACAGCAGACGAAGTGCTGGCCGGGCTGCTGGATAAATTACGCTAAAAGTCGTTGTACCAACCGTCCCGAAGGCGGCTGAAAGCCTACCTTCGGGACGCTAAATTTACAGCCAGGCCCACAACCCCCACAGCACAATCATCATTCCCCCAATGGCAAACAAGGCCAGCAGCGCCCAACTGAACCCCACCATCCACGACCGGGTAGAGGCAAACGCCTGGCGGGCGTTGCGCAGCCGCCAGTATTCTGCGGCGTATAGCCCCAGCGGGGTCATCAGCAGCGCGGCGAAGGGAGTCAGAAACAGGCTGGAGACAATCCCCACGCCGTAGCCAATCAGAATAGATTTCCACGGCGTGCCGGTTTCGCGCAGTTTGCGGGCAATGATGACGTTATCAATGCCTGCGCCCACAATCATCAACAGCGTGATGAGCGTAAAATAAAACCAGCCCCAGCCATCCATGCGTCCCCAGGCCAGTTGAAACCCGCCATAGACCAGCGCAGCCAGCCAGATGATGGGCAGCCCCGGAAAGATGGGAATGAGCAGCCCCACCAACCCGACCAGCATAAAGGTCAGGGTAAGCCATTGCAAGATCAATTCGCTGAACAGACCCCAGTCAACCATATATTTATTCTACGAGAAAAGCCCCCAAAGGTTTTGCACGCCTTTGGGGGCTAATTTTTTTACGGCTTGATGACATCAATCCCGCCCATCCAGGGGCGCAGCACTTCGGGCACCACAATGGAGCCATCGGCTTGCTGGTAGTTTTCCATAACGGCAATCAGGGTGCGGGGCAGACCCAGCCCTGAGCCGTTAAGGGTATGTACCAGGCGCGCTTTGCCGCCATCGGCCGGGCGGTATTTGATGTTGGCGCGCCGGGCCTGGAAGTCGGTCACATTCGAGACGGAGGAGACTTCCAGCCATTCGTCGCAGCCGGGGGCCCACACTTCCAGGTCGTATGTGATGGCCGAGCCAAAGCCAATATCGCCGGTGCACAGTTGCTTTACGCGGTAGGGCAGCCCCAGTTCGGCGCAGGTCTGTTCGGCGTCGGCCAGCATTTTTTGGTGCATGGCTTCGCTGTCTTCTGGTTTGCAGTAGATGTACATTTCGACCTTGTCGAACTGATGCCCGCGTTTGATGCCGCGCACATCGCGTCCGGCGCTCATCTTCTCGCGGCGGAAGCAGGGGGTGTAGGCCGTGTAAAGACGCGGCAGGCTGGTTTCGTCCAGCACTTCGTCCATGTGCATGCCGGTCAGGGGCACTTCGGCGGTGGGGACGAAGTAGTAGTCTTCTTCGTGGTCTTTGTACAGGTTATCGGCAAATTTGGGCAGTTGCCCGGCGCCATAGACGGTGGCGCTTTTGACCATAAACGGCAGGTAGTGTTCGGTGTAGCCCTGACGGATGTGCAGGTCGAGCATCCAGGCGATGAGCGCCCGCTGCAGCCGCGCCCCAGCCCCGCTAAGGATGTAGAAGCGCGAGCCGGTCAGTTTTGTGCCGCGCTCAAAGTCAATGATGCCCAGGGCGGGCCCCAGGTCCCAGTGCGCTTTGGGTGTAAAGTCGAACTGGCGCGGTTCGCCGACTGTTTTGATGATGATGTTTTCGCTATCTTCTTTGCCGTAGGGTGTGCGCGGGTCTGGGATGTTGGGCAGACCAGATGTAAGCGCGGTCAGGTCGGCGTCTACCTGGGCCACCTGGCGGTCTAACTCGGCAATTTTGTCGCCTACGGCGCGCATGGCTTCAATTTTGGACTGGCGTTCGGCGGCGTCTTTCATTTTGCCAATCTCTTTCGAGACGGCGTTGCGCTCGGCCTTCAGCGCTTCCACTTCGACCAGCAGGGCGCGGCGTTTGGCATCCAGGGTCAGGATGCTGTCCACAGGGGCGGGGTCCATCTGGCGGTCGCGCAGCGCCTTGCGGACAAGGTCGGGATTTTCCCGTATCAGGTTAATATCGAGCATGTTGCACCTCCTGTGCTTCCCTGCGCATGCTCACGGCGCAGGGTGAGTGAAATTGTACGCCCCCCTCTCCAGTTGCAGGACGAGGGGGGCCTTCGTGGTGCCACCTGCTTTTGCTTCACTTTTCCTTCGTCCTCTCAGGGAGGGCGGAGGGTGGTGAAGCCTTCGGTTGCGCTATAACGGGCGGCATCCCGTCCCCCTTACGGCTCCAGCGTGGAGCCCCTGCGGGGGCAACCTGCCCTGGCGGGCGGCCGGAGGGGATTTCGCTGTCTGTCCCCGCCGCCTTGCACCAACCGGCGGCTCTCTGCGGGGGACGGCGCAGGTACTTGTCTCCGGGCAGGTTTTGCTGATGAAAAAATTATACGCGCCGGTAGGCGGATGTCAAGCCAGCAATCTGAAGTTCAGACATGAGTTGGGACAGGGGTCTGAACGATGGTCAAAAAAGACGCTAAAGCGGAGGCAAGAAGGTTCTGCCACG
>FWPV01000654.1_pt1 | contig 12785 bp, 15 predicted proteins | sample 2228371 | NCBI WGS metagenome assembly FWPV01 (sample SAMEA103939776, study PRJEB20133) | metagenome | reverse complement strand
ATAACATATTAAAAAGTTATTCCCAACGATTCAATCCCACAGCTTGTAGAAAAAGTAACAAGTGAATGCTCACGTGATTTATACAAATACGAAAAGGAATATAAAACATTAATTGCAAATACTTATATGCATTATTACACATTAAAAGAATTAAAGGAATTAATGAAATCTTACAAATCACCTCTCGGTGCAAAACTATGGCAGGTACAAAAAGAAATTAATGCTGAAATCTATAAAAATACGGACAGGGTTATACTTCAAATATTAGAAAACATTAAAAATAGACTTGAACCTTATCTTTAACAGAAGTACTTAGAAAAGACAAAGAAAGATTTAGAATTATAAACTGGCCTAACAAGCGCTTCAAGCTGACTCGCGGGAGTTTCACTCCCCCTCGCGGCTTAAGCGCAACGTTCGAAACAACATCCATCATCGGTATGAATTCTTATATGTAAACCAATCCCTTCATAATACGATAATATCGAAAACCTTTATACCCATCACCATCAACCTGCCGGCGGCGCGGATTACGGGAATGGATCAATTATATCAAAGATCCTTTCGCGCATAAAAAAAACAAAAAATAGAAGATGTGACCGGGGATTCAATCCACTATTCCGATTTCGTCGGTTTTTCTCGGAAGAACGTCAAAATTTCACTCACCGGAAGCATCGGTTGACCCGGATATGAGATAACCTTTATCACGGGTCTACTGCATGCAATACCCCGCTTCATCTTCACTCCACCCGTTAACGTCATTTTTACAGTGGTGGAACCCGGAGTACCACCACACTTACGACCGCAGGGGTTTTGGGATTGTTATCTGGAAATCACATAAGGCCGCGTAAAATCAACACCCTTACCCTTGATCCTGACCAGATACATACCCTTCGTCTGCAGGGTTTCGTTTCGAATGCAGATGCTTTTGTCGTCGAATCTGGTGGATACACTGTTAATAAGGCTTTTGCCGTTGATCCCGTACAGGCTGACATTTACCGGTTCCGTAAAAGTGATTGCCGAGCTGACAACCACACTTCCGTCTGATCCGCTTTTAAACGAGAACGCTTCTCCCGCATTCTTATACACGCGTGCAGATTGAACGGCGGTTTGAGGCGCCAGCCTTATCATCGAGACACTCTTTGACGGCAGTGTAACAGTAAGCGTTTTTCCACTAATACCGTAACTTGACTGATCAAGCTGCTTAATATTGACTACCTCCGCCTTGCCGTAATCGTTGAACGAATTTATGGCCGGCCCGGTGATGACTTCAGCACTTACTACAGTATATGCCTGTACTTTACTGCTTGATAAAGTAACAGTAACACGCTGTGTTGCCAATAGATCGCAGTTGGTGAAACTGACATTGACGATTCCATCGTTTCCAACAGATGCAAAAGACGTGACTGCCTGTACCTTACCATTATTAGTGTTTGCCCAGCTCTGTGCCGTAATCGGAACCTGTTTGGCATTATTGGTGTGGTGAGGAATGAACATTTTAAACACATAAAATGTCGTTGTTTTTGACATGACGCCGCTACTGTTAATATTCATAAGCGAATGGATGACGTTAACGGCCTGAGCAAGACCTGCCATCTCCATGCGGTCGGAGAACTCCATAAAGGCATGGAGATGTTCACCGGCGGAAATTGCATCTAATAAGGTAATGCGCTGTTCCCAACCATCGCCGACGTCTTTGAACCAGTCTCCCCATTCATCAAAAACAACCTTTACCCGTTTCTGAGGATCTTTTGAATTTAATGTGTTGACAATCCGTCGCAGGTTACTGCGAATCTGACCATTGTATGCAAGATTTACAACGTCCCAATACTGGTCGGTGGTCGGATCGGTACTGCTGTACGTTTCGGGATAATAAATATATTGGTGAACCTCGAAACCGTCGATTTTTCCTCCGTTGCTATTGAGCATGGAATTGATCCAGTCATCCGGACCACCGTATTGAATGCTGGCAATGAGTTTGATATTCTTTTCCTTAGCGTAACTTTGGAGCCTGTCGTAGTTTGCGGCGTAGTTCTGATTATAGGTTTCTACCGTCTGTTTTCCACCACAACCCCAGACTTCATTACCGATTTTAAACCATTTGAGAGGATATTTGAGGCTGTCCACCACATACTGTATAAGGGCCAGGTTACTAGCGGCGTCGTTGGCGGTCGGCTTGCCGACGATGAAAGGTTCGATGCCGCTCAGCTTGCAGAATTCGATAAAGCGGTCGACGCCGACGTCATTTGAAGGCCTTTTATTATTTTGCCATGCATACCCATTTGCCGCGCAACCGCCAGGCCACTGCGCACAGGTAACGCCGCACTCTTTGAAACCGTCGATAATATCATTACGCATACCATTAATGTTTGGTATGGTTGAGTTGGTTCCTACAAAAATGCCATTATTGGTAAATTGCCTTCCCAGTCGTTCCATCAGCACACCATAGATTGCCGGGGGAATAACGGTTGTTGCCCCATCAACATTATAGGTAACAGAATTCTGGCTATTCCCGCTGACAGGCATAATCGCAACAAGCATTCCCGCAAACATAAAAAGCGTCACTTTTCTTTTAATACTCATTCTTCCCCCTTTTCTGACTTATAAGTAATCTGATTTTTTCGGGAGCAGGCCAGTGTTTTTAATAAGATAGCACCATGCGCTATTTTCTCCCTTCAACCGTTTTTAACATTGTAACGCCTTATCTAAACAATATAATCGTGTTAAGTGCTTTTTGCAAGTCGAAAAAATCAACGCGAGGGCGGAAATGATTGGCATGAATCCGGCTTCCAGATCGAGATTGTATTTTTTTCTTTAAGGCGCCGGTGCGTAAATCTCACCCCCGCTTGCTGAATAAACAGATCGATCCATACCTGGTAGTATTTAGCGTTTTTTCAGTAACAAGCCGCTTATTACCAGTAAAATCAACAACAGTAAGATTGCAACTTTATTCTATATTGTATAATGTAAATCTAATTAAGAATAAAATTTTTACTGCTTGCGAGGAGAGGTGTTGTATTTTTTAGAAGAATGTAGAATATGATTAAAAATAAATGTTAGGGCGCAAACAAACCTATGCCGCGGCGAAAGCGATCAGACAATGAATTGAAAGAAGCTTCAAATCATTTACACTATGAGGTTTGGATGCTCACTTCATTAGCCCAAGCAATTGCTTCCGGTATCGCAAATAAAGGCTGGCTCCTGAATGCGCTCTTGGAATCTTTTGTTATCCATATGCGTGGTGTAATGGATTTTCTTTACAACGACACCCCGAAACCTGATGACGTAGCAGCACAAGACTTCTTTCTATCAGCTGATGATTGGTTGAATGTCCGACCACAACTATCCGAATTACTAAGAATAGCCAAAAGTCGGGCGGGAAAAGAAATTGCGCATCTTACCTACTCAAGGTTAGCTGTAACTACCGACAAAAAGCCATGGCATTTCATAGAAATTGCAAATGAAGTTAATTCTGTAATGAAAGTATTCTTAAACAATGTTCCGAAAGAAAAGTTGGGGTCGCACTGGCGGCAAAATACCATGCCCTAACTCGGCGCTCCACGAGACCGGCTACACCGGTGCGTGAGCTTGGTTGTTCGAAACAACTCCACTCATTTGCATAAATTCTTATCATGTAAATAAGTTTCTATCATGTAAATAAGTTTCTCGGCAGGTTCGGGAACAGCCCTTCGATAATATCGAGAAGCTTTATCCCCATCGCAATCAGCGTTCCAGTGTGGATTACGGAAATGGATCGGTTCTATCACAAATTCTTTCACGCACCTAAGTATCAACTTAGAAGATGGAACCGGGGGATTCAATACACTATCCCGTTTTCGTCGGTTTTTATCAGAAGAACGTCGGAATTCCCCTCGTTGGAAGCATCGGTTGGTCCGGTTATGACATAACCTCCATCTGTTGTCTGCTGTACGCAATACCCGGCTTCATCTTCGCTTCCTCCGAAGGCTCTGGCCCAGATCTCGTTTCCGATGGAGTTGGTTTTGATCAGGTAAACATCGGCTCTTTCTTCTCCGTTGTAAGAAAAACTACTGCCTACCATTATATTCCCTCCGTCGTTTGTGTTTTGTATTTCAAAAGCATAGTCATCCCTATTGCCGCCGAATGTTCTTGTCCATTGAATCTCACCATCGGCGTTTGTTTTCAGGCCACTCTACCGGGCTGGTCCCGATCGAACAAAGCACCATAGAAGCGATGATTGAAGTGGATGGGAAAAGAGATAACACTCTGATGATTGTACTCATGTTTTATTTTCCTTTGTGGAGTAGATTTTTGTCAGAGGGAAAAAAACCAACTGGTATTGATAGACACGATCCGCTTCTTCGTCGTGCGCGGCGATGTCGAGTATTTTTTCCTTGAACTGCATTGTTTCTTCGCAGATAAGCTTGTATGATCTTTCGGAAATCCCCAGCGTGAGGGAAGAGACAAAATGCTGTCCGGAAGCAGAGTAGATTACCGATTGCTTTGCCAGCTCGGTGCACTCAATATGAAAACGGTTTATGGCTGCCTGTGACGGTTCGTTTCCCGATCTGATGATTTTTCCGGTGACACAATATCGACCGTCATTTCCTCTGGTTATGAGTTTCAGCCGCTCCAGAAGCTCGATTGATTTTTTCGCCTGATCAGCTGTGATCGGCGGGAATATTTTTTTGCTGATCTCTTCGTAGTTATTACTTACCGGAAAAATTCCGATAAGTGCGCGAACGGCACTGTGGTACCATTTAGACAGATATTCATATTGATCTTTATCAATCGTAACTGTTGTTATTTCTGTTTTGTTTCCGCTCAACCGTAACTGTTCAAGGAGCAAGGTCCGTTCCTCTTCATTTTTCGCCTGTGCGAACTCGACAAGCTTTCTGAAATATTCCGCCTCCTTTTTGTTGTGGCCGAGAGCCTTCGAAAGTTTGAAACAATTCGACGCCGAAAGATATTTCCTGACCTTTATGATGTTGAATACGAATCCACGGTTGTTGAAACCTGCTTTACGGGCGAGCAGCTCGTAGGTGTAATGAGGATTTTCCTTTTTCTTCTCCTCGAAGAAACGCTGGAGATACTCACGGAAATCAGTGAAATCAAAAATATCCGGCATTGCGACACCTCAGAGTAATATAACTAGACGAATTGCAGGAAACAATCTTCATTTCAAAAAAACGTTACCTTGAGGTAACAAATATAAATCACAATCTGAAGACATAATATGATGCATTCTCATTGAAATGTAAGGAAAAATATCATCTGATCGAAGTTGTTTGTTTTACAATAGAAATACATAATAATAGCCGGTAAGGTAACGGATTGGTTTAATTGTCCTAAGCGGGGAAATAAAAACGACGAGGGCGACTGCCGTTAAGAAATAATGGGGGAATTTAAATGTATATTCGTATATAACCGGTTATGTTTTTTACGAAAAAAGAATCAAAGGCAAGCTATGCTTTCAGATGAAGAGCTGATGACCGCAGCTTCAAAAGGTGATATTAATGCCTTCAGGGAAATAGTGCAGCGATATAAGACTGCGGTATGGCGTTTCGCTTTTCGGTTTACGGGAGACGCAGCGGACGCTCAGGACATCGTTCAGACGGCGTTTCTGAAAATATTGGAATCAGTGCGGCATTACCGTCATATCTCCCTTTTCAAAACCTATCTGTTCCGTATTGTCAATAATACCTGCATAGACTTCTCACGTAAAAAACGCCCCGACAGATTAAAGGATTTTTCTGAAATTCGCGACGGATCGCCTTCTGCAGTGGATGACATGATCGTAAAACAGAGGGAAAAAACGGTAAGAGACGCGATAGAAAACCTGTCGCTTCGTCACCGGTCGGTTATCATTCTGCGATACGACGCCGGACTATCGGTACGCGACATTGCAAACGTATTAAAAATCACCGAAAAAGCGGCAGAACGTCTTCTGGCGCACGCACGTGAAGCATTGTACATACGGTTAAAAAATAAAATTGATTAATTATGGGGGATAATCGGCTATTATACGTTTAATATATTGTAAGTTAAGCGAGGCAAAAAATGCGTTGTAAAAAAATCAGCGAAAATCTGGAACGTTTTCTGGACGGAACAGTCGATTACGGTCTAAAGACGGAAATTAAAGAACACCTTGACAAGTGTCCATCATGTAGTAATGAATATGCAAAGATCGGAGCTGTCAGGTCGTTTTTCAGTGACAGCGCTATTCCGCAGATGCCGGAAGATATTGCCGTGAATATTATTACCGCCGCACAAAACTTAATTCATTCCCGACAATCGGAAGAAATTACCGGTATATCATTTCTCTGGTGGAAAGAGTCGGGCATGCCGGCACGTCTGGCTTTTACGGTTATTCTACTAATGGTTTTAACCGCGGGTATTTTTATCGGAAAAGATCTGTGGGGTAGGCGGGAGCCCCTCACTTTAGCCGGATTTCCAGAAATAGAAGCGGTTTCTGCGGTACAGAAGAGTTCCATCGAACATGTTTATCTGAATCTGACTATACTTCGGCAAGGGTGGGATGAAAAATGACGAAACGGACGGTTTTCGGCTTTATGGTTGTCTGTTCATTTACTTTGAACATAGCATTAATAGGGATATGGTTGACGCATAGCGTTCCTTCGCTGCTTAACAAATGTCAATGCGACGAAGGGATGAAAAATTGCAGAAAATGTCCTTTACAGTCGGCTCTCCGTCTGAGCGACTCGCAATGGGTTCCGCTTGAACCGCGTATCAGGGCATTTCATAAATCGTCGACGGCTATTTACAAAGAAATTGCCGGCAGCCGCGCGGCGCTGATCGATGAACTGGAAAAACCTGAACCGGACAGCGCTACTGTTTTGATGTATATTGAGCGCATACAGGCCGGTCAAAACAAAATGCAATTACTGGTTGTCGAACACATTCTCGAGAAAAAAAGTATACTGACTTCAGGGCAGCAAAAACGGTTTTTCGAAATGATGCGCGCCAATATGGCCTGTCCGGATATGTCCGGAATGATGGGAACAATACCGCACAATTGCGCGAAACCGGATGCGTCGGCAGGCGAATAAAGCGGCGATCACGGATAATCCAGAAAGAAAGGAGGGTGGGGGAGAATGATTTAATAAAGTACGGATCCTTTGGAATGAACCATGCAATTGATGCGATACCGGTTGATTTTTCAGAATTTTATTATTAGTCATTGATAAGAAATTTCAGACATGATAAGTGTCGTTCTTAAAACCGATTTTTAAAACAAACCAGGAGGTAAAATATTATGCGTAAAGTGATTTTTCGTTCGGTTTTGATGTTGTGTGGATTTGTGATGGTATATACAGCGGCAGCGACATCAGCGGAGGTTGAGAAAAAAGGGAAGCCTTCCTGTATTTTTCATATGGATTCGATGAAAGACGCCAAATATGAAGTTACCAATATACCGGAGGGCGTAACCATCAGGATTACCTCTGATAACCCGGAAACGGTAGAAAAGATACAGGAATCGATGGCGCAATGTCAGGCAGCTCATAAGTCCGGCGAACACAAACATATGTGTCCTATGCATAAAAATGAGGGTTCTTCCGGGCGCCACGAGTAATTAAGCAAAATCTCGATCAAAAAAAGCGAAAGCCCGTATTTGCAAAGATGACCCGAGATCTGAAAAGCTTAACGTGCATTTTATTTATGCTTATTATTTCTCTGACAGCCGGGTGCGTGCCATTCCGGCCGAACTATTGAAACAATCGGCGGAATACAATTTATCACGTACAAAGGAAGAACTTGTTTTTAATATTACAAGTACCTTTTTCGGCATTCTAGCCCAGCATCGTGTTATTTCGGCGCTGGAGTTTTCCGTTAAGACACTGGAAGAACATATAAAAAGAATAAACGCTTTGATCGACGCACAAAAAGCAGCGTCCGTTGACCGGCTTCGCACCGAAGTACAGTTAGCCAATGTTCGCCAACTATTGGGCCGTGAAAAAAATCTTCTGGTAATTCAGCGTCGTCTATTGGCAAATTTACTAGGAATCGAAGAAAATATGGATGATATTTTGTTGCAAGGAGAACTGGAGTTTAAAGAAAGACCCCGTATTCCCGGATTAGACTCATCATTAATAGCAGCTTTTAAAAACAGGGATGATTATCTTGCCGCTCTGAAATCCCTCGAGGCACAGGAATGGAAGGTTAAAATAGCCGAAGCAGGATATGTTCCGTCGGTTTCTCTGAGGGGATCGTACGGAGCTCGTCTTGTTGCAGGACAGACAAGAGGAAACGGCGACAGATACGGTGATGTAGTAGGCGTCGGACTTACGCTGGAAATTCCGGTTTTTGAAGGCGGAAGGGTTCGAGCAGGTATCAACGAACAGCGCGCGGTTCTTGCTTCCATGCAGGAACGGCTTCGTAACATTGAACTGCGCATACGGCTTGAGGTCCAGACCGCAATATCCAATGCCCGATCAGCGGCGGTACGACTGGAAGCAATTCTGAAATCCATAGATCAGGCAAGAAAAAGCCTTCGGATCGAACAGGAGAAGTATACTATCGGTAAAGGCGCCATCGTAGATGTACTTGACGCGCAAAACGCCCTTCTTGAATCCGAGACAACCTATTACAGGGTTCTTGCGGAGCTTCATATAGCATTGGCGCAATTAAAACTGGCAAGAGGTGAAGAATGAATAAAAAGAAGTGCCTTATGTTGACTGTTACGGTTGTTGTCATTCAGGTGATATTTTTGGCATGCGGACGTTTTGCAGGTGACAATAAAAATAAAGAAAATCAAGCCGGAAACCGGATGCAGCCGACGGTTCGGATCGTGACCGCGTCTAAAACACCACCATCTCACGAAAACTGGATCTTACAGGCGTCGCAGAACCGTATCGGGTTGCGCGGTTGGCCTCTCCGGCTGAGGGGCCTGTTATCGATATACGTGTACGGGAGGGCGACGAGGTTAGAGCCGGACAGCCGTTTCTTTTCATCGGCCGGAAAATGGGTGTCGACGCGCAGACAGCATCGCTTCGGGAAGAGGTAAAAAAGGAACTGGACAACCTTTAGAGAACCCGTCGGCTAGTGGAAAGCGGAGCGCTTCCTCAAGAGCAACTAGATCAGGCCGCCGTATACGAAAAAGTCAATGCACAATTGATCAGATCCGAAGAGATCGCAAAGGATTATATTGTAAGAGCTCCCTGGACGGGAATTGTTTCGGTTGTAATTGTCAGGGAAGACGAATTCGTCGCTTCGCGTGCGCCGTTATTGGAAATGTACGATCCCGCCGGTTTGGTTATAAGGGCCGCTGTTCCGGAAAAATATGCCGCAGCAATATGCGTAGGTATGGTGGTGGATGTGGAATTTGACGCTTACGCCCGTAAATCTTTTCAGGCGCATATCGGCCGGGTCCATCCTTATCTTGACGCCAGGCTTCGCACACGAACAATAGAGATAAACCCGGACAGCTCCGTCAGAGTGCTTCCGGGTATGTTCAGTAGACTTATGGTATTACTGAATTTGGAACGTGACGCGGTAGTCGTTCCTGTGGAGGCGGTGGTCATGAAACCCAAAGGCGCGGTGGTTTTTATATTTGATGACGGAAAAGCTGTGTAGAGACCGGTAAAAACCGGCATCGAAGAAGGAAACAACATTCAGATAATATCCGGAATTAATGCAGGTGACAAGGTAATCGTCGCCGGAAACGATAAACTAAAAGACGGAACCGAAGTGAAAATCGCCGGAGGAACGGGCGAAAAAATGAACGGACAAACCGAAGTTGCCGATAGTAAAAAAAGAGCGGCAAAGAATGAGAATAACCAGGTATTCTGTCAACCGAAAATACGCGGTTACGGCAATTGTAGCTGCACTTGTTATTCTTGGATTTTACGGTCTCCGGAATCTTTCCGTCGACTACCTGCCCGGCATCACTTATCCTCTTATCAAAGTTCAGATAAGATGGCCGGGCGCCGGTCCGGAAGAGATAGATTGGGAAATAGCGGATCCGGTAGAGCGCGTCATGTCGACGGTTGATAATCTTGACTATCTGGAATCATCCGCTATCGAGGGCATGTATACTCTTATGGTCAATTTCGAATACGGCATTTCATTGGACGTGGCGTTCCAGGAGGTCCTGGCAGCGTTGACACGGACGCGGCCGTTGCTTCCTCCGGATATCGAGGCACCGTACGTTCTCAAGGCGGATCCTTCACAACATCCTGTGTTGCAGGTTATAGCCGCTTCCGATCGCTTAAGTCAGGTAAAGCTGCGCGATTGGGCCGACAACTGGCTTCAGGATCGTCTTCTGGCAGTCCGCGGAGTCGCCGGCACCGAAGTTATCGGCGGCCTTGAACGCGAGAACCGCATACTGTTCGATCCTGCGGTAATAGAGAAATACGGGATTTCGCCTGATCCAGTGATAAAGAGATTGACGGAGGAAAATATCAAAAGTACCGGCGGAAGGGTTGTGGCGGGGCTGAAGGAGATTTTGGTACGTACAATGGGTGAATTTACAGGTATTGACGATATCCGCAATACGGTTATTGCAGCAGAAGGTTTCCGGAAAGTCCGTCTTGGAGACGTCGCTGACGTAAAAGACAGCCATAGGGAAGAACGGATTATTACCCGATTCAACGGCAAAAACTGCGTAAAAATATCGGTTTTCAAAGAAGCGGGAGCCAATACGGTAAAAGTCGCCGAAAACGTAAAGCGGCTTTTAAGCAAACTTCAGCCCGACCTGCCTGCCGGAATCGAGCTGGGATATGTTGAAGATCAGTCCGTATATATCCGACAGGCTCTCGGAAGCGTCGTGAATGCCGCATTTACCGGCGCCGGCTCGTAATGGGTGGTTTTGTCATGCTTCTTGCATTTGCGGCTCTGCTTTCGGGGCGTCTTGCCGGCGATTTTCTTCCCCATTTTGACGACGGCCGGATTATCGTTAAAGTCAAGATGCCTACGGGCGCATCGGTGCGGGAAAACGATAACGTCTGCAGGCGTATTGAAGCGCTGATCAGCAATGATCCCATTGTTCAGAGCAGGTTCGCCCTTGTCGGCGGAAAGGTCATGAGAATGATCACCTCCGAGATTTCCAATGAGGGCGAAGTTGACATTCAGCTTGTTCCTAAAAGAGAACGTAAAATAAGAACCGACAAATATATCGACGGACTGCGGAAAAAAAACGGTCGGCTGCAACCTCCGGGCGGAAAGATAATGGTAAAGCAGACGCCTATAAAAGGTATCCCCGGAATTCAGGCCGCGGATCTCATAGTTAAGGTTCGCGGCCCTGATATGAAGAGCCTAAACGACCTTGCAGGCAAAATTGTTCGGATCATGAACGATCTGAAAAACATACAAAACGTCAATATTTCCATGGATCTTACCAGACCGGAATACCGGGTGAAGGTGGATCGTATCAGGGCTGCGGAGCTTGGCGTGTCGGTAGGCGATATAGCATCGGCGCGACCGTTATCATAGGAGTTCTTCTGGTAATTGCTGCGGCGTTGAATGACGGAGTACTTTTGTTTACCTATATTCCCGAACTAATGTCCCGGCATAATATTACTCCTCAACTCGCGGTAATTGAAGCCGCTAAGATACGTCTACGGCCCAGAATAATGACGACCGTTTTCACAATGACCGGTTTTATCCTCCTTGCGCTTAATATCGGTGAAGGCGGTGATATTCTTCAACCCATGGCCCTAGCTGCCATCGGAGGATTGATTATGGAAATTTTCGTTTCTCTGTTTCTGATGCCTTGCATGTATGTAATGACGTTAAGAAAGCAGAAATCCGGATGATATTCGTATAAACCCATTTTATGCATTAGAACAACATTTTTACCATTGGCATGATTTATGCCGGGAATGCTTAACTCCTTGTTATTTATAATAGATTTTTAAATGCGTTGCATCAGGAAAATCCTATGTGTCAAAACCTGTCGGGTTTGTAAGATAATGACTTTATTTACTGATATTGTATATCGTTTCAGTAAACCCATATTTCTTATTAATAACTCATATCAATAGTAAATAAATCGCAGAGAACGGTGAGAAATGAAGAGAAAAAATCACCGCAGAAAAATATATTCGGTTACCATCCGGCAAGATCAATGTTTTTTGATTATTTAACCACGAAGGACACGAACAGCATGAAGAAATAATACATCTTTTCAATCTTTTTGCTTTACAAAAAACACTAACCATAAATCAGGAAACAAAATAAAAACCACGGAGAACACGGAGAGCACGGAGTTGATTGGCATCAGTCAAGTAGTCCTGTCTCTAAGAAATTATATCTTTAACGGCAAAGACCACGAAGGTTTTACGAAATATTCAAAAACATATTTGCAATAAAAAGCATATAATTCCTTTGTGTTTTTTTGATTTTTTTTCTTTGTGAACTTCGTGGTTAAAATATCAGAAAAGAATCTTTTTTGATGGGATAGGTTTACTGAATGGATATTATTTTTCTCCGTGCTCTCCGTGTTCTCCGTGGTGAAAAAATTATAATAAAATATGAATCTTGACAAACAATATCCAGTTATACTCTTATCTTCGTTTCCTTCGTGGAAAAAAAATTATTGATCTTGCCGAACGGTAACCGGATATATTTCTATGCGGTGTTTTTTTTCTTCATTTCTCAGCGTTCTCTGCGTTTTATTTATTATTGATATGATATGGTTTGTGAATATGAACTATTGGTTGACTGAAATGATATATGATAACAATAAAAAAATGTCATTATCTTACAAACCCCACAGGTTTTGACAAAAAGGATTTTCCTGATGCAACGCGTTTAATAATCCATTATAAACAACAAGGAGTTAAGCCTTC
>FWPV01012845.1_pt1 | contig 12787 bp, 11 predicted proteins | sample 2228371 | NCBI WGS metagenome assembly FWPV01 (sample SAMEA103939776, study PRJEB20133) | metagenome | reverse complement strand
ACCGGCAAATTACTCGGCTTCACCCCCGAGCAGATCAAGACCGGCCTGCTTGCCCCGGAGATCGGCAACACCTACGCGGGCGCAGCCATCATCGGCCTCACCGCGATCCTCGACGAGGCCAAACCCGGCGACCGAATCCTGATGGTCTCCTACGGCTCGGGCGCCGGCTCGGACGCATTCCTGATCACGGTGACCGGCGCGATCACCGAGCGGCAAAAGCTGGCCTATACCACCCGGGATTACATCGCCCGCCGCACCGAAATCGATTACGGCATGTACGTGCGCCTGCGCCGAAAGCTGGCGGATTAAGGGGGAGGCGGGTCATGCGCGAAGTCGTCATCGCCGGAATCGGGCAAACGCCCGTCGGAGAATTGTGGGATGTTTCCCTGCGCAGCCTGGCGTACCGGGCGATCAAAGCCGCCCGCCTGGACGCCGGAGGGCTGCAGCCTCAAGCGCTTTACATCGGCAACTTTTTAGGCGCAGTCACCTCGCACCAGTCCAATCTCGGCGCGCTGATCGCCGAAAACGCCGGCCTGGGTGGGATCGAATCCTTCACGGCTGAAGCGGCTGGCGCTTCGGGCGCGGCGGCCTTTCAGCTGGGGTATACGGCTGTCGCCTCCGGCTTTATCGACATCGCCGTGGTGCTTGGCGTCGAAAAATTCACCGACGCAATCGGCAGCAAGCAGGAGAACGCCATCGCCCAGTCCATGGACGCGGATTATGAAGCCGCCCCCGGATTGACCCTGGCCAGCCAGGCCGGTCTGCTCATGCGCCGCTACATGCACGAGTACGGGGCTCCGCGCTCGGTATTCGGCGCCTTCCCGATCCTTGCCCATGCCAACGCGGTCAACAATCCCAACGCCATGTTCCGTAAGCCGATCCGCCAGGAGATTTACGATCAAGCCGAATTGGTGGTTGAGCCGCTCAATCTGTTCGACCAGGCACAGTACGCCGACGGCGCGGCCGCGGTGATCCTGACCACGGAAGACATCGCCGCTGGTCTGCCTCACCCGCTGGTGAGGGTGCGCGGCACCTCCGGAGTGATCGACACCCTGGCGCTGCACGACCGCCCTGATCCACTGGCTTTCGACGCCGCCCGCTACGCCGTGCAGCGCGCCTGCGAGATGGGCGGGGTCGAACTTGGCGAGATCGACCTGTTCGAGCCGGACGATGCTTTCTCGATCTACGCCGTGCTCTGCCTGGAAGCAGCCGGTTTCGCCGAGCGCGGGCAGGGCTGGCGCATGGGTCAAATGGGCAAACTCGGTACGACCGGCCGCCTGCCGATCCTTACCATGGGAGGCAGCAAAGCCCGCGGCAACCCGCCCGGCGCGGCCGGCGTTTATCAGATCGTCGAGGCGGCGCTGCAACTGCGCGGGCAGGCTGGCGCCAATCAGGTCCGAGACGCCCGGCTGGCGCTGACCCTCAACCTGAGCGGACCGGCTTCAACGGCCTACGCCCACATCCTCGAGCGTGCCGGGCAGAATTGATAGCTTTTGAGAGTCTTTTCACTCGCATTGATAGCTAATGATAGCGTTCGCCCGATATCCTTTACCCTGGATATCAATCATCCAAGGAGATGAGTCATGGAAATTCCGCGACATTGGCGCTTGAAACAGCAACGTTACGCCCTGGTCGGCGAGGTGTGCCCGCACTGCGAGAATAAGATCTTCCCCCCGCGCGACGTGTGCCCGCACTGCGGCAGCGACGCCCAAACAACCTTCACCTTCTCAGGGCGCGGCGAGGTGTATTCCTTCACCACCGTGATCGACGCCCCGGCCGGTTATGAGGATACTGCTCCCTACACTGTGGCGCTGGTCAAGCTGGAGGAAGGCCCGATGGTCACCGCTCAGTTGACCGACCTGGACGGGACCGAGCCGGAGATCGGCATGCCGGTTGAGATGGTCACCCGCCGGATCCGCCAGGACGGGGACGAGAGGGGCATGATTGTGTACGGGTATAAATTCCGGCCGGTGATGGCAGGAACCCAGTAGGTTCTTTTTCAAGAAAAATACGATAAAGCGCTCTCCCTGACGGGAGAGCGCTTTTTCCTTTGATCTCAAGAATCCTTTTAAGCAGTAGGGGGGTTGTTGTGATAGAGAATGGACCGCCGGGCCTGGTGGACATAGGTTTTCTCCGTGCTGAATATGGGTGCTCTAACTCTGGTATTCACATTTTCACGGCTATTATTCCGCCGTATTAAGCGGGAGCAGAGTGTTGCATAAGCGGCGACAGCGCCTCACACAGGTCAAGCGGCCCAGCCCGCGCATCCAGCCGATGCCAGTGACGCGAACCGGCAGAAATGCTACGTTGGGTGGCTATGTGATTCGAGATAATACAAGTGAGGTTGTGCGAATTGATTCATTAAGTCAATAAAAAACAAAACCAAACGCCTTAAATTCAGCAAAAAGGAGTTGAATGCGGAATCGACGGCATCGGGGGCAAGGTACTTTACAATTAATATCCATAATGTTGTAAAATTGCAAACGCAAGATCTCTAAATTCTTTTGGACATTCACGATACATAAATTGACCAAGCGGAAGGACATTCTAATGAGCCAGGAACAGAATCCCGCCAGGAAGACCCCTGCCAGCAGCTTCACCGCTGAAGAACGGGCCGCGATGAAGGAACGCGCCGCCGAGCTCAAGGCTGAAGCCCGCCGCGGCGCGAAGAAAGCCGAAGGCGAGAGCGACGTGCTCGCCAAGATCGCCGAGATGCCCGAGCCGGAGCGCGCCATGGCCCTGCGCCTGCACGAGATCATCAAAGCCGCCGCGCCGATCCTCGAGCCGAAAACCTGGTACGGCATGCCCGCCTACGCCAGAGAAGGCAAGGTCGTCTGCTTCTTCCAGAGCGCAGCTAAGTTCAACTCGAGGTACGCGACTCTCGGCTTCAACGACACGGCCCACCTCGACGACGGCGCCATGTGGCCGACCGCCTTCGCCCTGAAGGAGCTGACCTCTGCCGAAGAGGAGAGGATCGCCGCCCTGGTGAAGAAAGCGGTGGGTTGATGGAAGTTCCCAGCGAACGCTGGCAAAGAAGACCGATCTAAGTTCTGGATCGTCGGTACGGATATGCTCACATGCCGGCATGAAGCGGCCGGCATTTTTTCATTCCTCTATAGCGGCGAGCGTCCTCAGACCCAATTCATAGTGTAGAGACTGAGTATAATCCTATCAAGATGGCAAGGAATGATCATCCCTTCTACTTCATCGGCACTTCCGGCTGGACGTACGATCACTGGCGCGGCAGCTTTTACCCGCAGGATCTGGCCAAATCGCGCTGGTTCGATTTTTACGCCGGGCAGTTCAACGCGGTCGAGATCAACGCCACCTTCTACCGCGCCTTTCAGGACCAGACCTACCTGAAATGGAAAGCCCGCGCACCAGAGATTTTCCGCTATGTCCTCAAAGCTCCGAAAACCATCACTCACCGCAAGCTGCTGCGAGAGTCGGAGCCGGATATACGGGCGTTCTCGCGCTCGGCAGGGCTGTTAGGCGAGAAATTCGGAATGATCCTGCTCCAGGTCGCCCCCAGCCAGCCTTACGATCCAGGGCTGCTGCTTGCCGCATTGCAGGCGTTTGACGATCCCGGGCGTGTGGCGGTCGAATTTCGCCATCCGCGCTGGTACAATCCGGAAATCGAGCGCCTGCTGAGCTCGGCTGGCGCCGCCTTCTGCAACGTGGATTCGCCCAGGCAGGATTTGACGGAAATCCTGACATCGAACCGCGCCTACCTGCGCCTGCACGGTCACGAGCACTGGTATGCCAGCGATTATTCCGACGAGGAATTGGCAGGAATCGCCGAGCTTGCCCGCCGGCTCGTGTCACGCGGCGCCGAGGAAGTGTACATATTCTTCAATAACGATATCGGCGGATACGCGCCCGCCAATGCCCTATTTCTGCAGAAAACACTGCTCGAAACCAATTGATTCGCCTGGATCTTGGATTTTGATTGGGAAGAGATCAGCGAGGCAGGCTCTTTTCGCTGTGACCCGTGATGGTGATAATTGGCAATGAATCACGGGAACAATTCTTTAGGTTATCCTGATAGAATAGAAAAACACCATTATAAGATTATCACCACCTGTAACCCGGACAATTCATCCCATATCTGGAAGCAGTATGAAAAGCAAAGCAGCCAACTTCTCTCTGGGTCAGGTCTTCCTCCGCCGCCTGGGCGGCTCGATCCTGACTCTGCTCGTGATCGCCTTCCTGACCATCTTCGGCCTGATCATGGCCGAGCGCGGCCGGGAGGGCCTCCCCGCCCAGCCGCTCAACGCCGCTGGCGAGGCGCTGGTCGCCACCTTCAAACATATCTTCGCCCACCCCACCACTTACATCTGGAACCACCAGGAGATCCCCGCCCTCAAACTGGTATGGGATACCTTCATCCGCTCCGCCGGCCTGCTGCTCGTTTCGCTCGCCTTCGCCGCCCTCCTCGGCGTGCCCCTCGGCGTTGCCATGGCCTCCCGCCGCGGCCTCGGCCGCACCCTGATGGTCATCCTCTCCACGCTGGGCGTCTCCACCCCCTCCTTCTTCCTCGCCATGCTGCTCTGGATCGTCAACATCGCCCTCTTCCACCAGCTGGAGCTCAAACCCCTGCCCCCCACCGGCTTCGGCTGGGACGCCCACCTGATCATGCCCGCCCTGGTCCTGGCCATGCGCCCCCTGGCTCAGATCGCCCAGGTCACCTACGTCTCCCTCACCGAAGCCCTCTCCCAGGATTACATCCGCGTCGCCCAGGCCAAGGGACTCTCCTGGCAGATGGCCCGCAACCGCCACGCCCTCCGCTCCTGCCTGCTGCCCATCTTCACCACTGTCGGCGCCTCCCTGCGTTTCTCCCTCTCCACCCTGCCCGTCGTCGAATTCTTCTTCCTCTGGCCCGGCGTCGGCCTGACCCTCATCGAGGCCATCGACGCCGGCCTGACCCCCCTGGTCACCGATCTGATTCTCTCCCTCGGCCTGCTCTTCCTGCTGGTCAACATGTTCGTTGAATTCTTCTACCCCCTGCTTGACCCGCGTCTGCGAATCGGCGGGGCAAGCCAGGAACTGGAAGAGCGCACCTCCTGGCGCCAGCGCTGGGCTGACTTCCTCGCCGCCCTGCGCGACCTGCTCCGGCGACTTTCCACCCCCGGAAAGCAATCCCCCACGAAGAAGCTGCACCCCCTCCCCAACCGCCTTCCTTTGGCCTCCGCCGCCATGGAAGAGCCCCAGGAGACCCACCGCAGCGGCTTCCGCTGGGCGCTCCTCAGCGTGCTGGGCAACCCCTCCTTGATCCTCGGCACTCTCCTCGCAGCCGGCCTGCTCGGATTGGTCTTTTTCGGCGAAAACCTGACCCCTGCCTCCCCTTACCAGATCCACGGGGTGATGATGGTCGAGGGCGAGATCGGCGCGCCCCCCTACCCGCCTTCCGCCATCTTCCCCTGGGGCAGCGACCACCTCGGCCGCGACGTCCAGGCCCTGGTCCTCGCCGGCGCTAAAAACACCCTCTCCCTGGCCTTCTTTGGCATGCTCGCCCGCGTCCTGCTCGGCACCCTCCTCGGCCTGCTGGCCGGCTGGTGGCGTAACTCCTGGTTCGACCGCCTGGTCACCGGCGCGGTCGGGGTCTGGGCCGCCTTCCCGCTCACCCTCTTCGCCATGCTGGTCATCCAGGCCCTCGGCATCCAGCAGGGCACCTGGGTCTTCGTCGTCGCCATCTGCGTCGTCGGCTGGGGCGAGGTCGCTCAGGTCGTCCGCGGCCAGGTGATCAGCCTCCGCCCCCAGCTCTATATCGAGGCCGCTCATGTCGTTGGCGCCGGCACCGAGCGAATCCTCTTCCGGCACATCCTCCCCCAGCTGCTCTCCCCGCTGCTGGTCATCTCGGTGCTCGAGATGGGCGGCGTGCTCATGCTCCTGGCTGAGCTCGGCTTCCTCAACATCTTCCTCGGCGGCGGCTTCCGGGCTGTGATTGGTGAAGGCGCCGGCATGACCCCCATGGTGGCGTCCTTCTCGGATGTGCCCGAATGGGGCGCTTTACTCTCCAACATCCGCAACTGGTGGCGCAGCTACCCCTGGATGGCCTGGTACCCCGGCGCCGCTTTCTTCCTGGCCATCATCACCTTCAACCTGTGGGGGGAGGGCCTCCGCCGCTTCCTCGAGGTCAGCCGGATCAACATTGTCCGCCTGTTTAACCGCTACCTGGTGATGGGTGCGGCCGCAGCGGGCGTTGTGCTGGTTCTGATGCTCCGCAGCGTGTCACCCCTGGGAGTATACCGGGAAACGGCGTTGCAGTTCGACCCCTGGAACGCGATGGTCCACGTCGGCGTGCTGAGCGCGCCCGAGCTGCAGGGCCGCGAAACTGGCACCCCCGGCGCGGAAGCGGCTGCCCAATACATCGCGGATCAGATGGAAGCCGTAGGGCTCATGCCCGGCGGCAGTAAAGGCACGTACTTCCAGGTTCAACGCAGCCCGCGGTTTCATCTGAATCAGCTTCCTCTGCTCCAAATTCTGGACGATGATGGGAATCCCTTGCATTCGTTCAGCTACCGCATGGATTTCGTTGATTGGACCGAATTCGTCTCCACCCGGGGTCATGCGGAAGCGAGGGTGATGGGGCTGGTCACCGGGCTCCACCCCGGCACTTCTGAAACGGATGTTTACGGGCTGGGAAAACTCCAACTGTACGATAAGGTCATCATCGTCCGCGAGCAGGACTTCTTTAATATTCACATCGGGATGGCGGCTGCGGTCCTGGTAATCAGCGATGATCCGCTGGCGCTGCAACAGCGCCATCTATACTCCCCGCTCCTCTGGGATCCGTCACCGCCGCCTGTGTTGCGGATCAGCCGGGAAACGGCGGATATGCTCCTGACCACCTGCGGAAGCAGCCTGGCAGAACTGGAAGAGAGGGCTGAGGGGCTGGGATTAGGCGAAGCGTACTTGACCGAGCCTGGGGTTAACGTCCTCGTAGAGGTATGGCCCACCCAGGATGAAAGTTTTAACGAATATTACTACAATGTCATTGGCTACATTCCGGGCACCGGCGCAGCCGTGCAGGCACCTGGAGGTCTGAACCTTGATCACTATGTGGTCATGGTCAGCGCATATTACGACGGTCTGGGAACTGCTCCGGACGGAACCCTCTACCCCGGGGCGAACGACAACGCCAGCGGGGTTGCGGCCATGCTGGAAATAGCCCGCGTCCTTAAGGAGACTCCCTACCAGCCCAAACGAACCGTGGTTTTTGTCGCCTGGGCCGGGGGAGAGCGCAGAGAGGGGCTGAGCCTGATTAATGTCATGGGAGCGAAAGTTGGTTTCAGCAGCCTGACCGTGGATTCGGTACTCGAGCTTAGCGGCGTCGGCGCAGGGACGGGTGAGAGCATCTACCTGGGCGAAGGCAGCAGCTACCGCCTTGTGCAGCTGATCGAACGCGCCGCCGGCCGACTGGGTTTTTCCACTACCACCCGCGGACGAGACCCTCACTACGGCCACGGCACCCGGGTCGGCTTCGGAGGGCGTAAGGCCCTCACCGCTTACATCAGCTGGGACGGATCCGACCATCTGGCCCATACCCCGCAGGATACTCTGGAGATGATCGACCCGGAAAAGCTGGCCAAGGTCGGGCGGACGACTCTTCTGACGCTCCTCATGCTCAGCCGCGAGGTGACGGGGTGGTAACGCTCCGGCGTCGGTGACATTATGATACGCTGCCGGTTCGTTTCCTGCGCGCTGATCGGGTTCCTGCTGGTCTCCCCGCTGAGTTGCGGCGAATCCCCCAACCTGGCGACAGTCTCTCCCGTGCCAGCGCGAGAGAGCAAAATTCCTGCCGGCGCTGTGAAAATGTCCCCCGAAAACGACGAGCATCCGCCGGAGCTGCTTTCCAGCGAATACGATAAACCCGTCCCGCTGCCCGGAAGTGTCAACACTCCCGGCGGAGAGGATTCGCCGTTCATCAGCAGCGACGGCAGCACACTGTATTTCTTCTTCACTCCCGAAGTCAAAATCCCGGTGGAAAAACAAATCCTGGATGGCGTCACCGGGATTTATGCAACTAAAAAGATCAATGGCGGTTGGAGCGAGCCGGAGAGGCTTGTTCTCCAGCATCCCGGTAAACTGGCACTTGACGGCTGCGCCTACGTTCGCGGCGATGTAATCTGGTTCTGCTCGGCCCGGGAGGGTTACGAAGGGATACAGTGGTTCACCGCTGAGCGGAAGGATGGAACATTCCAGAACTGGCAGCCCGTCGAGTTCGATCCCAGCTACCAGGTTGGAGAGCTGCACATCTCGGCGGACGGGAGCCAGCTGTTTTTCGGCTCCGACCGGCCGGGAGGAAAAGGGCAGCTGGATATCTGGATCTCGAAAAACCAGGACGGCGTCTGGCAGCCCCCGGTCAACCTGGCGGCGGTCAACACAGCCGACAGTGAAGGCTACCCCGCCCTTAACCCGGCCGGCGATGAATTATGGTTCTCCCGGAATTATGGGATCTGGCGGTCGAAATATAAGAACGGAGAATGGCAAACGCCCGAATTGATCGTCTCCAGCCTGGCCGGCGAGCCTTCGATCGACCAGGAGGGCAATCTCTATTTTGTCCACCATTATTTTCAAGACGGCGAGATGATCGAGGCGGACATCTATGTAGCCGTTAAGAAAAAATAGGTTGGAGTGCCCGGGATTCATCGGCTGCCGTCCGCGCCTGCAAATCTGGCGATTTCAAATTAAAATATCTATCTGGCTGGCAAATCCTCATCACACCATCTTACGGAGCCGTCCATGAGCGCACTTAAAACCCTCCTGGGAACCACCCGCCCACCCTTCCTGATCCTCACCCCCGCCTGCGTCGCCGTCGGCGTGGGCACTGCCTTATGGCAAACGCACCAGATCAACTGGCTGCATGTGCTGCTAGTGCTGATTGGCGCGCTTTCCGCCCACATTTCCGTCAACGTTTTCAACGAGTACTTCGATTACAAAAGCGGTCTGGATGCCAGGACCCAACGCACTCCGTTCAGCGGCGGGAGCGGAACCCTGCCCGCCAGTCCGGAGTTAGCCCAGGCAGCACTCATCCTCGCCTGGCTCACTCTTGCGGTCACCGCCACGGTTGGCATCTACTTTGTCTGGCTGCGCGGCTGGCAGTTGCTGCTCGTCGGGATTCCCGGCCTGGTCCTGCTGGTCACTTATACCATCTGGTGGGTTTACCGGCCTGTTCTTTGCCTTCTGGCGCCTGGCCTGGGTTTCGGCATTCTGATGGTCATGGGCACCCATTTCGCCCTGACCGGCGAGTACAGCTGGACGTCCCTTATGGCCGCCCTGGCGCCCACCTTCCTGGTCAGCGACCTGCTGCTGATCAACCAGTTTCCGGACGTGGAAGCAGACCAGAGTATCCATCGAAAACATTATCCGATCACCATCGGCCGAAAAGCCAGCAGCACAATCTATGGGATATTCCTGCTGCTGGCCTATTTGGCGATCATCGTTGGTGTACTGAGCGGTCTGCTGCCCTGGCTCAGTTTGATCGCGCTGCTCACGGCGGTCGTCGCCTGGCGCGCCTATCGGGGAGCCAGACAGAACGCCGAGAACATTCCAGCGCTGGTGCCGGTTTTGGGGCAGGACGTGATCGTCGTCATTGGCACGCCTGCCCTTCTTGCGGTTGGTCTATTGATCAGCAGCCTGCTAAGCTGAAACACGTCGTTGCGCTAGCGACATGAACAGCCGGTTTAATCGCAACCGGCAATTTTCGCTTCTATCTTTCCAGAAATCAGGAATCATCTGGAATATAATCAACTGGATAGATCGAAATCCATTCGTACGCCATAGATGAATGAAACGGAGTCCCCATCAATGACAGACATCCGCATAAAACGCGTTTACGAACCCGCCTTACCGGAAGACGGGCTTAGAATCCTGGTCGACCGGCTATGGCCGCGCGGTTTTACCAAAGAAAGGCTGCGGGCAGACCTCTGGTTGAAGGAGATCGCTCCCAGCAACGAATTACGGAAATGGTACCACCACGATCTTTCCAGGGCGGAGGAATTCAAACAGCAGTACTTCGCTGAATTGGACGAAAACTCGAAAACAGTGGGACTGCTGCTCGAGAAATCAAAACAAGGCCGTGTAACACTGCTCTATGCCGCCAGGGACAGCGAGCACAATCACGCCGTCATTCTCAAAGATTACTTGTTGGCTTACCTCGATCATCAGTAGTTGGTCGACCCTCTTTTTCACCGGTCTGACCCACCAGACAGGAAAAACATCCCCCACCGGGAATGGATCAAGTTAACCCGCCGAAATCCACGCCGCCTTATCCAATCAGGGGATTAACGGACCTTCTCAGCCCATCCGCAAAAGATTCGCTATTGATCCGATAAGTATGGACAAAACCGAAGACCGTATCCGCTGGATCACCCAGTCCGAAACGCATCGCCCTTCTGACCAACGGATCCCGCGGGGATGTCGATCCCCACGCCGCCCCGGGGACCAGCCCGGGCGAGCCGCGCGCGGTGACGGCGGTCAGCTTCCAATTGAGTGAGCAGGAAATCATCGCGCTCAACGGCAGGCCGGTCCTCAAACTCAACGAGGCCCGTCCCATCGTAGTAAACAGCGACACAGGCGGAAGTCTCCGAGTTGCGCAAGACATTTTCACCGGCGGCGAAAAAGTCCCCGCAACTGGCTGGTTTATCTTCTATGGACGGACTATCTTGTCTTGATCCTCGCACTCACCGTATCTGACCAGGCGTGTTCTCCGCTCACACCCTCCTGCAACGAATACAGGTAAGGTATGGATCAAGATTGCCCCAGATAGATGGGGCGATTCAACTTGCGAACCCTTGACAACGTTGATATTTATGCTATAATGAGTGAGTAGTCAGTCATTTATACCTATCCAAAGGATGGTTATGGTTCGCAGACTCAGCCCCGAAAAGCGTGAAAAATTCCTTACCGCTGCCCTGGAACTGTTTGTCGCCAAGGGCGTACAGAACACCACCACCGCCGACATCGCCAGGCAGGCGGGCACCGCCGCCGGCACCCTTTTCCTCTACTTCCCCACCAAGCAGCATCTGATCAACGAGCTGGTCCTCAGGATCGGCCGGCAGCAGTCGGAAACCATTCATTCCATGCTTGACTCCTCCATGAACGCCAGGGATATCTTCCACGCCATTTGGACCGGTTCGCTGCGCTGGTTTTTGGATCACCTGCCTGCGTACCGTTACATCCAACAGGTTCGGGATTCAAACGTGATCCCTGAAGAAGTGATCCAGGAGTCCGCCCAATTCTTCGACTACTACTACCTCGCCATCCAAAAGGGGCTGGAGGAAGGCGTCCTACGGCCCCTCCCCCCTGAGCTGATCGGCGCCTTTCTCTATCAGGACGTCGTCGCGGTGATGAACCTCCTTCCAGCCATCCCGGATCCAGCCAGGCGCGAGGAGATCATCCAGGCTGGTTTCGAGATCTTCTGGAGCGGCGTCAGTAGAGAGCAACCGTGAGCGGAGAAATTCCTTTCTCCCGCTATTTTACCAAGAATCAGGAGCTGAAATGTCCCCCACCCAAACCAAAATCCTCATCGCCAGCCTGTTTTTCCTGTTCATCCTGATCAGCGGATACTGGCTGAGCCGTCTGGGCAAACCCTACCCCGCTTTAGTCATTAACCTCCACAAGTTGATCGGAATCGGCGCGGCGGTGTACCTGGGGATCGCCATCCACAGGATCAACCAAGCGGCCCCCTTGACCCCTGCCCAATGGGCGGCCCTCGCGGCGCTGATCTTCTTCGCACTGATCACCGTGATCTCCGGCGGGTTGTCGAGCGTCGAAAAAACCTTTCCCGCAATCATTGTGCGAACCCACCACTTCGGACCCTACTTTACCATCCTCAGCTGCGCCACATTTTTCTATCTGACGTTCCGTTGATACGGCGATGAAATCCATACGGTTTTCATTTCCTCTGATCTTCTGGATGCTGATCCTTATTGTGGGAGTTCCTTTGCTGCCGCTGCTGATCAGCCGTCGCTGGGACTGGTGGGAAGCATGGGTATTCGCCGCCGCCAACATCCTTGGATTTGCCGTCAGCCGCTATCTCGCGGCGCGAAAGCATCCCGATCTTCTGGCGGAACGCTCGACATTCATGCAGCACAGTGACACCCCTTTGTTTGATAAAGTCCTGGCGCCCCTGGCTGGATTGAGCGGTGGGCTGATACCGCTCACCGCCGGGCTGGACGAGCTGCTTGGCTGGTCGCCCGCCTATTCTATGCCGATGAAGATTCTGGCGCTGACGGCCATCCTGGCGGGATTTTTACTTGCTTCCTACGCAATGATCTCAAACCGCTTCTTCTCGGGCAACGTGCGGATCCAGGCTGAGCGCGAACATCGCGTGGTTACCGGCGGCCCATACCGCTGGATTCGCCATCCAGGTTACGCCGGAAGCCTGTTGGCTAACCTGGCATCGCCCATCTTTCTGGATTCGACCTGGACATTGATACCCTCAGCGGCAGCCATCCTAGTTTTGATCCTCCGTGCCCATTTCGAAGACAGGTTCCTGCAGGAGAACCTGACCGGTTACCGGGATTACGCCGGGCGGGTGCGCTTCCGCTTGATACCGGGAATCTGGTAGCTTCCGAGACCAAAAAGGAGCAAAGATGACGCAAGATGAGATTGGTTCAGCAAATATCTTATATGCCGAAAAAGTGACCTCGTTTTGGACCGAGCTTCTCTTCCTGACGCTTACTCTGCTGTTCACCCTCTTGGTGTTTTGGCGGGCGTCAGCCTGCTGCTGGGACTGGCTCACAACGGCCTTCTTCATCTTTGCTTTCATTTTCCTGTTTTA
>FWPV01012844.1_pt1 | contig 12787 bp, 8 predicted proteins | sample 2228371 | NCBI WGS metagenome assembly FWPV01 (sample SAMEA103939776, study PRJEB20133) | metagenome | reverse complement strand
GCGCGCATCCGATAGCCGCCCTTCTTCCATAATCTGCAACAACATGTTGAAGGTATCGGGGTGCGCCTTTTCGATCTCATCGAAGACGATGATGGTGAAAGGACGGCGGCGGATGGCCTCGGTGAGCTGGCCGGCGTCCTCGTAGCCAACGTAGCCCGGCGGTGCCCCCACCAGCCGGCTGACCGTGTGCCGCTCCATGAACTCCGACATGTCGATCTGGACCAGGGCGTCTTCACTGCCGAACATGAACTCCGCCAGGGCCTTGGTCAGCTCGGTCTTGCCCACGCCGGTGGGGCCCAGGAAGATGAAAGACCCGATGGGCCGTTTGGGGTCCTTCAGCCCGGCGCGCGCCCGCCGCACCGCCTTGGCGATGGCCTTGATGGCCTCGTCCTGGCCGACGATCCGCTTGTGCAGGGCCTGTTCCATCAGAAGCAGGCGGTCCGATTCCTCCTGCGCGATCTGCATCACCGGCACACCGGTCCACATCGAGACGACCTCGGCGATGTCGTCGGCCGTGACGCGCGGGGCATCCTCCGGCCGCTCCCACCCGGCGCGCATGCCCGTCAGCCGGCCCTCGAGCTCGGTCATCCGGCGGTTGATCTCCTGGGCGTCGTCGTAGCGCGCCTCCTCGACCGCCAGGGCATGGGCCTGCCGCATCTGGCGCAGCTCGGCCATGGTCTGGCGCAGCGTGCGCGCCTCGGGGCTCTTGTACATGCGAACGCGCGAGGCCGTCTCGTCGATCAGGTCGATCGCCTTGTCCGGCAGGAAGCGGTCGGTGACGTAGCGCGCCGAGAGGTAGGCGGCGGCCTCGATCGCCTCGTCGGTGATGACCAGCTTGTGGTGCTCCTCGTACGGGCGGCGCACGCCGCGCAGGATGTTGATCGTCTCGTCGATGCTGGGTTCTTCCACCATCACCGGCTGGAAGCGCCGCTCCAGGGCGGCGTCGCTCTCAATGTACTTGCGGTACTCGTCGAGCGTGGTGGCCCCAATCACCTGCAGCTCGCCGCGGGAGAGGGCCGGCTTGAGGATGTTGGCCGCATCCACCGAGGACCCGGCCGCGCCGGCGCCCACCAGCATGTGCACCTCGTCGATGAACAGGATGGCGCCGCAGGCCTTCAGCTCATCGATCACCCGCTTGAGCCGCTCCTCGAACTGGCCGCGATACATGGTGCCCGCCACCAGCGAACCGACGTCCAGCTGCAGCACGCGCTTGCCGATCAGCGGCTCTGGCGTCTCGCCGGCGACGATGCGCTGGGCCAGCCCCTCGACGATGGCGGTCTTGCCCACCCCGGGCTCCCCGATCAGGGCGGGGTTGTTCTTCGTCCGCCGCGCCAGGATCTGGATCACCCGCTCGATCTCCATCTCGCGGCCGATGACCGGATCGAGCTTGCCCTCTTCCGCCTTGGCGGTCAGGTCGATGGCCAGCTGATCGACGAGCGGGGTCTTCACCTGCGGCTCGCGGCGGATGGCGCCCGCCGGTTCCGGCGTGGCGCGGCGCGTCGGCGTTTCCTGCAGGATGCGCCGTGTCTGGCGCCGCACCTGCTCGGGCGAGACACCCAGCCGGCGCAGCACCTCAATGGCCACGCCCTCCCCTTGCCGCACCAGCCCAAGCAGCAGATGCTCGGTGCCGATGTAGTGGTGGCCCATGCGTCGGGCCTCTTCGATGGCGAGGGTCAGGACCTCCTCGGTGCTCGGGGCCAGCTCGATGCGGCCGCCGCTGTGACGCCCCACGCCCGTCAGGCGCTCCACCATTTCCTTCACCCGCGCCGGATCAAGCGACAGCTCCCGCAGCACGCGGCCGGCAACTCCACCCTCCTCGCGAATCAGACCGAGCAGCAGATGCTCGGTGCCGATGTAATTGTGGTGGAGGCGCTCGGCCTCTTCGTGCGCCAGGCTGAGCACCCGCCGCGCTCGCTGCGTGAACCGCTCCATCTTATCCGACACGGCCCCTCACCTCCGCCCTCGAACCCACAACTCCCACTCTCGCAGTCTCATTCTACCAGACTTTCCGCCGCCTCCCTCTGCGATGGGAACAAGGTCCCTGCCGATAGCAAGACCGGGCGTGCTGCGCCGCATCGCCCGGTCGTGGCGTCAGGCCGAATCGGCAGACGGGCCGCCTCCGCCCACATCTTCCGCCGTCGAGGCGGCAGGCGCTTCGTTCATCTCGGCCTGGGGTACGGCCTCGTTTCCCTCCACCTCTTCCAAGGCGGCATCAAAGTCCTCAACGGCCTCCGCTTCCCCCGCCTCGGCCATCTCACCCATCGCCATCCGCCAGTCCAAGTCGGCGTACTCCGCCGAGGCCACCCGCTTCAGGCTGAGGCCAATGCGGCGGCGTTCCGGCTCGACCTTGATCACCCGCATCCGCAGTCGGTCCCCTTCCTTGACCACCTCGCGCGGATGCTCGATGCGGCGGTCCGACAGTTCCGAGATGTGAATCAGCCCCTCGACCTCGTAGCCCGCCTCATCCCCCAGGCTGGCAAAGGCGCCGAACTTCGTCAGCTTGGTGATCGTCCCCTCCACCAACTGGCCCTCGGCAAACTTCGAGGCGATCACCTGCCACGGGTCCTGCTCCAGCTCCCGCATCGACAGGCTGATGCGCTTGCGCTCCGGATCCACCCCGAGCACCTTCACCTGCACCTTCTGCCCCACCTTGAGCATCTCGCCCGGATGATTGAGGCGTCTCCAGGAGATCTCCGAAAGGTGCACCAGGCCATCCGCCCCGCCGATGTCCACAAAGGCGCCGAAGTCCGCCAGGCTGATGACATGGCCGGTGCGGATCTCCCCTGGCTTCAGGTCGCGGATCAGGCGCTGCTTGAGAGCCTCGCGCGCCTCGCGGGCCGCTGCCCGCTCGGAGAGGATCAGGCGGTTGCGCCGGCGGTCGACCTCGACCACCCTGGCCACAATCGGCTCTCCCACCATCTTCGCCCAGCGCTTGTCCGGCGTCTCCCCCTCCGCCCGGCGGCGCCGCGACAGGCTCACCTGCGACGCCGGGATGAATCCCCTCAGCCGCCCCAGCTTCACGATCAGCCCGCCCTTGTTGTAGCCGGCGACCGACCCCTCGTAGACCTCCTGCGTCTGCTGCAGACGCTCCGCCTCCAGCCAGTCCTGCTCCTCTTCCGCCCGCACCAGGGAGAGCAAGATGGCGCCGTCGCGCTCGCCCGACTGCAGGACGTAGACGGTGACCTTCTGCCCGACCGTGAGACCGGCGCGCTCGGCGGGGGAAAGCTGCTCCACCTCGCGGCCCGGAATCACACCCTCCGACTTGGCCCCGATGTCCACCAGGATGTCGCTGTCGGCGATGCGCGCGATCGTCCCCGTGCGCACCTCGCCGCGGCGGGGCATGTCCATGCCGTAGCTCTGGCCTTCCAGGTAAGCGTCCATCGACTGGGGCTCGGGCGCAGCCGCCTCCGGCGGCGGGGTGGGCTCGGGCCCGCGGGTTTCACCTTTGACGTCCATTGAGGATGCGTTCTCCGACTGCATGATGCAGGCATTATAAAGGCGAACCCGCGCCTTGACAACCATTCGGCCCTTGGCCGCCTCATGCGGTACGCCTCGGCCAGGCCGAAGGCCTCTCGCGCCGCCGTCGGACCCGTCGGCTGCCGGCCCCCAGGCTGCCGCACGCGGCGCGGTATAATGCCTTGGCGCGGAGCCTGCACTATGCCTTTTGTCTATCCATTTACTGCGATTGTCGGCCAGGAGCGGATGTGCCGCGCCCTCATCCTGAACGCCGTCAACCCTCGCATCGGCGGCGTGCTCATCCGCGGCGAACGCGGGACGGGCAAGTCCACCGCCGCCCGCGCGCTGGCTGCGCTGCTCCCCGAGGTGCGGGTGGTCGCCGACTGCCGCTTCGGCTGCGATCCCGACCGCCCCACCACCTGGTGCACCGAGTGCCGCGAGCGCGCCTCCCGCGGCGAGCAGCTGCCGGTCGAGCTGCGCCGCACCTCCTTTGTCGACCTGCCGGTCTCCGCCACCGAAGACCGCGTCGTGGGCACGCTCGACATCGAGCGCGCCATCAAGGAGGGCGAGCGGCACTTCGAGCCCGGCGTCCTGGCTGCCGCCAACCGCGGTCTGCTCTACATCGACGAGGTGAACCTGCTCGACGACCACGTCGTCGACATCTTGCTCGATTCGGCCGCCCTGGGGATGAACATCGTCGAGCGCGAGGGCATCTCCTTCGCCCACCCGGCTCGCTACATCCTGGTGGGCACCATGAACCCGGAGGAAGGGGACCTGCGGCCGCAGCTGCTGGACCGCTTCGCCCTCTCGGTCGACATCCGCGGCCTGCACGACCTGCAGCAGCGCATGCAGATCATGGAGCGCAACCTGGCCTTCGAGGCCGATCCGGAGGCCTTCTGCGCCAGCTGGAAGCCGCGCGAGGAAGCCCTCGGCCGCGAGATCGAGGCGGCGCGCGAATTGGTGGAGAAGGTCGGCTACACCCAGCGCGACCTGCTCTCCATCGCCGCACTGACCTCGTCGCTCCAGGTCGATGGGCACCGCGCCGACCTGGTCATCCTCAAGGCCGCCCGCGCCCACGCCGCCTTCGAAGGCAGGCAGCGCATCACCGACCGGGACATCGCCCTGGCAGCGGAACTGGCCCTGCCCCACCGCCTGCGCCGCGGCCCATTCCAGCAGGCCAGCATCGATCCCGATGAGCTGCAGGCACGCATCGAGCAGGTGCAGTCCCAGTTCCCCGGCAGCGAAGAGGTGGAGCCCGTCCCGGTCGAGCAGGAGTCGGGCGCTAAAAAAAAAGCCAGCCGGTAGCCCGGGAAGCTAGCGACGAGGCGCCCCAGGCGGGCCAGGTCGAGCCCGCCCAGCAGCGCGTGTTCGATTCCCTCAGCGCACGCTGGTGGGAAGGGGGGCAGAAGGTGAAGGTGGGGGAGGTGTTTACCCCGCGCCGCCTCGAGAGCCCACTCGACCGCATGACCCGCCGCCAGTCCGGCCGCCGCACGCGCACCCGCACCGACCTCAAGCGCGGGCGCTACGTGCGCGCCCGACCCGCCAGCGACAAGACGGACGACATCGCCTTCGACGCCACCCTCCGCGCCGCCGCCCCCTACCAGCGCCGCCGCCAAGCCGAACGCCGCCGCCTAGCCCTCGCCATCCATCCTTCGGACCTGCAGCGCAAGGTCCGCGTCCGCAAGTCCGCCAACCTGATCCTGTTCGTCGTCGACGCCTCGTGGTCGATGGCCGTCGCCGAACGCATGTCCGCCACCAAGGGCGCCATCCTCTCCCTGCTGACCGACGCCTACCAGCGCCGCGACCGCGTGGGACTGGTGGTCTTCCAGAAGGACCGCGCCCTGACCGTCCTCCCCCCGACCAACTCGGTGACCCTGGCCCAACGCGCCCTGGCCGACATCCCCGTCGGCGGCAAGACACCGCTCTCCGCCGGCCTGCAGCTCGCCCTCGACACCATCCGCCAGGACCTGATCGTCCACCCCGACGTCTTGCCCATGATGATCCTGCTCACCGACGGAGCAGGCAACGTCTCCATCGGGCCTCTCCCGCCGCAGGAGGAGGCCCACCGCATCGCCGATCAGTTCCGCGAGCACAACATCCGCTCGATCGTCGTAAACATGGAGCACGCCGCGTTCGATCAGGGCCTGGCCCGCCAGTTGGCAGATCACCTCGGCGCGCCGTGCTACACGCTGCACGAACTGCGCGCCGAGCACCTGTACGAGACGGTCCGGCAAGAGATCCGAGCGGGCGCCCCAGAACCCGGCTCTCGCGCCTGACCGCCTCCATCCGCCTCGATTGCCCGCCCCAGGGGTTCAGCCAGGAAGACGCCCGAGCTTGCGCGCCAGTCGACTCAGGCGATGCTCCACCTCCTGCCGCGCCGCGTCTCGCCGCCAGCCGGGCGGCCACTGCTTCACGCACGCCAGGGCTTCCTCCGCCCAGCGCCTCGCCTGGCGGAAATCGTGGACGTGCCACTCAAAGTACTTCGCCAGGGCCACACATGGTTCGGGGTCTGCCGGGTCGAGCTCGTGCCATGCTCGCCAGCCCTCGGCCGCCTCCGCCAGACGCGCTTGCTGCCGCAGCTGCAGCGTCAGGCGCCGCAGCGCCTCCACCCGTGTCTCCCGGTCCGATCCGGTGGCGACGGCGGTCCGGTATCCGGTCTCCGCCAGACCCACGCGGCCGGCCCGTTGATGCCAGCCGGCCAGCCCCAGCGCCTCAGCCGCAGACAGACGATCACCGGGAAGTTGGCCGTGGCGGTCGAGCACCTCAGCGGCAAGCCCGACCAGACTGAGGACATCCACCGTGTTGTGGTAGAGCACCCGGGCGATGCCCTCGATCTGACCGGTGTGCAGGTAATCGAGATAGAGAGAGGGGATGAGCGAGCCGGGGACGTCCGCTTCCGCCCTCTCCACACCCAGCATCAACCGCTCCAGCGTCGCTAGGCTGCAGTCCGGCGCCAGCCGCCGCCACAGGCGGCGTGCTGGATGCAGCAGGTCGAGATGAGGCCACTGGGAGATCGAGCAGCGCTGTCTCAGGCCGAGCATGTAGCGCATCTCGAGCAGAGGCACATCAAAGGCTTGACCATTGAAGGTGACAAGCCCGCCGACGGCCTCCAGGTCCTGCCGCAGTGCCTCCAGCATCCCGGCTTCCTCGTCGGGGGTTCGCAGAAAGTACTGCCGCAGACGAAACGCGCCGTCCTCAAACGTGCCCACGCCCACCAGGAAGACCAGCGTGCCCGCTCCGCCCGCCAGCCCGGTGGTCTCCGTGTCGAGGAAGGCCAACCGCTCGAGCGGGACTCCCCGCAGGGCTGGCTGGCCGGCGACCTCCGCGGCCAGCGCCGCATCGAACGCCAGCACGTCGGCCAGGGACCGCGGGCCGTGCCGGTGCTCCAGTGGGAACTGCTGCTCGAGGCGGAAGGCCGCGCCCGCAGGCGTGATGATTTCCTCACCGGGGAGCGCATCCCTGGCCGCGGCCGCGCCTGGCGCGGCACTCACGAACTGCCTTCGCCGCGGCCGCAGCCGCTCAAGCCGCCGTCTCAACTGCTCTCGCTGATCGCTCACCGGGGACCCACGCGCACCGCCCGACCTGCCCGGGCAATCTCGCTTCCCTCGCGGGATAACCGCCATCTCACCCACGGGCGCTGTCGAAGGTAGATGAAAGTCACCGACCCTGGATGATCTTCTTCAATGCCCCCTCTTCATTCGCCAGCGTATTATACTGCCTGGAGACGAGAGACGGGGCGCGAGCCCCAACGCTCATCGCTGTCTCCTCCTTTGGCGAAGGCCTCCGCCGGGCTCCCCCCTCACCGCCCCGGCGGAGGCGCTTTAACGCCAGCGCGGCAGGGACACTGCCGCGCATCTTGCTCAACCTCTCCCGCGAGTCAGGCCCGCGCTGCCGGCAGGACAACGGTGAAGGTCGTGCCCTTCCCCAGCGTCGAGTCCACCCAGATGCGGCCCCCATGCATGTCCACGATCGACTTCACGATCGAAAGGCCCAGGCCGGCACCGCCGACCTCGCGCGGCACATTGCTGGCGCGGAAGAACTTGTCGAACAGGTAGGGCTGATCGGCCGGTGGGATGCCCTGGCCTGTATCGCTGACTTCCAGGATCACCTGCTCCTCCTCGGCCCGAGCCCGCACCGAGACCCGCCCACCAGGCGGTGTGTACTTGATGGCATTGTCCAGCAGATTCGCCACCACCTGACGCAAGCGCAGGGGAACCCCAATCACCGCTGGCAGGTCGAGAGGGAGGTCAACCTCCAGCGTCAGGCCTTTCGTCTCAGCCGCTCCGCGCAGGCCTTCCACGGCGTAGTTCGCCAGCACGCCGAGGCGGGTGTGCTCCTTGCCGCTGTCCAGCCCGGCCTCGATCCGGCCCAAGTCGAGCAGGGCGGTCACCAGGCTGGTCATCTGCTCCACGCTGAGCTGCACGCGTCGAATGAAGTCACGCTGCAGGTCGCTCACCGGGCCCGATCGCTCGATCAGCTCGATGTAGCCGAGGATGGCGGTGAGGGGGGAGCGAAGATCGTGGGAGACCGTGGTGACGAATTCCGACTTGATGCGGTCTAGCTCTTTGAGGTGGGTGATGTCCTGCATGACCACGGCCTGCCCCACACCCTGGATCGGCGTCCGCTGCGCATTGAAGACCCGCCCGTCCCGCAAGACGATCTCCTCGCGATGCGGCAGCTGACCTGGCAGGCGCAGCAGGGCCAGCAGCGCCGGGTCGTCGATGCACTCGACCACCGATTTCCCGACCGCGTCCTCCGGCACGTCGAAGGCCTCGCGCGCGGTGGCGTTGACGAGCACGACGCGGTTCTCGCTGTCGACGACGATGACGCCGTCCTCGGTCTGCGTGAGGACCGTCTCGAGCTTGCGGCGTTCCCTCTCGCTGCGCTCGTACAGGCGGGCATTCTCGATGGCGATGGCGGCGTAGTCCGCCAGGGCGCTGAGCACCGTCATGTGGTCGCGGGTCAGCGCCCGGCCTGCGCTGCGGTTGTCCACGCCGAGAACGCCGATCGTTCGCCCGCGCACGCGCAGCGGCACGTACAGCAGCGAGTGCACCAGGTAGGAGGTCTTGATCTTCTGCGGCGTGGTTTCATCGAGGATCACCGGCACTCCCGTGGCGATGGCCTGCCCTGCCAGGGAATCCTCCACCCGCAGGCGGAAGGTGCGGGCGAACTCCTGGTCGAAGTTCTTGGAGGCGCGCATGTAGAGCTCGCCGCTGTCTTCGTCGAGCAGGAGCAGGCTGCCTTCCTCCGCCTCGGTCAGGCGCACGGCTGCCTCGACGACCGCCGCCAGCACCTGATCGAGGTCCAGCATGGCGGTGACCGTGCGGCCGATCTCCGCCAGGGTCTCGAGGTCCCGCAGGCGCCGCTCGAGCTGAGAGGTGCCGTTGCCGCGGGCGCGCGGCGCGGTGAGGGCGCGGCGGACGGAAGCCAGCAGCGCGTCGGGGTCGAAGGGCTTGGTGAGGTAGTCGGCGGCGCCGGCGCGCATGGCCTCCACCGCCAGCGCTTCCGAACCCTCGCTGGTGATGAGGATGACCGGCACGTCGGGCAGGTCGGCGCGCAGGCGCCGCACCAGGTCGAGGCCGGCCAGGTTGGGCATCTGCTGGTCCGTGATGACCAGGTCCGGGTGGAGCTCGCGGGCCAAGGTCAGGGCCGACAGGCCATCCCCCACCGATCGCACGCGGTAGCCGGCTCGCGTCAGGACGGTGTCCTCGAGGAACTGGCGGATCTCACTGCTGTCCTCGGCGATCAGGATCAGTTCGTCGCTCATGGCTATCGTCTTCGCCCCCTGGCTTCCCCGGCGGGGGAGCACGTCCTCGCGCCGGGCAGGGGCACACGCCATGGTAGCACGGAGGGCAGGGAGCGGGTATGGTACTTCCGGCAAGGTGCCGGGGTCACGCGGCTGCTGGCGGCGAGGCCGTCGGGGTCGTCTCCGAAGAGCCGCGGGTTTCCACCTCCGCCAATTGCTGCAGCAGCGCGTCCAGGTCGTCCTGCAGGGCGCGCAGCGCCGCCCGCCGCTTGTCATCCGGCTGCCCCTGCAGGGCGGAGAGTTCGCTGCGCGCCGCCCGCAGCCCGCGCCGCATGCGGGCGATCCACTCAGGCGTCACCTGCACCCCGGCGTTCACCTCATCGACCAACTGCTGCAGCCGCTGGGCGCGCGCCTCCAGCGCCTGGAACAGGCGGGCGTTGACCAGCGAGATCGAGGCGTAGTCCGCCACCGCCTCCAGCATCGCCTGGTCGCGCTCGGAGAAGGGACGGTCCAGCTGGCGCACCACGGTGATGACGCCGATGGGCTGGGTGCGGACCTTGATCGGGGCGATCAACGCCGCCTTGCCGAGCCGCGCCAACTTGAACTGACCCAGGCCTTCGCCGTGGATGCTGAGCGCCTCTCCCGAGAGCATGACCAGGGAACTGACGCCATCCTCCCAGGGCTGATGGAGCTTGGCGGCCACGGCCGGGGGCAGGTTGGCTTGCGCGCGCAGGATGAGCTGCTCGGTGTTCTCATCGCGCAGCAGCACCCACCCCATGTCCGCTTCGGTGACGTAGAGGCTACCCTCCATCAGCTTGTTGAACAGCTGCACCTGATTGGTGGTGGAGGTGACGACCTTGCCGATGCCGAAGAGCGTCGTCAGTTCGCGCACGCGCCGTTCAAGCTGGCGGTTGCTTTCGGCCAGCTCCGCCTCCAGCTGTTCCCGCTCGCGCCGCAGGCGCACCTCGTGCAGCGCTCGCTCGACGGCCGCGACCACCTCAGCCTCCCGCAGCGGCTTCACCAGGTAGTCGCGCGCGCCCAGGCGGAAGGCCTCCACCGCATCCGCCTCCATGCCCTTGGGCGCGGTCACCAGCATCGGCAGGTCCATGCCCTGCGAGCGCAGAGCCACCAGCAGGTCCTTGCCGCTCAGGCCGGGAAGGGTCAGGCTGGCCAGGATGATGTCCGGGCGGAAGCTGAGGGCTTTTTGGATGGCCTCACCGGCGTCATCGGCGGTGGCGACGGTGAAGCCCAGCGGCTGCAGCACTTGCCGCGAGACAAGGTCCAGGACATCCACATCCTCGTCAACGACCAGGACCTTTTCCCGGGCAGGAGCGCTTGCCATAAATTAACTATAGCATGGAAGGCAAGACCGCGAAACGACGGCCTACGGCGCACGCAGCGACTAGCGCAGTGAGAGACGCTCGGCTCTGCCGTAGCGCGTCGCGTAGTAACCGAGCCCGGCCGCCGCCAGCAGCAGGGCCAAGCCAAACAGGCCCAGCACCAGCGAACGCCCACCGCCCTCGCCACCGCCACCCAACGCCCCGGCCGGCTGTGCGCCGAACTCCACGTATTTCGTGTCCCCCGGATCGAGGTGGACGGGCGTGTTCATCGAGGTGGTGGGGTTGTGCTCGAGGGGGACGGCGGCGCTGACGTTGTAGTCGCCGCCCGCTAGGTCCGCGAAGCAGTGACCGATCGGCGTGTCGTCGGGCGCCAGCTCGGTTGTCGCCTCGGTCTCTCGCTCCCCCACCACCGTGCCGTTGACATCGGCGATGCTCACCCGACCTCCCGCCAGCGGCGGTTCGGGCTCGTCCCAGCGCGCGTTGCCGTTGTCGTCGCGGAAGAGGAGCACGCAGATGGTCCCGGTTCCATAGAGCGGGGTTGGCGTCGGCGGAACGGGCGTGTCGGTGGGCGGGGCCCCGGGCGCCTGCGTCGGCAGGACCGGCCCCCCCAACCCAAGCTGCAGCGCGTAGCCCACCGGGATGCGATTCACATCGCTGGGGGCGATGCCGTTGATCGCCATCAGTTCTTCCAGGCTGATGCCGCTGAGCGCGGCGATCGTCCACAGCGTGTCCCCTTCCTGGAAGATATAGATGATCCGGCCATCCGGGCCCGGCGTCGGCGTGGCGAAGGGAGCGCGCAGCCGCGCCGCGGCCGCCTCTGCTGGCCCTCCACGCACGGAGAGCAGGACGGGCAGAGCGCATGCTGCCAGCAGCGGCAGCAAGACACGCAGGGGACTCGCACGCTTGCCGCTCATGGGAGGGAGACCCGATGCACGGGCATTATAGCCGGTTCGCTGCCCCACGAGTAGAGGCGCGCCGTCGGAGCCCTGGCGCCTCCCGTCGCGATGCTTATCCGCCCGTGATATACTTCGCCGGGAGGCGAGATGCCCCTGGATATCGTCGTGGGCGCGCAGTGGGGCGACGAGGGCAAGGGCCGCATCGTCGATCTGCTGGCGGCCGAGGCCGATCTCGTCGCCCGCTACAGCGGCGGCGACAACGCGGGACACACGGTCACCGTCCAGGGCCGCATCTTCCGCCTTCACCTGATCCCCTCCGGCATCGTCCACGCCCACACGCGCTGCCTGCTCGGCAGCGGCATGGTGGTCAATCCCCTGCGCTTGCTCGAGGAGATCGACCAGCTCCAGGCATCAGGGATCGACGCCAGCCCGCGCCGGCTGCACCTGTCGTACGCAGCCCACATCATCACACCGGCGCACCTCTCCCTCGACGGCGCCGAGGAAGCGGTGGTGATAGGCGGCGCGCAGATCTACGCCCTGGCGCTGCCGCGCGCCGAGCGGCTCTATCTGACGCAGGTGCATGCCGAGGTGGAGGGCGGCATCGGCCCCGCCTACAGCGACAAGGCCGCTCGCCGCGGCCTGCGCGTCGAGGCGATGCGCCACCCCGAGGCCTTTGCCCGACGGGTCGAGGAGCACGTGCGCGCTGCCAACCGCTGGCTGGTGGAACTCTACGGCCTTCCGCCCCTCGACCCGGCCGAGGCCGGCCGCCGCTACGGCGAGTGCGCCCAGCGCCTGCGCGACTACATCACCGACGTCGGAGCCCTCGCCGCGCAGGCGCTGGCCGACGGGCAGCTCATCTTGGCCGAGGGGGCGCAGGGCACGCTGCTTGACCTCGACCACGGCACCTACCCGTACGTCACCAGCTCGAGCCCCACTGCCGCCGGCGCCCTGCTCGGCCTCGGCGTCGGCCCCGCCGCCGTCCGCCGCGTCATCGGCGTGGTCAAAGCCTTCCAGACGCGCGTCGGCAGCGGGCCCTTCCCCACCGAGGTCACAGGTCCGCTCGCCGAACGGCTGCGCGGCACCGGCCAGAATCCCTGGGACGAGTTCGGCACCACAACCGGCCGTCCGCGCCGCGTCGGCTGGCTCGACGGCGTCCTGCTGCGCTACGCCGTCCGGGTGAACGGCCTGACTGAACTCGCCCTCTCCAAACTCGACGTCCTCACCGGCCTCCACCCCATCCGCCTGTGCCACGCCTACCGCGGGAGCCAGGGCATCGTCCTCGACCCGCCCCTCGGAGCGGCCGACCTCACAGCCCTGACGCCGGTCTACGAGGACCTCCCGGGCTGGGA
>FWPV01012843.1_pt1 | contig 12787 bp, 9 predicted proteins | sample 2228371 | NCBI WGS metagenome assembly FWPV01 (sample SAMEA103939776, study PRJEB20133) | metagenome | reverse complement strand
GCGAAAAAATGGTCAGAGCCATGTTGAGACCGGGGAGGTTCAGGGATGACTCTCGAAAAAGAAAAACCGGCGGAGAAGAAAACTGGCAAAGCGTATGATGTGATCGGCACGCGCCCTGTCCGCCACGATGGGACGGATAAAGTCACCGGACGAGCACTGTTTGGCGCAGATATTCACCTGCCGGGCATGTTGTATGGAGCCATGCTGCGCAGCCCGCACGCACATGCGCGGATTCTTTCGATCGACACCAGCCTGGCCGAAGCCCTGCCTGGAGTTCATGCGGTTGTCACTGCTGCGGACCTACCAGAAGTAGCCAGCAAGATCAGCGAGTTAGGCGAAACGACGGTAAACCTGCGCTACCAGAGCAACAACACACTGGCGCGTGATAAGGTGCTTTACTTTGGCCACGCGATCGCAGGTGTTGCCGCAAACAGCCTGCACGTGGCAGAGGAGGCTGCCAGGTTGATCCAGGTGGTATATGACGTCCTGCCACCTGTACTGGATGCCCGCCAGGCGATGCGTGATGATGCGCCAATCCTGCTGGAGGAACTGCGCACCGATGACCTGGGCGAGAGAAAGGACCGGCCCACCAATATTGCCCAGCATTTCCAAAACAAGCGTGGCGACCTGGAGAAAGGTTTTTCGGATGCGGATGTGATCGTAGAGCGAGAGTTTATCACCTCGACCGTTCACCAGGGGTACATTGAACCGCAGAATGCTACTGCGATCTGGAATCAGGATGGCCAGGTGACTATATGGTGCAGCACGCAAGGCTCTTTTGGGGTGCGAGACCAGGTGGCCGAGATTCTCGATATTCCGGTGTCCAGGATTCGGGTGATTCCGTTGGAAATTGGGGGCGGGTTTGGCGGGAAGAACGGTGTGTACCTCGAGCCGGTAGCTGCCCTGTTATCCAAAAAGAGCGGCAGCCGACCGGTGAAAATGACGATGAGCAGGGCAGATGTACTGGCTGCTACAGGACCAACATCTGGCTCCTATATCCGGTTGAAGATGGGCGCGGATAAAAGCGGGCGTTTGACGGCGGCAGAGGCTGAGTTGGTTTACGAGGCCGGTGCTTATCCTGGCGCGCCGGTAGGGTCAGGGGCCAATGTAATCCTGGCTCCCTATAAGCTGGATAATGTGCAGATAGATGGTTACGACGTGGTGGTTAACAAACCACGCGCCGCAGCTTATCGCGCGCCGGGGGGCTCGAATGCGGCGTTTGCGGCCGAGATGGTGGTGGATGAACTGGCTGATAAGCTGGGCATCGATCCCATCGAATTTCGGCTGATCAATGCCGTGCAAGAGGGCGACAGGCGGGCGGATGGACCGGTCTTTCCGCGCATTGGTTACGTGGAAACGCTCCAGGCGGCGAAAAATTCAACTCATTACAAGACACCGCTTGAGGGTCCTAATCGCGGCCGAGGAGTTGCCGCCGGTTACTGGGGCAATTATGGCGGATTATCCAGCGCAGCGGCCAGCTTGAACCCGGATGGAACGGTCAGCCTGGTTGAGGGCTCCGTTGATATTGGCGGAAGCCGCACGGCAATTGCCATGCAACTGGCCGAGACGTTAGGCATTCCGGTTGACCGGATTCGCCCAATGGTGGGCGACACAGACACAGTTGGCTATACCGAAGGCACGTATGGCAGCCGCACGACTTTTGCTACTGGCTGGGCAGTTTATGAACTGGGCAAAAATTTGATTCAGACGGTAGTTGCGCGAGCAGCCGATTATTGGGAGGTGGCGCCTGACCAGGTGGTTTATGATCATGGGGTTCTTACCTGCGGCGAGCACCAGATGTCGCTCAAAGAATTTTCCAGCAAGATGGACGAAACCGGGGGCCCGGTGGTAGCAAGCGCGGCTGTGCGAGCTGAAAAATGGGGACCGGCTTTTGCTGTTCACATCGTTGATGTGGAAGTGGATCCTGAGACTGGAAAAGTTGATATCCTTCGTTACACAGCGGTCCAGGATGTTGGAACGGCCATCCACCCTGGGTATGTGGAAGGCCAGATCCAAGGCGGCGTGGCGCAGGGCGTTGGCTGGGGCCTTAATGAGGAATATATCTATAATGAGCAAGGCCGCCTTATGAACGCCAGCTTCCTCGACTATCGCATTCCAACTGCGCTCGACCTGCCGATGATCGAAACGATCCTGGTTGAGGTTCCAAATCCCAACCATCCTTACGGAGTGCGCGGGGTAGGGGAGGTGCCGATTGTGCCTCCGCCCGGCGCTTTAGGCGCGGCGATTTACCGGGCAACCGGCGCGCGCGTACTGCGGCTGCCGATGTCACCAGCGCGTATCCTTGAAGCGTTGTGGGCAAAGGATGGCGAGTAATGCCGGTTGTTTGGGTACCCGGTTTGATGCAAGATCTCACCCAGGGGCTCGATCAAGTTACGGTGCCAGGAGGGACCGTTCGTGAAGTGATTGACCAGCTTGATTTTCTTTTCCCGGGCCTAAAGGGCCGCCTGATGGATGAAGGTCAATTACGCCCGAGCATCGCTGTGGTTGTGGATGGCGAAGTCAGCAGTCAGCGCCTGCGCCACCGCTTGACGGAAAAAAGTGAAATTCATTTTCTGCCAGCAATTAGCGGCGGATAAGAGAGACAGGCGAATTTCAATCAGTTAACCCTGGGCGAAGGGGTAATCTATGCCCGCCTGATGATCTCCATGCAGGCACGGGCCTGGTGGTAAGGGTCTTCCCAGGGACCGGCCTTAGGGTGATCAGCGTGCGGCGTACCAAGGCGGTCGAGTACTTTAAACCACTCACCGTGCTGCCGGTCGACAAACTCTGCTTCTATAAAGTCCCACAAGCGCAGCGCAGCCGAAAGGTACTTTTCCCGGCGGTTAAAGTCAAGAGGTGGGCAGATTTCATACGCGTTGTAAAAGCCAACCACCCCTTCGGCGTGCGCCCACCAGTGTTTCTCGGGATTAGTGATTTCTACCGGCCCGCCTTCATAAAACATGCTGCCGTCATTGTCCAATCCACGGGCATGAACCGCATCGGCTATTTTCAACGCTGCCTGTTGGGATGAGGCAAGCAGATGTTCATCTGCCAGCACTTCAGCCGCATCGACAAGCAGCCAGGAACACTCAATATCGTGGCCAAAAGAAACCTGATTGCCCATTGGGTTCCACTCAAGATCAAAGAATAGACGGTTAAAGTTTGTCGATGGGTCGATGATGCGGTTGAGAAAAATTTCTACCAGCTTTTTTTGCTGCTCATGCAGGCGGGAATCATCCCAAACGCGCAGCAAGTTTGTGTACGCTTCCAGGATGTGGAGGAGGGTGTTCATAGATTTGGGGCTGTTATACAATTCCTTATCGCTCAGGCGCATGTCCGCCAGGGCGCCCCAATCACGCGAGCAGCCTTCAATGTAACCGCCATTCACCGGATCATGTGTATTCCCCTCGATCAGTTCAAACAACACCTGGGCCATTCCTAATGGTTCGGGCTCGGCGGTGGCGCGGTGATATTCGGATAACGCGTAGATGGCGAAGGCCTGCCCGTACGTTTGCTTGCGATCATTTACAGGCTGGCCAGACGAATCGAGGCTCCAGAATACACCGCCATACTGATGATCGTGGAATGGTCCGGCCAGGTAGGTGTAAGCATGGTGAGCCATGGATAAATAGGCGGGGTCGCGGTAGAAGCGGTAAGCAGCCGAATAAGTCCATAACAGGCGGGCGCATAGAACCAGGGAGCGCTCAACTGTGTTATTGACTACCAGATCGTTGCTAATCGCGCCGTAAAATCCGCCATTCTGCTGATCTACGGCATGGGCGATCCAGAAAGGCAGGATGTTGGTGCGCAATTCATGTTCCATGCGCTCTTTCAGGCGGTGGGGCAAGTTAATAAAATCCATACGTATCTTTGTCCCTTGTTATGCCATCTGCACTATAAACTTCGGTTTCATGGTTTCGAACGATAAATGCAAAGAAGGTCCTGGATGACGGCATAACCCGTTTGCAGGCGGCCTGCACCTGGACCCTGGATGGTTACATCCCCCAAGAGATTGGTGCTGTAAACGATGGCATTGGTAACCCCGCTGACACGCGCCAGGGGATGGTTTTCGGGCAGGAATTCAGGACGGAAAGTTGCCATCACCTGTCAATCGATTATTTCGAGTGCGCCGATCAACTTCCAATGACCTCCGGTCTGCCTGGCCCGGGCAATATCCTCCTGGGTTATGCCGCTGATTCCCTGCCGGATTATCCCAGTAAAAGGGATGGCCTGGCGCAGCACCAGGCGGGCAAGGATCGCAATTTTGGCGGCGGTATCATAACCCTCGACATCACCGGTTGGGTCTGCCTCAGCATACCCCATTGCCTGGGCCTCGCCAAGCGCATCTGCATAAGATGATCCGTTTTCCATTCGCGTCAGGATATAGTTGGTTGTTCCGTTCAGGATGCCCTGGATGCGTTGGATGCCGGCCGATTCCAGCAGTTCGCGCCCAACTCGTAGAACCGGAGTACCGCTCATAACGGTCCCTTCGACGCCAATTTCAACGCCATGCTGGCGCGCGATGGCTGCCAGCGAGTCCCAGTGCAGGGCGATCGGGCCTTTGTTGGTGGTGATGACATGCCTTTTCCGGCGCAGGGCTTCTGCGATGTAAGTGGCGGCTGGCTCGCCGGTCTGGAGATTCGTATAGCTCATCTCTACAACAACATCTGCCGGGCTATTCTGGATCATTTCCATTGCATCCCAGTCAGGATGGCTGCCAGGCAGATCCCGTAAAGATCCGGTTCTTTGCATTACCTCCAACAGGTCTGCCAACGAGAGACCGTCTGGATGGAATGCATTGCCTTTTAGGGGGTCGGTGATGGCGGTGACCAGGAACTTCAATCCATGTTGGCGGAGGTACTGCTCTTCATTTTCGCGCAGAATCTGGGCCAGACCCTGGGCAACATTCCCGAAACCGATGAGGGCAAGCCTGACTTCATTCATTTGTCTTACTCCTGCTGGTGGGTATCAAGCCACCAACAGAGCAGCGGAGCGGTGGGGGAACTGCGCAGCTCTGCTGCCCTGTTGATATCTTAAGGGTGAGAGTGGGTTATTTTTTCGAGTGCGGCTAGGAACGGTTAGCCAGTACCTGCTTTTCATATTGCTTGATATCAGCAAGGAACGCCGGCCCAACCGGTACATTCTGCTGCTGGCAGTAATAGTCCCAAACTGCGCCGAATGGGAGCCCTTTTAGCTCTTCAAGCAAAGCCAGGCGGGCGGTGTAATCTCCAGAGGTTTCAAACACCCGGAGCTGCTCGATGGGCTCCAGGAGAGCCATTAAGACGGCCTTCAAAGTGTTGCGCGAGCCGATTGCCCATGCTGCAACCCGGTTGATTGAAGCGTCAAAGTAATCCAACCCAATATGAACCCGGTCCAGGTAACCACCGCGTACCACTTCCTGGGTGATGGCTTGTAGATCATCGGTCAGGAGGACCACATGATCGCTGTCCCAGCGCACGCCGCGCGACACGTGTAGCAGGAGCTCGGGAACGTACAGCAGGACTGCTGACAGCTTATCCGCAATTGTTTCGGTCGGGTGAAAATGACCGGCATCCAGGCACAGCAGGACATTGCGCGAGACGGCGTAACCCAGGTAGAACTCGTGCGAGCCAACCGTATAGCTCTCAGCGCCCAGCCCAAACAGCTTGCCCTCAACGGCATCCAGGTTGTAGCTTGGGTTTAGCGGTTTTGAGAGGATCTGATCAAGGGCGTTCATTAACAAGACGCGGGGTGATTTGCGGTCAACCGGAATATCCTTAAACCCATCCGGGATCCAGATATTTGTGACGCAGGGTGTACCAAGTGCTTCACCAAAAGCAGCACCGATCTCGCGGCAGGCGATGCAGTGGTTGATCCAGAATTCGCGGATACCTGGATCATAAGAGGCAAGCGTAAAACCGGAGTCGGCCAGGGGGTGCGAAAAGAGGGTCGGGTTAAAGTCCAGACCGTGTCCATTGTCTTTGGCCCAATCGATCCAGCGGCTGAAGTGTTCGGGCCGTAATTGGTCCCGACCGACCTGCTTTCCATTTGTCTCTGCATAGCTGGCATGCAGGTTAAGCCGGTGTTTCCCCGGGATCAGACGGTAAGCCTGATCCAGATCCGAACGCAGCTCATCAGCAGTGCGGGCCTTGCCCGGATAGTTACCGGTGGCCGCAATTCCACCGGACAATCCTTCACCAGTATTCTCGAAACCGCCTACATCGTCGCCTTGCCAGCAGTGCATGCTGATGGATACACCAGCCAGGCGGGCAATGGCCTGGTCTGTGTCGACTCCCAGGCTGGCGTAACGCTCCTTTGCCAGTGCGTAAGTATCCTGGACCTGTTTTTCGCTCGGTGTGCTAAACATCGATTTACTCCTTGTTGAACAATATCAAAATTGCAAAGCCATTCGCAAGAAATATTATAACTTTTTTGACGGGATGCGCGGCTAGAATGCCGGATGTATTTGTTTGACGAGAAGAAAAAATCAAGTACGATATATGCGTAGAGAGATGCCTGGCTAATTGGTGATCTTCTGGAGGGATTCTGATGACGCGGTATGTATATGTCGGAGGCGCCACGCACTCCGCTGGCGTGGATCGCCCAGATGGAATCCATGTTTTCCACATGGACCTGGAGAGCGGTGCGATGGATGAAGTTCAGGCGGTAGAAAGCGGGCCGAACCCGACGTTTCTGGCATTAAGCCCTGATCGAAGTGTTATGTTCGCTGTCAACGAGACTGAGGATGGGGCAGCCAGTGCTTTTCATGTAGACCCTGCAACAGGCAGGCTGGCATTTGTCAATCGGGTCAAGGTCGGGGGAGATTCGCCGTGCTATCTCAGCGTAGATCCGAGCGGGCGTTGGTTATTGATTGCCAATTATTCAAGCGGCAGCGTCAGTGTTCTGCCAGTAGAAAGCGGCGGGCGGCTGGGTGAGCGCTTGCAGGTGGTAACCCACGATGGATCGAGTTCTGATCTTCGGCGCCGACTGGTCAGCAGGGATGAGAATGGATCCCTGGCAGTGATCTATCTGCCCGGTGCTGGTGATCCGCTTCCGGTTAGCGTGCGGGTGGATCGACAGGAACGCCCACATGCTCACTGCGTCCTCTATGATCCTGGTGGGCAGTATGTATTGGCAGCGGACCTGGGGCAGGACCGGGTCTGGGTATACCGGCAGGACGCGAATGGCCGCCTGGCTGCGGCCAGTACAGAGCCGGAATGGCGGGAATGCGGCTGGGTTGGCTATGAAACTGGCAAGGGAGAAATTGATGACCAGGGACAAAAGGTTGACAGGCCTCGGTCTGGGTACAGCCTGAAGCCGGGTACTGGCCCGCGCCATCTTGCGTTCCATCCTGGTGGGCGGTTTTTATATGTATCCACTGAGCTTGCCTCGACTGTCCTGGTCTTTGCCTGGGATGGGCAAACAGGGGAGTTGCGGCCCCTGCAAGAACTCTCAACGCTACCGGAGGATTACACTGGCGGCAACGATGTGGCTCACCTGGCGTTTACCCCGGATGGTCGTTTCTTATATGTGTCAAACCGCGGACACAACAGCCTGGCAGGCTATTCGGTTGATAGCTCACGTGGGTTGTTGGCACCGATAGGGCATTTTCCAACGTTGGGAAACTGGCCACGTAATTTTTGCATTACCCCCGACGGTCGATTTGTCCTGGCAGCGAACCAGGAAAGCGATTCGGTGGTGGTTTTTCGGATAGATCAACGGACCGGGACTCTGGAAGCAATAGGTGATGTGATCCGGGTATTTAAGCCAATGTTCGTGATGGCTGTCGATTTCTGAGCTTATGGTGTTTCAGACTGTCCAGTAAGACCAGGAGGGCCCGGCCGATATTGATCCGGGCTGGTTGACAATTACAGGCACTGGGGTATAATTCGCATTGTTGATGCGGGGTAGAGCAGAGGTAGCTCGTCAGGCTCATAACCTGAAGGTCGTTGGTTCGAATCCAACCCCCGCTACTGACATCCCGACGCTAAGAAGCACTATCAGTTCCCCTACGCAGAGTCCTGAAAGCCGGGTTGACTGGACGGAGCCTGGGAACACGGGCCTGGTTTCCCGTTGGATCATCTCCCGTAAAGCATCTTGAGTCTTCAGAGAACTTAAATTCGGTAAGCGACTGTTTTGTTATTGACTTGGGCGAGCCAGGTAAGCTAACAATGCCTGAAGCAAGGATGCGCCGGCAACGTTGCGATGCAGCCCAGCAGGCTGCGCACCTGCACCGCCGGCCAGATTCAAAGTGCAACCTAATAGCAAGCCGTCACCGAGGCGCGCTTCGAAGAGATACTCGCTCAGGTGAAACTCGCGCGCGTCCAGGCGACGGAGCATGGGATGAATTTTTGTGCCGGGGGGTAATGCTTGCGGCAATTGGGCAGAATCGAAGGCCAGGTCGCTGGCCAGGCCGAAAAACTGCATGCCGGTATAGCCAGGGTGGGGAAACCGTTTCCATAAAGGGTGGGCTTCAAAGAACTTAATTGCCTCGCGCCAGAAAGGACAACGCCGGACGGGCAGCGGGCCTTCTCCTGATTGAAGCAGCAGAACATGAGCCCCGGCATTGACATGACTGGCGAGGGCGGCATCCCAGGTAGTGCTCAGGACCCGGCGGCGTAAGGCGGGCGGGTCCGATGGATTAAACTTTGGTAGCGATCTAACCCAGTTTTCCCACCCTGCCAGCAAGCCGTGGGGATCGTGGATAAACAGCCCGGGCAGTAGCGGGCCCGGCGCAGGATAGACCCAAATTGGCCATTCGTTCGCAACGGAGCGATTACCGGCTCCGTAAAGGGTGACAGATAAATTTAATTGGGCTACCCGGCTGAGCATTGGCATTGCGCATTCAACGATGCCCAGGCGGACCGGGCGTCCTGGCGGGATCTTCCCATCCACGTTCTGTTCGCCGTGGGCCAGGGTAACACCAGCATCATCAGATAGCTGCCAGATCAGGCGGCTCGCAGTTGGGAAAGGTCGCCGGCCTGCATGTAAGATGATATGCCAGCGCGCCTTGCTGCCAGCCCAACAGTTGAAAGGATCGAGCCGGTCAGGACGATCCCCGCCATATCGCCAGGTACGGCGGCGGTCGAGGTCGAGCGTCAGAACATCATCGCCGTTCACCTGCAGGCTCTCAGCAGCCGACCATTTTGCCCGTCCGAGGTCATCCCAGATGCCGGAGGTAGAGATGGCGGTGTCACGCAGGCCGGTGAGGATGTACCCGCCCATTGCGCGCCGGCGGCGGAGGGCTTCCAGAGTGTATTTTCGGATGAGCGCTGCCTGGGCATAAGAAATGCGGACCAGATCCGCCTTCCTGTCCTGGAGGCCTGCTTCGGAGAGGCGCTGGTTTTCGGCCAGCAGCGCTTGAGCTTCGCTTCGCCAGGTGGTGACCGGGTTTTCACTCGTCATCCACCAGGGCGGCTCGGCTCCGTTGGCCTGGATGATTTCATCCAGGTCGCGGAAGGTATCTGAATCGCAAAACTCGCCAAAAATCAACGGGCGTGGGGGCTGCCAATCACGACGCCAGTGGTCAAGGAGCGGCTCAAAGTAATGGAGGTCGTAATAGGGGTGATAATCGGTGAAATCGGCAAAGTCAAGGTCCAGGCCGCCATAGGACTCGCCAGAACCGCTGTTATCGCATACCAGGCAGTCATGGATGCGGCTGCGAACCAAGTTATTGAGCTGACTTAAAAGGTTTAAATCGACCGACCGGTTCAACTCGCAACCCAGGCTGTAAATTGCTACAGAAGGATGCGCGCTAACCATATCGGCTATTTCAGCATACTCTGTTGGGGCCTGGGTGCGCAATTCCGGCGTGACTTCTGGAAGCCACATGGGGAATTCTTGCCACAATATCACCCCTTCTTCGTCTGCCGCCTGGTAATACGCTGGATTAGGAACGAACAGGCATAACTTAATACAATTGAAGCCCATCTCGCGTACCCGGCGAATCTCGGCCCTGGCTTGTTCGAGGGTATAGTAAGGAGCAATTCGGTCGGGTTCCCAACCCCAAGAAAGAATACCGCGTACCATGAAAGGCTTATCGTTGAGAAGCAATTGCTCTCCACGGGTGGCCAGGCGGCGAAAACCAACCTGGCTGGTTGCCCGGGCAAGTGAATGGCCCTTTTGAAGAAGGGTTACCTGTACAATATACAGGGCAGGATGATCCGGGCTCCATAAATTGACCCGTGGTAGCGGTAGTGTAATCGTCAGAAAATCGTCTGGGAGACAGGGCACTCGGGAGCCAGTGATGGGGTTTTTACGATCAAAGACCTGGATGTCCCATTCTGCTTCTTGAAGGCGGCGGCCGAAGGTTTGGGCTTTGCATTGCACATGGACTGCCCGCCGGTCGTAATCAGCATCGATCGTAAGGCCTTCAATCGCAGCTTCCATTGAACGCAACCGGACCGGCTGCCAGATGCCACCAAAGGTAGTGGCCAGGTCGGGCAGAAAGCCGGCCAGGCTGGCGCGCATCGGGTAGCGGGAGCCTGGCAATAAGCCGGGTTTTACCACCTCTACTTCTATTTGATTTTCATGGCCCAATTGAGCTGTCGAGGTAAGATCGATCGAAAAGGGTGTCCACATTCCCTGGTGAGTGCCAACCGGGTTTCCGTTGACCGAAACGTTGCAGGCATAGCTCACTGCGCCAAACTCGAGCTGCAGCGATTGCCCGGCCCAGTTGGCAGGAAGACGAAACATCCGGCGGTACCGGACCGGTCCATCCAGAGTCTTGGGATATCCCTGGGCTTCCCAGCATCCAGGGACCCGGATTTCTTGAGGCGAAGCTGGATACTCCACGAAAAATTGCCAGGAACCATCAAGTGGAAGAGTCTCAGAGAGATCGTTGATGTACATTTGTAAGCTCTTTCGCTGGCGGCATGTTAAAATAAGACAAAGCACAAACAAAAATATTTCTCATCCGGTTAATTATCCCACAGGAGATTAATAATGCTTCAGGCTGTGATGACCCAACCCGGAAAAATCGTGTTCAATGAAGTTGAACGCCCGCGGGCGGGAATTGGCGAGGTCTTGATTGAAATAAAGCGCATCGGCGTGTGTGGTTCAGACATCCACGTCTATCACGGGCTTCACCCTTATACAGGATACCCGGTAGTGCAGGGGCATGAAGTTTCAGGGGTGATTGCGGAAGTTGGTGAAGGAGTGAGCAATTTCGCACCGGGCGACATGGTGGTATTTATGCCGCAGGTCACCTGCGGGGAATGCTATCCTTGCCGGCATGGTATGTACCACATCTGCGATAGCTTGAAGGTGATGGGCTTCCAGACCAACGGGGCTGCCCAGGAATACTTCCCGGTTAAAGCGGAGATGGTGTTAAAGCTACCGCAGGCTGTTTCGCTGGATGAAGCTGCCATGGTTGAGCCAATCTCGGTGGCAGTACATGCTCTTTCGAGGGCCGGAAGTGTGGCTGGACAGAAGGTGGTTGTGCTGGGAGCGGGAACTATTGGCAACCTGGTGGCTCAAGTGGCGCAGGCTTCAGGCGCGGCGAAGGTCATGGTCACGGATGTGAGCGAGTATAAGTTGGAGAAGGCGCTCCAGTGCGGGATTCAACTGGCGATCAATACCACCCAGGTAGATTTGTCTCGGGCTATCCTGGAGCATTTTGGACCCGATAAGGCCGACTTAATCCTGGAATGCGTGGGTGTTCAAGATACGATCACCCAGGCTGTTGCCAACGCAAGGAAAGGCAGTACGATCATTGTGGTCGGCGTTTTTGGTCAGAAACCGGTAGTAGACCTGGGGTTGGTCCAGGACCGCGAGTTAAGCCTGGTCGGTACGCTCATGTATCAGAAAAAAGATTACGAGCGGGCTATTGAGCTGGTTGCGCAAGGCAAACTATGCCTTGGCCCGATGATTACGCACCGCTTTCCTTTCCGCGATTACCTGAATGCCTATGAGACTATAGAACGATTGCGGGGCCAGAGCATGAAGGTTATGGTCGAGTTGGGTTAGTTAGAATGATCCGGAGTAACTCAGCCATCCTTTGCGCGAGTTACTCCGGATTCAAGTACTGTAATCGTCTACTTGTCGCCTAACTTGCGGACGTTCCCGACCCCGGCCGTTTTCTCAATAACGCGCGGGCTTCCGTAGTAACTTACGCCGCCCATGCCAGAAATGCTGGTTTCCAGGCGGCTTGTAGCCCAAACGATCGCCCGGCCAACACCCGAAATATTTACCCGGGCCTCTTCGGAAGCGAAATCCGAACCGGTAAAGCCGCCTGCTCCGGAAATATTCACCTCGAGTCGCCGGGTCGATCCCTTCACGGTTGCGTTGCCGGATCCACTGATGTTGATATTAAATTCATCCAGCCGAACGTCGTCAAGATTTACTGTGCCAAAGCCAGACAGGGTGATTCGTAGATCCTGTCCTTCAAGGGAGTCGGCGCGAATTGAACCGGCGCCAGAGACGTTAATAGCCTGCAAGTCAACGATGGTTAAGTGGTACAGAATGGGCCGGGTGGTCGAAAAACCAAAGCCAGGTTTTGTTTTTATCGTCAGCTGTCCTCCACTGACTTCGGTGATCAGGTAAGGCAGCAGGTTGTCTTCAGCCTCGATCGTCAGTGCGGGCTGGCTGCCCTGGGTGATGATGAGCTCACCGGCGCTGTATAACGCGACCCGTTTGAAGTCTCCTATATCACGGTTTTCTTTGACTATGACGCCCGAGCCGGCAATCCACTCACTTACCGGCTGGTTATCATTGAAATTAATGCTTAAGGCTCCCCAAGGAGCGCGAGGTGTTATGCCAAGTTGATCCTTGTTGTAGATGACATAGAACATACCGACCACCACGGCGA
>FWPV01012842.1_pt1 | contig 12788 bp, 16 predicted proteins | sample 2228371 | NCBI WGS metagenome assembly FWPV01 (sample SAMEA103939776, study PRJEB20133) | metagenome | reverse complement strand
CCACGCGATCGATGAGCGAGCCAAGCGACTCCAGATGAAAGAAGCCTATTTGATGATCCTCCTTGCCAAGCATGCTCCCTCTCCGTGGGCGGTTTACGGGACTGCGCTATGATGCCACGGACTTGGGAAACACGCAAGGTCGAACCGACTTTTTGACAGGCGCTCTAGGGGGACGGACATCGCACCATGCTGCCGCGTTGGTAGCCGTGGGCCCGAGATGTCAGGCGCAAGCTCGGCGAGCTCGAGTTCGAGGTAGCGTGACCGGCGGACCGGAAACTCTCGATAAACGGCCCTTCGAGTCTCGAGTTGACAGGCCTGGCAAGGCACCAGGCTGATGAAGACAGCCAAGGAACGAGCGTGCGTCGGCTCGATTCGACGTGTTGCGAGATCATGCAATCCCCTTCAACTAAACCTGTGTTGGCGTTATAAGAGAATCACGAGAGTATGGCACCGGGCTTATCCTGCTGCCAGGCGCATTCGGCCTGCCTTTGCCCCCGCCATTCGGCGGGGCATTGAGGCACTTGTTCGCCCGGGGGCGAGCCCGCGGCGAACAGGTTGTCGGTCGGCATGGCGCCGCCGATCAGATTGCCCGAGCTCACTGTACGGTCGCGCATGGATCACTCGCACCAACTCACCCCGCAGTGGCCTGACCGAGACCGGCGTCAGCCCGGCGCGGCGGACGTTCTCCACAGTGCGCCGGTTGATGTTGGCGCCTGTCGCACGCACCACAAGTGGATTGAGCAAGTCCATCAGCGGCCCGATGAATGGCCGATCCACCCGCATGTGTTCCAACAGCCAGATGTCCCCTTCGGGCCGAACAACGCGGCCCAGCTCGCGCAGGCCGGCAACCGGATCGGGCACGGAGCAGAAAACGAAGGTCGCCACGGCCGCATCGAACGCGGCGTCGGAGAACTCCAGATGCTGGACGTCCATCCACCGCAGATCTACCGGCACTCCCAGCGCGGCTGCGCGGCGCCGGGCCCGTTCCAGCATGCGTTCGCTCAGGTCAATCGCGATCACTTCCGCGCCGGATGGGTAGAAGGGCAGGTTCTTGCCCGTGCCCACGCCGACCTCCAGCACGCGGCCGGCGAGCACGCCGGCCCAGAGCTGTCGGCGCCAGGAAGCAAAGGCAGTCCGCTCGGTGAACCACTCTATCGCGTCGTACAACGGGGCGATGCGATCGTAGCGCGCCCGGGTGAGCGCAGTGCGCCGCATCGGATCATCCGCAAGACTCATGGCCAGCGCCTCTCATGCCTCCACGATCAACTCGCTGCGCAACATGCCCATCTGGCATTGAAAGCCATATTCGCCCGGCGTCGCGGGCGTGAACTCCACCGCGATTCCTCGCCTTCCGGCAACCTGGCGCTCTGGCCGGAATCGGGGAAGAGTGCCATCGCCGAACCGCTTGCGCTCCCCTGGCGCGTGAAGCGCAGGCGCACCGGTTGCCCCGCCTTGACCACGATCACGTCGGGCGTGTAGCCGCTCTTGACGGTCATGGCGACCTCTTGCACGCCGCCGACAGCCGCTGCGGCGCGAGTCTGGCCCTTCGGCGCGAACCAGAAATACCAGGCGATGAAGCCGCTCACGGCGACCTCTGCCAGCGTAACGATGAGCTGTGCCGTTGTCATGGTTGATTTCCTGCCAGGCTGCGCAACCGCTCGCCAAACATCGCGACCGTTGGCCACCCGCGCAGCCCCTCGGGCGTCTGATACATGCGACAACTCATGGTGTATTCCTGGCGGCTCTGAGGCCACAGGTCGTTGCCGTCGAGCTGAAACGACGGCGATCCGAGGAATCTGCGCCGCTGCGCCTCTGCGTGGTCTTGAATGTCGATCAACCGCACCGGCCAAGAAAGCCCTTCCAGCCTTAGGGCCGCGCGCAGGTTTTCCAGGCCGGTCTGCCGCGATGGACAACCCTCAAAGTAGAGCACTTCGACCTCCATGAAATGGCCTCCTGTCTTACGAGTTGGGTAACTGCCTACCCCACCCTCCTGGATGGGCTGTTTCTGCCACGGATTACACGGCTAAGGATGGCAAATTCCTGAGATTCATGGCCACACCCCAGGCTTTCACAGACAATCGCCGTCCTGCGTAGTGTAGTTACCGACATGACTGACCAGCCTGGGCTTCAACCTGCGCAACCGGTTGGTTTGGTCACCACGGTCACGCTGGACAAGGCCATCGCGGCCCCGGCAATCAATGGGCTGAGCAGGATGCCGAAGCACGGATAGAGCAGTCCCATCGCCACCGGGATGCCCAGCACGTTGTCGACGAACGCGCCAACCACAGGTTCTAGTTGATGTTCCGCATGGTCCGCCCGACTGACCTCGATTGCGGTCACGACGCCCCGCACACTGCCCCTGATCAGCGTGATGTCTGATGCTTCGATGGCCACGCCTGCGCCGGTGCCGATCGCCAGCCCCACATCGGCCTGTGCCAGCGCGGGCGCGTCATTGATGCCGTCGCCCGCCATCGCGACCTTCTTGCCCTCGGCGACAGGTGAACGGTGCGCCTTCTCCTCCGGCAGCACTTCCGCCAACACACGATCCACGCCCACCTCTCGGCCCTCTTGCGTATGGCCGTCACACGCGCCGACGTCTCATCGTTCTTCAGACAGGCCTCAAACCGACACATATCCAGATTGAGCTCTTGGGCCAGGGCCAGGAGTTTGTGCATGGAGAACGCGCCCTGGTTCTCGCCAGCCTGGCGGCTGAAGAGCAGGTCATCGTACGCCCAGAACTGGTCCTGGTCGGCCGCACACTCGGCCGCTTCGACTCACCAGATAGATTCCTGGCCGAGGATTGCCATATGCCAGTCAACGAACTTTACCTGGCCGGTATCCACGTATCGTTGCAACAATGCTGCATTCACGAGCCGGTTAAACTGCCCGCAGTACGGGCACTGGATGTCGCTAAACTCGACGATGGTCACGGCGGGGTTCTGGCTGCCGATCGGGTTGGCCGGCTGTGCGGCGAACGTGGCCTTCACCGGCGTGCTCGTGACGCGGCTTTCGGTGGCTGGGCCACCGGCCTGCAACGTCGCAATCGAGTCCAGCGTGCCCTCGCGGGCGGCTCTGCGTATCGCAGCGGCATCCAGAGGCGCCGCTGGCGTCGTGATGAGCCGCGTGTAGGCGACGACGGCGATAGGGCCCAGCAAGATGCCCAACAGCAGCCGGGCCAGTGCAGCCCAGCGGTTCCAGGCTGACGACTCGGTCGGCGCCGCCGAGGACGTCTCCGCTCTTTCAACAGGTGATGCCATGCCAGTCACGGGTTACTCTCTCCACCTACCGTGGCCTGCGGGGTGAGCGACCCGTCGCGGCGCAATGCCCGAACTGCCAGCGGCAGAAGCCAGAAGATCAGGCCGAACGCCGCCCCCGAGCCGGTGACCAGCCGCGCCAAAGAGTTAAACGAACCCCGGCCATTCCCCGCGTAGAACGTCGGCGGCAGCAGATTGCCGGTCAGGGCGGCCAGCCAGGGCAAGAGCCTCCAAATGCCCAGCGCCAGATTGAGCACAAGCAACCAACGTCGAATCAGGCTATAGCCAAACCGATCCAATCCTCAGGTCAAGTGGGAAGACCAAGTTGTCCCGGGAGTAGCGGTCATAGCCGCCTTCGCTTATGCGCTGGGCCCGAGCTCCGATTTGTCAACAGAACGCCCGCTTGGTGTCCGGCCGACGAAAGATCAGCCGGCCAACACCGACCAGGTAAGCGAGGTAGACCAACGCCTCGGTCAGCGCGGGATCGCCGTTGTAGCCGAAGAGGCTCTTTAGCAGCTCGCCCGGCACCGACTTGTCGCTCAGGAGCGGGTTGATGTTCCAAAGCGGATCAATGAACGCCGGCAGCAAGCCGCCTTCGATCAACTCGTGTGTGCCGAGGCCGACCATGCCCGCCGCAAAAAGCAGCAGCAGGATGTTGGTTACCCGGAAGAAGGCTGTCAGATTCAAACGCAGCACGCCCTGATAGAGTAGTGCACCAATCACAGTCGCGAGCCCAATGCCGAAGGCCGCGCCCAGCCCTGTGGCAAGGAAGGATCCTTGCAGTGCCGTAGCGACCAACAGTAAGGCTAACTCTATCCCCTCGCGGGCCACGGCCAGGAAAGCCACGGCGAACAAGCCCCAGCGGTTGGCCCCCACTGCCGCTGCCTGCACTTCGGCTGCCAGGCTCGCCCGCCAGGCTGCTCCCTGACGCTGCATCCAGAAGATCATGCCGGTCAGAAAGCCGGCCGCCAGGATCAGCATGGAGCCTTCAAAGATATCTTCTGCTCGGCCCTCGAGGCTGATCCCGGCAGCCACGAGCCCGCCCGCGGTGGCAACGGCAACAGCCAGCGCGGCGGCGACACCGTACCAGATGAAGCGGGCCAAATCGGCGCGGCCAAGCCGGCGCAACGCGCCAAGCGAAATACCGACGATCAGTGCGGCCTCTAAACCCTCACGCAGGCTCAGCAAGAATGCGGTCGTATCCATCCCTCATGATGTGAAGATGGCCCCTGAAGGTCACCGTCCTAGCAAGGGCCTTCGAATCTGGCAGGCGCAGCCGACTAGAATTCCTCCTCGCCAATAAAAGCGCCATGCCAGGTGTGATACCACACCTGCCCGGTGTAGGCGTTGACGCTAAGCATGCCGGCCGCCCTGCCATCCTTCAGGAAATCCAGGGTGTAGTAGCCGTAGAACTCCACCTCGTCACCGGCCAGAGTGACCCCCGAAAGATTCGCGTCCAGCCACTTTTGCCCTGCGCCTCGCACCTGCTCAACCGTGAGCGCTGTCGGACCGGCCCGGCGGTTCCGCCACCCCATCATGCCCATCATGCCGAGGCCCGCCATATGGCCATACTTCGTATTCCACATCATGGCCGGGCCGGGCTCCGGGGTCACGTAGCCGCTGTAACGATTGACCAGCAGCTCGAAGGCGCCCCGGCCCGTGCTGCTCTCCTTGATCACGGCGTAGAAGTTGTTCTCGAACTCCATCACCTCGGCCAGGGTCAGATCGGCTTTCCCGTAGCTCTTCAGGTATTGCTCCACGGCTTCCACTGCCTGGTCGAAAGAAATCGGCGGGCTGTTTGCCGGGGTTGTCGCCGCGGCGAACATCGGGCAGCTGGCCGGTATGGCGCCGCCGATCGGGTTGCCCGGCCCCATCATGCTCTGGCCGCCCATCATCCGACCAAAGCCAGGCTGCCTCTGACCGCCCATCATCCAGCCGAAAGCACCGCCCCGCCCTTGGGCGAACGCGGAAGCGGTTAATACAGCCGTCAGCAGGACGGCCACGCCAATGCCGATCGCGGGTTTGATGCGTCCGTTCATAGTTTGAATCTCCTGAGGTGAGGTGTCCGCGCCCGGAGGCGACCATCAGCAGCCCCCATGCGCTTCAAAGGCCAGCATAAAGCAGCTGCTCCCTGCCGATAAGCGCCAATTGTCGCATCCATCCCGCGCCGTCTTGCCTATGCCGCGGCAGGCCCGCCGCCGAGCGTTGAAACGCCCAGCTCAGGAAGGTGAACGCCGGTCGAGACCAACTTGAGCATCGCCCCTCGCAGGGCCACGCCGCACGGCGTGCGCCCACTGCGGATGGCATCCGCTTGCCGGGGAGATGTCCATCATCCGGTGGCGCCCCGCGGCGGCATGCCCATCTGCCTTGATCACCTGGACTGGCAGCTAATCGCCGGCTTCGCGCAGCGGCAGCCGCGCGGTGATGGTGGTCCCCTGGCCGGGAGCGGAGGCGATGGTGAGCCGACCGCCATAGAGCAGCGCTCGCTCGTGCATCCCCATCAGCCCGAAGTGGCCATGCTGCGCCAGATCGGCCGGCTGCTCCGGTGGGGTGAAGCCGATGCCGTCGTCCCGCACAGCCAGGGTAAGGGCGTCGGCCGCGAAGACGATGTCGATCGATGTGTTGGCGGCGCGGGCGTGCGCGGCCACATTGTCCAGCGCCTGCTGCACGATGCGATAGGCGGCCAGCTCCAGGTCGGGGGCCAACCGGACGATTTCCCCGTTCACAGCAAAGTGCACGCTCAGGCCGTACCGCTCTTCGACCTGACGGGCCAACATCTCCAGGCCGGGCACGAAGCCCAAGTCCTCCAGATAGATAGGCCGCAGGTCGCTGATGATGCGCCGCAAGCCGGCGATCTCCCCGTCAATCAGGTTGTTCAGCTCGCGCAGTCGGTCGGCCGCGCGGACCGGATCGTGCGTCAGCGCCTTGAGCGCCATCTGCCCCCGTTGCTTGAGCGCGATCAACCCCTGAACGGTCACGTCGTGCAGCTCGTGCGCCAAGCGGTGACGTTCGGCCTCCTGTCCCTGGGTGATCGCGCTCAGGTAATCGCGCATGCCGCTCTGGTAGGCGCGGATGCGTTCGGCCATCTGCGCCAGGGTGATGCGCAGGTCCTCGACCTCCTGCACGCCATCCACCGGCCGGCCGATGGCATCGAAATCACCCCAGGCCACGCGCGCGGCCCGTTGGGCCAGCTCCTGCAGCGGCCGCACGACATTGAGCACCCCCAGTGAGATGGCCAGTAACGCTACGACCGCGATGAAGAGCAGCACCAGCGGCAACAATTCCACCTCGCTCATCCCCATCGTGACCACGCTGCGCACGTCGTCGGCAATGATTAGCGTCCAGCCGGGCGGCTCGATGCGCGCGTAGGAGACCAACAGCTCGCGGCCGCTGCGGCCGCGTCGATAGGTTGAGCCGGAATCGGCCGCCGGCAGGCTGCCGAGAAAGCCGGCATCCTGGATCAGCCCGACCGGATCCCAATGATGGACGCGGCGGCCGGCCTGATCCAGCACCAGGAGCGCGCCGCGGGTTTCACCTTCTGTCCACGGGTTATCGTCACCCAGGCTCAGCGCGCTGACGGGCAGGGCGGCGATCAAGGCGTTCCCGTCGGCCGTCGCAGCGGCGATCAGCAGCCGCGGGGAAGCCGGATCGGTCAGGTCGGTCTCATATTGGGACTTGCCGACAGCCGCGGTGCGGGCGGCCAGCACGCGCGCGGAGTCGCTGGCAGCCCAGGAGGACGCGGCCGATGACGCTGCCAGAAGCGCGGCCTGGGCATCCAACAAGGCCAGGCCGCCGGCGTCGAAAGGATTGGCAGGCAGGGTGGAAGCGGGGGAAGGGGGCAGCGTGGCGGCCAGCCGCGTGAGCGTCGCGGCCTGCTGTGCGATCTCCCGGCCCAGGCGATTGGCTTTGGCTGTCGTCCAGCCCCGGTCGCGCTCTTCGACCAGGCGGGTCATGGCCTGGCGGTGGCGCGCGATGCCGACCAGTGATAGCGCCACAAGAGCGATCGACAGCGGTAGGATCGTCCAGAGCAATAGTTGGGCGCCCAGGCTGCGCAGGAAGCGGACCCGCCGTCGCAACCGCTGACTGGTTGTGTCAGGCGTCATCCAGAGCCAGCCAGCCCAGTTTCAGCGCCCTGGTTACCGCTTCGGTGCGGCTGGCGACCGCCAGCTTGCCGTAGATGTTGGCCAGGTGGCCTTGCACCGTGCGGTCGCTGACTCCCAAGGTGACCGCGATCGCTTTGTTCGTCAGGCCGCGAGCGGCCAGGCGCAACACCTCCAGCTCCCGTTCCGTCAGCGGTTCGATCTGCTCGGCCGCGGCGGCCGGCTTGCCGGTGGTCATCTGGGCGATCACTTTGGCCGCCACATCGGGGGCCAACACCTTGCCGCCGGCGGCCACCGTCTTTACCGCCCGCACCAGCTCGGCGGGGTGGGCGTTTTTCAGGACGTAGCCGTCAGCGCCGGCGCGCAGTAACGCAAAGACATAGGGGTCCTCGTCGTAGGCGGTAAGGACCAGCACCCGGGTCTCTGGATAGGCAGCCTTGATCTGGCGCGTCGCCTCGATGCCGTTGACGCCCGGCATCTGCACGTCGAGTACAGCCACGTGGGGGCGATGCTCACCGGCCAGGCGCACGGCTTCCGCGCCGTCGGCGGCCTCGGCCACCACCGTCAGCTTGTCGTCCTCCTCGAGAAACTCGCGAATGCCCTTGCGTACCACGGCGTGGTCGTCGGCCAACAGGACCCGAATCGGTTCAACCGGGGATGCAGGCATGACGGCATTATACCACAGGGGCTCACGTCTCCAGCCCGCGGCGCAGTTCCTCGTATTCCTGGGGCGTGATATCGCCGGCCGCCAGCCGGCGGCGCAGGATGTCCAGCGCGGCGTGGACCGCGGCGTTGCGACCGGTGGTGCTCTGGTTCAATCGCGTCAGCGTCGCGATCAGCCAGATCACCAGGCCGATGATCAAACCCCAGAGGATGAGCATGCCTAGGCCCCCCAGAAAACCTATGCCCCACGCACTCATCATGTGGCTCATGTGATAACCTCGCTTTTGCTCAATAGGATCTTCGCAGTTGTCGCAATCATCGCGCGGGTGGGAGAGCACGCCAAGCGCTTTTCAGCGTAGATCGGCATAGGCCATTCGGCGCCGTCAACCTGTCTGCCCGGCGAGCAATCGTCCAGCGCGCCAAATGGCGCATGCCAGGCGCGCCGGACGGCGCTTATTGGGACCGAGTCCGATCGCTATACTGCTGCAGAATACTCGTACCAACACCGACTTCATTACGAAAACAGGAACACCATACCAGGAAGGTGTCTCCTACCTCAACCGCCACGAGTAAAGCTTTGACAAAGCCACCTTTCCTTCCATTGTTCGGTTTGCTGATCACCAGTCTACTGCTGGCTGCTTGCAGGAGCGGGCAAGCGGATGCCAACGTCAAGCTAGCGCCCGTCTCGGCGCTGCCCAAACAGATGCAGGATGCGCCGGCCGCCGTCCGCACGGCTTATCAGTTCGCCCTCCGGAACCCGGACGCGTTGGCCAATGTGCCGTGCTATTGCGGCTGCGCCGCCCTCGGGCACAAGAGCAACCTGGCGTGCTACATGAAGGAGTTCACCCCGGACGGCACACCGGTCTTCGACGATCACGCCCTGGGGTGCAGCATTTGCGTGGACATTGCCCAGGATGTGATGAAGATGACCGGCGAGGGCAAGGCGCCGCCCGAGATCCGGCAGCGGATCCTGGATGCTTACAGTAAGTTTGGGCCGGCAACCCGGTGAGGGCTGGCTTGATGGGCCTGGCCTTACCGCAGAGAAGGTTGCGCCTGCCAGGGAACCAGGTTGCTTCATGGCAGTGGGTTGCCGGCGGGCTGACGCTGGCGCTGGTCTTGATCGCGCTGCTGGCCCCCCTGCCAATCAGGACGGCCGCGCCCCAGGCGCGCACCATCAACATCACTGCTGGCCAGTGGCATTTCCAGCCGGGCGCCGTCCGGGTCAATCGTGGCGACACCGTCACGATCAACTTTGAGTCGCTCGATGTTGTGCACGGCCTGTTCCTCGACGGCTTTGAGGTCAAGACGGTCGCCGAACCCGGCCGGCCGGGGCGGCTCACCTTCGTCGCCGACCGAGACGGCGCGTTCCGCTTTCGCTGCCATGTGGCGTGCGGCAACCTGCATCCGTTTATGATCGGCAAGCTGGTCGTCGAACCCAACCTGACCTGGTGGCGAGCGGTCGCGGCCACGGTGATCACGGCAATCGGCGCGCTGGTCATCTTCTGGAGGCAGTGATGCGCTACGCCCTTTCGGAGATCCCGGTGGTCAAGCGCGTCCTTCGCTCCCGCTGGCTCCAGTGGAGCCTGACCGCGCTCGCCCTGCTTTTATTCGTCCTGCTGATCATCGCCGGGTTGGCCGGCACGCCGGCTGGGAACCGCAACTTCGGCATCGTCTTCGTCTGGATCGTCTGGTGGGCGCTGTTGATCCTCCTGCTGGTGCCGTTCGCTGGCCGACTGTGGTGCAGCGTCTGCCCCATCCCGGCGCCAGGCGAATGGCTTCAGCGGCGCGCCCTGGTGCAGCCGCGGCCGGGCGGCAAGCTCTACACGCTGGGCAAGAAGTGGCCGCGGGCTTTGCGCAACATCTGGCTGCAAAACGCCGGCTTCCTGGGCGTGGCGCTCTTTTCGCCCATCATCTTGACGACACCCATGGCCACCGCGTTGGTGCTGCTCGGCTTCGTCATGGCAGACATTGGGACCAGCTTGATCTTTGAGCGGCGCACCTTTTGCCGCTACCTCTGCCCGGTCGGCGGCTTCATCGGGCTGTACAGCCAGGTCGCGCTGATTGAACTGCGGGTGAAGGACACCGCGGTCTGTGCCGGCCACAGCCACAAAACCTGCTACACCGGCAGCGACGAGGGCTACGGATGCCCCTGGCTGGTCTTCCCCGGCGGCCTGACAAACAATGCCCACTGCGGGCTGTGCACCGAGTGCCTGAAAACATGCACGCGGGACAATATCGCCATCTTCGTCCGCCAACCGGGCGCCGACCTGCTCAAGACCACCGGCCACAGGCTCGACGAGGCTTACAAAGGCTTGATCATGTTGGCCTGTGCCTTCATCTATTCGGCGGTGCTGATCGGGCCGTGGGGCGTGTTGAAGGAGACGGCGTGGGCGGTGGCCACGCCGGGCTGGTTCGCCTACGCCGGCCTCTTCTTGGTGTTGAACCTGGCGATCCTGCCCGGCCTGTTCTGGCTGGCGGTGCGCGCGGGCTGGCGGCTCGGGAAACTAGACAGGACGAGCATGCGCAAGCTCTTCGCCGACTATGCAGCCGTCCTCGTTCCGCTGGGGCTGGCGGCCTGGGTGGCATTCACCTTGTCGTTCGTGTTGGTCAACTTCTCATACGCCTGGTCGGTGCTCTCCGACCCGCTGGGCTGGGGGTGGAACCTGTTGGGGACGGCGGACCGGCCGTGGACGCCTTATGCCTCGGGCCTGACGCCCTCTCTGCAAGCGATCGTGCTGTTGCTCGGCCTGAGTACAGCGATCGCCTTGGCGCTCCGCACGGCCCGCCAGCACGGTCAGTCGCCCTGGGCGGCGGGGCCGGTGGCGGCGTTTTGCGTTGCAGCGACGGTCGGGCTGTTGGGTTTGTATCTGGCATGAGAAGGCAAGCAGGCCAGGAAACGGGTAGACAGGTAGCCGAGGCAAGAGGGCGCGGCCAGGCCCGGCCGAAGGGGGAGGTATTCGCCCTAACCGTCCTTCTGCTGGTACTCGTTGTCTTCCCGGCCGGCGTTTTCGGCTACCAGGCCTGGCGCCTTCGGTCGGCGTCGGCCGGCGTCAGGGTTGTGGACATCGTCGCCCGCGCGCCGGAAGTGGGCGGATTTGCGCCCGACCGGCTGACGCTGCGAGCCGGCGACAGGGTGCGGCTGCGCCTCAGCTCGCCCGATCTGGTGCACGGGTTGGTCATCCCCGGCCTGGGGATCGACATACATGAGATCCACCCCGGCAAGGTGGTCGAGGTGGATGTGACGGCGGACAAGCCGGGCCGCTATGCGTTCGCCTGCACGCGCTGGTGCGGCGCAGGTCACTGGCGCATGCGTGGGGTCATCGAGGTCACAGGGGATGCGTCGCAAGCTGCGGTCACGGCTGAGCCGCCCCTGTTCCAACAGCTCGGCATGGACATTGATGCCCCGCGCGATGCCGCGCGGGCGACCCCTGGCATTCGGCCCTCGGTCGCGGCAGGCGAGGCGTTGGGCATCAGGCTGCCGCAGGATCTGGCTGACCCGGCTAAACGTCGCGCGCTGGTGCCCGCCGACGCGTTTCAAGCGCTGCGGGCCGGTGCGACCAACGCTGCGTTGAGCGACGATGACGTGTGGAACCTGGTCGCGTGGGCATGGCTCAAGGATACGAGGCCGGAAGCACTGGCCCGCGCCGAAACGCTCTATGCCCGCGACTGTGCGGCCTGCCACGGCCCGGATGGCAAGGGGTCAGGGCCGGCTGGCGTCAATCTGTCCGGTATGGCCAACATGGATCCGGCTATGCCCAGAGGCCCGGCGAACTTCACCGACGCGGTCGCGATGCTTGCGGCCAGCGACGCGCTGCTCCAGGGCAAGCTGCTGCGCGGGGGCATGGGCACCGGGATGCCGGAGTTCGGGTCGCTGTACTCCGATGAAGAGTTGTGGGCGGTAATCGCCTACCTGCGTATGTTCCTGTTCGCAAAATAATCTGAAGGACCAAAGGCAGCCATGTATGCCTAAGCAGGCAAGACAACGAACGAGGGGGGAAGAGGACTCATGGCGGCTTACCCCCGCCGCGCAGGTCCTTGCCGCTCCTACTCCTGGCCGGTGGAGCACCGCGCGCCATCATCATGAGCTTCGTGTGGCTGCCAACCGGAGAGCGTGGGGCCGAGAAGAGCTGGGGGACAGCGCAGGTCACCGGCCGGCCGGAGCAGGCGGTGGATCCCACGTGGATTGACTTCGGCAAGGTGCCGCTCGAGGTGCCGGTGCGGGCCACCTTTCGGCTAACCAACGTAGGCGATCGGCCGCTGCAGCTCCTGAACCAGCCGGACATCGAAGTCAAGGCGGGCTGCTGACCGCCCGGCCGCTCGTCGGTGCGACGACCCCTCAGCCCGGGCAAACCACAGAGCTCTCGATGGAATTCACGATGCACAAAGGGATGGAAGGGGTGACGTCCGTACGATGCTGTAAACGCAGGGGGCGTGAGCTACCCTACCGGTGTCTTATTCGATTCCACCATAGGGGAGGCCCACGCCGTGAACAGAATACCGCCAAGCCGGAAGATCCGGCAAGAAATCGAGGCTGTGCTGAGGGGAGATGGTTGCGATATCGAGGATTTGGTAACCCGGCTGGTCAGACTCGGAATTCAGCGAGTCGCGCAGGAGGCTCTAGAGACGGTGTCAAGAACGTGATTCCACAAGGCCCAGCCGCAAGGCAGGTTGGCGACGGGGGGCCATCCAGCGGCTCGGGTCACTGACAGCGGAGAGCAGCGCGTGCAAGCAGCCCGTCACTCGGCGCGGGTTCGCCGCCTGAGGCGCTGCG
>FWPV01012841.1_pt1 | contig 12789 bp, 8 predicted proteins | sample 2228371 | NCBI WGS metagenome assembly FWPV01 (sample SAMEA103939776, study PRJEB20133) | metagenome | reverse complement strand
GGGGGTGAGGTAGGGGGTGCCGGGGACCAGCTCGGCGCCGGCTGGCACCTCGACGGGCGAGGTGCCCGGCGCGAGCGCCGGCAGGGTGTCGGGCACGGCCGATTCCAGCTCGCGCACGCGTCGGCGCTCCAGCCCGACGGCGAGCGCGCCCCAGCGGATCGCGGCCAGGGGCGCCGACGCGCCCGTCGAACGCAGCCGGGCGATGGCCCGGCGCTCGCCCCGGAACCGGGGCGGGGGCTCGTTGCGCCGCCGGCGGTCGACGAACGGCCACGACGTGAGGTCGTCGGGCGTGACGTCCCGCCCGATGTCGGCGATCGGGTCGATGCTCGGTCGGTCGGTGGAATGGGGTGCGGCCATGGTCGGGCGGGGGTCGGCGGTGCAGCCGCGACCCCGCCATCCATCGGCGTCCCCGGCGGCGACCTGAGGGGGTTTCCGGTGGCGGGGAGCCCGCTGGCCCGCACGGCCGCTACGGTCCTGCCCTCGTGATCACCGTGGGGCTCACCGGAGGCATCGGATCGGGGAAGTCGACGGTCTCGGCGCTGCTCGCCGAGCACGGGGCGGTGATCATCGATGCCGACGCCATCACCCGCGAGCTGCAGCAGCCGGGTCAGCCCGTCCTCGCGGCGATCGTCGAGCGGTTCGGCCCGGAGGTCCTGCGCGACGACGGCACCCTGGACCGCCCGGCGCTGGCCGCCCGGGTGTTCGGCGATCCCGAGCTGCTCAAGGACCTCAACGCCATCGTCCATCCGGCCGTCGGAGCCGAGATCGCCCGCCGGCTGGCGGCGCTCGCCGGCACCGACGCCGTGGTGGTGCTCGACATCCCGCTGCTGGTGGAGTCGGGGCGCTACCGGGTGGCCGGCGTGATCGTCGTCGACGTCGACCCGGAGGTGGCCGTCGAGCGGCTGGTGCGGTTCCGGGCCATGGACGAAGCCGACGCCCGGGCCCGGATGGCCCGGCAGGCCAGTCGCGCCGAGCGGGCCGCCAGAGCCGACCGGGTGATCGACAACAGCGGCGACCTCGATGCGCTCAAGGCCCAGGTCGACGAGGTGTGGCAGTGGATCCTCACGCTTCCACCCACCCCGCCCGAACCGGCACCGGAGCCGGCACCTGCGACCGGCTGAGGCACGGTCCGAACGCCTGTTCGCCTGGCTAGGCTGCGGGCGTGCCTCCGTTCCGGGTCGTCAGCGAGTTCCAGCCGGCGGGCGACCAGCCCAAGGCCATCGAGGCGCTGGCCCGGGGGATCGAGCGGGGGGACCGGTTCCAGACCCTGCTGGGGATCACCGGCTCGGGGAAGAGCGCCACCATCGCCTGGACCATCGAACGGGTCCAGAAACCCACCCTGATCCTGGCGCCCAACAAGAGCCTGGCCGCCCAGTTGGCGAACGAGTTCCGGGAGTTCTTCCCCGAGAACCGGGTGGAGTACTTCGTCTCCTACTACGACTACTACCAGCCCGAGGCCTACATCCCGTCCAGCGACACCTACATCGAGAAGGACTCCTCGATCAACGACGAGATCGACCGCCTGCGGCACTCGGCCACGGCGGCGCTGCTCACCCGGCGGGACACGATCGTGGTCGCCTCGGTGAGCTGCATCTACGGCATGGGGAACCCCGAGGAGTACCGGGGCCAGCTGCTCGAGTTGCACACCGGGGTCGAGTACGACCAGCGGTCGATCCTGCGGAAGCTGGTGGACCTGCAGTACGACCGCAACGACATGACCCTGGGTCGGGGGCACTTCCGGGTGCGGGGCGACACCATCGAGGTCCACCCGGCCTACGAAGAGACGGTGCTGCGCATCGAGATGTTCGGCGATGAGATCGAACGACTGACCGTCGTCGACCCGCTCACCGGTGAGCAGCTCCGCCAGCTGTCGGAGGTGATGGTGTTCCCGGCCACCCACTACGTGGCCGGGGACGAAAGGATGCGTCGGGCGATCGAGGGGATCGAGGCCGAGCTCCAGGAGCGGTTGGCCTACTTCGAGCGCGAGGGCAAGCTGCTCGAGGCGCAGCGCCTGCGGATGCGCACCCAGTACGACCTCGAGATGATCCAGGAGCTCGGGTACTGCAACGGCATCGAGAACTACTCGATGCACATCGACGGCCGGACCTACGGCGAGCCGCCGTTCACCCTGCTCGACTACTTCCCCAAGGACTTCCTGCTGGTCATCGACGAGAGCCACGTGGCCGTCCCCCAGCTCCACGGCCAGTACGAGGGCGACCGGAGCCGCAAGGACCAGCTGATCGAGCACGGCTTCCGGCTGCCGAGCGCCCGGGACAACCGCCCCCTGCGGTTCGAGGAGGTGATGGAGCGGATCAACCAGGTCATCTTCCTGTCGGCGACACCGTCGGAGTTCGAGCTGCGGGTCAGCTCCCAGGTGGTCGAGCAGATCGTCCGCCCGACCGGGCTCGTCGACCCGGAGGTCATCGTCAAGCCCACCAAGGGCCAGATCGACGACCTGCTCGCCAGCATCGAACAGCGGGTCACCCGTGGTGACCGGGTGCTGGTGACCACCCTCACCAAGAAGATGGCCGAGGATCTCACCGACTACCTGCTCGAGCAGGGAGTGCGGGTCCGGTACCTGCACAGCGAGGTCGACACCATCCAACGGATCGAGATCCTGCGCGGGCTGCGCCTCGGGGAGTTCGACGTGCTGGTCGGCATCAATCTCCTGCGCGAAGGGCTCGACCTGCCCGAGGTGAGCCTGGTGGCCATCCTCGACGCCGACAAGGAGGGGTTCCTGCGGTCGGAGACGTCGCTGATCCAGATGATCGGCCGGGCTGCCCGCAACGTCGACGGCCAGGTGGTCATGTACGCCGACACGGTCACTCCGTCGATGCAACGGGCCATCGACGAGACGAACCGCCGCCGCGGGCTCCAGCTCGCCTACAACGCTGAGCACGGCATCAACCCGCGCACCGTCCGCAAGGCCGTCACCGACATCCTCTCCCTGCTGCGGCCCGAGGAGACCCGGGCACCGGTGCCGGGCAAGGACCGGCGCCGCCAGCGGGAGCGCGACCGGGTCGCCCAGGAGCTCAAGGAACTGCCCACCGACGAGCTGCGGCGCCTGATCCAGACCCTCGAGGAGGAGATGCGGGAGGCAGCGGCCGAGCTGCGCTTCGAGTACGCCGCCCGGTTGCGCGACGAGATCAGCGAGCTGAAACGGGAGCTGCGGGAAGCCGGCGGCTGAGCCCGCGCCCTCAGCCCGGCGGCCTGGCCGGCCGATGGGGTGGGGTGGCCGTCCTCGAGCACGACGTGGCCGCCCACCGGTGGGCGGCGCCCTGGTGGCAGCGGCGCCTCGCCCCCCACGTGGCCGCCCTGGTCGCCGTGCTGGGGCTGGTCCTGCTGTTCGGGCAGCCGGGGGTGAGCTGGACCAGCGACGAAGGTGCCTATGCCCTGCAGGTCCGCCAGCTACGCGAGGGGCGCTGGGACCTTCCCCATCCGGCGGGCGAGCTGGACCCGGCCGGCGAGTGGTACCCGTACGGCAACAGCGAGCCCGGCCGGGACGGCTGGATCCCGTTCCCCAAGCACCCGCTCCATCCGCTCGTGCTCCACGCCACCTCGGCGGTGCTCGGGCGTGTGGTGGGGCTCTACGTCCTGTCCCTCGCCGGGGTGGTCCTGACCGCCGTGGCCGCCTGGCTGGTCGCCGGGCAGGTGGGAGTCGACCGGCGGGGCCCGCCGGTGGCGTTCTGGGTGGCCGGGCTCGGGCCGGTGTTCGTCCACGGCACGATCCTGTGGGCGCACGCGCCCGCCGCCGGCCTGATGGGGCTGGCCCTGGTGTGTGGGCTCGCCGTCGCCCGCACGCGGTGGCGGCTGCTCCCGGTGCTCGGGTTGGTCGTCGGCGTGGCCGGCGGGATCCTGCTGCGGTCCGAGGCGGTGCTCGGCGCGCTGGCACTGGCGCTGGGCCTCGCATTGGTGGCCCGGCACCGGCACGGCACCCGAGGTGCCGCCGCGCTGGGCGGCGCCGTGATGGCCCTGACGGTGGTCACCGTGGCCGCCGAGACCGCGTGGCAGCGGGCGGTCACCGGCACGCCACCGGGCAACCTCCGGGTCCGGACCACCGGTGCCGAGACGTCCTACCTGGTCGACCGGCTGGTCGCACTGGAGCGGACCGTCGTCGGTGCCGCCGGCGGCTGGCCGGGGGAGGCGGCGATCCTCACCGCACTGGTCACCGTCATGGCGGTGGTGGTCGGCGTGCTCGTCTGGCGGCTGCGGGCCTCGGGTGACCCCCGGCCCGTGGTCATGGCCGCCGGTACCTGCGGGGCGCTGCTCCTGGCCCGCCTGGCGGGTTCGCCCGGCGAGCCGATCTCGGGTCTGGTGCCGACCTGGCCGCTCGCCGCCGTCGCCGTGGCCGGTGCCGCATGGTGCTGGTCACAGCCCGTCGTCCGCGGGCTCGTGGCGCTGTGCGGCGTGCACACCGGGCTGGTGGCCGCCACCCAGTACCGCATCGCCGGCGGGTTCGAGTGGGGCCCCCGGTTCCTCACCCCGCTGGCTGTGCCCCTCGCCGTGCTGGCCACCGCCGGACTGCTCGGTGCTGCGGACCGGGCCGGTGACCGGGGCCGGCGGGCCGTGGCCGCCGCCGGGGCCGTGCTCGTGCTCGTGCCCGCCGTCGTCGCCACCGCAGCGGTCGTCCACGGGCGGGCCGGGGTGGCCAGGTTCGAGCGGGAGGTGCGCGAGGCCGCAGCCGGCATGCCGGCGGTGGTGGTGAACGCCGACCTGCTCGCTCGCACCTTCTGGTCCGGTGACCCGCTGCCGTGGTTGCTCGCCCCGCCCGGTGACGAGCCCGAGGTCCTCGCCTCGCTCGACCGTGCCGGCGCCGCGCCGGTGCTGGTGGTGGCCCTCGACGGCCCCGGCCTCCCCGATCGCCTCGGCCCCGGCCGGGTCCGCGACGTCACCGGCCCGACCACGCGCAGCTACCGGATGCGCCTGCTGGTGGTGAGCCCGGGGTGAACCCTGGGCAGCGATGGGGGCGAACAACCGTTCGATCGCTAGGCTCCGCCTGTGGCCGACACGATCGTCATCCGGGGCGCTCGCGAACACAACCTGAAGAACGTCAGCCTGGAACTGCCTCGTGACCGGCTGATCGTGTTCACCGGGCTGTCGGGATCGGGCAAGTCGTCGCTCGCGTTCGACACCATCTACGCCGAAGGGCAGCGACGCTACGTCGAGTCGCTCAGCGCGTACGCCCGGCAGTTCCTCGGCCAGATGGACAAGCCCGACGTCGACTTCATCGAGGGGCTCTCCCCGGCGATCTCGATCGACCAGAAGTCGGCGTCCCGGAATCCCCGGTCCACCGTGGGGACGATCACCGAGGTCTACGACTACCTCCGGCTCCTCTACGCCCGCATCGGGGTGCCCCACTGCCCGACCCACGGGGTCAGGCTCGAGCGGCAGACCCCGCAGCAGATCGTCGACCGCCTGTCCGACCTGCCCGAGGGCACCCGGTTCCAGGTGCTGGCACCGGTCGTGCGTGGCCGGAAGGGTGAGTACGAGAACCTGCTCGCCGACCTTTCGGCCCAGGGCTTCGTCCGGGTCCGCATCGACGGTGAGGTGGTCGACCTGGCCGAGCACCTGCGGGCCGACCGCGAGCGGCTGGCCCGCTACGAGCAGCACACGATCGAGGTCGTCGTCGACCGGCTGGTCAGCCGGCCGGGCATGCAGCGTCGCCTCACCGACAGTGTCGAGACCGCGCTCCGGCTCGCCGACGGGGTCGTGGAGATCGAGTTGGTGCCCCGGGACGGCGAGCACCTCGACGAGCCGATCCTCACCTTCTCGCAGTCGATGACCTGTCCGCACGGGGACTTCAGCTTCGAGGAGCTCGCCCCGCGCAGCTTCTCGTTCAACTCACCGTACGGCGCGTGCGAGCACTGCGACGGGCTGGGCACCACCTTCGAGGTCGACCCCGACCTGGTCGTCCCCAACCCCGACCTCAGCGTCGCCGAAGGCGCCATCGCCCCGTGGGCCACCGCCCGGACCCAGTACTTCTCCCGCATGCTCGAAGCGGTCGCCGAGGCCCACGGCATCGATCTCCACGCCCCCTGGTCGAAGCTCCGCAAACCCCAGCGCGACCTGCTCCTGTACGGGGCCAAGGGCCAGGTGACCGTCCGCTACAAGAACCGCTACGGCCGCCAGCGGCAGTTCGCCACCACCTACGAGGGGGTCATCCCGTTCCTCCAGCGCCGGCACGCCGACGCCGAGAGCGACTGGGCCAGGGAGCAGATCGAGGGGTACATGCGTCAGGTGCCCTGCCCGCACTGCGGGGGCGCACGGCTCAAGCCGGCCTCGCTCGCCGTCACGGTCAACGGGAAGAACATCGCCGAGGTGTGCGAGCTGTCCATCGGTGAGGCGGCCAAGTTCCTCGGCAGCCTCGAGCTCAGCGAGCGTGACCGGCTCATCGCCGAGCGGGTGGTCAAGGAGGTCAACGCCCGCCTCGGCTTCCTGCTCGACGTCGGCCTCGACTACCTCACGCTGAGCCGGTCGGCCGGCACCCTCGCCGGCGGCGAGGCCCAGCGGATCCGCCTGGCTTCGCAGATTGGCAGCGGCCTGGTGGGCACGCTGTACGTGCTCGACGAGCCCTCCATCGGGCTCCACCAGCGCGACAACCACCGGCTCATCCAGACCCTGCTGCGCCTGCGGGACCTGGGCAACACCGTGCTGGTGGTGGAGCACGACGAGGACACCATCCGGGTGTCCGACTGGATCGTCGACATCGGCCCCGGAGCCGGCGAGCACGGGGGCAACGTCGTCTACAGCGGCCCGGTGAAGGGGATCGGGAAGGCCAAGGACTCGGTGACCGGCCAGTACCTCACCGGGAAGCGGTCCATCCCGGTGCCCCGGCAACGGCGCCGCCCCGGCGAGCAGTGGCTGGTGGTCCGCGGGGCCCGTGAGCACAACCTCAAGGACATCGACGTCCGCTTCCCGCTCGGCTGCTTCGTGGCCGTGACCGGGGTCAGCGGCTCGGGGAAGTCCACCCTCGTGGGCGACATCCTGCTGCCGGCGCTGATGCAGCGGATCTACCGGTCGAAGACCCCGCCGGGACGTCACCGCACGGTCGAGGGTGCCGAGCACCTCGACAAGGTGATCGACATCGACCAGTCGCCGATCGGGCGGACCCCGCGCTCCAATCCCGCCACCTACACCGGCGTGTTCGACCACATCCGCAAGCTCTTCGCCCAGACCCAGGAGGCGAAGATCCGCGGGTACCTGCCGGGCCGGTTCAGCTTCAACGTCAGTGGTGGGCGCTGTGACGCGTGCGCCGGCGACGGGACCATCAAGATCGAGATGCACTTCCTGCCCGACGTGTACGTGCCGTGTGAGGTGTGCAAGGGCGCGCGGTACAACCGGGACACGCTCGACATCACCTTCAAGGGCCGCAACATCGCCGAGGTGCTCGACATGCCGTGCGCCGAGGCGGTCGAGTTCTTCGCGAACCAGCCGGCGATCGCCCGCCACATGCAGACGCTGGTCGACGTCGGCCTGGGCTACGTGCGACTGGGCCAGCCGGCCCCGACGCTGTCGGGGGGCGAAGCGCAGCGGGTGAAGCTGGCCAGCGAGCTGGCCAAACGCTCCACCGGTCACACCATCTACATCCTCGACGAGCCCACCACCGGGCTCCACTTCGAGGACGTCCGCAAGCTCCTGGTGGTCCTCGGCCGGCTCGTCGACCAGGGCAACACGGTGCTGGTCATCGAACACAACCTCGACGTGGTCAAGAGCGCCGACTGGATCATCGACCTCGGCCCGGAAGGCGGCTCCGGGGGCGGCACCGTCGTGGCCGAGGGCCCGCCGGAGGAGGTGGCTGCGAATCCCCGGAGCCACACCGGCCGGTTCCTGGCCCCGCTGCTCGGGGTCCTCCACCCGGCCTGACCCTCCGGCCTCAGCCAGGTGCCGCCCCCTGCCGATGGGGGAGCGTGGGCCGTTCCCTCGCCCGACCGCTGCTGTTCCTCGGGTTGCTGGCCGCGGTGCTCGGCGCCTCGGTGGCGCACGCCGCGGTCATCGCCGATGTCCCCTACGACCTGCTCGGCTCGTCACAGTTGGCATGGGCCTCGGTCTACCTGGCCGTGCTGGTGGTCGGCGCCTACGGGGTGGGGCTCCCCGAGCTCGCCGGCCGGGCCCGCACTGCGGCCGTCGCCGGGGCGACGGCCGCCGCGACCGGTGCGGCGGCCATCTCAGCGGCGCAGCTGGCGCTCGGCTCGGCGCTGCTGCCCCGGTTCGTGATCGGGTCGGTGTCGGTGGCCGTCGTCCCGTGGGCGGTGCTGTGCAGCCGCCTGGCCCGTGACGGCGCAGCGCGAGCGGCAGAGCACGACCGGGTGCTGTTCCTCGGCACCGCCGCCGAGGCGGCGACCCTGCGCGACGACCTCGAGCGAGCACCGGAACGGCCGGCGCAGCTGGTCGCCTCGCTGCAACCCGACGAGGCCAGGCCGGCCCGGGCCGGCGTCCGCCCCGTGTGCGAGGCGGCGGCCGCCCACGGCGCCACGGTCGTGGTGCTCAGCCGCGAGACCCAGGCCGACGACACGATCGTGGCCCAGGTCGCGGAGCTCCACGAGCGAGGGGTGCGGGTCCGCACGCTCACGCTGTTCTACGAGGAGTGGCTCGGGAAGTTCCCGGCCGGCGAGCTCGAACGCATGTCGCTCATGTTCGACATCGGCGCCGTCCACCGGGCCCGCTACGCCCGGCTCAAACGGGTGGTCGACATCGCCGGGGCCGCGGTCGGCGTCGTGGTGCTGGTGGTGGTGACGCCGGTGGTGGCCGTGGGCAACCTGGTCGGGAACCGTGGCCCGCTGCTGTTCCGCCAACAGCGCGTGGGTCACCGGGGCCGCCCATTCACCATGCTCAAGTTCCGGACCATGCGCAGCGACGGGGACGGGGAGTGGACCACCGTCGATGACCCCCGGGTGACCCCGTTCGGCCGGCTGCTGCGGCGGTGCCACCTCGACGAGCTGCCCCAGGTGCTCAACGTGCTCCGGGGTGATCTCTCACTGGTCGGGCCCCGCCCCGAGCAGCCGGCGTACGTCACCGAACTCGTCGGCAAGCTGCCCTTCTACGACCTGCGCCACCTGGTGCGGCCCGGGCTCACCGGGTGGGCGCAGGTGAAGTTCGGCTACGCCGGCTCGCAGGCTGACGCCCTCGAGAAGCTGCAGTACGAGTTCTTCTACCTACGGCGGCAGTCGTTGAGCCTCGACCTGCGCATCCTCGGCCGGACGGTCCGCTCGGTCGTGGGACGCCGGGGACGCTGAGCCGTCAGGCCGCCTGACGGGTTCGGCGGATCCTGTCGGCCGCCGGGGCCGGGGGTGCGAGCCGCCCGAGCGCCTGCTTGTAGACGCCGATCGTGGCCGTCACCATGTCGTCGACCGTCCACCGCTCGCGGCTGAACCACAGGGCCCGGTCCCGCATGGTCCGGAGCCGGTCGGGGTCCTCGAACAGGTCGACCACCGCCGCGGCGACGGCCCTCGGCGTCCGGGCCGCCACGACGCCGCAGCCGTGCTCGACGAGCAGATGGGCGTCGCCGGCGTCGGTGACGACCGGCACCAGCCCGTGGGTCATCGCCTCGAGGGTGGCCATCGTGACCCCACCTTCCACCCGGGTGACCAGGAGGAACACCGACGCCTCCCGGTAGGCCGCAACCAGGTCGGGTGCAAAGCCCTCGTAGCGCAGACCGGCAGCGGGCCCGGCCCGCCGCACCGCGTCGGCCACGCGACCGCCGAGGGGTCCCTCCCCGCACAGCCGGAGCCGGGCGTCCGGGACCGCAGCGGTCACCCGCCGCCACGCCTCGACGGCGGTGAGGGGGTCCTTGGGGTGCTGCATGCGGGCCACCCACAGCGCCGAAGGCCGCAAGGTGGCCGGATCGGGTGGCAGGGGACCGGCCGGCACCGCGTTGGGGACGAGGCGCACCGGCACGCCCGGGGCGAACCTGGCGAGCGCCGGCATGTCACGGGCGCCGACGCTGATGATGGCGTCGACGAGGCGCAGGCTCAGTTGCTCGAGCGGACGGCCGATGATCCGGTGTGTCCACTTGCGTCCGGGCCCGAACGATGCGTGATGGCAGGTGAACACCGTCACTCCGTCGGGTGGGCGGAGCAGCCCCCGACCGAGGACCCCGGCCTTGGCCGAGTGCACGTGCAGGACGTCGGGGGCGACGGCGGTCACGGCCGCCTGCAGTTCGCGGCGGGCGAGCAGGTCGCAGCGGGGATCGGGCTCGCGGACGATGTGATCCCACGGCAGGACGGTCACGCCGGCGCGTCCGAGTCGGTCGGCCAGGGGCGAGGGGTGCTCGACCAGGGTGAACACCCGGTGCCCACGCTCGAGGAGGCCCTCGGCCAGGACCCGCAGATGGGTCTGGGCCCCGCCCACGTTGCCGCGGGTGATGGCGAACAGGATCCTCACGGCGCCTCCTCGGGCCTGGCCGCCCGGGCGGCCGTGGTGAGCGGACTGACGGTCGTGCGGGCGGCGCTCGCGTTCGTGGCGACGTTGGTGTTCACCCGCCAGCTCGGGCCGGCCGGGCGCGGCGAGGTCGCGCTCGTCGTCGGGGTGACTGCCCTGCTCTCGCTGGTCGGTGCCGCCGGTCTGACCCCTGCGGTGGCCGCCGGCGTGCCCGGGCGCCGAGCCGTGCTGGGCGTGGCTGTGCTGCGTGCGGTCGTGGTGGTCGGGGCCGGGGCGGCCGTGGTGCCGCTTCTTCCCGACGCCGTGCTCCCCGGTGTCGGCGCGATGGCGGCGATCGCCGTGGCGGTGCCCTGCGCGGTGGTCACCACCGCTGCGGTGGCACACGCCAGCGCGCTCGGGCGGGCCGTTCCCGCCGCCACGGCCGGCCTCATCGGTCCGGCCGGCTTCGCAGTGGCGCTGTTGGTGTTGGGCCGCACCTCTCCACTGATCGTCAGCTGGCTGTGGGTGTTGAGCGCCGCCGTGACCGCCGTGGCCGTGGTGGCCGCCGGCGGTCGGGCCCCGACAGGCGAGGTCGGCGGGCGGGTGCTGATGGCCCGATCGCTGGCGGCAAACCCCGGAGAGCTCGCCCTGTTCGCCCTGTGGCGGGCCGACGTTCTGGTGGTCCACGTGCTGCGGGGTCCGGCCGAGCTCGGCCGGTACGCCGTCGCCGTGTCCCTCGCCGAGGTGCTCATGCTGGTCGTGTACGGCCTGCGGATGGCCCTCCTCCCCACCGGGCGGGGGGGCGCGCTCGCCATCGCCCGTGGCATCCGGGTGGCGCTGGCCGTCGGGTCGGTGGCTGCGCTCAGCTTGGGGCTGAGCGCGCCGATCGTGGTGCCGATGCTGTTCGGGTCCGCCTACGCCGAGGCTGCACTGGCGCTCGCCGTGCTCGCGCCCGGGGCGCTGCTCCTCGGCCTGGCCTTCCCCCTCGCCGACGCCCTCGCTGCCGTCGGGAGGTCGGCGGCCGTGGCCCGGGCGGCAGGGCTGGCGCTCGTGGCGAACCTGGCGGCCAACATCGTGCTACTGCCCGCCCACTCCTTCCTCGTGGCCGCGGTGGCGGCCACCGGGGCGTACGCCGTCGCCTTCGGCGGGCTGGTGGTGGCCTTCGCGCAGGCAACCGGCCAGCCGGTGCGTGCGGTGGTCGTCGTCCGCCGCCGTGACCTCGGGGTTGTCCGGGGTGCGCAATGCCGTTGACCTATGACGGCCTCCTGGCCGAGGTCGAGGGGGTGAGCGCCCCGGGGCCGAGGCTGAACGTCGGGTGCGGCCTCGACCGGCGGCACGGGTACGTGAACAGCGACCTGCACCCCTTGCCCGGTGTCGACGTGGTCGCTGAACTCGGCCGGCACCCGCTGCCCTTCCCCGATGGCACCTTCTCCGTGGTGGCCGCCAGGGACGTCCTGGAGCATGTGGACGACCTGATCATTGCGTTGGGCGAGCTTCACCGGGTGCTGCGTCCCGGCGGCCGGCTGGTGGTGTCGACGGTGCACTTCACGTCGCGCAATGTGTGGCTGGACCCCACCCACCGGCGGGCCTTCTCGGTACGCACCTTCGACATGTTCGTGCCCGGTGCCCGTGGGGTCGACCGCACCTACTACGCACCGTTCTCGTTTGCTGCGGTCGAGCGGGCCCACGTGCAGTTCAGCTCCACCCTCGGCATGGGGCGGGTCCTGGTGTGGGACCGGCTCGTCGAACCACTGGTGAACCGGGGGCGGGCGCTCGACGTGTACGAGCTCACCGGGCTCAGCCGCCTGTTCCCGGCGGCGAACGTGCTGGCGGTGCTCCGGAAGTGACCGGTCCGACCCTGGTCGATCTGCGCTGGCGCGGCTCGGGTGGCATCGGCCGGGTGGGTGACCATCTCGTGGCCGGCCTGGGTGCCCTCGCGCCGGCAGGGGAGTGGCTGCTGTGGGGACCACCGGAGCTGGCCGACCGGTGCTGGCCCGGTGCCCGGGTCACCCCGGCGCACGACCCGCCGACGGCGTGGCTCGGGCAGCGGGCCGCGCTGCAGGTGCCGCGCTGCGCCCGGTCGCTGTTCACCGGGAACATCCGCCCGCTCCGACCGGTGGGCGCGGTCTCGGTGTCGATGCTCCACGACACGGTCCCGCTGCGTGCCGCCCGAGACCCGGTCACCCGGGCGGCCCGCCGTGCCTTCCTCCGGGCGGTGGGACGCCTGTCCCACCGGGTGATCACCGTCTCGGTGGCGAGCGCCCGCCGGCTGCACGACGAGGTCGGCATCCCTCCCGGCAAGCTGGTGGTCGTTCCCCTGCCCTACGACCGTGCCGCCGCCGAGCGGGTGCGGGCCCGCCGGGCCGCTGCGCTCAGCGAGGCGCCCTCGGTGGTGTTCGTCGGCCGGTTCGCCCCCCACAAGAACCTGCCCAG
>FWPV01000899.1_pt1 | contig 12805 bp, 11 predicted proteins | sample 2228371 | NCBI WGS metagenome assembly FWPV01 (sample SAMEA103939776, study PRJEB20133) | metagenome | reverse complement strand
CCAAATAATAACCTGAAATCCGGTGGCCGAGCGAAGTCGAGGCCATTTTGAACTACTGGCAAAGAAGCGGATAATCAAAAAAGACAATTCGATAAGTATTGTCTTCCAATGAAAGAGATCTAATAAATACAAAGAAAATTACTTCTATAGCCCTTTCTCTTTGGGAGTATTCAAAATAGTAAAATCCCCGAGCGTCTGCCCGGGGATATTATTTTCAAGTGCGGAAGATAATTTCTTCAGCCTCCCGTCTTCAGGCTTTTCTATCTCAAAATCTCCCTTGAAATCACCAGCTTTTGAATTTCCGAAGTCCCTTCTCCGATCGTACACAGCTTGGCGTCCCGGTAGTATTTTTCCACCGGATAATCCTTGGTAAAGCCATAGCCTCCAAAAATTTGCACCGCCTCATTGGCAACTGATACAGCCACTTCCGAAGCATAAAGTTTGGCCTTCGCTCCGGCAAGGGTTACTTTTTGTCCTTTGTTTTTCAAATCAGCAGCTTTGAAAGTCAGTAGACTTGCAGCCTCCACTTGAGTGGCCATATCTGCCAACTTGAAGGAAATACCCTGAAAGCTGGAAATCGGCTTATTGAACTGATGACGCTCTTTGGAGTATTGGATGGCTGCTTCCAGCGCTCCTTCGGCGATACCAAGAGAAAGCGCTGCGATGGAGATCCGACCTCCATCGAGGATTTTCATGGACTGGATAAAGCCCTCTCCGACCTCTCCAAGCACTTGGCTTTCATGAATTCGGCAATCTTCGAAGATCATCTCCGCAGTCTCTGAAGCACGCATGCCGAGCTTGTCTTCTTTGCGACCACCTTTGAAGCCGGGAGTTCCTCTTTCTACAATAAATGCAGTCATGCCATGGCTGTCTCCCACTTCTCCGGTTCGAGCGATCACTACCGCCACATCTCCTGAATAGCCATGCGTGATAAAGTTTTTGGCACCGTTGATGACATAGTACTCCCCGTCCTTTTTGGCGACAGTTCGCATATTTCCGGCATCCGAACCGGTATTGGGTTCGGTCAGGCCCCATGCACCCAGCCATTCGCAGGTAGCAAGTTTGGGAAGGTATTTCTGCTTTTGTTCCTCAGTACCAAACATCATGATGTGTCCGGTGCAGAGCGAATTATGCGCGGCCATAGAGAGGCCCACAGAGGGATCAAGTTTGGCGAGTTCAGCGATGGCGGTCACATACTCAAAGTAGCCAAATCCAGAACCTCCATATTCAGTCGGTACGAGCACGCCCATGAGGCCGAGTTCGCCGAGTTTTTTGAAAACATCAATGGGAAAATGGGAATTGTCATCCCATTCCTTGCGGAAAGGGGTAATCTCTTTGGCTCCAAAATCACGGATCATTTGGGCGATCATCCGTTGATTTTCATTCTGTGCAAAATCAAACATGGGTTACTATTTGGGTTTATTTCATTTATTGAACTACAAGATTTAAAATAGGTTTTGCATCTGCAAATTGCTGTATTCCTTTGAAAATTTGGATTTTAATCTCTCGAATGAAAAAAGATTTCGCTGCTATAGGGATCAGTTTGTTTTTTAAAGGAGATTACTTCATTCCTGCCATAAATCCTTATTTTTCTCCCTGAAAATTGAATTTTCATTTTAAGCTCAAAGGCTATGATCAAAACTCGACTACTTCTTTTCCTTTTTTTCTTTTCACTCAGTCTGAGCACAAAAGCTCAAAGTCCGGCTTACATCATTGACAGCCTTAGAGTCCAATTAAAGCAGGCAAAATCAGAGGAGGAAAAAGTGGGCATCTATTCAGAATTGACCTGGTTTTGGGCAATGGTCAATCTGGATTCTGCCCTGAGCTATGGAAACGAAGCCCTCGAATTGGCCAAAAAGACCGGAGATCAGACTAAAATCGCTCAGGCACACAGTGACCTCGGCAATGCATACAATCAGCGGGGTGATTTTGCACAAGCCAAAACTGCCTACAAAACCGCATTGACTATACGTACCTCCTTGGCGGATTCTGCGGGAATGGCCGGTTCAAAAAGCAACTTGGCCTCGATCCATCAGCGGCTTTTTCAGACCGATTCGGCCATGATGTACTACGTGGAGGCTCTGGCTTACTATGAAAAAACGGGAAATGACCGCTATGTGAATTTTGTCAAAAACAACTTGGCAGTCCTCCATGAAGACCTGAGAAACTACCCCAAAGCCTTGGAATTGTATGCCGAGGTGGCCGAGTATCGGGAGAAAAATCAGATGATTCCCGATCTCGCGATGCTGTACAACAACATCGGGAATATTTACAAAAACACGAAGGAATTTGACAAGTCGGAGGAGTATCTCAACCGGGCTTTGGAAAACGGGCTGAAAGCCGGGGATTCCTTGGTCATCTCAGTCACGTATCTCAATCTTGCCTCCATGTACAATGCCGCCGAAAAGCCCGATCAGGCCATTGCAGCAGCCCAGATCGGGATCAAAATTGCCGAAAAAGTCAACTCCAAATACGATCAGGCCATGATGCAGTACGCCCTTGGCAACTCCTACCTCAAAAAGCGGGATTACCTCAAGGCCAAGGCTGCTTACCAATCGGCAATCGGTGTGTTGGAACAGCTGGAAGCCAAGGAGGAAGTTTCGTCCATTCAGCTGAGGATGGTACCGGTTTTTGCTGCCTTGAATATGCCTGACAGTGCTCAATACTACACGGATCTTTACATTGATTACCGAAATGATCTTACCGAAGAACAGATTGAGCAACTCACCGCCGAACTCCAGACTAAGTACGAAACCGAGAAAAAAGACCAGGAAATCGCCCAACAGCAGCTTGCCCTTCGAAACAAGAATATTCAACTCTATGGATCGCTGGTTTTGGCATTGACCTTAGCCATTGTAGGCTATCTGCTATACAGTCAGCAAAAACTCAAAAACCGCCAACTTCAGCAGGAAGGCGAACTGAAGGCAGCTTTGGCACAACTCGAAACGCAAAACAAGCTTCAAGAACAGCGGATGCTGATTTCCAGGGATCTCCATGACAATATCGGGGCACAGCTCACCTTTATCATCTCGGCGATCGAAAACCTGAAGTACTTCGAGCCGATCAAAGAACAGCTGACTGCCCGATATGACAGCATCGCCAACTTTACCAAACAGACCATCACCGAACTTCGGGATACCATCTGGGCGATGAACAGTGGGCAGGTGACTTGGGAATCCTTTACCGGCCGCATCCAAGACTATCTCCAAAAAGCCCGTCAATCCGCTCCTTCCATTGAATTTTCCTTTGAAAAAGATCAGCAGATCAGCGGAGAAGACAAGCTCAATTCTTCAGACAGCATTCAGTTACTGCGAATCATTCAGGAAGGTGTTCAAAATGCGGTCAAATATGCGGAAGCCAAGACGGTCAAAGTCCAGATAGAAAAATCAAGCACTGCCATTTTGATTGGAATCTCTGATGACGGAAAAGGCTTTGAGGAAAGCACAATCACTCCCGGAAACGGACTCTATAACATGCGTAAGCGTGCCGAGGAACTTGGGGCCAGAATACTGATCGAATCAAAGCCCGGCGATGGAACTCGAATAAATCTCACTTGGCAACAGGTATGATAGCAGCCAACGGTTAGTCAAATAGGCCATTTGACGTATTCCCCGCTCCAACTCTCGGGAGTAGTTTTGGTTTTTCCCTGGAGACTGGATGATTTATTCGATTTTGGAAAATGGCGGATTAGTGATTTTGGCCTTTACGGTGGTATTTGGCGTACTTTTCCTGCATTTTTTGCTTTTCCGAGAGTACCAAAAACAAGACAAATTCCACCAGGCACGCATCACCGGACTGCAGCAATTGGTAGAGCTAGAGCTCAAGCGATCCGGACATTTTTCCGATCAGGTGGATTTTTTGGGAAAACAAAAAGAGCAAACCCAAGACCAATTGGACCTCATCAAGCTTCAGCTAGAGGCGATGAAGAAAAGCGAAAAAAAGGATCAGTAGTCAAAAATGATCCCTTCACATCCTAAATCACCGTCACCCTTACTTTCTTTTCTTTCAACTTCACATTATTGACCTTGGAGAGGAGTCTTTCCACTACCTCCGTTTTCACCCCTACAAACGCACAATCAGTCTTCAGCTCGATGATGCCGAGATCTTCCTTGGCAATTCCACCTTGCTTGAAAAACAGTCCCGCCACATCGCCTTTGGAGATTTTGTCTTTTCGCCCTCCCGAAACAAACAACGTACTCCATTCTGAAGGGCGAGGAAGTGGAGATGGGGTCAATTTTTCCACAGGAAGATTTCCGATAAAATCCGGAAGTGTGTCCTTTTCAAAGTGGAGGACATAGGCCGTTCCTTCACTGTTCATGCGGGCGGTCCTGCCATTCCGATGGGTAAATTCTTCGCTTCTGACCGGGAGATGGTAATGGATGATAAACTTGAGCTCAGGCACGTCGATTCCCCTCGAAGCCAAGTCGGTAGCCAAGAGTATCTGATGGGTTCCATTTCTGAATTTGATCAGGGAGCGTTCCCGGTCTGTCTGCTCCATGCCTCCGTGAAAAACCCCATGAGAAACCTCATTCTCGCTCAGAAAGTCACTCACTCGCTCGATGGAATCCTTGAAGTTGCAGAAAATGATCCCGTTTTGATTTCCCAAGTGCGAAATCAGGTCAAGGAGGGTTTCGAGCTTGTCTTTGGTGGGAGAAAGGACCTTTTTGATTTGAAGTTGGGAAATTTTGTCCTCCAAAAAATCCACGGTGACCGGTGATTTCAAGCCTACAAATCGTGGTATTTCCACTCCGTAAGTAGCTGAGGTCAGGATGATTTTCTTCACTCGTGGAAGTAGATTGAGAATATCCCTCATTTCGCTTTCGAAGCCGATTTCCAGTGACTTGTCAAACTCATCCAGCACTAGAGTTTTGATAAAATCGGTGTCAAAAACTTCCCGTCTCAGGTGATCTGCCACCCTTCCCGGAGTGCCTACCAATACCGCAGGTCGATGCTTGATCTCGATCCGATCTTTGGAACCCGCCCTACCTCCATAGACGGCATTCACCTTATATCCGGCACCCATTTCCCGCATCACTTGCTCAATCTGAATTGCCAATTCCCGGGAGGGCACGATGATGACCAATTGGATTTCTTCCAACGTTGCATCAAGCTCCTGTATCAGCGGCAAGAGAAAAGCCAGGGTTTTTCCGGTTCCGGTTGGGGAAAGCAAAATGACCTCATCCGATGATTCGATGGCTTGCTTTGCAGCAAGCTGCATGGGATTCAGCTGCTCGATTCCTAGCTTGGAAAGGATCTCTGACTGGCTTTTTTGGGAGGTAGACATGCGGCAAAGATAAGTCTTTGAAAACCTAAAGTAGCAGTGAGGCTAAGTTCTGCTGAACTTAATTTCGAATATCGAACCTGCCTACCGCAAGCAGGCGATCTATATCGAATCATGAAGTCTTAAAATGGTCGATACTCCATCCAGTCCACTTCGAGTTCATAGCGTTTTTTGGGTTTCTCCAGGGCGTCCCGACGAGTCTCCACGCTCCAGTTGTCTGTATGCCAGAAGTTGACCCGATAGCGGGAAGGGTGTTGGGGAATCCCTCTTTCTCCCCGATAATCCCACAACACTAAGGTATCCGAGGTGACCGGATGAATCATCCACCACCGAATGCGGTCTGGCTCCCAGTCAAATCCATAGGTGTGAAAATCAGCCGAGGCATCAAACCCTGGTATCGTCTCCATAAAATCAGGCTTGGTCCCAATCAACTGAGTGCGCTCCATGAGGTGATCCACTCGCTCCTCTGTAGTGTAAATCAGTCCCTGTGCCAGATTGATCGTGCGACCTACACGTCGGAGCTCGCCTGATTTTCCCGTCCAAGTGCCCATGTAAATGACCGTCGGATCAGCAATCAGCCACTCAAAGTCAATCTCACTCAGGCCCAACTGTTCATCATCCTGATAGGTGAACAGCCCCACTACCGCTCCCACTTTAGGCTGATGGAGACGGGGGTCCGGCACTTTCAGGCGAGCGGAATAGGTGCCAAAATGGGTGAAATCTTTGGAAATAATTTCTGGTCCTTTTCCCGGACCGGCTTGTTCCTTGGGGTCAAGTTTGAACGAAAGCACTTGAGTCTCGATGCCCAAGGATTTGCCGGAATGCCATTTGAAAGCAGAATTTCTCCCCGTTGAGCCATACCTGAAATGGGTGAGTTCCGAAGCACCAAAGTCCTCACGGAAACCTTCACTTTTGGGAAAATCCATGGCCGTCAGAAAACAAAAGGAAAGAATGGTCAAAATGGTTGATTTTCTCATGGCCGAATCAGGTTATCGGGCAGGGCAAAAGCCACATATGCATCTCCGCTCTTGGTTCCCTTGCCGCCACCGCAGGCAATGACGAGGAATTGCTTGCCGTTTTTCTCATAGACCGCAGGAGTGGCATGTCCAGCCGCAGGGAGTTGGGCTTCCCAGAGAAGTTTCCCGGTTTCCTTATCGAAAGCCCTAATTCTCTCATCCTTGGTGGCAGCAATGAAAAGTACTCCACCGGCTGTCGCCACCGGCCCACCGTAGTTTTCGATACCTGTATTTTTAAACCCCATGGGTTTCAAAGAGTCTATGGTTCCGAGCGGAATTTGCCATTTTTTCAAACCTGTGTTCATATCGATAGCGGTCAAGAGTCCCCAGGGAGGATTGGAACCGTAGATTCCTTCCTTGGTGGTGAGTCGCTGATAGCCTTTCATGTAGTATCGGGGATAGAGTTTGGAGCTTTCTGCCTCCAGTTCCTTTTTGTCTCCGGCATCGGCTTTACCGAGTAAGTAGTCGATCAGGATTCCTCTTTCCTCTACAGAAATATGAGAAAAAGCAGGCATGGCACCACGACCTTTGCGAAGCAATTGATCCAGCGAATCAGCCGTGTATTTGTCTTTCAACCCCAGCAAACTCGGCAAAGCTGGAGGGTTTCCCTTTCGGTCCAGGCCATGGCAATTGCCACAGTAATTGCTGTAAATAGACAGGCCCACATTGCCGAAACTCGCATTGGGAGTCATGGAAATCAACCACGGAATCTGATTGGCATTGATGTACATCGTTTGAGTTTCGGGGTCAAAGGATGCTCCGCCCCATTCTCCCCCACCATCCATGCCTGGGAAGAGTACTATGGGTTTTTCAGGATGTGGAGGGGCCCAAGTGTCACCGATGATGGCGTTGCTGAGTTGATTTCGGATGTCCTTTTCCCATGCTGGAGTCAGATTGAGGATGTCTTTCTCCTCAAAAACCATATTCATAAACGGTTCAGGAAGCGAGGGAATCGGCTGGGTTTTGGAGCTGACCTCTCCAGGCATCACGCTTTGGGTGACGGGTGTTTCGTTAATTGGCCAAATCGGCTCACCGCTTTCCCGGTCAAACACATAGGTATATCCTTGCTTGGAAATCTGAGCGACTGCATCGATCCATTTGCCGTTCTTTTGGATTCGGATCAGATTGGGATTGGCGGGAAAATCCCGATCCCAAACATCGTGGTGTACCGCCTGAAAATGCCAAATCCGCTTGCCTGTCCGTGCATCCAGCGCCAAAAGCGAATTGGCGTACAGGTTATCCCCCGTGCGATAGCCACCCCAAAAGTCATAAGTTGCCGAACCTGTCGGAACGAACACGATCCCTCGGGTATAGTCTACCGTCATCCCGGCCCAGTTATTTGCACCTCCGATTTGTCTGATGTGCTTCGAGTCCCAAGTTTCGTACCCTGCTTGGCCTTCCTGAGGAATGGTATGAAAAATCCATTCGCGCTTCCCGGTTTTAATATTATAAGCACGGACATGTCCCGGCGCCGCATCGAGACCTTCTGAAAGTCGCATGCCCATGATCAACAAGTCCTGATAAACCACTCCAGGCGTGTTACTGACGATCAGGAAATCTTCTAAATCCGTGTCCAAGTCCTTTCGCATGTCCACTTTTCCCTGATCCCCAAAACTTAGGATTGGTTCTCCGGTAAGTGCATTTACGGCCATTAACCAATTCCCTGCGGAAAAAAGGATCCGCTTATCTTCACCCGATTCCCAATAAGTAACTCCCCGGTTGGTGCCTGCCCAGGAATTTTCCCCACCCAGAACCTGAAACGGATCAAATCGCCAAACTTCCTCTCCAGTAGCCGCATCCAAGGCAAAGACATTCAGCTTGGGAGTCGTGGCATACAATAACCCATTGACCACGATGGGTTGGCACTGAATCTGACTTCGCTCCGTCGCATCGCCCGTGTGGTAGGTCCAAGCGACTTCAAGTTGAGCGACGTTTTCTTTGTTGATTTGGGTCAAAGCAGAATACCTCGAGCCATCCTCTGGGCCACCGTAATGCGACCAGTCGGTGTAGTCGATTTCAGGAGTTTTTTCCGTGCAGGCGAAAGCCAAAAGAGAGAAAAAAGCGAGTAGCGGTTTATTAATGGTCATTTGGGCGATAATTGGAAGGATAAGATCGGAAAAAGTTATTTCACCGCAAAGACGCTGTGGGCGCGGAGGTAAAAGCCTCCCAGATCGCTAAGGAGTTTTCGCTTAAACTAAATCTGGACCAATCTTATCCCTTCTCTCATTTTGAACTTTTTTATAGATTTTTAGTATCTCAAAGTTTGACAGCTCAAAAGCCAATTAACCAATTAAATTCAATTTTCTCTTCAAAAAGCCTTCCTTCTGTTTTGCTAACTACTCATTTGAAAGGCACAGAAAAAGGAATTGATTCAACATCATGTACCCCGTCCAATCTTAACTATTCAACTAAACTCCAGACTAATTTCTCCGCGTTCTTTGCGACTCTGCGGTGAAAAAGTACCTACCTTTGGGCCATGTGGAAGGAAATCTCGGTTTTGATCCGAAAGGAAATCACCCTCGAGTGGAGGCAGAAATACGCCTTGAATGGGATTTTGCTTTATGTGGTTTCGGCAGTTTTCATCACCTATCTGAGCGTGGGCGCCAAAATGGGCAACCTTTCCATCCCCACTTGGAATGCCTTGTACTGGATTATTATCCTTTTCTCGGCGGTAAATGCCGTGGCCAAAAGCTTTGTGCAGGAACACCAAGGCCGTCAATTGTATTACTACATGATCGCTTCTCCGGAGTCGATTATCCTTTCGAAGATTTTTTATAACACCGGACTGACGTTGATTTTGGCCTTGTTGGGCTACGGGGTGTTCTCGGTGATTCTGGGTAATCCTGTCCAAGATCAAGGTCTTTTCTTGCTCAATTTGGTGTTGGGCTCGGTGGGTTTTTCGGCCAGCCTGACTATGGTAAGCGGGATAGCTTCCAAAGCAGGGAATAATGCCACGCTGATGGCGATTTTGAGTTTCCCGGTGATTATCCCGATTCTTTTGATGGCAATTCGGATTTCCAAAAATGCCTTGGATGGATTGGATTGGAGTGTAAGTGTGGACAAATTGGTCACGCTTTTGGCCATCAATGCGATCGTTGGCGTGACGGCATATATTCTGTTTCCCTATTTGTGGAGAAGTTGAAGGGATTTACGAATTACGATACTTCGACTACGCTCAGTACATTTTTTTGATTTACAAAGGGCAGGAGATCTCCAGTCCTTTATTCAATCGATTTTCAACCTTTGCACATTGCCCTTAAGGTTCTTCAACTCGGCCCAGAGAAACAGTAATTTTTCAATCTTCCAATCTTAAAATTTCACTTCAATCTGCTGAAATCAAACGTATGGATGACCATTTCATCTTCATTGAATTCAGGATTATCGGGATGCATGGGGAAGAGATTTAGGCCTTTTTCATCTACAAAATAATGGTGAGCGAGGTAGGTGTTGCGTGGTAGGGTAAATTCCTTAATCAATGAAAAGTCTGATCCATTGTAGATACTAATCACGAAATAGGGAGGTGTAGCACTGAATTGCATGGCATCAGTATTTTGCGGAATCTCTTCGCCAGGCCAGCCAAATCTATAAAGTAGTTGACGATGAGAGTCGAATGCCAATCCGAAGTTTTCAGAATTTTTATAGAGAGATCTCATGTTATCCTCAATGGAATATGAATTTTTATCTCTTAAAAAGTACTCATTAGAGTAGTTATTGATTGAGTTTGTTTTTAAAACGTGTTCTTTTACTTTGGAGGTTTTAGGAATTATCTCATAAAGGATATCACTGAAGGTATGGAGAAGTAAAATTGAACTATTTGCCTTCGTGCCAGAGAATGTCAATTTATTATTATGCTCAATTACAGAATTTGTAACCGTTTGTGGCAGTGTACTTACTTTTCCAGTCGCATAGTCTAATGATAACAGAGGTGGATATTGTTCCAAAATTGATTCATTCAGGTCCATTGACTGAATCATGCCTAATGTTGAAAGTTGAGCAATCAATTGATCGTCAAATTCAAAAAACATATTTGAATATCTCGTCATTGAAGTGAGGGTCATGCCAAGGGGAGATAATTGATTGAAATCAAAGTTACCGATGATTTTCCCTGAGCCATTGAGAAGTTTCACCTCATACACCATTGTGGGTATATAAATACTATCAGGGGTGTGAACAAAAAATCCCAAAGGCCGCCCCATACCATTCGGTCCTTCACGCTCTAGTTTAATGGTATTGATTAACTTTTTAGATTTTAAGTCAAATACTCCGATGGTTTCCCTGTCTGAATTCCACCAGTACAATTTTTCGTCAAGCAACTGAATAGCTCTTGTAAACGGTTCTGTTTTTCTGTCGATTTCTATTATAGTCGTATCTGAAATGTAGTCTAGGGGATTTTCAGAAAAAACCTTTGGTTGGGAGCATGAAAAAAGTAATACAAATAAAAGGATAAATGGAGATCTCTTCATAGGTAGGGAAAATACCATCCCTTTCAATTACACTAGAGAAAGGGATGGAAAATTAAAATTTACTCAACTACAGGAACATCACAATTCGTTCCAGAAACAGCACATAAACCATCGTTTGCTGTCCAATTACATTCCAAGTTTCGCTCATCCCATTTGCACCAATTTGCCGCCTGAGCTGAAACAACTGCTGTTGATCCAAAGAAAACTACAAATAGACCGCATGCAGCCAAAAGGGAATTAATCCTGTTTTTCATAAAATTTGTTTTTTAAAAGTTGAACATAGGTGAAAAGTAAAAACTGAATTTCAAGTTCAAAACAAAATTTATACCCCCCCAATATTTGATTTGAATGGATGTAATTTAGTTTAAAAGGAAAAAATACATAACATCATTGATAGTGAAATAATAAATTCCCTAAATTTTAGCAAAGATGTGGTCTCTTCGCACTTTTCAACTTTCCAACTTTACCACCTTTCAACTTTTCGTCTCCATCCCTTCGCTAAGCAAGCCCTCAGATCGTCAGTAATTTTCCAATCTCAAATTTTTCAATCTTCCAATCTTAAAATTTCACTTCAATCTGCTGAAATCAAACGTGTGGATGACCATTTCATCTTCATTGAACTCAGGATTATCGGGATGCATGGGGAAGAGATTTAGCCCTTTTTCATCTACAAAATAATGGTGAGCGAGGTAGGTGTTGCGAGGTAGGGTAAATTCCTTGATCAATGAAAAGTCTGATCCATCGTAGATGCTGATTACGAAAAGAGGTGGTGTAGAACTTAATTGAATAGCATCGACATCTTTGGGGATTTCCTCTCCTGGCCAACCAAAACGGTATAGCAGATTTTTATAAGGATCAAAGGTAAGACCAAAGTTTTCAGAAGACTTATAAGCTAAGCGCATATTGTCCTCCACCGAAAGAGACATCCTGGGTGAATGGTAATATTCGTTTGAGAAGTTTTTGATTAATTCTGATTCTAGAGAATACTCCTTGGATTTCATTTTTTTGAAATCATATGCTAGCAATGTATTGCTCTGATCATGAAGCAAAAACAAGGAATTGGAAGAAGCTGTAACTCCAAAATCTATGAAGTTATTAAATTTTAATAGGGAAGTTGGAACTGTGAACTTCAGATATTCAAAAGTTCCGTTTGATTTATTGAAAGATAGGATAGGGGGATATTTTTTTAGGTTTTGCTCATTTAATTCTTGTGGTGTCAAATGTTTTAGATCAGGGATTTTGAGGTAAAGAATTCCCGAATTATTACTCTGAATCATTCTTGAATATCTTGTCATGGATGCTGCTACATCTCCTTTCAAAGAGAGATTATAATAATCATAGTCGGCAATCCATTCCCCTTTGGAATTTATTAGGCTAAGTTCAAATGGCATTGTGGGAATATAAATGCTGTCAGGGTCCACTACAAAAAATCCTAAAGGGTTTCCCAATCCATTGGGTCCATCTCGTTCTAAATTGATAAAGTTTTTGACTTTTTGAGCAGATAGATCTATTACACTGATGGTTTCTCGGTTAGAATTCCACCAATACAAGTCACCGTTTGAGTATTGAATTGTTCTCGTGTAGGGCTCTGTTTTTCGATCAATTGTTATTTGAGTAGTATCAGAAATATAAGATAGCGGATTGATCGAAATTTCGTTTTTTTCTACGCAGGAGAAAATACCTGCAAAAGCAATGGCAATTAGGAAGTATTTCATTTAATCAAGGTAATTTGAAATCAGGCACTTCTTGGAATGGAAGTGCCTGATAATTTTTGGGTTATTCTACAACAGGAACATCACATTCAGGACCTCCAATTGCACAGTATCCATCTTCAGCTATAGGCTTGCATAGTTCGGATACTTTATCCCAACGACATAATGGAGTTGTTTGAGCAATTGTGATAGCGGTAGTGCTAATCATGGCTATCACTAACCCAAAAGCCGCAAGAGATAATTTTAAGCGGTTGTTTTTCATAAAATTTGTTTTTTAAAAGTTGAACATAGGTGAAAAGTAAAAACTGAATTTCAAGTTCAAAACAAAATTTA
>FWPV01012830.1_pt1 | contig 12808 bp, 11 predicted proteins | sample 2228371 | NCBI WGS metagenome assembly FWPV01 (sample SAMEA103939776, study PRJEB20133) | metagenome | reverse complement strand
TGATCTCGCGAGCGTCAATACTGCTCACAGATGTGGCGCGACTGACATGCGAGATGCCGCTTGCGCACCGCCACTTGGGTCGACCTACAGTCACCGTCTCGCGAGAGGCCGCCGCGCACGCCGGGGCCATGCAAGCGCACACCCCGACAGGAGCACCCCATGACGCCAGCACCCGTCACCATCCGACCCGAGACGCCCGGTGACGTCCCTGCCATCCGGCGCGTCAACGTCGAAGCGTTCGCCGACCACCCCGTCAGCCGCCAGACCGAGCACCTCATCGTCGAGGCTCTGCGTGACGCCGGCGCCCTGGAGATCTCGCTCGTGGCCGACGCCGACGGCGAGGTCGTCGGCCACATCGCGTTCTCGGCAGCGCGCATCGGCGAGGCGCGAGACGGTTGGCGCCTGCTCGGCCCGGTGGCGGTCCTGCCGGATCGGCAGGGTGAGGGCATCGGACGCGCGCTTGTGGAAGCCGGTCTCGCGGAGTTGCGCTCGCGCGGCGCGCGCGGCTGCGTGCTCGTGGGCGACCCCGCGTTCTACGGGCGCTTCGGCTTCGCTGCGGTTCCCGGCGTCACCGTCAAAGGCGTGCCGCCCGAGTACGTGCTCTGCCTCCCCCTGAGCGGAGACACCCCGCGCGGCGAGGTCGAGCACCATCCCGCGTTCTCCATCGAGGGATAGGCGCCCCAAAGACGCTGCGCTCGCGGTGCCGAGCGACTACACTGAAGCCAGGCGTGGCGGGAGGCCGCGCCACGGGGGATAGGGGCGTCTGCGATGTCCGATCTCGCTGCCGAGACGATCGCCGCGCCGCGCGCGGCCGATTCCGCGCGCTGGCCCTATGCGCTTGCGCTCGGCGCCCTGCTCGCCGGTGCGGCTGGCTTCGTCTACGCGCCCATCAGCGGCATCGTCTACGTGGTGACGCCGGCGTCCGTCTTTGGCGCGTACTGGGCGCTCCGCCACCGCTCGCCCGGCCGTTGGCCGCTTGTCGCCTCGGCCATCCTGTTCTTCGTCGGCTTCGTGGTCGGCGCGGCCAGCCTCGCATTCATGCCTCTGGCCAATGCCGCCGACGCGTTCATGGCCGGCGAGCTCGGGTTCGTCGTCTTCGCGCTGGCGCTGGTGGCCATGCCTGCGATCGCGCTCGCGGCGGGCATCGCCGGTGCGGTTCTCGGCCTTGCGCGCGCACACCGGGAGGGCACCGATGCCGGACTCGCATGACACCCGCACGCAGCCGCCGGACGCTCCGGGGACCGGTACCACCGAGCGCACCGTCCGGTGGATGATCGCGCTCGCGGTGCTCGGCACGCTCGTCGTGTGCGGTTGCGGGCTCACGGTGCTGCTGGTGCTCACCGGCATCATCGCCGAGCCGGAGACGGTGATCGAGCAGCTGCTGCGCGCGCTTCTCGGCGGGTAGCGGGAGAACGCACGTCGGAGGCCTCCGCCTCTGCTATCGTGAGCTCACCAGCACATCGAGACGTGGAGGGACCTCGATGAACAACATGGGTTACGGCATGCCCCCGCAGCAGCCGGTGCCGACGCAGGTCGATCCGGGCTACGTCGCCTACCTCGAGCAGCGGATCGTGGCGCTGGAGCAGCGGCTCCCGCGGACCAACATCGTGAGCCCCAAGTTCTGGTCGCGCGCGTGGGCCATCTTCGGCCACCTGCTCGCCATCAGCGCGATCATCTGGCTCGTGATGGCGGTCATCTCCACGATCATCGCGATCATCGGCGGAGCGGCGCTCTTCAGCAGCCTGAGCGAGATCAGCAGCCAGGGGCCGATCTACTAGCGACGGCGCGGCGGCGCGTTCTCATGAGCTCTGCGCCGAACAAGCGCGCGGCAGGCGCAGCGTGAAGGTCGATCCTCGGCCGAGTTCGGAGACGACCGTGACGTCGCCGCCCATCAGCTGCGCATAGTCGCGCGATATCGCGAGGCCGAGCCCCGTGCCCCGGGGGCGGTCCGCCTTGGGGCGGCCGCCTGTCTCGAACGGCTCGAAGATGCGCTCGAGGTCGCTCTCGGGGATGCCGCGCCCCGTATCGATGACATCGAAGCGCGCTTCTTCCTCGCTGTACGCGCCGTGCAGTGTCACGCTCCCCTGGTCGGTGTACTTCACGGCGTTGCCGACCAGGTTCAGCAGCACCTGCCGCAACAGGTCGACGTCGGCGCAGCAGGGGAGTCCCTCGGCGGGCACGTCGACCGCAAGCGCGACGCCCCGTTGTTCGGCAAGCGGACGGACCGTCTCGGCCACCACGGCGATGGTCTCGGCGGCATCGATGTCCTCCGGATGCGCCTCCACGCTCCCCGCCTGCACGCGCGAGAGATCGAGGATGTTGTTGATGAGGCGCAGGAGGTGCTGCCCGGACTGGTGGATCATGCCGAGCTGGAACGTCTGCTCCTCATTGAGCGGGCCCGCCATACCCTCCTTGAGCATGGCCGAGAACCCGATGATGGAGTTCAGCGGTGTCCGCAGCTCATGACTGACGCTGGCGAGGAAGCGGTCGCGCGCCTCGGCCGCTGCCTCGGCGGTGGCGATACGCAGATTGCGTTGCCGGATCTGGCGCCGCTCGATGAAGACGATCACGAGGGTGATCCCCAGGAGCGCACCAGTGACGCCGATGGCCCACGGCACCCACCCCGGCACGCGCGGCTCGTGGCCGCGGATCGTGTACGCGCCCAGCACGTGGTAGTACGGAGAGCCCGGCTCCCGGATCCATCGGTCCAAGTGCCGGTCGATCGCCTGCAGGAGGTGCGCGTTCTCTCCCTCGGCCACCGCGAAGAAGAGCGGCACGGCGTTGAACACGACAGGCGTCTTCTCAAGGCCGTAGTCCTGGTGGTGGTAATCGCCGTACAGGTAGCTCGCCACCACGGCGTCCGCTTGGCCGGCGGCGGTGAGCTCGAACGCTTCGGCTATCGAGTCCGCGCGCACGATCTCGATCCGGTAGCCAAGGCCCTCCACCAGACGCAGGAAGACGCTCTCCTGGATCGATCCGTGCAGGATGGCGACGCGCATCCCGTCAAGATCGGCGAAGCCCTCGATGCGCGCGCCGGGCGAGCGGTATACGCACGACCAGCTCTCGACCACCGGTGTGGTGTGGAAATCGTAGAGAAGGTCCCGATCCGTGGAGAATGCCACGTCGGGCATCAGGTCGATGGTGCCGTTCGTGAGCGCTTCGAGGTTCTCGTTCCAGGTGCCGGGCACCCACTCCAGCGTCCACCCCTCGTCTTCGGCGATGGCCTCGAGCATGTCGGGGAAGATGCCGGCGGGCTCGCCGGTCTCAGGGTCGGTGAAGACCTTGGGAGGGTTCTCATACAAGCCGACGCGCACCACGTTCGTCTCGGCATGCGCTGGGACAGACGGGAACAACGCCGCGCACGCGGCGAGCGTGAGGCAGAGCGCAACGGCCGGAGACACGCTCCAAAACAGGCGGCGCACAACCCCTCCCGTTGTGTCGATGGAATGGTGTGTGGACCGCGGGGGGATCGCCACTGGCCCCAGTCTACACCTTCACGCAGCGATTCCGGCAGCCGAGCGCTATCATGGTATCTCGTCTGCCACGCCTTCCCCTGGAGTCCGCATGCCTCACCGCGCGCACCTCACGACCGTCCGCGTGTCGAGCGCCCTTCGCGACGCGCTCCGTGCCGAGAAGTACTCGGCCCGCTCCCTGCGCGCCGACGCCCTCGCCGGCCTCACGGTCGCCATCGTGGCGATGCCGCTCGCCATGGCGCTCGCGATCGCGGTGGGCGTCCCGCCGCAGTACGGCCTGTACTCGGCGATCGTCGGCGGCATCGTCGCCGCGCTCACCGGCGGTTCGCGCTTCAGCGTGACCGGCCCCACCGCGGCGTTCGTGGTCGTGCTCGCGCCCATCTCCGCGCGCTTCGGCATCGGCGGGCTTGCGACAGCGGGCCTCATGGCGGGCGTCTTCCTCATCGTGCTCGGCGTCGCCCGGTTCGGACGGCTCGTCGAGTACGTGCCCGAGCCCGTCACCGTCGGCTTCACGAGCGGCATCGCGTTCGTGATCGCCGTGCTGCAGCTCAACGACTTTCTCGGTCTTGGCGTGACGTCGATGCCTGAGCATTTCGCCGAGAAGGTCCTCGTGCTCGCCTCGGCGCTGCCGCACATCGCGTGGCCCGCCGCGCTCGTCGGGGTCGTGACGCTCGGCGTCAAGCTCGCGTGGCCCGCCGAGCGGTTCCGCATCCCCGGCTACGCGCCCGCCATCGTGGTGGGCGCGTTGCTCGCGGTCGCGCTCGGCGCCCTCGGCCATCCGGTCGACACCATCGGCACCCGCTTCTCATACGAGATCGCGGGCGTCGTGGGCCACGGCGTGCCGCGGGTGCTCCCGCAGTTCGCGCTGCCGTGGATGCTGCCGGGACCGTCAGGGGAGCCCTTCGCGCTCACGCTCGCCACGCTGCGCGAGCTGCTGCCCGCGGCTGTCACCATCGCGGCGCTGGGCGCGATCGAGTCGCTGCTCTGCGCGGTGGTGCTCGACCGCGCGAGCAAGACGCGCCATCACTCCAACGGCGAGCTCGTGGGTCTGGGGATCGCCAACGTCGCCGCGCCGTTCTTTGGCGGCATCCCCGTGACCGCGGCCATCGCGCGCTCGATCGTCAACGTGAAGGCCGGCGGACGGACGCCGTTCTCGGCGGCCTTCCACGCGATCTTCGTGCTGTTGGGCGTGCTGCTCCTCGCCCCGCTGCTCTCCTACGTCCCCATGGCCTCGATGGCGGCCGTGCTCCTGAACGTCGCGTGGAACATGAGCGAGGCGCCCACCGCGGTCGAGCTCATGCGGCGCGCGCCCCGGCCCGACCGCCTCGTGCTCGTCGTGTGCTTCGGCCTCACCGTCGTCTTCGACATGGTGGTGGCCATCGCGGTGGGCATGGTGCTCGCGGCCTTCCTGTTCCTGCGCGATGTGGCGCGCTTCACCCAGGTGCGCGACATCACCATGAGCGAGCGCTACGTGGGCGAGCCGCTGCCGCCGGGCTGGCGGGTCGTGAAGGTCACCGGCGCGATGTTCTTCGCCGCCGCCGAGCGCGTGCTGTCACAGCTGCTTGCCGAGACAGACGACGGCTCCGGCATCATCGTGTACGCCGACGGCGTGACGGTGCTCGACGCCGGCGGGGTGGGAGCGCTCGAGCGCTTCGAGGAGGAGTGCACGGCGCGGGGGATCCGCGTGCTCATCGCCGACCTGCAGCAGCAGCCCGCCCGTACGGCGCGCGCCGCGCTCATCGGCGCGGAGAGCACGTGCCTCGAGGTCGTCCCCACGCTGGCCGAGACGATCGCCATCGCGCGACGGGGCGCGCCGTTGCCGTGCGGCCGGCTCGCGTCCTAGCGCGTCGTCCCGCTACTTCCCGCGCTGCTCGCGCCACTCGGCCTCGGTCATGTCGAGCATGACGAGGTCGTGGTACGCGCCGTTGAGGAAGACGTGCTCGCGGAAGCGTCCGGCGTGCGAGAAGCCGAGCTTCGGGTAGAGGTGCGCGGCGCGCTCGTTGCCCTCGATGTAGCTGATGCGCACGGTGTGCAGGCCGAGCGTGTCGAACGCGAACCGCAGCAGGGTGCGGATGGCGTCGGCGCCGTAGCCCTTGCCCTGCTCGGCCAGCTCGCCGATGACGATGCCGACCTCGCCGGTGCGGTGCACGAGCGAGACGCCGTCCAGGCCGCAGTTGCCGATGTAGCGGTCGCCGTCCAGCGTCCGGACCTCGAAGACGTGTCCGGTGCCCGCAGCGGCGTTGCGCTCCACAGCCTCGTAGAACGCCTCCTCGGCCTGGCGCGAGACGGGGATGTGGCCGGAGAGCATCCAGCGGTTGATCTCGGGGTCGTTGATCCACGCCCGCGCGGTCTCGGCGTTGGCGACGTCGAGCGGCGTCAGGTAGATGCGTTCGCCTCGCAACATCCCGGCTCCCTTCTCGGCCATGGTCCGTACATGGCACTGAACCACAACGGGCACGCGGACGAAAGATTTCCGCAGATAACTCACGTTGGAAACGCGCCGGAAACATTCGCGCGTGAGGATGGGCAGCGTACCGAGAGCAGCGGGGCCCGGTCCCCACGGCAGTTCTTCCGAGGAGGAGGAGAGTATGGCGCCGAAGTTCGATAAGGAGTACGTGCTCAAGACCGTCGAGGAGCGCGGCATCCGCTTCATCCGCTTCTGGTTCACCGACGTGCTGGGTCAGCTGAAGTCGTTCGCCATCGCGGACACCGAGCTCGAGCTCGCCTTTGAAGAGGGCATGGGCTTCGACGGGTCGTCCATCGACGGCTTCACCCGCATCCAGGAATCCGACATGGTCGCCTTCCCGGACCCGTCCACGTTCAAGATCCTGCCGTGGCGTCCGGCCGAGGGCGGCGTCGCCGCGATGTTCTGCGACGTCATGAAGCCCGACGGCACGCCGTTCGAAGGCGATCCGCGCTACGCGCTCAAGCGGCAGCTCAAGAAGGCCGCCGACATGGGCTACACGTTCTACGTCGGCCCCGAGCTGGAGTTCTTCTACTTCGCCGATGAGTGCGGCACCGAGATCCTCGACAAGGGCGGCTACTTCGACCTCACGCCGCTCGATGTCGCGAGCGACCTGCGCCGCGAGACGGTGCTCACGCTCGAGAAGCTCGGCATCCCGGTGGAGTACAGCCACCACGAGGTCGCGCCGAGCCAGCACGAGATCGACCTGCGCTACGCCGAGGCGGGCGAGATGGCGGACATCGTCATGACCTACCGCCTGGCCGTCAAGGAGATCGCCTACAAGAACGGCGTGTACGCGACGTTCATGCCCAAGCCCATCGCGGGCGAGAACGGTTCGGGCATGCACACGCACCAGTCGCTGTTCGACAAGGACGGCAACGCGTTCTTTGACGCCAACGACCCTGAGGGCTACAACATCTCCGCCGTAGGCAAGAGCTACATCGCCGGCCTGCTGAAGTACGCGCCCGAGTTCTGCGCGGTGACCAACCAGTTCATCAACTCCTACAAGCGCCTGGTCCCCGGCTACGAGGCCCCCGTGTACGTGTCGTGGGCGCGCCGGAACCGCTCGGCCATGGTCCGCGTGCCGATGTACAAGCCGGGCAAGGAGAACGCCACCCGCGTGGAGCTGCGCTCGCCCGATCCGGCGGCCAACCCGTACCTCGCCTTCGCCGCTATGCTCGGCGCCGGCCTCAAGGGCATCGAGGAAGGCCTGGAGCTCCGTCCGGAGGCCACCAACGACATCTTCAAGATGTCCGAGGCCGAGCTGGCCGAGGCCGGCATCGAGACGCTGCCGAGCTCGCTGGCCGACGCGGTCAAGCTCTTCGAGGGCTCCGAGCTCATGAAGGACGTTCTCGGCGAGCACATCCACAAGTTCTTCTGCGAGAACAAGAAGGCCGAGGTGGACGCGTTCCGCCTGGCCGTCACCGAGTGGGAGCTCGACCGCTACCTCAGCGTCCTGTAGAGTCGCTGGGAGCACACGTGACGCAACGGGGCGTCGGGCGGTCTTCCGTCCGGCGCCCCGGTCCGTTTCCGGAAGCTGGCAGGACGGTACAATCGTGCACATGAAGACGGTGGTCATAGCCTCAGACGACGCGCACACCGCTGCGTGGCTGCGCGACGCGCTCGCGCCGCTCGACGCGCGCATCGTCCCGGCGCCGCTCGGCGAGATCAAGACGCACGTGCTCTCCGGCGACGTCGACCTGCTCGTGGTCGACGCCGGCCGCTCGCCCGAGGCGCTCGCGCAGGCGGTGGAGCGCTCGGCGTCCGAGGGCGCCGACCTCGCGCTGCTCATGATCGTCGAGGCCGAGGCGCTCGGCGACCTCCGCATCCCGGTGCGCGTGCGCAGCGACTTCTTCGTGCGCGGCGCCTCGCAGCCCGAGCTCCTCGTGCGCGTGCGCTCGCTGCTCTGGCCGGGCGAGGAGGTCGTGGCGCAGGACGTGATCCGCGTGGACGACCTCACGCTCAACCTCGCCACCTATCAGGCGACCGTCGCCGGCGAGCCGCTCGGCTTCACCTACCTCGAGTACGCGCTCTTCGAGTTCCTCGTCACGCATCCCAATCGCGTCTATAGCCGAGAAGTGCTGCTGCGGCGCGTGTGGGGTTCGGACTACTACGGGGGCTCGCGCACCGTCGACGTGCACGTGCGGCGCATCCGCGCCAAGCTCGGCCCGGAGCCCTCGCGCCGGCTCGAGACCGTGCGCAACGACGGGTATCTCTGGCGCGGCTAGGGGGACGCGGGGCGCAGCGCCGCGCTGCCTATCCGACGCCCGCATCCGCCGGGCCCGCTCGAACGACGCCGCGGTAGACGTACGTGGCGCCCGCTGCGGGCTCGCACTCCCCGGCGATGCCGTGCTCGGCCATGAACGCACACATCTCGGCCGGCGTGAAGAACGCGCCCGGCTCTCCGAGCACCCGCTCCACGAGCGCCACGAAGCGCATGAAGAAGCCGGACGGGTCGAGCTCGAGGATGAGCACGACGCCGCCGGGGCGCACCACGCGCTGGAGCTCGGCGGCAGCGCCGGGCTGGTCGCGGAAGTGGTGGAAGGCGTCGGATACGATCGCGGCGTCGAAGGCGTCATCGGCGAAGGGCATCGCCTCGGCCACCCCGCTCACCCCGGTGACGCGCGGATGGTCGGGCAGGTGGTCGAGCATCTCGGGCGTGGGATCGAGGACGGTGGCGTGCGCGTCGAGCTTCTCGGCCAGCAGGATGGAGAGCTGCCCGGCCCCGCCGCCCACATCGAGCAGGCGACCGCCGGGCCCCGCGTCGCCGAGCTTGCGGGTGATGAGCGCGATGTCCGCGTCCGTGAAGCGGTCGCCGAAGCGGCGCACGAGCGGAGCGGCCCAATTGAAGAACCCCATGTCCCCGTCCTCCGGTAGTATCTACGTATGGACAAACGTACCCTAGCCGTCGTCGACGGCAACAGCCTGCTCCACCGCGCGTTCCATGCGCTGCCGCCAACGATGACCGCGCCGGACGGGCGGCCCACCAACGCCGTGTTCGGCTTCACGTCCATGCTCATCAAGCTCGTGAGCGAGCTTGCGCCCGACGGCGTGGTGGTGGCGTTCGACCGCGGCAAGCCGGCGTTCCGCACCGAGGCGCTCGCGCGCTACAAGACGCACCGTCCGCCCACGCACGAGGACCTCAAGGCGCAGTTCCCCATGGTCAAGGAGCTGCTCGGCGCGCTGGGCGTGCCGGTCGTGGAGGCCGAGGGGTGGGAGGCCGACGACCTTCTCGGCACCATCGCCGAGCGGGCCAAGGCGCAGGAGATGCGCGTCTTGCTCGTGACCGGCGACCGCGACGCGTTCCAGCTCGTGGACGACGCGGTGAGCGTGGTGAGCACGCGCAAGGGCATCACCGACATCGTGCTCTACGATCCCGCCGCCGTTGCGGAGCGCTACGGCGTGACGCCCGAGCAGGTGCCGGACTATCTCGGCCTGAAGGGCGACACCTCGGACAACATCACCGGCGTGGCGGGCGTGGGCGAGAAGACCGCCGCCAAGCTGCTGCAGGAGCACGGGACGCTCGAAGCGGTGCTTGCGGCCGCGCCGGAGATCAAGGGCAAGCTCGGCGAGAACCTGCGCGAGCACGCGGACGCGGCGCGCGCGAGCCGCGTGGTGGCGACCATCCGCCGAGACGTGCCGGTGGAGTTCGACCCTGCCGGGGCGCGCTGGGGGGACTTCGACCGCGACGAGGCCGTGAGCGCGCTCTCGGCGCTCGCGTTCACCTCGCTCATCGACCGGCTGCTCGACACCGTGCCCGGGCAGGCCGGCGAGACCGCCGACGTGACGGCGGTGAGCGAGGAGTGGCGCACCGTGGACGGCATGGCGGCCGAGCGCTGGCTGGCGGAGCGGATCGAGGCCGGCAGAGAGGCGTGGACGGGCGTGGCGCCGGGCGAGGCGACCGAGTGCCTCTTCACCGAGGAGCGCGAGCTCGTGCTGGCCGCCGAGGGCGTGGCGGCGCGCTTCTCGGGCAAGGCCGCCGAGAAGGCATGGCGCGACGCGCTCGCCGGCCTGCGTGTGGCGGCCGCCGACGTGAAGGCGCTGCTCGAGGCGGACTGCCCTCCGGGCTCGGTCGCCTCCCGCGAGGCGAGCGGCGCTGCGGCGGCGGACCCCGAGCGGCTCTTCGACTGCGGCATCGCGGCGTACGTGCTCGCCTCCAACCGCTCCTCCTACGACCTGCGCGCGGTCGCGGCGGACCACCTCGGCAGGCACGTTCCAGAGGACGCGGATGCCGTCACGCTCGCGCGCACGTGCGCGGAGCTCGCGCCGGCGCTCGAGGTTGAGCTTGCCGAGACCGGTGCGGCGGACTGCTTCCGGCGCTGCGAGATGGCGCTCGTGCCGGTGCTCGTGCGGATGGAGGAGGCCGGCGTCGGGCTCGACACCGACGTGCTCGCGGGGCTGTCCGCCGAGACCGGCGGTCGCATCGAGGCGCTGCTGGCCGAGATAGCCGAGCTTGCCGGCTGCGAGTTCAACGTGGACTCGCCCAAGCAGCTCGGCGAGGTGCTCTTCGAGCAGCTCGGCCTCCCCAAAGGCAAGCGGACCAAGACCGGCTACTCCACCGACGCGAGCGTGCTTGGCGCGCTCGCCGACGAGTATCCCATCGCGGCGAAGGTGCTCGAGTACCGCGAGCTCGCCAAACTGAAGTCCACCTACATCGACGCGCTGCCGCGGCTCGTGGGCGAGGACGGACGCCTGCACACGACGTTCAACCAGACGGTCGCCGCCACCGGGCGGCTCTCCTCCACGAGCCCCAACCTGCAGAACATCCCGGTGCGGACCGAGCTCGGCCGCCGCATCCGCGCGGCGTTCGTGCCCGCCGTGGCCGGCGACCTGATCGTCTCGGCGGACTACTCGCAGATCGAGCTGCGCATCCTGGCGCACCTCTCGGCGGACGAGGGGCTCATCGAGGCGTTCACCTCGGGCGCGGACTTCCACGCCGCCACCGCGGCGCGCGTCTTCGGCGTGCCGGCCGAGGAGGTCACGCCCGAGCTGCGCCGCCGCGCCAAGGCCGTCAACTTCGGCATCGTCTACGGCATCTCCGCCCACGGCCTCTCTACCTCGCTCGGCGTGGAGCACGCCGAGGCACAGGCGATGATCGACCGCTACTTCGCGGCGTATCCGGGCGTGCGGCGCTTCCTGGACGACACGGTGGCCGAGGCGCACCGCACCGGCTACGCGGTCACGCTCTTCGGGCGACGCCGGCCGATCCCCGAGCTCAGGTCCTCGAACTGGAACCTGCGCTCCTTCGGCGAGCGCACCGCCATGAACCACCCGATGCAGGGGACGGCGGCCGACATCATGAAGCTCGCGATGGTGGAGGTGGACCGCCGACTGGCCGAGGAGGGCTTCGCTGCCCGGATGGTGCTCCAGGTGCACGACGAGCTCGTGTTCGAGGCGCCCGCCGAAGAGCTTCAGCGGCTGAGCGCTATGGCCGCCGAGACGATGTCGGGCGTGGCCGAGCTGGCGGTGCCGCTCGAGGTGGACGTCGCGAGCGGCGAGGACTGGGCGGCGGCGAAGTAGGGGCGACGCCGGGCGCCTACGCGGCGCGCGGTCCTTATCGGCCATAAAGCCGCTCGTCAGGACCACAATCTGACTGGCACAGCGCGCACGATTCCTGTACCATACGTGTTCCGTGCGCGCGAGCGTGCGGGAAACGTAGTGTAGGCCCCCGAGGAATGTGTACCTGTAGGCGACGATGAGACCTGTCGGATTCGGAGACCTGTAGGCGACGCACGAAGGGGCCCCGTCAGGAAGGGGCCACCACAGTGGTAGAGAACGAGAAGGACACGATCATCCAGGATCGTGAGTACACCGATGAGGAGATGCATGCCCTCATCGACGAGACGATCACCGACTTCGACGACGGTGACCTCGTGACCGGGACCGTGGTCCAGGTCGAGCGGGACGAAGTGCTGCTCGACATCGGCTACAAGTCCGAAGGTGTCATCCCCGCCCGGGAGCTCTCCATCCGCAAGGACGCCGACCCGCACGACGTCGTGCAGCTCGGTGACGAGATCGAAGCGCTCGTCTTGCAGAAGGAAGACAAGGACGGCCGGCTCATCCTCTCCAAGAAGCGTGCTGCCTACGAGCGTTCGTGGGCGCAGATCGAGGAGAAGTTCAACAACGGCGAGAACGTGGTCGGCGAGGTCATCGAGGTCGTCAAGGGCGGTCTCATCCTCGACATCGGCCTGCGCGGCTTCCTGCCGGCGTCGCTCGTCGACCTCCGTCGCGTCAAAGACCTCCACGCGTTCCTCGGCGAGAAGCTCGAGTGCCGCGTGATCGAGATGGACCGCAACCGCAACAACGTCGTGCTCTCGCGCCGCGTCGTCCTGGAAGAGGACCGCAAGCAGGAGCGCCAGGAGATCCTCGAGAAGCTGCACAAGGGCCAGATCCTGCCCGGCACCGTCTCGAGCATCGTGGACTTCGGTGCGTTCGTCGACCTCGGCGGCATCGACGGCCTGGTGCACATCTCCGAGCTCAGCTGGAGCCACGTCAACCACCCGTCCGAGGTCGTCTCGGTGGGCGACAAGGTCGAGGTGCAGGTCCTCGACGTCGACCTGGACCGCGAGCGCATCTCGCTCGGCCTCAAGCAGACCCAGGACGATCCGTGGAAGCAGCTCGTCAAGGACTTCTCGGTGGGCGTCATCGTCACCGGCAAGGTCACCAAGATCGTCCCGTTCGGCTCCTTCGTGGAGATCGGCGAGGGCGTCGAAGGCCTCGTGCACATCTCGGAGATGGCGCGCGGCCACGTCGAGACCCCCGAGGATGTCGTCGCCGTGGGCGACGAGGTCCAGGTGAAGGTCATGGACATCGACGTCGACCGTCGCCGCATCTCGCTCTCGATCCGCGCCGCCAACGAGGAGCTCGGTCT
>FWPV01012829.1_pt1 | contig 12808 bp, 12 predicted proteins | sample 2228371 | NCBI WGS metagenome assembly FWPV01 (sample SAMEA103939776, study PRJEB20133) | metagenome | reverse complement strand
CAGACCCCAGACTTCAACCTGTTCGCCATAAGCCTGCTTGATTTTCTTAATAACGACAGAACCGATCCCCCCGCCCTGTCCGTCAATGACTGCTATCCTGAGCAAATTGGTCTCCCGCAGCTGGAAACTTGTCCGAGAATGAGAAATACCTCTCCCCATCGAGGGACAGAGGTTAAATGAAGAAATGAGATTTCAACCCGTTGCCTCCTCATCACAACCCTCTCCATCGAGGGAGAAGGAGCTTTCAGACGGCCGCCTAGTCTTCCTCTAAAACGATGCGGTGCTGCACCAGATTCATTTCCTTTATGTGCCCCCTGATCCAGCGCTGCTCCCCAAAGATACTCTGCATGTACAGCTGATCACCTTCCGGTCGGAGCACTTCGACACTCTGCATAACCAGCTCTTCTTTGCCTTCTCTCGTCAGATAAGCGTGTGCTTCACACATGACATAACCCTCCAGTGCCTGCGATGGATGCTGCAAAATAAAAAAAACCACGAGACCCCCCTGCCCTCTGGTCGGGCGTAAGCCTTCGTGGCCAAATTGAAAACCGCCGGTAAAAATTCGTATGGAGCCAACCGCCTTCAGGCGACCGTTGTGTTATTTTCTAGATCAAAACGCTCCTATGGTCAAGGCAAACTCGTCGAGTGTGCCGCCACGTTGCCTTCGTCCACTAATAATCCAAGGCACGCATTGCCTGCTGAGCCCGGGCTTTGCAGGCATCATCCCAGGCCGCCTTCTGGAAAGCCGAGCGGGCAGCTTCCAGGTCGTCCAGTTCGAGGGCGGTGTAGCCCGACAGCAAGTGGGCCAGGCCGGAAGCAGCATCCAACCGCAAGCCGGCGTTCAGGGCATCCGCCGCCTCCTGCCAGCGACCCGCCTGATAATACAGCTTGCCGATCTCCACATAACGCTCACTGGTTGGATCGAGCTCAATCGCCCGCCGCGCATAATCGATTGCGCCCGCCAGGCGATGCGCTCGCGCATAGGCTCCTGCCATTTCGTCACACTGGGACGCCGAGGGATTCGGACCGAAGGCTTTTACCAAACAGCGAGCCGCCTGCAGAGGAATATCCAGAGCGAAGTAGAGGTTTGCCAGCTCTTTCCATGCCGACCTTTCCGGTCCCTTCAGAACATGGGCGATTTCCAGAGCAACGGCTGCCGTCTTGTAGTCTTTCCGGTTCACCGCGACCTTCGCCAGCAGCTTCCAATCTTCCGCGTCCGTGTGGTACCGATCCAGATACGCCACCAGATGCTGTGCCGCCGCATTCCAGTCAGCCAGATCGATATCCGCATGGATCAACAGCTGCCACCACGACTGCGGCATCTTCTCCTGCTCTTCGAGGATCTGCTGCAGCACCCTGCGGGCCTCTGTTTTCTTCCCTGCTTTGGAGTAACTCACTGACGCCTTGTAGAGAAGCTCCCCGGATTTTTCCTGCGAGATCCCGTGGGCCTTCTCGTACCAGCCAGCCGCTTCCTCCAGGTTGCTCATGGCATAGGCAACACTTGCCAGGTTGGAGCACGACTCGAACGACTTCGGATTCAACTGGAAGCTCTTGTGAAAGGCTCGGTATGCTTCATCAAGGTTGCCCTCATGGTACCAGGCATTGCCCAGAATTTCGTAAGCAGGAGGGGACCCGGCAGTACCGCTGTCTTTCAGGTAATGCTCGATGATCTGGATGGCCCGACGGTACTGTCGGTTGTCGAGGGCCTGCTTCGCCTGGTAAAGTACCTTTTGGGGGTCCTTCCTGGGCGCCTGTGCTTGCAGGTTTTCAGGAACCCAGAAGGAAAGGGACACAAGTCCGACCAGCATTAGTTGAAAGATTTTCGCGCCGGTTCCCATTTCAGCCGCCTGCAAGACGAAACTGGATGGGCAGCACCACCCAGGTGGAAACTTCGCTGCCCTGGTAGACTCCGGGCTTAAAACGCCATTTGGTGACACTCTCCAGAACGGATTGTTCAAACACTCCTTCAGGGTGTGCCTCGATTATTTTCGGCTTGCACACCTTACCACGCCGGTCCACCAGGAATTTCACCGTAACATTTCCCGTCAGGTTGCGTCGCCGCGCCAGCAGAGGATAGGAGGGCTTGTGTTGCTTGATCACCTGCGGCGCCTGATCCACTTCGCCAAGCCCAAATTCCCTGGAATTCAGGTCCGCACCTGCCAAAGCCTGCCCGGCAGCAGCACCCGAACTCTTACCCGGCGTGCCGCTCGTCACCGCAGTACCGGCAGGTGACGCAATCACCTCAGGGAGCACCGACTCTGCCGCTGGAACCTGTGCCGGTCGGGCCGAAAGCCGCTTGGGTTTTGCTTTCGATTTCACTCCTTCGCTCGGCTTGGGAATCTTGACCGGCATCAAATCAGGAGCAATTTCGTGCTGCAATTGCGGAAGCTCTATCTCACTGACGGGTTCCACCTGCGAGTGCACTGCAGCGTCGCTCAGCCGAGGGATCTCGGGGATCTTCTCAGGCTCTGAGGGCAACTCGGGCACGGCAGGTTGTGGCAGCTCCGCGTGTGCAGGTTGGGATGGAACGGCGAAAGCGCCCGCAGCCAGATGAATCGGGCTGGAGATCGTCATTTCTTTACTCGATGGACTCTCGCGGCAAAGAACTGCAATGCCCATGAACAACATCCCGTTAATCAACAACGCGCAACAGATGGGCCAAAAATAGTCGTGCAGTCTACAGCTGTTCATGGCCCCTTCTTCTCGGCCGAGAGGCTGATGTCTTTGACTCCGGCCAGTCGACATGCGTCCAGAATCTGCACAACGATTCCCGTTTCACTTTTCCGGTCGGCAACAATCACCACCGAACTCTGCGGTGTTTCCGCAACAAAGCGATCCATTCGGGCGCGCACGGAACGAACATCGATGGTCTTGCCGTCGATGTAAATGAGCCCCCCGGCATCGACTCCAATGATCAGTTGGACCTTTTCCTTATTGGAAGCGCTCTGCGCCTGCGGTCGATCAATGTCTACTCCGGCTTCTCGCACAAAGCTGGTTGTTACCAGAAAAAAAATCAGCAGGATGAAGATCATATCGATCAGAGGCGCCAGATTGAGCTCCGTGTTGCGAGAGCGACGATAGCGATACGCAGTTGCACGCATCATCGTTCGTCTCCGGGAACCTGCCGGCCGAGCACAGGAGCCAGCTGATAACGGCGATAAAGTCTCAGTCCAAGCTCATCCAAACGCGCTTGAAAGCGCTCGACTCGACGATTCAGGTAGCTTCCGACGATCAATCCGGGAATGGCCACCGCCAGGCCGCACTGGGTGGTAATGAGCGCCTCGGAAATCCCCGCAGCCAGTGGGCGCGGGTTGCCGGTTCCCACCTGGGAAATGGCATCAAAGGTTGATATCATGCCGGTTACGGTGCCCAACAGACCGAGCAGAGGAGCAATCGAGGCGAGCACCAGGATGGTCGAAACCGATCGCTGGATGTCGTACGACTTTTTTTTAAGAAGAGTGAACAACAGCTTTTTGTCGGCTTTATCCTCACAGCTCCTGCGCGCTTCGAATTCCTTGAGGAGTTGCGCCAGCCATCCCTGTGGCGGTTGCGGCGTTCCATCGGCCCGTGCCTGCGTGTACAGTTCGTAGAGCAGTCGCTCTCGTGTCGCAGCCCGCAGTTCTGCCAGTTTACGCACAATGAGAAACCACATGACCAGGGATAGAGCTGCAATGGGCAAAATGATCTTCCCACCGGCACGCATCAGCTGCAAGGCTTCCCACGGCAAATCAAGCAGCCTGATCCACCATTCCCCCATGAATCCCTCTATTTTTCAGCATCAGAACAGTCAGAGCGGTGCTCTTTTCTTCCATCTCGCCGATGATTGCATCCACCTTGCGCTCCAGCAAATGGTGCAATATCAACACGGGAACGGCGACCGTCAGTCCCAGCTGGGTTGTGATGAGCGCTTCCGAGATTCCTCCCGAAAGCATTTGCGGGTCCCCGGTGCCATGAATGGTAATGGCCTGAAAGGTATTGATCATCCCGCTTACAGTTCCCAACAGGCCCAGCAGGGGCGCCACTGCAGCCAGTACGCTGATGGTTGAAAGGAACCGTTCCAGGCGCGGCAGTTCCTTCATGATCGCCTCTTGCAAGGCGCTCTCTACAATTTCGCGGTCACTGCCCAGGTTGCGCAGACCGGCCCTTAAAACCCGACCAACCGAAGCCCTCTCTTGATTGCAACAGTGCGCTTCACACTCCTGCCAGCGATCGGACTCCGCCAGTTGTTCGATCTCCGCAATAAGCGCCTCCGAATTGGCCTTGGTTCGCAGCAAAAAAATCATACGTTCGATGATCAACAGCAATGCAATCAGTCCTACCAGCAGTATGGGCCACACCAGCACTCCCCCGGAACGAAGCCATGCCAGCCAGTCCTGATCGTTGCCATAGTGGATCAGAGCCTCCCCTCCGGAAAGATCCACCGGCAGCACCGCAGTTTTCCCTTCAAAATAATTGTGTATGCTCTGTTCGTCCCGGTCAAACCAGGAAGAGACGACCGGAACGCCCAGCAGGCTACCTGAAGTCCGGTCGACCTTCAGGAACCCCACCTCGTCGGATCTGCGGTAGAGAGCGTTGATGTCTCCTAAACGCAGTATCTCTCCACTCACTTCGGTTCCGCCGGGGCCGATGAAACTCCCCTCATACCGCTCCACTTTTCCCGACCGGACCATCTCCTCAAAAAGCGTATCAACCAGGCGCTGAACGTCGGCAAGGCTCGGAATCGTCGCATCACCCGGATCGAGCACTGCGGTCTCACTGCCCACAGCAATGAAACTCGCCTCCAGCATCGCAGACACATCCCTTTGAGCAGCCAGATAGATCTCAAGAATCTTTTCCGCTTCACTCCCCCCCTGACGAAGCTGCGCTGCCACGTCCTGTTCTTCCTGCAGCAAACTATCGAACCGCGCTTTACGCTCTGCCAATTTTTGTTCTTCTTCACGCACGGCTTCTTCGACACGGGACAGTTCTTTGAGGAGTTCCTGCCTTTCCCGGTCGATCAAAGCCTGGGCCGTTTCCGCGTCTTTCCCGGCCTGCTCCGCATACGTCCCGGCATACTCTTGCGCCAGGTCCCAGCGGTCGCACCACCCGGCAGCCGGCATCAGCAGGATGAAGAGAACAAAAAGAGCAAGACTGAATTGATAGGCGCTCTGCTGCATCCCTGCAAACTCCTCACGGTACATCATCAGACCCATGTGGAATCGGTACATTGACCAGTTCCGGAGTGCGACTCTTGCCGATCATTTGAATAGCCGACTTGATCTCGTTCAGCGAATCCCCCGGCAATGCCCTCCATGCCCCCGTCTGCGCATCGTATCTGCCCGCCTGCTGCCCATCCAGGGTCGCGTAATAGAGAGCCAAACGACCAAGGCGCAATACCCGCACTTTAGTGGCGCTGCCATCCAGCTCCAGAAAGGTTTCGTACACTTCTGGATATCTGCCGTATTCGGCTTCCACCTGCAACGCTTCCAGCACCCGACGGAATTTTTCCGATGCCGCCAGGTGATAATCCCCCAAGGATTCCTCGATGAACTCAAGCCGCTTTTTCCGCTCCTCCGGCAAAAAGGGTAAGTCCGATTGCACGAAAGCCTTGAGACGCTCGAAGACTGTATTCAGGTATGGCTCCAGATTTCTTTGAATCTCCTGCAGCCCTGCATACTTTTCTTCCGCCTTGCGGATGTTCTCTTCCTGCCGCGTGGAATAGGAAGCGTATTGCTCCCCCTGATAGCGGAGATAGCGCAATTCACTCTGCAAATTGCGAATGCGCGAACGCAGCTCCTCCTGCTCTGTTCTCCAGGCCTCAATGCGCGCCTGCGTCCCCTGCTGCAGAGCCATTGCCTCCTCGATCCGCCTGGTCGCATCCAGTGCTGGAGAGGCACAGTGCGCCCAGCCGGACAGGATTCCCAGCAGCAGCACGACCACAACGTTACATGCAACGTACATGGCCGCTCCCAGGGAAGACAAGCACCAAAGGATGACCCCTCCCCTTCCGTCCTTCACACTTCCTTTGCATCATCCTTCCCCCACATCGTTCCGTCCCCACATCCTTCCAACCGACCCCAAGACCGAGTTGGTCTAAAGGCCGAAGAGTCGGCTTGAATCGGCCCGAGGCACTGAACTCACAGCGCCTGAGTCGACCCCTTTTGGGTCGCTGGTAAACGGTTACCAGAAAATCGTTGGATTGTATACTATTGCTAAAACAAAAAGGCCACGAAAGCCCTGGGGGATTTCTTCCCGCTCAGGCCTTCATGGCCCATTATTGAACGTTAATCGGTATGCGCAACAATGGCCGGGCTTCCTGCCCGATCGTGCGCTATTCTATAGCAATTGAGCCGGGCCCGTGTCAATTGCAAAATGGCATCACCACCGCCGATCTGCGTGATAAGCCGGCCGGCCTGCAATCCGCTGGTACAAGGTGCAAGGCACGTCATCCTCAATAGCGCAGCACATAAACAATTTATTGACATCGGCGCACGGCGCCGGTAAAAGAAGGGCAATAATGCATTCGGTCGGCAATTGCTGCGGCCCGTTTCAATGCAGCGTGAAATAACAAAATCAAGGCCAGGAAGGCTGACAGAGCACAGAGAAGAGTGCCCGCCTTTTTGGCCTTTTTTGGTTTTGCCTGAATTTGGTGATTCTTGCTGAGCAAGACTGCCGTCGTCATTGCGATGCAGGCCGGAATTCGGGGAGTCACCATCAATCACTGGATGCGTTCCGCCCTGGCGGCATTGCGTCGGCACGACAAGGGGCTGAGGGCGGAATCGCAAAATTTTGGTTTTGGCAAGTTGGATTTCACGAAGGAGGAAGCAATGGAACTGGCTCCGGAACAGTTCAAACGATTTTTTCCGTTACCTGTAACGGTAATCACCACCGTCGACCCGCAAGGCACCCCCAATGCCGCCCCGTACAGCTGCGTCATGCCGATTCTGCGGCCGCTGCCGCTGATCGCCCTGGCATCGGCACTGCCGCGCGACACGTTGCGCAATATTCGCAGCGGCGGTGAGTTCGTGGTCAATGTGATGGGCAGGCCGAGCTTCAGCGCCGCCATGAAGTGCGCCAAGAACTACCCTGTTGGGGTCAACGAACTGGCCCAGGAAGGGGTGGCGACCACCTCCGCCAGGAAAGTTCGCCCGCCACGGATCAAGGAGGCCGTTGGCTGGATTGAGGCACGTTTGGAAAATGAGATGATCGGCGACAAGTACTCCCTTGTCGTAGGCCATGTGGTCTGTTCTGAAATGAATGACGCCTACCTGCAGGACGGGCAGCTCAACGAGCTCCCCATGACCCTGCTGATGCCCTACTTCAGGACGGGCGGCGAGATTTACATGAAGCGCGACGACATTGGCGTAGACGACCCTTCAATGCAGTAGTTAAGGAGACAGTAATGCGGATCATTATGGAACCTATCGGGGTAGTACGCACGCAGGCGGAAAAAGTGCCCCGGCATTGGACCGTGTCGGACCTTGAAGGCCGATTGCTGGTCCATGAAGAATATCGCCAGGGTCTGCGGGATATCAAACCCGGTCAGAAGATCGTGGTGATTTTTTATTTTGACCGCAGCCCCGTTTTCAGCCCCGAACTGCTGGTTCAGACTCCACCCCACCGGCGGGAAGCAATGGGAGTCTTCAGCATCTGCTCACCGCACCGGCCCAATCCGATCGGATTATCAGTACTTGAAGTACTGGATGTGGAAGGGTCGGTGTTGCATGTCAAGGGAATCGACATGTATGACGGCACGCCGATCCTCGATATCAAACCGCTGGTCCTGGAAGGCCGGAGCCAGGAGACATGATCTTTAGGTGCAGCAGCATGCAATCAGGGGGCAAATTCCGTAGAAATCCGTAGGTTGGGCTGGGCGGGCCGGTTAATCGTTGGGTTTCGCTGCGCTCTACCCAAGCCACACCTACACCCTTGTGATGCCGCTGCATTTCCGATCCTGGGTTGACAATCGGTTCAAAGCCTGCAGCATGCGGCGGCGATGCCGCCCACTCGTCTAACAGTGAAGCCGGGAAGGCTTCGGTTCGCTCGGAAGAGCGCTGATCCTTCCCGGCTTTTTTTGTTTTCCATGCCCGGAAGCCGCTGTTGAAAACAATTCGCACCGACAGAACAGCTTCAAGGACAACCCATGGATGCTGAGAACAGGAGGAAAGGAAACATGCACCGCCCTTTTACTGTGCTGATTTGTTTGTCCATACTGCCGACCATCGCAGGAGTTGCACGAGCGCAGGAAGTCACCAAACTTGACATGATCACTGTGGAAGCGGAACCGATCAAGGAGGTGCTCCAGGTGACGCCGGAAGGCAACACTCAAGTGATATCCATCGAAGACAACGAGGCTCCGGTGGTCTCCACGATACCGGACGTGCTGGATAAGACCCAGGGAATTGATGTTCAGCGACGCTCCATCCTCACCCCCAAGAGCAGCCAGGTCAGGCTGCGCGGCATGGATGAAAGCCGCTACAACGTTATGCTGGATGGCCGCCTGCTGAACGGCACCGGAGTGTACGGCGGCTTTTATGTCGATTGGAGCACCCTCCCTCTGCTTGCCTGGGAGGATGTGGATGTGAGCAAGGGAGCATTCAGCGCCAAGTACGGCAACACCCTTGGCGGAACCATCGATCTGGTTCCCAAAAGGCCCGGCGAAGAGCTCGAGGTGAGCGTGTCGGGCGGCTACAAACGCTACAATACCTTCGGGACCGGCAATTACGCCGCGATGCGCTACGGTAACGCCGGCGGAGTCATCACCGCGGGGTTCGACAGCACCGACGGAAATCTCAGGAACAGTGAAGCCATGCGGCAGAATTACAGCGGAACCCTCTACTACTATCCGTGGGGCGATGGTGAACTGCGCGCCGCGTTCCGCTACGTGGACGGCAATTTCAACCTGCCGGTCAAGAACTGGAAAGGCACTCCCGGATACGACCCCGATTACCCGGAATCATCCGGAAGCCTGTTGATCGGGCCGGGCATCGTGTTCCCTGCCGGGGATGCCTACGGGGATGGCAGCTATTATACTGAACACAGGTACGAAACGGAGCTGGCCTACCGGCAGACATTGCTCGGCTTCAAGACCGAGGCGCTTGTGTACTACAATCACGTGGATCGAAAGGATGTGCTGACATCCAGAGATCTCAATACAAAGGTTTTGGAACGAACGTCCTCACCGGACAACTCGTGGGGCTGGTCGACCCGCTTCAGTCGGGACCTCGGCAGCAACCTTCTTGGCTTCGGCGGGCAGGGCGTCTATCTGGGCAGTGGAGATCTGCGCAACACCTATGTCAAAGAAGGATATTTCAAGTCTTTCCTGTCCGAATCACCCGCCGAAAACGATGCCAGCAAATGGCATGGATTCTATGTGGACGATACCTGGCGGCCGTTCGAACAGTTGGAACTGTACGGCGGCGTGCGGATCGATAATTTTACCGCCGATACCAGCATCGATGCGGTCACCGCCTACAACAACGGGAAGCCCGCCGGCTACGAAACTGTTCACGCCAAGTTCAGCGCCATAACTCCTCTACCGAAATTCGGGGTCGTCTATCGCCCCGTCGAGCCGTTGGCACTCTTTGGCCGGGTAGCGCGTGCCGCCCGCTTCCCCACCACCCCTGAATTCTACTGGTACTATGGAGGCTACCGTCCGGAAGTGGATCCTGCCGGCGACATTGCTCGCAAAGAGCTCACCAACGAGGATGCTGTGGAATTTGAAACCGGCCTGAGTTACCAGTTCATGTCGGATGCCACCGTGTGGCTAACCTACTATAACTACCAGGTGGACAACTACATCCGGACCATATTTGGCTATGCTCCCAGCCGCATCGTCTACAACCTGGACGGAGTCCAGTTCCATGGCGTGGAATTGGCGGCGGATGGGCGCATATGGGGAGATTTTTATGCTTTCGCCAACTTCACCTTTCAGAAGACTCACAAGGACGGGGACGTTTTTGATGGGAGCAACAAGCTTTCCGATTCCCTCTCCGAACTGCCGGAATACAAAGCCAATTGCGGTCTCAAGTACCAACGCCGGGACGGGACCCTGGCAAGCATTGCCTACCGCTATGTTGGAGCGCGCGACGTGCCCATCATGGATGATGCCAATATGGCCGCCGGGGTTCCCGTTGGGAGTCCGGTTGCTCTGAAGAACCTGGGGGCCTTCGGCACAGTGGATCTGTTGTTTCGCTATCCGGTTTTCCGGTACGCCCTGGGAGACCAGCAATCCACGGCGCTTCTGTCAGCGGGAGTGGAAAACCTGCTGGATAAGAAATACGTCGAGGAATACTACTTCCCGGCGCCGGGTCGAAGTTTCAACGTGAGTCTACAGTTCAAGTTCTGAATTGGCCGTACAGAAGGACCTGGCCGCAGCCATGAGACTGCGGGTGATGGGCCGCACAGGATGGGCGAGAATGGCCGGAGGAGCCCCCTCCTCCACAATCTCGCCGGTTTCGAGAATGGCCAGATGGTCGGCCACATAGCAGGCGGAGGCAAGATCGTGCACGGTGATGAGCACCGCCGTGCCGCCCTCGGCAAGCCCGCGCAGCAGGTTGAGAATGCCGATGCCGGCTGAAGCATCGAGCATCGAAGTGGGCTCATCGGCCAGCAGCAAAGCAGGTTCCGTAACAATGGCACGGGCAATGGCCACACGCTGCCGCTGCCCGCCGGAGAGCTGCCCCGGGTAGCGGTTGACATAGCTTTCGGCAGGCGCCAGGTTGACCGCAGCAAGAACCTGGCGCACCCTGTCATACAGGTTTTCCTTGTGCCCTTTAATCCGCAGGGGCTCAAGAATCGTGTCCACCACAGACAGGTGAGGCGAAAGCGCCGAGTAGGGATCCTGAAACACCAGCGACATGGCCTGTCGCCCCTGGTGGGTTGCCTTCAAGGGCAGCACCATGCCCTGAAACTCCGCCGCACCCGCATCCGCCTCCAGAAGGCCGGCAATGATATGGAACAGGGTGCTTTTGCCCGCGCCCGAAGGCCCCACCAGCGCAACCACCTGCCCTCGCCGCACCACAAGCTCCACACCCTTGAGAATCTCAACCCACTGTCTGCCTGCCTTAAACCGCTTTGTCACGCCTTCCAGGCTAAGAATGGGGGGCGCGGCTTGGTCAGCGCACTCGACAGGCGGCATCCGACTTGTCGCTCGCCCATGCCCGGCAAATCCAAGCATCACCAGCCCCGACCGTAGCTTTCGGAACAGGGAATGCACGCATGCTTGCCGTCCCGGATTCTGGCCCGAGGCTCCATCACCGGTTCACCGCAATAGGCACAATTGACCGATTTGAAAATGCGCGCTTTCTCAGGAACCTCCGGTGAGACATCGGTGATAGTGAAAATCGCGTCGAGATCCGCCGCCAATAATTCCGCCACCTTTTCCTTCTGAAAGGCCCAAAAAGTCTGACGTTCTTCCTCGGATGCCCGGCCGCCCAATACTTTCTGAAAAACCGCCTCCTGGTCCGGGTTCCGATTAAAGAGTCCGGGTTTTGCCGCAACCCGCACGGCCCGACCGCGTTCCCGGCAGATGATGGTGTACACCTGTTTGCCGTGGTCCCGGTAAATCAGGTTGCCCTTTCCAAGAGTACATCCAAGCATCGCCTGGATCGCATCTATGCCGCAGCCGTCCGATTCCACGATGGCCACCAGTTCCTCATCTTCCGGCCGGGCCACGCTTTGGCGGCGCGATAGCCGATGGCAAGACCGGGGCACATGTGACCGTGAAATCGAATCACTTCCTGAAGGTCCTGTGGGTATTCCGTGCTCATCGTTGTCCTCCCTATATTTAAGGTTAGCCTGCAACTCAATGCACCCGGCAATGCCGGAACCAAAACGCCGGATCCCAAGATGCAAAGGCCAAACCATCACGCCATGACTTGTAAGATGACCAATGCATCCGCTTCTCACTTCAAAATATATCATCAGGAGCAAGGCCTGCTGTTCATCATTTTTACCCGGTCGCCCCTAATCCACCGCAAAGCACCTCACTTTGGACTCTCCCCTCGCCACCAGAGAAGGGATTTCATGCCTGCAGTGGCTGTGCGCCTGCGGGCAGCGCTCGAAAAAGCCGCAGCCCTTCGGCATTTGCGCAACGGGAACGGCATGGCCGGGGATACCGCAACGGCTCAAAGGAGGATCTCCCAAGCGGATATTGGCGGCCACCAGTCCGCGCGTGTAGGGATGGCGCGGGGCACCGATCATGCGCGCGGGCAATTCCTCCACCACTTCACCGCGGTACAACACCACGATACGGGTTGCCCAACATGCCGCGATGCCCATGTCATGGGTGAACAGCAACAGCCCGGCCCCCGTCGAACCCGCCCAGGCAGTGAGAAAATCGACAAGCTTTCTGCGATTGAGCTCGTCCAGAGCATTGGACGGTTCATCCAGGAGCAGCACCCGGGGGTTGTTCAACAGTGCCAGAATGACGGCCATACGCTGCTTCTGCCCGCCGGACAATTGATGGGGATAGTGAGACCACAAAGCAACGGGCAGTTCGAGCGACTCACTGAAAACCGACACCCGTTCCGTCACATCCCGAAACATCAATCTTTCCGGCCTGTTTTTGGCCATCACTTCGCGCGCCGATTTCCAAAGTTTTTGGGTGGGATGAAAGATGTTTTGCGCATTTTGCGGCACCAGGGCTATGTCGCGGTAGTAGAACTGCACCCGCTCCGCAGGGGAAAGATGCAACAGATCGGTCCTGCCAAAGCTCACCCGGCCGCAAACAATATGCTGTCCCGGCAGCGGATGGCCGAGCAGGCCGCAGGCCAAACTCGTTTTGCCTCCGCCCGATTCGCCCACAACCGCCACCCGTTCCTGCTCG
>FWPV01012828.1_pt1 | contig 12813 bp, 18 predicted proteins | sample 2228371 | NCBI WGS metagenome assembly FWPV01 (sample SAMEA103939776, study PRJEB20133) | metagenome | reverse complement strand
TTAGTATTTTATTTTTTAAATTTAAAAAATTAAAGAATTTAATGGAAAAGGGGTGAATTATTTGAAAGAAATTGCGGTTCGGGTGGATGATAATGACCTTGAACGCGCCATGCGTATTTTGAAAAAAAAGATTCAAAATGATGGCTTGTTCAAACGGTTGAAATTAAAAAAGAATTATGAAAAACCCTGCGAATACAGACGGCGAAAAAAACGCGAGGCATTAAGACGCCAGCGCATTGCTGAAGCCAAAAGAAATATGCGTTTTCGCCGTGGAGGCTGATAAAGTCACAAACAGTCTTTAACACCATCACGCACGGACACCCGGTATGAATTTTTTTTAAATTCTGCCGGGTTTTTTTATGGGATCATCCCGCATGAATTCAAAAAATTATCAAAAATGTCTGGAGGAGATGTATGGCCTCCATCGCTTCGGCATCAAGCTCGGCCTGGACTTGATATCGGATATATTATTCAAATTAGACAATCCCCAGAACACTTTTTCGGCAGTTCATGTGGCCGGAACAAACGGCAAAGGCTCTATTGCCTCTGCCATAGCGGCCGTCTTATATCACGCCGGTTTTAAGGTGGGATTGTATACTTCGCCGCATCTGGTCCGATTCAATGAACGGATTCAAATCAATCATCAGGAAGTATCGGATGAAGATGTCGTCATTGCCCATGAAGCGGTCAAATCAGTGCGCCCCGGCTTCCGTGAACCTACTTTTTTTGAATATACCACGGCCATGGCGTTTTATCTGTTCGCAAAATACCAAGTGGATTGGGCGGTGATTGAAACCGGCATGGGCGGCCGTTTGGATGCAACCAATATCATCCAACCAGCTGTATCTGTGATATCCAATATTGGTTTGGAACATCAAATGTATCTGGGACGCACCATCGCCCAGATTGCTTTTGAAAAAGGCGGCATTATAAAAAATAGCACGCCGGTGGTCATTGGCGCAAAACACAAAGAGGCTGTCCGCGTCTTGCGGGAGATCGCCTTTTCCCGTTTTGCGCCTTTTTATCGGCTGGGGGAACATTTCAAAGTACGCAGACAGCCCCAAGAGCGGTTTTCAGTTCTGAGCATGGACCATATATGGAAAAATCTCCGCACGAGTTTGGCAGGCAGCCATCAGGTGGACAATGCCGGCGTTGCATTGGCCGTCTGCGAAATCCTGCGCCGCAACAATGTCTTACTTGAATTTCCAGCCATCCAAAAAGGGGTGGAAAGTTTTTCTTGGCCGGGCAGGCTTGAGTTCATCAAAGGTGCGCCGGATATTCTCATGGACGGTGCGCACAACCTCATGGCGGCAAAAATTCTTGCCAAATTTCTGGCTGAAAAAATAAAGGATCGACATATCACCCTGGTTATCGGCATTTTAGACGACAAGCCCTATGCCACCATGCTCAGAACACTGATCCCCTGGTGCCGGCGCATTATCTTGACCCAGCCGAAAATCGACCGGAGCATTCCTGTCCAAAAACTCCTCACTGCGGTTTGCGCACTGGGAAGAGATGCTGAAATCATTCCGGATGTAGGTCAGGCCGTGCACCATGCGCGCCAAACAGCGCCCCGTGACGGGGTTGTTTGCATTACGGGATCTTTATATGTGGTGGGCGAGGCCAAAGAAGCGCTCATGGCAAGATAACTGGGGCTTTTTACCTCAATCCTTAGGGGCCATCCCCATGTTTTTTATGTCGCCCCCTATGCGTAAACATCCGCTTAAATGATTTTGGACGGACTCATTTGATCAGATAAAACAGCCGCAAATTTTTACGCAAATATTTTTTCCCCCTTGACTTCACATATTCAATTTTTTATTTACGTAATCAGCGTGCGCCCGTGGCCCAGGGGATAGGGCGTCAGCCTCCGGAGCTGAAGATCGCTGGTTCAAGTCCAGCCGGGCGTACCAAAACAACTTATCCAAAAACCTGTCAGCCCCGCCGGCACACATGAGATCTTGCATCAATAAAAAAAACAAAATGATCATAAACAACATTTTAATTCATAAGGAGTTGTTGGTATGACAATCAGCCAGGAATTATTGGATATCTTGGTCTGTCCCAAATGCAAAGGAAAAATCCGTCTAAACGACCCCAAAGATGGGTTGATCTGCGATGCGTGCAAACTGCTTTATGAAATCCGGGAAGATATTCCGGTGATGCTCATTGATGAAGCAAAACCCCTTGGTTAATCATTTATTGAGCTGTCCGACACCGACATGAGCCACCCCAAAGACCCGAAACCGGCCAAACTCATCATCGGCGTTTTTACTAACGCACGGGACCGGATTTCATCTGTGGTGCCATTGCTGACAAACGCCTTCGGCCCCATGGATATCATCAGCCCTTGGTTTGTTTTTGCAGATACCCGATATTATGAACGGGAAATGGGAAGCGGGTTGCAGCGCCGCATGATGGCGTTTTGCCGGCTGATTCACCCGGAAACACTTCCGGACGTCAAACGTCAAACCAATGACATGGAACAATTTTTTTCCCAAAACGGCAAGCGCACCATCAATATTGACCCGGGATATTTGACCCATGAACGCTTTGTTCTTGCCACGGGAAAAAATTACACCCATAGAATTTATTTGAGCACCGGCATCTATGCAGATCTCACCCTGGTCTATCAACGCGGGGAATTTCAAACTCTGCCATGGACTTACCCGGATTATGCCAAAGACAATATCCGTTCGTTCTTAACACGCGCCCGACATAAATATATAATGGATTTAAAAGAAGAGCCCCTTTCATGATCAAAAGCATGACCGCCTTTGCCAGGTCTGAATACACCCATGACGATGTCACGGTGTCCATTGAAATCCGGGGATATAACAGCCGGTATTTGGATCTTTTTCTCAAAATTCAACCCGGCTACACCGCTGTTGAAGATAAAATCAGAAAAGTCATCACAGAAACCATCAGCCGAGGCCGGATTGAACTCAAAGCAACCATTCAAGATGATTTGGAAACACCGGAAATTTTTTCCGTCAATGAAAAATTGGCAAAATCGTATTTTCAGGCGCTCATGGACTTAAAATCCCGTTTGCATCTTCAAGCAGACATTCCGCTGGAACTTTTGGCCAAAAAAAACGGCGTGATCGAATCCTTGGAGTCGGAAGTCAATATCGATAGAATCTGGATGGTTGTTCAAAAATGCCTGGAAAACGCCCTTGAAACATTTGATGCCATGAAAATCATAGAAGGCCGGGCATTGAAAAAAGACCTTGCATCCCGGCTGTCCTTTATCGAAACCTGTATTTTTCAAATCGAGTCTGAATCCGCGGATATGCCAATCATATATCAAGAAAAGCTTCGCGAAAGGATTTTTGCGCTGACCAACGGCATTGTGGAAATCGATCCGGCGCGCATTGCCCAGGAAGCCGCATTATTGGCGGACCGCAGCGATATTTCCGAAGAAATCGTCCGGGCAAAAAGCCACCTGGCCCAGTGTCATCAATTAATGGATGCCCCTGCGCCTTCAGGACGGCCTTTGAATTTTCTGATCCAGGAATTCCAACGAGAATTCAATACCATGGGAAGCAAATCCGCAAAAGCCAAGATATCCCATCTGGTGGTTTCGGCAAAAACAGAGCTGGAAAAACTTCGGGAGCAGATCCAAAACATTGAATAAACGACATGCTTCAGCACGCTGTAGCTGAAGTTCTTGAAATTTTTCAAAGACATCTTTGATGAAGGAGCATGAGATGAACTATACATTACTTAATATTGGTTTTGGGAGCACCGTGGTGGCTGATGAAGTGGTGGCCATTTTGGCACCCAACTCATCGCCCATGAAGCGGCTTCGCGATGAAGCCAGGGAAGACAAACGATTGATCGACGCCACCCACGGTCGGAAAACCCGGGCCATCATTATACTCAAAAATAATTTTATCGTGCTCTCCGCCATGCTGCCCGAGACCCTGTCTCAGCGTTTTTCAACGCTGGACGCTGAATAACCGATGCCAAGGCCGCATGATGCAACACGATATCTCCAAGGATTCAACACCCAGCCCTCAAACCCGCGCCCCCGGTCGGTTGTTTATTGTATCGGCGCCCTCAGGCGCCGGCAAGACCACGTTATGCAAAGCGATTCTAAAACGGTTTCCGGATATGGTGTATTCCATTTCCCATACCACGCGACCCCCGCGGCCGGGCGAACAAAACGGGGTGGATTATTTTTTTATTTCCAAAGATGAATTTGAAAAAAAAATTCAGGAAAAAAAATGGCTGGAATGGGCCAAGGTATTCGACAATTACTATGGCACATCACGGGAATTCATCGAGGACAACTTATTCAAAGGAAAAAACATTCTTTTAGACATTGATGTGCAAGGCGCCGCACAGATCATTGCCCGGCTCCCGCAAAGCATCACTATCTTTATCCTCCCGCCGTCCATGGAAACGCTCAAACAAAGGCTTAAATCACGGGGCACAGACAGTGATGCGGCCATTGCCAAACGATTCCAACAAGCTCAAGAAGAAATCGCTCAAAAAGACTTGTATCAATACCATGTGATCAATGATTCACTTGAGGATGCGGTGGATCAAATCGCCAACATCATTCAATCCCATCGTGTAACCCAGATTCCTTCAGGGGGTGATTTTCATTAAAACAGAAATTCTTTACGGCCTCCATCCGGTGTCGGAGGCCATGGCTGCAGGCAGGCGGATCATCCATGAAATCTATCTGGCCAAGGAAAAACGAGGGATGCGTATCGATGACGTCGTCCGGAAATCCCAATCGCTCAAAATCCCCGTGACATTTCTTTCGATGGACCAGATTCAATCGCTTGCCGGAAAGGATTCACATCAGGGCATCGCCGCAAAGGTCAGCCCCTACCCTGTTTTGCCGTTGCGCAAAATGATGGATGCCGCACTTGAACGCACTTCCCATCCATTTTTTCTCCTGCTGGATCATGTGGTGGATCCCCACAATCTGGGGGCATTGATCCGCACCGCATTATGTGTGGGCGTCCATGGTGTGGTTATCCCAAAGGACCGTTCCGCAACGCCGTCGCCGGTGGTGTCGAAAATTTCGGCCGGAGCCCTGGAACATATTTCCCTTGCACAGGCGGTCAACATGGTGTATGCGATTTTGGATTTAAAAAAAAACGGGGTATGGATCGCCGGTTTGGATAAAAACGGCCGTCAGTCCCTGTTTGAAACCGATTTGACCGGCGCAATCGGCCTTGTGGTGGGCGCTGAAGAAAAGGGAATCGCCCCGCTGATCAAAAAACATTGCGATTTTTTAATGTTTATTCCGCAAGGGGCTTCAATCAATTCGTTGAACGCATCCGTGGCCGGCGGCGTGGCCATGTATGAAGCGTTTCGGCAAAGAAATCAATAAATAAAAACAATAAAATAAGGATTCATCATGACGGCTTCTTCAAAAATAAAAATGATTAACAAACATCTTGTTGTGCCAGACAATGTGCAAATCCCGTTTATTGAAGGAGACGGTACGGGACCGGATATTTGGCGAGCCACCCAAAAAGTGATTGATGCCGCGGTTCAAACCGCCTATCAAGGCGCCAAAAAAATCGAGTGGATCGAGGTGTTTGCCGGGGAAAAAGCATTTGAAAAAACCGGCAACTGGCTCCCCCAGGAGACCCTTGACATGATTGAAGCCCATGTGGTGGCCATCAAAGGACCTTTGACCACGCCCGTGGGAAAAGGCATTCGGAGTTTAAATGTCACCATTCGGCAGAAGCTGGATTTATATGCCTGCGTCCGTCCGGTGAAATACATTGATCAGGTTCCCAGCCCCATGAAATGCCCAGAAAAAATCAATATGGTGGTTTTTCGGGAAAACACCGAAGACGTCTATGCCGGTATTGAATGGCCCTCCCAAAGCCCTGAGGCCGAACAAGTCATTTCATTTTTGTCAGAAAAAATGGGCGTGCATGTGGATGAACACTCGGGCATCGGCATCAAACCTATCAGCCCCAAAAACACCAAAAGGCTGGTGGCCCGCGCCATTCAATACGCCCTGGATCATCAATACCCCAGCGTCACCCTGATGCATAAAGGAAACATCATGAAATTCACCGAAGGGGCTTTTTGCACATGGGGATATGAAGTGGCTGCGGAACAATTCAAGGATGTCACCCTTACGGAAACGGAACTTTACGAACGTTATGGCGGCAAACAACCCCCGGATAAAATCCTAATCAAGGACAGAATCGCGGATATGCTGTTTCAGCAGGTGTTGCTGCGGCCTGATGAATTCAGCGTCATCGCCACCCCCAACTTAAACGGCGATTATATTTCAGATGCCCTTGCCGCCCAGGTGGGCGGATTGGGCATGGCGCCCGGCGCCAATATCGGTGACCGGTGCGCGGTATTCGAAGCCACACATGGCACCGCCCCGAAATATGCGGGATTGGATAAGGTCAATCCAAGTTCTCTGATTTTATCCGGCGCCATGATGCTGGAGTATTTGGGGTGGAACAAGGCCGCTGACTCCATCCGCTCCGGCATTCAGGAGGCTGTGCGCGACAAAACCGTGACCTATGACCTGGCTCGTCAAATCAGCGGCGCTACGGAAATCAGCTGCTCGGCCTTTGGAAATGCCATCATTGAAAAAATGAAAGCCTTTCAATGAAATGTGGACCCAGCTTAAAAAGGCGCTGCAACAGGCTATATATCCCAATAAATGTATTTCCTGCGGCGTTTTTTTTCACAGCAACGATCCAGATGAATCCTTATACCTGCAGGGTCAATATTTTCAAGACACGCCCCTGGCACGGATTTTTCAAAATGAGATGGCCGAGTTCCTGTGCCGGTCGTGCGTGGATCAATTTTCTTCCATTGCGCCTTCTTTTTGCCGTTATTGCGGGAACCCATTTCAAAGCCCGGTTTCGGAAAATCATGTATGCGGCCGCTGCATCACGCATCCCCGTTCCTACGAACAGATCCGTTCCGCCGGCGTATATCAAGACGCGTTGATGCAAACCATCCATCAATTGAAATACGGAGGGAAAATTCAATTGGCGCGGCCCCTGGGGCGATTGCTTTTCGGCGCTTTTGTGCAATATTTCAACGATATCGCCATGGACTGGATTGTGCCCGTCCCCCTGCATCGGTCCAAACTGAGATCCCGGGGATTTAATCAGGTAACGCTTTTGCTCAAAGAATGGCCGAATCTTGCAAAAACGAAAATATTGTCCATTGATTTCAACGGCCGTCTGCTCAAGCGTATTCGAAAAACCCCCTCCCAAACAGGGTTGGGACGCAAAAACAGACAATCCAATATAAAAGGCGCGTTTAAGGTGTTGGACCCCGAGGCTGTGTGCAAAAAACAGGTGATGCTGGTGGATGACGTATTGACCACCGGCGCAACTGTTGAAGAATGCGCAAAAACTTTATTAAATCATGGTGCAGCAGGCATATATATCTTAACCCTGGCCCGCGTGCTGTGAAGAAATGCCTTCATGGGCATAAGACCCGGCCAAGGAACTATCGGAATTATGGATATAAATCAACTCACCGTGGGAATCATTCAGTGCGAGATAACCGCGGGAGAACCTTTGACCAATCTTTACCAAATAACCCAGTCCCTGCGACGGCTGGCGGAAGCCCAAATCCATCTGGCAGTGCTTCCGGAACTGTGGTCATGCGGATATGATCTGCCAAGAATCCACGAGCACGCTAAAAAAACTCCTGAACTCATTGATAATTTGTCCAAATTTGCACGCTCTCATCAGATCATGATCGCCGGTTCCCTGCCGGAATGGGTTGACGGCCGAATTTACAACACGTTCTTTCTCATTGATGAACACGGCAAGATTGCGGGAGCATACCGTAAAATCCATTTATTCCGAATGCTTAAAGAAAATGAAGTTTTTCATCCCGGCCGTCAGCCCGTGGTATGTAAAACATCTTTCGGGATCATGGGTCTGATGATCTGTTATGATCTTCGATTCCCGGAATTGGCCCGAAGCCTTGCCTTAAAAGGCGCGCAGCTCATACTTGTATGCGCCCAATGGCCCATGCCCCGGATTGCCCATTGGGATGTTCTGGTTTCGGCTCGGGCCATTGAAAATCAAGTATTTATGGTAGCCTGCAACCGATGCGGAACTGAAAAAGATCTGGAATTCAACGGGCATTCCCAAATCATATCCCCTTTTGGAAAAACCCTTGGCCGGTTGGATGACGTCGCCGGCATTGTCCATGCAAAAATCGATTTAAATGAAATCTCTTTGATAAAACAACAGATGAATTGCCTGGATGACCGGAATCCCGAGGCATATGGTTTATAAGCAGATGAATATCAATTTATTTCGGAATATTTCGTGATCGCATCACAAAAAAATGCGCTGCCATGATGCTCCATCAACAAAACGGACTCTTGTACGGCACGTTTCAGAACCTGTCGTCTTTTCATAAGATCAGGCATGCTGTATTCACCAAAATCAATCAGCGCCATTCAGACCATGATATGGGGCTGAATGTAAGCCGCAGCGTGGGTGATGATCCATATCGCGTCCGCATAAACAGGGACGCTGTCGCCAGAATTATGGGAGCAGGATCCATGATCTTTGTGCATCAAATCCATCAAACCGATATCCTGATGGTGGATGGATTTGTCACAGCATCTTCGGCATCCTCACACCTGGAAACACTTTCCGGAGATGCCCTCATCACAACCTGTCCGGGCGTGTTCATTGCCATCAAACTTGGGGATTGCCAATCGGTCATGATGTATGATCCGGTCAAACAGGTGATTGCCAATGTCCATTGCGGATGGCGCGGCAGTATTCAAAACATCATCGGCCGATGCATCGCTGCAATGAAAAACACATTCAACACAAATCCAGAACATATTGTGGCGGGAATCTCCCCCTCGTTAGGTCCGTGTTGCGCGGAATTTATTCATTATCAGAATGAAATCCCTGAAAAATTCTGGAAATATAAAGACAGCCGGGATCATTTTAATTTTTGGGCTGTGAGCCGGGATCAGTTGACGGAAAGCGGGGTTAAATCTGAAAATATTGAAACAGCAAACATCTGCACCAAATGCAACGCACATTTGTTTTATTCCTACCGTCAGTGCAAAAATTCAGGCCGGTTTGCCGCGGTCATCGGAATGAAAGGGTAGTTCAGGGGAAAATCATATGATCCAAGAAATAGCCACTGTATTATTCAATAAACACATTCATTCGGGATATGGCAAAATCGGCCTCTTATGCGGCGATCATTATCAACACGCCCGACCCGGCCAATTTGTCACCCTTCGGTTTCCTCGCCAAACAACCCCTTTATTGCGTCGTCCGTTTTCCATTCATCGCCTCGTAAATGACCCAAACCAAGGCTATTGTCTGGAGATCCTTTACAAAATCATCGGCCCCTTCACCCAAAAACTACACGATGCCCAAAAAGGAGATCCCGTCGACCTGCTGGGGCCTCTGGGCCATGGCTTTACCCTATTGGAAAAACATGCTTGCATTGCTCTGGTGGCAGGCGGCATTGGGATTGCGCCCCTTGTTTTTCTCCACGACACCCTGCATAATTTAAAAGGGTTGCACAAAACATCCGCAGTGTTCATCGGCGGCAAAACCCGAGCGGATATTTTATGTAAATCACTATTTGATGTCGCAAAAATAAAGGTTTTTACTGCCACGGAAGACGGCTCGGAAGGGGAAACGGGGTTTGTCACCGCGCCGCTTGCGCGCTGGTTGAAGCGCCATCGGCCGGAAATGATGTATGCGTGCGGCCCCATGCCTATGCTGAAAGCCGTTATCGCCATCTCCCATCTGGAAAAAATCCCCTGCGAAGTATCTGTGGAAACCATTATGGCATGCGGCATGGGCGCCTGTCTGGGATGCGCTGTTCAGACCCGGAATAATGCCTCATCATATCGGCATGTATGCGTGGACGGCCCGGTGTTTTCCGCGGCAGACCTGAACACTTCATAATCCCGGATGAGCACGGTGCGATATCAAAATGCATCAAAAACCGTTATTGAAAAACAGGGATACATTCCTTCCTGAAAAATCATATAAATTTTATATTGACGTCCCATTATTACTATGGTAGGCAAACAAGCTTTAAAGGTTTGGCGAACGCGTCTTTGTAAGGCGGCTTGATGCAAAAAGAAACCAAACAAATGCTCAGGGAACTGGCCTATTACAGCAGCCTTGGGTTTTCCGTGGCTTTATCCATATTCATCGGCCTGTTTATCGGCCTGTTTTTGGATGGGTGGCTGGGCACCAAGCCGGTGTTTATGTTTATTTTTCTGGGACTGGGCATTGCCGCTGGATTTCGAAACCTGATGTTGGCAATGAAAAAAAGCAAAAAAATACAGTAAATTTATGTCGATTCAGGAACGGCTGTTGAAATTTGTGGTACGCGCCAATTGGATGTTGCTGCTATTGGCAAGCATCATCAGCAATATCATAGCGCCCCAAGGCGTCACATTAGGCGTGATCGCCGGCGGCTTGATTGTGACCATTAACTTTCACCTGCTGCACCGGACATTGAAGCGATCGCTGACGCCGCCCCATCTATCGTCCCATCAATCCGTAATTTTAAAGTATTACATCCGTTTTATCATCAGCGGTGTGATTATATTCTTTCTGATCTTCGGCGGCGTTGTGGATCCCCGGGGATTGTTTATCGGGTTATCGGTGGTAGTGGCGAGCATTACGCTGGCCACGATCTGCGAGGTGAAAAAACTTATATTCAAGGAGGCGGTCTAACGTGGAACATCCCTTCTTATTTTTTACAAAACTGTTTGAAATGGTGGGACTCGGTCATTTTGCGCAATCTTATCCATGGGTGATTTATTCCTGGGTGGTCATGGCGCTGCTCATTGGAATCGGATATTTGAGTGCCAAAAATATCAACATGGTGCCCACCAAAGCCCAGAATTTTTTTGAACTGGCTATTTCCGGAATGGAAGAATTCATGGTGGACATCACCGGCGATGAGGGACGCTGGTTTTTCCCATTGGTGGCCACGGTCTTTTTTTATGTATTTATCGGAAACCTCATCGGGTTGATCCCGGGGTTTTTCCCGCCCACCGCAAATTTAAACACAACCGCATCCTGCGCCCTTGTTGTATTCTGCTTTACTCATTATATCGGCATCAAATATCATGGTGCCAAATACATCAAACATTTTCTGGGGCCGGTCTGGTGGATGGCTCCCTTGATTTTCATCATTGAAATCATCGGTCATTTTGCCCGGATTCTATCTTTGTCCTTCCGTTTGTTTGGAAACATGATGGGGCATGAAATCGTACTGGCGATCTTGTTTGCTTTGGCCGGGGCGTTTTTCGCACCGCTGCCCATCATGGCCTTGGGCATTTTCGTGGCGTTTGTGCAGGGTTTTGTGTTTTTTCTCCTGTCCATCATCTATTTTGCAGGCGCCATGGAACATGCCCATTGATTTTTTTTTCGTGATTTATTTATTAAAAAAATAATTTGAAATGGAAGAAGCATAACAACAAACATTTAAAAAAGGAGGAAAGTTCAGGTATGGAAGCATTACAATTTTTTGTCGCATGTGCTTGGGCTGCCGGTATTGCTATTGGTGTTGCAGCATTTGGTTGCGGTATCGGTCAAGGGATGGGTTTAAGGGGCGCTGTTGAAGGCATTGCCAGAAACCCCGAGTCATCCGGTAAAGTCACCGTGACCATGCTGATCGGTCTGGCCATGATCGAATCTTTGTGTATTTATGCGCTGGTCGTTGCGCTGATTCTCATCTATGCGCATCCCCAGGCAGCTCAGATCGCCGGCCTGCTGGGCGGTCATTAAAATTTTTTTCCCCCTGACCCCATCCTTCACCTGCCGGAAGAAAGGAGGGCTGGGAGGCCGGAAATTTTAATTCCTGTGACGCTGCAGCCGTCAGGTTGCAGCGTCTTTATTTTTTGAAGAAAGTTTTCAAACCTATAAAATTTTCCTCAAAAAATAACCGGTATAGGATTTAGAATGCCTGGCGATTTCCTCCGGCGTTCCACAGGCCACGATCTCGCCGCCTTTATCGCCACCCTCCGGCCCCAGATCAATAATATAATCCGCATACTTGATCACATCCAGATTGTGTTCAATTACAATGACGGTGTTTCCGGCATCCACCAGCCGATTCAATACAATTAACAATTTCTTCACATCATCCATATGAAGGCCGGTGGTGGGTTCATCTAAAATATAAACGGTTCGTCCGGTCCCTTTTTTGCCAAGTTCCCGCGACAGTTTGACGCGCTGGGCTTCTCCGCCGGATAACGTGGTGGCCGGCTGGCCGATATGGATGTATCCCAGCCCAACATCCACCAGAGTTTGAAGTTTATTGCGGATGCTTGCGATGTTTTTAAAAAATTCCACCCCTTGATTGACGGTCATGTCCAGCACTTCTGCAATATTTTTACCTTTGTATTTGATTTCAAGGGTCTCCCGATTATACCGTTTGCCGTGACATACATCACAGGGAACAAACACATCCGGCAAAAAATGCATTTCGATTTTAATAATGCCGTCACCGCTGCACGATTCGCATCGGCCGCCTTTGACATTGAAACTGAACCTGCCCAGTTTATACCCCCGCATGCGGGCATCCGGGGTTTTGGCAAATAATTCGCGGATAAACGTAAAAACACCGGTATAGGTTCCGGGGTTGGATCGGGGGGTACGGCCGATGGGCGACTGATTGATGTTGATCACCTTATCCACATGTTCCATGCCGGAAATTTCAACATGCTTGCCGGCAGGGATGCCGGTATGGTAAAACCGGTTGGCCAGCACCCGGTAAAGGGTTTCGATCACCAATGAGGATTTGCCGGAGCCGGAAACCCCGGTGACGCAAACA
>FWPV01004952.1_pt1 | contig 12813 bp, 13 predicted proteins | sample 2228371 | NCBI WGS metagenome assembly FWPV01 (sample SAMEA103939776, study PRJEB20133) | metagenome | reverse complement strand
CAGAGCGGTCACGCGGAGGCTTCCCCGCCCTCGGCCGGGACCACCGGCGCGGTCTTGGGCGCGGGCAGGTCGCCTTTCACGGCGGGCGGCTTGCCAGTCAGCATCCGCACGATGGTGATGAGTTCCTCACGCAGCTTCTTGCGATGGGTCACCCGGTCGAGCATGCCGTGGTCCAGCAGGTATTCCGCCCGCTGGAACCCTTCGGGCAACTTCTCGCGGATCGTCTGCTCGATGACGCGCGGGCCCGCGAAGCAGATCAGCGCGTTCGGCTCGGCGATCTGGACGTCGCCCAGCATGGCGTAGCTCGCCGTCACGCCACCCGTGGTCGGGTGGGTCAGCACGACGATGTAGGGCAGCCCAGCCTCCTTCAGCATCTGCACCGCGACAGTCGAGCGCGGCATCTGCATCAGGCTCAGGATGCCTTCCTGCATCCGCGCCCCGCCGGCAGCGGAAAACAGGATCACGGGGCACTTGAGCTTCACCGCACGTTCTGCCGCCGCGATGATCGCGTTGCCGACATACATGCCCATGGAGCCGCCCATGAACGAGAAGTCCTGCCCCACCGCGACGATCTTCGTCCGGCCAATCTCGCCCTCGGCGACCAGCATCGCCTCCTTCTCGCCGGTGGCCTTTTGCGCGGCCTTCATGCGTTCGGGATACTTCTTCTGGTCGCGGAACTGGAGCGGGTCGGCGATGGGTTCGGGCACCTTCACCTCGGTGAAGACGCCGCCATCGAACAGCGCGGCGAAGCGTTCGCGCGGGGTGATCGCCATGTGGTGCTGGCAGTTGGTGCAGACGTTCAGGTTTTCTGCCAGCTCGCGATGGAACAGCATCTGCCCGCATTCGGGGCATTTGGTCCAGAGGTTCTCGGGCACCTCGCGCCGCGAGAAGAGCGAGTTGATCTTCGGGCGGACGTAGTTGGTGATCCAGTTCATGCCGTGGGGTCCCTCGCGGCTCGGCCAGTGGACCCCGAGATAAGCCGGGGGGCGGGGAAATGCAATCTGGCCGGTCCGTGCTCATGGCTTGGGCAGATGTCACCTTCCGCCGCCTGGTCGCGGCGCTGGGGAGGATCCGCCGCCCTGGACCACAGCCAGGATTGCCTCCAGAACGCCACCCGGCGGCACCGTCAGGTCCGGCGCCTGCCCCCGCTGCGCCTGCGTCGACAGAAGAATGAGCGAGAGGTAGCCACCCTCGATCGCGTCAGACCCCAGATAGAGGTTGGTCCCCTGCACATCCGTAGCGGCCGAGATCACGCGCGTGTCGGTCGTGGTGTTGTAGGGTTCGGTCCCAGGTGCGGCCTGTTCCAGAACGTAGCGGGTGTTGCCCAAGCGCCGCGTCGGTCGCATCGAATGTGATGATGAGACCCATCGTCCGGTCGGGCGCGACGAAGGTCATCTCCTCGCCTTTGGACGCAAGGATTGCATGGGGAAAGACGAAAGACATGTTGGCCAAATCGAAATACATCGTCTGTCAGCCTCCGGAATGCCATTCCGCGCCGAAGGCCAGCGCCAGTGGGGCAATATCACCGAAAGTGGGCTGCGCGCGGAGGAAGGCGCGGCTGGTGTAGTGCTCCGGCGCAGACTGGCTGCCGCGGCCCCGGTCGCAGTCGGGAAGCCTGGCATAGTCCCCCTGCACCGCCAGAGCAGCCTGCACAACACGCTTCTCCTCATAGGTCGGGACGCTTGCGTCGAAGGGCTGATCCCAAGGCGACGGTGCCACCGCGGGAACCGCAAGGGTAGAGAGGACGGACAGCGCGCGCAGGAACATCGCAATCACGCCAGGGTGGATTTTCGCGGTTTGCCGTGGCCGCAGGCGCCGTCCTTGGCCGGTCAGGTCACCGCCTCGAGCCGTTCCTTGGACAGCTCACCCGGAACGATGGTGATGGGCACCGGCAACGTGCCCGAAGACCGGGTCAGCTGGCTGACCAGTGGCCCGGGTCCCGACTTGTCGGTGCCCGCACCCAGCACCAGCACGCCGATGTCGCCGTCTTCTCGGATCTGGGCCAGAATCTCGGGCACGGGCTCGCCCTCCCGGATCACCAGCTCGGGGTCTATGCCCTGCTTGTCGCGCATCCATTTGGCGAAGACCTGGAAATGCGCCTCGATCCGCTCGCGCGCCTCTTCGCGCATGATGTCGCCAACGCCGATCCAATGCTGGAATTCCTCGGGCGGGATGATCGACAGGATGGTGACACCACCGCCGGTCTTGGCTGCGCGCATGGCGGCGAAGCGCATCGCGTTCAGGCACTCGCGGCTGTCGTCGAGCACGACGAGGAACTTGCGCATCAGACCTCTCTCCCCCTGGGGCGCCGATCATGGCGCGCCTTGGGCGCCGGCGCAACGGGCCTGAAAAGCCTCCGACCCACCGCCGACATCGCCAGCATCGCGAGTTGCGCGACGAACGCGGCGACCAGGCCGATGGCGGCCAACGTCAGGTCAGCGACCCGGCTGAGCGTCCTCATCGCGCGCGCGGGTCCCAGCACCTCGACCGCGGTGCGGGTGCCAGTGCCTGCGACCTCGCTCAGCCGGGCAAACCGCGCGGCGTCCTCGGCCGAATGGACATGGCGCGCCAGGAGCAGTGCGTCGGCGGTCGAGGTATTGGCGCGGATCGTGCCGAAGTCCTCCGCAATCCTGCCCAGGCGGGCCAGCTTGGCGGTATCGGTGATCTCGGCCAACGGGGCGGCGCGGGCCAGCGCGGCCCAGTCGACAGGCACATCCGCCGCGTCGGCCAGCACCCGCCCGAAGGCGGGGGTGATCGCCCCCATCCGGCGCGCCAAGCGCAGCATCGTGGCGCCGGCCTTCACGACGTAGCTCGACCCGCCCGAGACCACCGCGACCAGCGTCGCACCCACGCCGACCAGTGCAAGTCCGGTTTCGATACGGTCCACGTCGTCGCCCGCAATGGCGGCCTGCGCCTGCCGGCGGAGCGCGTTGACATCGCCTGCGACAGTCATTTCGAAGGGCAGCGCGCAGGCGGCGATGTGGCCTGCACCCTGGCAGGAGGTGATGTCGACCATGCACGCCGCGCAGTCCGCTGCACGTTCGCCGAACGACGCCGGCGCCAGCGCCGCGTCGATCGCAGCCCAGGTTGCGGGTGGCAGCGGCACGCCATGTTGCGAGGCCAGAGCCGACAGCATCGCGACCCGGTCGCGGTCATCCTCGGCCAGCGCGGCGTCGAGCCGCGGCACCAGCCAATCAGGCGTGACCTGCCGGGCCATTGCACGTTCCAGCGCCACCCGCGCCTCGGACAGGCTGCGGTCCACAAGAGGTGCGGCGAAGGGGTTCTGCGACAGGGTCAGGGCCGTCCCGGCGCCTGTCGCCAGTGTCACGGCCAGAAAGACAGCCCGGGACAGCCGGCAAAGCATGTCAGCCCGCGGAATGCGCCCAGTCCCAGTAAAGCTCGCGCACGCGCTTCGTGACCGGACCGACCTGGTAATGCGTCCCGTCGAATTCGGTGACGGGAGTCACCTTGGTCATGTTGCCCGACAGGAAGACCTCGTCCGCTGCGCGGAAGTCGTCGAAGCCCAGCACCGTCTCGTGCACGCGGTAGCCGTCGGCGATCAGGTTGCGGATGTGCCGGGCGCGGGTGATCCCGGCCAGGAACGTGCCATTGGGGATGGGCGTGAAGATCTCGCCGTCCTTGACCATGAAGACGTTCGCGGTAGCGGTCTCTGCCACGTTGCCAAGCGCGTCGGCCACCAGCGCGTTGCCGTAGCCCTTGGACCGCGCCTCGGCCAGCATGCGCGCGTTGTTGGGATAGAGGCAGCCCGCCTTGGCGTTCACCACCGCGCTTTCCAGAACCGGCCGGCGGAAGCGCGTCGTGGTCAGCGTCGTCGTGCGGTCGGCAGGCGCCATCGGGATTTCTTCGAGGCAGACGGCGAACCCCGTCGCGCCGGCCTTCGGCACCACGCCCAGATCGCCACCGTCCAGCGCCCAGTACATCGGGCGGATGTAGACGGCCGACCCCTTGGGATAGCGCCGCAGCCCTTCCCAGACGATCTCGGCGATCTCGCCCGCTGACAGGGTGGGCGTGATCATCAGCGCCTCGGCCGAGCGGTTGACGCGTTCGCAATGCGCCAGAAGGTCGGGGGCGATCCCCTCGAAATAGCGTGCGCCGTCGAATACGGTGGTGCCCAGCCAGGACCCGTGGTCGGCCGCCCGCATCACCGCCACGTCCCCGACGTGCCAGGTTCCTTCGAAAAAGGTGCGGATGTTGGTTCCCGTCGCCATGTCGCTGCCCTCCCCCGGCCCTGCGCGGCCGAATCCTAGACCGGGACCGTGGCGAAGGGAAACACCCTTGCGCGCAGGTTCAACGCAGCCGCAACAGCAGGTCGAGGCTTGCGTAGCCATCCGGGACCAGCCCTGCAGACCGCTGGAAGGCGCGGATCGCCTCGATCGTGTTGGGGCCGACGCGTCCGTCCACCCCTCCGGTCGAGAAGCCCGCGCGCGTCAGCCTCTCCTGCAACTCGCGCCGTTCGTCGCCCGACAGCGCGCGGTCGCCGCGCGGCCAGCCTGACCGGATCGGCCCCGCGCCGCGGATGCGGTCGGCCAGGTGCCCCACTGCGATCACGTAGGCGTCGGCGGGGTTGTAGCGTTCGATCACACCGAAGTTGGAGAAGATCATGAAAGCCGCACCCTTCGCCCCTGCGGGCAGGAGGATCGACGCTTCGCCGTGGTCCGGCACCACGCTGCCGTCCATTGCCCGGACGCCGAGTCGCGCCCAGTCCTGCGTTGTCTTGCGGACGCGCTCGCCCGTCTGGGAAAAATCGAAACCCTGCGGCAGCCGCACCTCGACCCCCCAGGGGCGGCCCGATGTCCACCCGAAGCCTGCAAGGTAGGCCGCGGTCGAGGCCAGCGCGTCGGTCGGGTCGTCCGACCAGATGTCGCGCCGACCGTCGCCGCCGAAGTCGACCGCGCGAGCGAGGAAGGAGGACGGCATGAACTGCGTATGTCCCATCGCGCCCGCCCAGCTTCCCGTCATCGCCTCGGGGGCGACATCGCCCGCCTGAAGTATGCGCAGAGCGGCGATCAGCTCGGCCTCGAAGAACGCCGCGCGACGGCCGTCATAGGCCAGCGTCGCCAGCGCCGAGATGATCGGCGTCTTGCCGCGGAAGGTGCCATAGGCGCTTTCCAGCCCCCAGATGGCGACCACGACCTCCTTCTCGACACCGTAGCGCGCCTCGATCCGCTCCAGAAGGGCGCGGTGACGCTCCAGCGCGGCGCGACCGTTCCTCACCCGCTCCTCTGACACGGCGCTGTCGAGGTAGTCCCAGATCGTCTTGGCAAACTCGCTCTGGTTGCGGTCGCGGCGGACGATATCGCCGTCGTAGCGCGCCCCGGCGAAGGCGCGGTCGAAAACCTGCGGGCGGATTCCTTCCGCGAGAGCGCGCGGACGGAACGCTGCCACCCAGTCGTCGAAGCCCCGAACCGCCGCTGCCTGTGCCAATGCTACCTCCGCCAGTCCTGCCGGGCGCGGCAAGGGGCGGATCGAGCTTTCAACAGCCAGCGGGCTCGCCGCCGCGCCACCTGCGACTGCCAATAGGGCCGCGAGGCCCAACGACGGAAAACTCTGCTTCATCTGCCTCTGCTCACGCTTGCCGCGTCTTGATTGGATGCGACCATAACGCGAATCCGGGCATGCGCAAAGCGGGTGTCACTGGGTCGGCGGCTCAGCGCCGTTTGCGTTCGACCTTGCGCTTCAGCTTCGCGGCTTTCGCGCGCGCCTGCCCGGGCTTGCGCGCAGGAGACTTGCCCCGACCACGCGCCTTGCCCTTCGGCACGCGAGGTCCAGCCGCGCCCTCGATCTCCAAAAGCTCCAGCATGAGCCCGCCGGTGACCGGCACCGCCTCGGCCAGCCGGACCGTCACCTTCTGCCCAAGCCCGATGGTCAGCCCCGTCTCGGACCCCATCAACGTCTGGCTATCGGCGTCGTAGTGGAAGAACTCGCGCCCCAGTGTGCGGATCGGGATCAGCCCGTCCGCCCCGGTTTCTTCCAGCTTCACGAAGACACCGAAGCGCGCGATGCCCGAGACGCGCCCGCGGAATTCGTTGCCCACGCGTTCGGACAGATAGGCCGCCAGGTAGCGATCCGTGGTGTCCCGCTCGGCCGCCATGCTGCGCCGCTCGGTTTCCGAGATGTGCTGGGCTGTCTCGTCCAGGCGCTCGATCTCGTCCTCGGTCAGCCCGTCCCTGCCCCAGCCATGCGCGGAGATCAACGCACGGTGGACAACCAGGTCCGCATAGCGCCGGATGGGAGAGGTGAAATGAGTGTAGTTCTTCAGGGCCAGCCCGAAGTGGCCGAAGTTCTCAGAGCTGTAATAGGCCTGCGTCATCGAGCGCAGGGCCGTGATGTTGATGAGTTCGTCGAACTCGGTCCCGTCGGCTTGGCGCAGCAGCCTGTTGATATGCTCGGTGTGCAACACCTGGCCCTTGGCCAGCGTGAAGCCCGACGCCTCGGCCACCTCGCGCAGGCTCGCGATCTTCTCGGGCGCGGGCTCCTCGTGGACGCGAAACAGAAGCGGTGTCTTGCGGCGGACCAGTTCCTCGGCGGCGGCGACGTTGGCGAGGATCATGAACTCCTCGATCAGCCGGTGCGCGTCGAAACGCTGGACGAAATCTACCGAGGTCACGTCCCCTGCCTCGGACAGGACGATCTTTCGCTCGGGCAGGTCCAGGTCCAATGGCTGACGCATCGCGCGGGCGGTCTTGAGCGCCTCATGGGCGGCATAAAGGGGCGTGATGACCCCTTCCATCAGCGGAGCGAGGCGGTCGGAGACGTCGCCGTCGCGGGCGGCCTGCACCTCGGCGTAGCTCAGCGTCGCCGCCGACCGCATCAGGCCGCGCACGAAGCGATGAGCGATCTTGCGGCCCTTTGCGTCGATCTGCATCCGCACGGCGATGCAGGCGCGCGGCACGCCTTCGTGCAGCGAACAAAGGTCGCCTGACAGCCGGTCGGGCAGCATCGGAACCACCCGGTCGGGGAAATAGGTTGAGTTGCCGCGCTTCCTTGCTTCGCGGTCCAGCGCGCTGCCGGGCGTCACGTAGTGCGCGACATCGGCGATGGCGACCCAGATGATGTGGCCGCCCTCGTTCTTGGGATCGTCGTCGGGCTCGGCCCAGACGGCGTCGTCGTGGTCGCGCGCGTCGGCCGGGTCGATGGTGATCAGCGGCATCTCGCGCAGATCCTCACGCCCTTTAAGTCCCGCGGGCTTCATCGCGTCGGCTTCGGCGATGGCGGCGTCGGGGAAGTCGTCAGGGATGCCATGCTGGTGGATCGCGATCAGGCTGACGGCCTTCGGCGCGCCGGGGTCACCCAGCCGCGCGATGACGCGGGCCCGCGGGAGGCCCACGACGGCCTGCCGCCCGGCCTGCTCGGCCTCGACCAGTTCGCCATCCTTCGCGCCGCCGGTCGCGTCCTTCGCCACCAGCCATTCCCGCTCGGCCCCCTTGTCGATCGGGACGATCAGCCCGCCCTCGGTCGCCTTGCGAAAGACGCCCAGGATCTTGCGCGGGTTGGTCCCGATCCGGCGGATCAGCCGCGCCTCGTAGTCATGTCCCTCGGCCCTGACCTCTGTCACCCGGCCCAGGATCCGGTCGCCCTCGCCCAACGCCGGATCGCCCGCGCGCGGCAGGTAGAGCACCCGCGGCGCCCGGCCCTCGCCCTGCCATTCCAGCGGTCGCGCCAGCAACTCACCGTCATCGGTGGTGCCGGCGATCTGCAGCACGGTCACGGGTGGCAGGCGGTCGGGGTCGCGGTAGCTGCGCTTGCGTTTCTCCAGCGCGCCCTCGGCCTCCATCTCCTTCAGAATCCGCTTCAGTTCGATCCGCGCCGCGCCCTTGATGCCGAAGGCCTTCGCGATGTCGCGCTTGGCTGTCAGGCCGGGGTTGTCGGCGATCCAGGCGAGGATCTCGGCTTTCGAGGGGATGCGGTACATGGCGCCGGGGTAGCACGGCGCGCGCGCCCCGTCACGGTGCGAAAACGGTGCGGCCCGGGGACGGGGCTGTCGGTCCCGCCCCCGGCCCGTCCGCCTATCCGGCCGCTTCGAGGCGGGCGCGGCTGACGGCCTCGGCCTCGCGGCCATAGACTTCTTCGTAGTGGTCGAAGGACGAAGCGAACCTCGCCGTTCCATGTGTAGCCCCGGCGAGAGCGCCGCAGAGCGCGTCCATCTGCGCGGCGGGCAGCAAGGCGCGGAACAGGTCCCAACCGCGCTGCGCAGGATCGGCCTCGAACCCCAGGACCTGGCCCTTCAGCGTCCCGAAGAGGGGGATCAGCGCACCGGTGTGGACCGACGGCACCGTGACCTCGACCCGGTCAATCCGCTGGAGGAGGACGGGCCCCGCCGCCTCGAGCGCCTCGCGCACCGCCGCCCGGCCCGCGGTGCGAAAGGCGTGGTCAGAACTGTCGACCGCATGGTGCTTGCCGTCGATCAGCGTAACGGCGATGTCGACGACAGGAAAGCCCAGCGGCCCGCGCCGAAGCGCATCCTCGGCCCCAGCGGCCACGGCGGGGATATAGTTCTTCGGCACCGCGCCGCCCTTGACGGTTTCGGCGAAGGCGAAACCCTCGCCCCGGGCGCGGGGGGACAGGGTGATCGCCACTTCGGCGAACTGGCCCGCGCCCCCGGTCTGCTTGCGGTGGCGGTGGCGGTGGTCGACCGTTCGCGTTGCCGTCTCGCGCCAAGCACCGGCAGTGGGGCCTTCCGTCACCGGCACTCCGAAGTCGTCCTCCAGCAGTCCCAGCACCCGACGCAGGTGCATCGGTCCCTGTGTGCGCAGGACCGGCGCGCCGTCGTCCTCGGCCGAATCCACGGCGAGGGCGGGGTCGGTCTCCGACAGCCGGGCCAGCGCCGCCGAGAGGCGCACGTCGTCACGGTCGGATTGATTGCGGAGCGAGGCGGCGACCCAGCATTGGCGCAGGGACCCGGGCCCAGTTCGGCGGATCGGCCAGCCGGTCAGGTCCGGCAAGGCGGCCCGCCGAAAGCTGGTCGGCCTTGACCGCCAGCGCGACCGCCCCCGCCGGCAGGGGCGAGGGCGCGCCGTGCCCGCCCGGCGCCAGGAGCCCACCCACTGATCCGCCAGCCAGCCGCCCGCCCTGCGCCACGCCGTCCGACAGAGCCCGCAGCCAGACGACCTTGCCGAGGTGCTTGCGATGCTCGGCGTGGAAGCTAACCGCAGTCGCCTCGCCGCCCAGCCTCGCACGAAGCGCCCCGACCGCAGGCGTCTCGTGGCGCAGAGCTTTCATCAGGCGAAGCATCCCGTTGCCGTGGGACGCCGCCCCCATCAGCACGGGCACGACCTGCGCCTCGGCGAATTCGCGCGCAGCGATGGAAAAGAGCGCCGCCGTGGGCGGCACACGGTCCTCGACCAGTTCTTCAAGCAGCGCCTCGTCAAAATCGGCCATGTGCTCGATCAGGTCCTCGCGCGCTTCGTGCTCGCGTCCGACAAGATCCACCGGCAATTCGACCAGTTGCGAGACCTGCCCTTCACGGTAGCGCCAGGCGCGTTCCGAGATGAGGTCAACGGCCCCCACCACGCGCCCGCCCTCGCGGATCGGGACCTGGCGCAGCGTCAGCACATGGCCGGAATAGGCCTGGAGCGCGGCGACGATGTCCCGCAGGCGCGCGGTGCAGGTATCCATCCGGTTGACCAGGATCAGCGCGGGCGTGCCTGCCCGTTCGACTGCGCGCAGGTACGGGGCGGCAAGCGCCGCGGCCTCCGGGTCGGGGGGCACGACGACCACCGCAGCGTCTGCGGCCAGCAGCGCGGGTCCCGCCATCGCGGCCCAGTCCGCCCCGCCCGCGAGGTCGAGCGCGCCCCACGCCTCGCCCAGGAAGGAGAACGCCGTCAGGGCCAGCGGCCCCGCCTCCTCACGCTGGACCGCGCCCCCTTCGAGACCCGCCAGGCGGGCCACCACTTCCGTCTTGCCGGATTGCGACGGGCCGAGAATTGCCACCACGCGCATCGCGCTCACCTCCCTTGTTCGGTGCCACTGGCACCGGACCGGGAAGCCGGGCCCCCGGCCCGTGCGTCGTCCATCTGCCCCCATGGTCGGGCCGGGAGGCGGCTTGCGTCAACCTTGCAGACGCCCTTGCGGCAAAGCGACCGGGGCTAGCGGCCGGGAATATGGGCGCGTTTGGTGCCCTTTTCCTTCCAGGTTTCGATGACCTCGACCGCCTCGGCGGCGGTGTCTACGTAACGGAAAAGCTCAAGATCCTCCTCGGCGATCGTCCCGGCATCGGCCAGAGCCTGCCAGTTCACGATTCCCTCCCAGAACTCGCGGCCGAACAGGATGACCGGGATCCGTTCCATCCGGCCGGTCTGGATCAGGGTCAGCGTCTCGAAGAGCTCGTCGAACGTGCCGAAACCGCCGGGGAAGACCGCGACCGCCTTCGCCCGCAGAAGGAAGTGCATCTTGCGGATGCCGAAATAGTGGAAATTGAAGCAGAGCTCTGGCGTCACGTATCTGTTCGGCGCCTGTTCGTGCGGCAGGACGATGTTCAGACCGATCGACACACCACCCGCATCCGCCGCGCCGCGGTTGCCGGCCTCCATCACGCCGGGGCCGCCGCCGGTGACGATCACGTTCTCGCGATGGTCACCATGCTTCGACTTCAGCGTGATGAGACGGGCCAGTTCGCGCGCCTCGTCGTAGTATCTCGACAGTGCTGCCAAGGTCTCGGTCCGCGCCGTCCCGGCGCGCGCGGGCTCGGGGATGCGCGCGCCTCCGAACAGGACGACCGTCGACTTGACGCCGTATTCGGCCATCAGAAGCTCGGGCTTCAGGAGTTCGAGCTGAAGCCGCACTGGCCGCAGTTCATCCCGGCAGAGGAAGTCCGGGTCGGCGAAGGCCAGCCTGTAGGCGGGCGAGCGGGCCTGCAGGGTGTCGGGCACCTCGCGCGCGCTTTCGATATCTTCATGTGCCCTGCGGAAGGGGTGGCCGTTCTCGTCGTTCATGCTTTGTCCCTCGTCCGGTTGCCGGGGTTTCGCCCTGTCTATAGGCTCGTCCACCGCAGGACCAGAGACGGGCGGCATGACCGACTGGCAGGGGCTGATCGCGGCAGCGGCCGCGCGGACGGCGCACCTGGTGCGAACCCGGTGGCCCGGCCCCTTCGCCCACGATCAGTAGCGCGACAGCACCAGCCCCGCCGCGACCAGCCCCACCGCAGCCACGCGCTGCCATGTGACAGCGTGGACCGTCAGCCCGAAGGCGCCCAATGCATCGAGCACCAGCGCCATACCCATCTGGCCCAGGATAAGGGCCGCGAAGGCGGTAACGATGCCCAGGGTCGGCACGCTCCACAGCACCGCCCAGACGTAGAAGGCGCCCAGGACCCCGCCCAGCCAGAGCCTCGGATCCGCCGACAGCGCGCGGACGAAGCCCCCGCCCTCGCCAAGTGCAGCGGTGACTGCCAGAAGCACGACGAAACCCACCCCGAAGGACACCGCCGCCGCACCCGTCGCCGTACCCATCGCCCGGCCAAGAGCCGCGTTCAGCGGCGCCTGAAGCGCCAGCGCGGTGCCTGCCAGAACGATCACGCCGAGGGGAATCGGAAGCTGTGTCATGGTCCTGTCCTGTCCGCCGGGATTGCCCAAGGACGGCTTGGCCGATATAGCCTTCCGCGTCAACGCAAGCGGGGAAGGAAGACGCCATGGACATCGCCCAGCTGGAGGCCGCCATCGAAGCCGCTTGGGAGGTCCGCGACACCATCACCCCCGCGACGAAGGGCGCGGCGCGCGAAGCCATCGCCGCAACGCTGGAGGCACTGGACGGCGGCACGCTGCGTGTGGCCGAACGGCAGGCGGATGGCCAGTGGAAGGTCAACCAGTGGGCCAAGAAGGCGGTGCTTCTGGGCTTCCGCCTGAAGGACATGGCCCAGCAGTCCGGCGGGCCGCAGGGTGGCAGTTGGTGGGACAAGGTGGACTCTAAGTTCGCCGGCTGGGGCGACAACCAGTGGCGCGCGGCCGGGTTCCGCGCCGTGCCCAACTGCATCGTGCGCAAGTCGGCCTATATCGCGCCTGGCGTGGTGCTGATGCCGTCCTTCGTGAACCTCGGCGCCTACGTCGACACCGGCACGATGGTCGACACCTGGGCGACCGTCGGATCCTGCGCGCAGATCGGCAAGAACGTCCATCTTTCGGGCGGCGTCGGCATCGGCGGCGTGCTGGAGCCGATGCAGGCGGGCCCGACGATCATCGAGGACAACTGCTTCATCGGCGCCCGGTCGGAGGTGGTCGAGGGCGTGATCGTGCGAGAGGGTTCGGTCCTCGGCATGGGCGTGTTCATCGGCCAGTCGACAAAGATCGTCGACCGCGAGACGGGCGAGGTGATGTATGGCGAGGTTCCGGCAGGGTCCGTCGTGGTTGCGGGGTCGATGCCGTCGAAGGGCGGGGTGAATCTCTATTGCGCGGTCATCGTGAAGAAGGTCGATGCCAAGACGAGGTCCAAGACCAGCATCAACGAGCTGCTGCGGGATTGACGTGGCCGGACGGGTGAAGGCCCGTGTTTGACGGCTCCACAGGCGGACGCGGCTTCGAAGTCGCGGCGGCGCCGTGGATCTGGGGCGCCGCCGTGCTTCTGGCAGTGGCGTTCTGGATCTGGTGGGAGATCGATCATCGCAGGGGCGGGGGTAGCGAGACCGGCCCGGATGAAGACCGGGACGACAAGGGGTCGTGATTTGCGGAGGGGTCACGGGCGGTGACCCGGTCGGAATGGGCAGGGGGAAGCAGTGTCCAAGATCGTCGCGCGGATCAGAAGCTGGAACCGCGCCCGCCGGGACCGCCGCCGCGCGAGGCGCGGCACGCTACGCATCCCGCG
>FWPV01012826.1_pt1 | contig 12821 bp, 11 predicted proteins | sample 2228371 | NCBI WGS metagenome assembly FWPV01 (sample SAMEA103939776, study PRJEB20133) | metagenome | reverse complement strand
CACCCGCCCTCCCTTTGAGTCTTTGCTTCAGGCTGCCGCCTCCGAGTTGCTCCTGCACCTGATTTATTTTCCCCACCGTTTCCTGATCCTGGATGATGAGGACCGGTACGCTGTCCGTCATGCGCTTGACAAGAACCTGGCCGAGACCCTGACATATCGCCTGGACCAGGTTGAGGAATTGCTGAGCCGGATTCAGGAAAGCCGTAACTGGGACCTGCTAACTGAGATGTTCGATCCCGCGGCGTGTGGTCTCTTTGCTCCCCCCGCTGTCCCCGAAGTGCAAAACCTCCTGGCGACGTTGCGTTCACTGCCATCTTCCCCGCCTGGTCACGAGGAGGCCCAGGCCCGCTTTGACCACTTTCAAGCCCTCCTGAAAAGGCTGGGTTATGAAGCGGTCTACCTGCTGGTGGATGGCGTGGATGCCTACCCAGAGGCCCAACGAGACCCCCAGGTGGCCATAGAGATGTTACGGCCACTGCTCGAGCGCACACCCGGCTGGGTTGAACAGGGCATCTATGCCAAGTATTTTTTGCCCCTCGAATTACGGGGACCTTTACAAGAAACGGCTCCTCCACTATTGACAAATCACGAAAATGTTGGTATTATAAACTGGACGTCGGTCGTTTTGCGCCAAGTGATCCGGCAGCGACTACAGGCGGCGGCCGAGGAGTACCGCGCAGTTACGTCGCTGGATGCGCTCTGCACCCCCGCCCTGCGCGGAGCGGAAGACGAGCTGCTCCAGGCAGCCCGGCCCCTCCCGCGGGACCTGGTGATGCTGGTCGAGCAAATGTTCATGGAACACGTTCGGCGCGTTGGCTCCCACGGCCGGCTGGAGCCGGAAGACCTCGATGCAGCTATTCAATGGTATCGGCGCTTGGAATCGCCAGGTTTCTCCTGAACCCGGCTGCGTGGCCGGGCAGAGGGCCTGGCCACGCAGCGCCTTTGTGGAGGCATCTATGGCAAGCATAGCGAGCAGAGGTGAGCGCATGGACGCCGCCCTGCTTTTTTGCTGACCACTAACCGATGGGCAAGGAGAGGAAGAGTGCAATGAGGCATCGAATTATTGCTCCCCCGTCATATTCAGCGGGCAAGTTCGTGGATCGCGAGGCCGAGATCAAACTGGTGGTGGAAAAAGCCAACGCGCTGGCAGCAGGATCCCCTGTGGACCAGCGCGTCGTCGTTTTCACCAATGGGCGCGGCACCGGCAAGACCTGGCTCCTGGCCCATTTACAAACCATACTCCACACACTCCCCCACGTGATCCCCTTCTTGCTCAGTCTGGGAGAATATGCCGGCGGTAGGGACCCGCACCTGGCTGTAGTAGACATTCTTCAGCAATTCGGCGCGGAGGTAATGGGACAGCGCCAAGGATCGAGAACGCCGCCGGCCGAGATGAGCCGTAGTCTGAAGCAAGACCTTCAGCCATTGCTAGAGAAACAGGTGTTGGCGCTTCTGGTAGACCAGGTCCACGAGTCAGACTGGCAACTGCTGGCTGCCCTGGAAGACTACCTGTTGGGGCCGCTGGCAGTGGAACCGCGCGCGCTGATCGTGATGGCCGGACGGGGGCGGCCCTACCCGTGGCGGACGCCCGAATTGCGCCTGAAGGCCCAGTTCGTAAACCTGGAGCCATTCCCAGATGTCGCCGCGACAGAGACACAATTGAAACGGCAGGTGAAATGGGCGGCCAAGAGGGCGGCGGAGATTCATGACCTCAGTGCTGGCAACCCGCTGGCCAACTACCTGCTGGCCTTCCATAAGGACCCGGCTGCGGCGCTGAATCAGGTCGTCGAGGGGATGCTGGAGCCGGTGCCAAACCCAGACCGCGGCCGGGCACGCGACTACCTGCAGGCTTTATGTGTGCTGCATTCTTTCGACGAGGAGCGAATCCCAACAATGCTGGCAGCTTATCACGACGATCCTGCCTATAACCACTGGACGTTTGCCCAGGCCAAGCAGGTGCGCGAGGAACTGGTGAGATGGGCCTTTGCGAAGTGGGATGAAAGCCAGGGAGGCTATATCCTGGATACGTCCGTGCGCCCGCTGGTAGAACGGTATCTGAAGACAGCAAGACGGGAACAGTGGAAACAATTGCACGATGCCGCCCGTCAGCTCTATGAGCGGTGGATCGCCAAGTATCCCCGCGCCCAAGATCGCTGGCAGCCAGAGGCCGATTACCACCGGTCAATCTCGGGAGGAGCCTGATGGAAGAGAGCATATCCTACGTCCCCAGCGAGGTCAGCGCCCACGCTACCTCTCTGATCAACCGCGAGCCGATCCTGGAGCAGATCCGCGCGGCCATCGCCGATCGCTCAGGGCAGACCTGGGTTTTCTTTATCACCGCGCCAGGAGGAACAGGCAAGACCTGTCTGGTGCGGGAGGTACTGCACCGCTGTCAAAAGGATGGTCTCTGGTTCTCGCCGGACGTGCTCGCCGCCCGGGAACCAGTGGACCTGTACCACGCCCACACCCATTCCGACGCCGGGCTGGCCCGCGCCATCCGCACCGTGCTCGACCCCGGCCCCGGCTACTTTGAGGACTATGTTCAGCAGCGGGACCGGCTGCACAAAGTCAAACAAGACCTGGCCGAAGTCATGGCTGAGGTCGTATACCAGCGGGAGCGTATGATCAAGGCTTTTCTGTCCGATTATGATCGGGCGGCCCATGATTTCCGCCTGGTGCTGGCCCTGGACACGGTGGAGACGATCGTCCACGAGCCGGACCGCGTGCAGGAGGCCCTGGGCCTGACGCAGGCCGGGCCGGGCATCCAGAGCTGGCTGGTGGAAACATTGGTGCCTCAGATGCGCAACACGGTGCTCCTGGTCGCCGGCCGGCCGGAATCGGCCCCCCTGGGCGAGGACCTGCGCCGCATCTCGAACCTCCGTTTCGAGCCGGTGGAGTTGGCTCCCTTCCAGGAAAAAGACACGCTGGAGTACTTTCAGGCCGTGGCTGCTCTGGCGCGTCAGGCCGGCCAGGAAGAGGCCGCCGCCCGGATCGAGGCCATCCCAGAGGAGACGCGTCGGGTGATCCACCGCTACACCGGCGGCCGGCCGATCCTGATCGCCCTGCTGATTGATTACCTGGCGGTGGCCGACCGCTTGCTGCCAGCCGTACAGGTCACGCTCGAGGAAGCCATTCGACAGACGCCCGATGAAGAGAGCCTCCGTCAGGTGCACGAACGGCTGGAGGCCGACGTGGTGCGCGTGCTCCAGGAGACCGGCCGCGATACGGATGACACCCTCCGCGCCCTGGCCTGGGCTCCCAAGGGGATGGACGCCGAGTTGTTGGCCCACGTCAGTCTGCTGGGACCAGTCATCGCTGACGATGTCGCCCGGGCGGCCGAGGCGCTGAAAAAGGTCCGGCTGCTATCCTTCGTCAAGGTGCGCCCGGCCGACCAGCGGGTCTTTTTGCACGATGAGGCGTACAGCCTGTTTGAGCGCCACGTCTTGAGCCGGGCCACCGAGGAGCGGAGGGCCAGGGTCCACGAGGCGATCCTGAAATACTACGCGCGCAAGGTGGAAGAAGCCCGCCGGGCGATTGACCCGGCCGCTGGCGCCGAAGCCCTGGCCGACGCCTACGCCAGCCTCCACAACGCCCAGGTGGAGGAGATGTATTACAGCCTGCGGGACAACGCCATCGCCGGGTTCCAGACCTATTATCGCTACGCGGAGGAGGCGTTCCAGACCAACACACCCGAACTGGATCAGCAATTGCGCGACGAGCTTTTGCGCTACCTCCGCCGACAAGAAAAAGGCCAGGAAGTTGATGGCCTGTCCCGCCGCGAGGTGGAGCGAGACCTAGCTATCCGATTGGTCAAGTGGAATGTTCTAAGAAGTAAGTGGGATGAGGCGGTGAAACAAGCGCAACAATTGCGGGAAAAGCTAGGGGACCTGGTTGCAGATCCCTTGTCTGATGCCGAATTGAGCGTATTTGAGGGTTGGGCCTTGATCTATCAGGGACAGAACCTGCTCAGGGCGGAGGAGTTGCTGCAGCAGGCCAGCACTACCCTTGAGAAGCTCGGGCCAGCCGACGAACTCCAGACCTGGCGCGCTACCATCGCTCTGGCTTACGCTCACAACCATCTGGGCTACCTCTACCGCAACCAGGGCCGTTTCCGGGAGGCCGTCCAGGAATATCGTCGGGCGCTGCCGTATTGGCGTCAACATCCAGAACTGGCAGCCGCACACTCGGACACGCTCAACAACCTGGCCTGGGCCTGCGCCGAAAGCGGCGATTTCCTCGCCGCGACGCGCCACGCCCACGATGCGCTGGAGATGCGCAGGCGGCTGGGGCGGCGCTATCTGGTGGCGCTCAGCCTGAACACCCTGGGGCTGATCGAGACGCGAGATGGCAAACCAGACCGGGCCAGGCATCGTTGTGAGCAGGCGCTGACCATCTTCCGCGACCTGGAGCAGCGGCGGGGCATTGGGCTGGCCTGTGTGGCCCTGGCCGAGGCCCTGCGTCGAGAGGCCGCGATCCCCGATCTGCATTCCCCAGCAGAAGCCGCCGACTTGCTCCGACAGGCGGAGCGATACGCGCGCGAGGCCATGAATATCTTTCAGGAAGAGCACAAGGAACCGGCTCGTCTGGTGGAGGCCCTGCTTGAGCTGGGGTGCATCTATCGGGATTGGGCCACCATCCGCGACCGCTATGACCATCCTTACGACGAACCTCGCCTGAAACTGGCAGAGCAGGGAGAGCGGACGTTGCGCCGGGCGGCCCGCGAGGCCGGCGACCGCTTTCTCCACCGACAGGTGGATGCGCTGGTCAACCTGGCCTGGCTGCATTATTACATCGGTGATGCGGATGGGGCGCGCCGGGTGATCGAAACCGAGGTCTTTTCTCTGGTTTCGGCCTATCGGATTGTGGAGGAAGCGGGTATCCCGCACGTGGAAAATCCTATCGCCTTTTTGTGGACGCAGTTGGGCAAGGCCCAGGCCTTGCTCGGTCACATCGCGTTCGATGCGTACGCAAAGGCTAACGAACGTTACCGCCACACCCGCAACCCGGCCGATCTGCAAGCCGCTCGAGAGCATTTGCACACCGCCGCCAGCGAATGGACCCTGGCCCTGGCCTACGACTATCTCTTTGCCCCAGACTTTCGCGACCTGCGCCGAGGCCTGGACCGTATCTACAGGAACATGCGCACCCTCAACGTCGAGGAAATGCAGGTTGTGTACAGAGCGATTGGTGAGACGGCAGACAAACATGCATTGGCCAGGCCGCCAGTTCTACAGACCTACCTGGAAGAAGCATTTGGTGTGCCAACGACCGTCGGAGGGAACGCATAGGTGCCTGATCTACGCCCTTTCACGCCAACCGACCAGGATGGTTTGGTAGCAGCGATCAACGCCGTCTGCGCCGAAGGCTGCTGGATGTCCACCCCTCGCTTCCAACCTACGCCGGGCTGGCAACATATGTTAGAGTCGCCGACCTGTCCGCACCACCTTCTGTTGGTCGCCGAAGATGAGAGCCGGATTGTGGGCTGGTGTCGGCTGCTGCCGACCACGTGCGCGGATGGAGCACCAGAAGCGGAGTTGGGCATCGGCCTGTTGCCTGCATACCGCGGCCAGGGCCTGGGTACGGGCTTGGTGCGCCTGGCGTTGGCCTGGGCCGGGGCAACCGGACTCCAGCGGGCGTGGCTCACGACACGCGCGGACAATGCGCGGGCGATACATGTTTTCACGCGCTGCGGCTTCCATCTGCTCGACGTATCGGACAATCGGGTGACAATGATGCACCCGGTGTGCGACGTGGCATCGCAAGGAGAGAATGTCTGTGACTAAACAATCGAAACTCGCGCCTGTTGTCCTTTGGTCGTTGTCGGATCTTACGGCTGAGCAAGATTGTGCTTGCGCCAGCCAGGATGTGCCGCCCACGGGATTATTGTGGTCGCTGCCTGGCGAGTATGCGGAGAATGATTGCGCCTGTCCGTCTTTCGCATTTGCCCCCCATACGACACTGGACATGCCCGCAGCCCTCTGGCAATCCCCGTCTTGTCTCTATCGTGCCCCGCTGCCGGGAGCGCACGAGCTGGCCTTTAACCCAGCCGACCCTATCGGTGTGGCCGTGTTGAACGAGCCGGCCCGGCACATCCTGGACACTTTTGCCACACCACGTCCGCTGACCGATGTAACCGCCCACCAATTGGCCGCCCTGGGCCTGCTCACCTCAAATTGTGTATCCCAACACGCAACACGCACGCTGCGCGCGCAACACGTCCTCATAGCCTGGCTCCACATCACCAACCAATGTAACCTTCGCTGCGTCTACTGCTATGCCCCCAGGAACAAAGGAGTAATGAACGCGGAGATCGGTCGGGCGGCGGTGGACGCGGTAATTCGCTCAGCTTCGCTCCACGGTTTCCGCGCCATCAAGCTCAAGTATGCTGGTGGTGAGCCTACGCTCAATTTCTCTGTGGTGCAGGCCACGCACGCCCATGCCCAGACGTTGGCGGCCCGGCACAATCTGGAACTACACGCTGTGCTGCTCTCGAACGGCACAATGCTGACCGATGAGATGTTGGGCTGGCTGGGCGGTGAAGGTGTGCGGCTGATGATCTCGCTGGATGGCACGGGAGCCATGCACGATGCACAACGACCCTTTGTTGACGGGCGCGGGTCGTTTGCCCAGGTAGTGCGCCATATTGACCGCGCTCTGGCGCAGGGCCTTGTACCCTATCTCTCCATCACTGTCACTGCCCACAATATCAGTGGTTTGGCTGATGCCGTGGCCTTTGCCTTAGGGCGCGATTTGCCGTTTAATCTCAACTTTGTTCGTGACTTGGGCCTGGCTGCATCCCATCAGCAGGCCAACCAGGCCGGCCTGATCGCGGGAATACAGGCCGCCTTTGCCGTTATCGAAGCCACTTTGCCGCGTCGTCGCCTGATTGACGCGCTGTTAGACCGCAGCGCCTTTGCCGCGCCACATGAGTACCCCTGTGGCGCAGGACGCAACTACCTGGTGATCGATCCTCAGGGCCGCGTGGCCCGTTGCCAGATGGCCATGGACCAGACGGTAGCCGACGTCTGGGCCGATGATCCGCTCCAGGCCGTGCGCGGACCACAGGCCGGGTTCCAAAACGTCTCCGTGGACGAAAAAGAGGGCTGCCGGGAGTGCGTTTGGCGTTACTGGTGCGCTGGTGGTTGTCCCCTGTTGGCTTATCGCGCTACCGGCCGCAGCGATCGGCCTTCCCCGTACTGTGCGGCATACCAGGCGCTCTACCCCAGCCTGCTGCGATTGGAAGGGCTACGATTGCTCAAGTGGCAGCCATCGCCTGGCTGAGATCTTTCCAGGTTCGGGCATTGAGGCGACCTTTCCGGAGAACAGTTAGACAATCATCTCCAAAGCGACACACCCGCCCGGGTGTGTCGCTCTTTGTGTGAGGATAAAGTGAGAACCAGGAGAGGGACCGATTGAGCATCTGGACAGGCAAGCTAGAGATCAATGAAACCCGGTTGTGCGGGAGCTTGGCGCCAGTTCTGATATGCTATAATCGAACACACGGAAAGGGGGACAAGTCCATGGCCGATAGTCCAATCGAACACGAACCGAAGATCTGGCGCCAGCACTGGATCACGTTGGTCCGACCACTTGCTCCGTGGGTGGCATTAGCGGCCCTGTCATTTGTGACCTGGTTCTGGTTCGGCCTCATCAGCCCGATGGCTATTCCGATATTGGCCTTGCTTGGCCTCTTGACGCTGGTTGCCAGTTTCCCGATCTTACAATGGCGAAACCGAACCTATAGCCTGGCGGGGGAAAAATTGCTATGTGAAAGCGGCATCTTCTACAAGTCCACGCACAGCATCTGAATCGCCGCGCGAACCGCATCTACGCGAATGAGAGTGGCCTGTTCCCGGTGATCCAGATCCCAATAGGGGCGCACACTACCGTGGTGCACGATCCCAATCGTGCCCCCTCGGCCACTACCATCTATCGCGAGGTCAAGACAGGCAATGTTCACACTCGCATCGAGGCTCAATACCTGACGGAGAGCGATCTGCAGTCACTCATCGCGACAGTCACTCAACGGGCACAAGTGGTGCAAGGGCTGGTCGCCATATCAACGAACGATCGCCAAGACGCGGCCGAGGCCCGCCAGCACGAGCGCCGGATGCGGCGGATTGACCTGTGGCGCGCGCTTACCGCCCATGACCAGGCCATGCCGATGCAGCCCGAAGCGGACAGCGTGATACCATGGCTGTGGTTCACGCCCAACACAATATCCCTGCAATCCCAGTCGGAAGCCGAAGAATGATGGCCGCCCCGTGCGCTGCTGCCGCCGGGCCGGGAAAGGAGTATACCAATGTTCCCTTCAGCTCGAACCTCGCAGATACATAAAGCCCATCTCTATGCGGAACAGCCAGAGCGTTTCCATCTCCTTCATCCAATGCAGGTAGTCTTCGAAGGGGATCACCGCAATCATATGCTGGAGCTCCGAAAGGATCGATGGCATTGTGACTGCGCATATGCGGCTGCCAACGACCTTCCCTGCAAACATATCATGGCGTTGGAAATGCTGATCCTGCCTATTCAAGGACCGGGAGACGGGACGCATTATACCCAGTCAGCTTGCGCTTGAATTGACCGCTAACATCACGAGGCTGTAAAGGCCGAGGTGTGGGTTGGAAATAGCATAAAATTGCGCTACTTACAGGAGGTGATTCACATGAAAGAGGAGGAACGGCTGGGATCGAGGCCGGGCTTGACTTTTCTCCAGACCGTTATCTGTCCCCTGGCAAGAGCACCCCCCACAATAGCAAACTGATCAAGCACTATGCAAACGGCCACGCCCAGAGGCGTGGCCTTACGCTATCATCGGCACGGCCGACTAGCCGCGTTTGCGCCGGGGTGTAGGGGGCTTGGAAACCTCCGGCCGCCCCCCCCGATAGTCCGGCGCGATGATGTGAAAGACCTTGGAAAGCCGTTGGTCTATCATCCGCGAAGCCAGCCGCCCATCCAGGTCCTCCAGGGCATGGCTGGTGGTGAATACCGTGGGCAATGTCGCATTGTAACGATAGTTCACGAGCTGGTATAGCTTCTCCTGCGCCCACGGCGTGCTGCTTTGGGTTCCCAGGTCGTCCAGGATGAGCAGGGGAGCGGTGCGTACCGTTTCGAACAACGTATCGAAAGTCACGTGGCTGTCCGGCGCAAAAGTGGCCCGCAAATAGTCCAGCAGGTCCGGCACGACCACAAAAAAGACGTCTTTCCCCTGCGCCCGACAGTGGTTGGCGATGGCTGCCGCCAGGTGGGTCTTCCCGCAGCCGTAACGCCCCAGAAAGACAAGCCAGCCCTCCGGCATCTCGGCGAAGGCCCTGGCCAGTTGGAACGCATTGCGCAGGTTGGCCTGCGTCTCGGCATCCCAGCCGGGATCGCGGACCTTAAAAGTGCCAAAGGTCATCTCCCTCAGCAGGGGCAGGTCCAGATCGCCCAGCCGATTCAGGGAAGGCGACGCGGGAGGCACCAACATCAGCACCCGCGACAGGCCCGGGTCCGTGAGCCGCGTCCGCCAACGCTCGTCCAGACGTTCCAACGGTACATTGGTGGTGATCACCGTGGGCCGACGGTCGTTGTAGCGGTGATTGATGAGCTGGAAGAGCTTCTCCTGCGCCCAGGGCGTGTTGCTTTGCGTGCCCAGGTCGTCCAGGATCAGCAAGGGGGCCTCCCGCACGGTCTCGAACATCTCGTCGTAAGCCAGCTCACTTTCCGGCCCGAACGTCGCCCGCAGGTGATCCAACAAATCCGGGACCACGGCGAACAGCGCGGGCGCGCCCAGCTCCAGTCGCCGGTTGGCGATGGCCGCCGCCAGATGCGTCTTGCCGCACCCACTGATGCCGCAAAGCACCAGCCAGCCCTCCGGCGTGGCCGCGAACTCTTGCGCCACCTGATACGCCAGCCGGAATCGCCTGCGCAGCTCCGGATCCGGGCGCAGACCCTCTGGCATCAAGGTTTCAAACGTCAGACGGCGCAAGGCGCCCAGGTGGCCCAGCCGCTGCAACCGACCCAACCGCCGCTCGACCCGCTCGCGCTCCTTGCACCGACAGGGGACCAGACGGCCAAAGTCCGGGTGACCGGGCGCGACATCGAGCCGCAGATAGCCGATCCCCTGGCAAATCGGGCACACGTCCCCAGGACCCGGCTCAGTGCTGGATGAGATGCCCGTACTTTCCACCCCGATAACGCTCCGAGTTTTCCGCAGCGTCTCCCCTATGGATTCCACCGCGTCCTCCACTCGCCCACCGTTTCAATATGGCCGCCACGTACCGCCAGTTGCGCTTGTTGGCCCGCACCGCCTCACGAAAGGCATCCTCGATCCAATGGGCCGGGTACGTATCCTCGGCCTCCCGCAACTCCTCCGCGAGGAGCGGCGTGAGCAGGCCGATGTTCTGCTCGTACAGGGTGTAGATGTTGGGCCTCTCGGCCGGGGGAGGCTCCACCCTGGCCGGTGCATCGGCCAGGATCAGCTCACCGCGCTGCGCCTGCGCCCAGACCTCGCGCCCTCGAGGGGTATTGGCCAGATACCAGGCCTCCGCGTTCGCACCATCGGCCTCGGCACCCACCAGGACCTTGAGCAACGTCCCCCGGGCCACCGCGCGCGCCAGGCCCTGCTCCAGCGCCGCCCACGGCGTCTCGTCCAGGCCGCTCAAACCGGCCAGCAACACCTCATCGCTCGCCAATGCCGCGTGAGAGATGATCGGCAGATCGGCCGCGGGTTCCCGCTGCAGTCGCCATAGTACGTGCAACGTCACCTTGAGTTCCGCCAGGTCATCAATGGCGGGCAATAGCTCGCTAAAGAACACGTCTGGCAACCGAACCTGCCGAACCTTGCCCGCCGGGAACCCGGCCCACAGGCCGGACGGTCGCCCGGCCCACGGGCCGGACGGTCGCCCGGCCCACAGGCCGGACGGTCGCCCGGCCCACGGGCCGGACTGCTGCCCGGCAAACCGTCCTTCAGACATGCTACACTGGCTCCTCGTGGACCGCCAGATTCGTAAATCGGGTGGTTTCCTTGAAGAAATATAGCCCGAACTGCCCGGTGGGGCCATTGCGGTGCTTGGCCACGATAATGTCCGCGATGCCCTGCTTCTCCGTGTTGGGGTCGTACAGCTCCTCGCGGTAGATGAAGATGACCAAATCCGAGTCTTGTTCAATACTTCCTGATTCTCTGAGGTCCGAGAGCACCGGCCGGTGATCCGTGCGCAGCTCCGGGGCCCGGCTGAGCTGGCTCAGGGCGATGACCGGCACGTTCAATTCCTTAGCCAGGGCCTTGAGCGACCGCGAGATGTCCGAGATCTCCTGGATGCGGTTCTCCGCACGGCGCCCGTGCATGAGCTGCAGATAGTCAATGATGATCAGACGAATGCCGCGTTCCAGACACAGCCGACGCGCCTTGCTGCGCAGCTCGGTGACGCTGATGCTGGCGGTATCGTCCACGTAGATGGGCGCCTTCGAGAGGACGCCCACGGCCCGGCTGATGCGACGCAGTTCGTCCTCGTTGTCGTACTGTCCCAGGCGCAATCGCTGTGAGTCAATGCTGGCCTCCGCGCATAGCAGCCGATGCGCCAGTTGCTCGCGGCTCATCTCCAGGCTAAAGATGGCCACCGGCAGTCCTTCCTTCACCGCCACGTGGTGCGCGATGTTGGTGCACAGCGCCGTCTTGCCCACGGAGGGCCGCGCCGCCACGATGATCAGGTCCCCCTGCTGAAGCCCCCCCGTGAGCTTGTCCAGATCGGCAAAGCCGGTGGGCAAGCCCAGCGGGCCGCGCCCTTCCTTGACCCGGTCCAGTTGCTCCAGGTACGAGGCCAGGATCTGGCTCAGAGGCACAAAGTCGCGGCTCACCCGGCCCTGCGCGATCTCAAAGATGATGCGTTCCGCCTCGTCCAAAGCATCATCAGCGTCGCCGGTCTCCTCGTGGGCGATGCGCGCGATGGCCCCGGCGGCGCTGATCAATTGTCGCAGCACCGCCGTCCGCTCCACCAGGCGAGCGTAATGCTCTACATGGATGGCCGTGGGGACAGCGTTGAGCAAAGAGGTGATATACGCCGCGCCCCCGGCCCCCTGGAGCTGCCCCTGCCGTTCCAGCTCGTCGCAGACGGTGAGGACGTCAATCGGCTCCCGCCGCTCCGATATGTTCAGAAACGCCTGGTAGATCCAGCCGTTCTTCTCCACATAAAAGTGCTCTGGTCGCAGAAACGCAGCCACCTTGTAGAGCGCATCGTCGTCAATGAGGACGGCGCCTAAAACGGCTTCCTCGGCCTCGATGCTTTGTGGCACCCCCCGGTCAATGGCCGCCATGTCTATCCCTCCTGCCTGGAAGTGCGTAGAACATATGTTCTGGTCATATTATACCACATCCGGCGGCCCCGTACAAGTGCCCCGGATCGTGGATGGTCCAGTGAGCACGGCTCAGCGGCGGAATGGCAGACGGGCCAGGATGGCCCGGGCCGGCGTCTCCGGCGTGGCCGGACGGCGCACGTATTCCCGGACAAAGCGTAGCACGCCGATCACCACCACGGCGATGGCGGCCACGTACACCAGGCTCACCACCACGCCAACCAGAATGGATAGGCCCTCCCGGCCCTCCCAGGGCGGCCTCTCGACCAGGTCTTGCGGTTCGCTCATCTTGTTGCTCCCGAAAGCATATGCCGAACACTCCGGGGCACATTATACCATTGGCGAGAAAACCGGGCAAGCTCGCAAATTGACAGAACGGCGGACCTTTGTTATAGTATTACCCGGCGACATTTGCGCGATCCGCGAGAATGTTGCTGAACCACGAAGGACACGAAGGTCACGAAGGTTTGATCTTTTCGGGCGCAGATCGG
>FWPV01012825.1_pt1 | contig 12821 bp, 10 predicted proteins | sample 2228371 | NCBI WGS metagenome assembly FWPV01 (sample SAMEA103939776, study PRJEB20133) | metagenome | reverse complement strand
TCGTCCGGCTCGCCTTCGAGTTCCTGCTCGATCGTGCCCCCTCGACCGAGGAGGCGGCGTCGTGCCGGCGCCGCCTCGCCGAGGGCACCGCCGACCGGCCCACCATCCTCGACGAGCTGCGGTTCTGCACCGAGCGGCGGCAGCGCATCGCGCCCGCCGATCTCCTGGTGTCGCTGCACCTGTCCCGCTGCGACTTCGTCCGGTCCTTCGCCCCCGCGGCCCGGATCCTCGACCTCGGTGGCACCCACCAGTCCGACCCGAGCGGCGCCATGGTGAGCATGGGCTACCCGTACCGCTTCGAGGAGCTGGTGATCGTGGACCTGCCCCACGAGGAGCGCCACGACCTCTACACCCACTCGGCCCCCATCGCCGAACACGAGTCACCGCTCGGGCCGATCCGGTACCGGTACCACTCGATGACGGACCTGTCCCCGTACCCGGACGCCTCGTTCGACCTCGTGTACTCCGGGCAGACCATCGAGCACGTGACCGCCGCCGAGTGTGATGTGGTGCTCGCCGAGGTGGCGCGGGTGCTCCGCCCCGGCGGCTGGTTCTACGTCGACACCCCGAACGGGCCGGTGTGCCGGCTGCAGACGGCCGAGTTCATCAACCCCGACCACGAGGTGGAGTACGGCCACGAGGAGTTCGTGGCAAAGCTGGAGGCTGCCGGCTTCGACGTGCCCGAGCAGTACGGCCTGAACTGGGCCGGCCCGTCGGTCGACAGCGGCCATTTCGACGTGGCGGCCGTGGCCGCAGCATCCGGGGTGTACGGCGACCCGGCACGCTGCTACCTGCTCGCCTACGGCGCCCGCAAGCCCTGAGCCGGCCGGCCGGGTGAGGTCACTGCCCGGCGATGGTGGTGGCCACGTCCTCGGCCGATTCGCCCGAGCGCCGCAGGACGACCGCGACAATGCCGAGCGCGACCAGGGTGATGCCGAGCATGACCGTGGAGATGGCGGCGATGTCGGGCTTCAGCACGTTGCGCAACTGGCTGAAGATGTAGACGGGCAGGGTCGTGGACCCGGCCTGGCTCACGAATGACGACACGATGGTGTTGTCCAGGCTGAAGGTGAAGCTGAGCATCGCCCCGGCCAGCACCGCCGGCATCATCAGCGGGAGGGTGATCTGGCGGAACACCCGGCCCGGAGGGGCCCCGAGGTCGGCGGCGGCCTCCTCCAGGCTCTCGTCGAGCCCCTGGAGTCGGGCCCGCACGATCAGCGCGACGACCGCGCTGGAGAACACCGAGTGCCCGACCACGAGCCGCAGGATCCCGCTGGAGAACGGGCCGAACCCCTGGGCGAACGGGCCGCCGAGCGCCACGAACCAGATCAGGTATCCGATGCCGTCCACGATCTCCGGGGTGACCAGCACGAGCAGCACCAGGGCCATGAACGGCACCGTCCACCGGCCCGGCCGGCGGGCGAGCGCCACCCCGGCGAAGCTCCCGAGCACCACCGCCACCAGCGACGACAGCAACGCCACCTTGATCGAGTTGCCCAGGGCGTCGGTGATCACCTGGTTCGACAGCGCCCGGCCGTACCACGCCGTGCCGAACCCCTTCCAGATCCGGAGGTTGTTCCCGGAGTTGAACGAGTAGACGACGATGAACACGATCGGCAGGAACAGGAACACGTAGACCGCGACCGTCCAGGCACCCAAGGCCACCCGGGCGGGGTCGGGCCGGCGCCACGACCTGCGGGGTCGCGACCGGCTCATGCCGGGGCTCCGGCGAGCCCGCCGAGGTCGACGACGCGCCGGCTGCGCAGCACCCGGCGCAGCACGACGACCACGAGGGCGGCGGCGGTGATGGTGGCGACGATGGCCAGGATCAGCACCACGGCCATCGCCGAGCCGAGCGCCCAGTCCTGCTTCTCGAGGAACTGGCTGGCCACCAGCGAGCCGACCATGGTGCCCTTGGCCCCACCGAGCACCTGAGCGGTGATGTAGTCGCCGGCGAGCGGGATGAACACCAGCAGCGTGCCGGCCACGATCCCGGGTGACGCGAGCGGAAGGGTGACCTGGAGGAAGGTCCGCACCCGGCCGGCACCGAGATCCTTGCTCGCCTCCCGCAACGCCGGGTCGAGGCGGTCGAGGGCGACGAACAGCGGGAAGATCATCAGCGGCAGATAGTTGTAGACCACGCCCAGCTGCACTGCGCCCCGGGTGGCCAGCACCTGCAGTGGTGCGTCCCGCAGCCCCCAGTCCTGCAGCGTGGTCGACACCAGCCCGCTCGGCGACAGGATGATGGTCCAGGCCAGCGTCCGGATGAGGAAGCTGGTCCAGAACGGGATGATCACCAGGCCGAGCAGGACCCCTCGCCAGCGTGACGACACCTTGGTCGCCAGGAAGTAGGCGAACGGGAAGGCGATCATCAGGCACAGGAACGTGCCGATCACGGCCACCCGGAGGGTGTTCCGGAAGGTGAGCCGGAAGGTCTCGTCGAACGCCGTGCGGTAGTTGTCGAGGCTCAGCCGGTCGAGCCCGATCGATGACGTGGCGGTCACGATGTCGGGCTTGTACCCGAAGCTGTAGACGATGATGAACAGCAGGGGGACGACGAAGAAGCCCAGGTACCAGAGCCACGCAGGGATGGCGAGCAGGAACCTCGGGGCCCGGAGCCGGCGGCGTCCCGGCGGCGTGCCCCCGGCGGTGGCCACGGCCACGGTCAGGCTCCGGCGGCGGCCTTGGCCCGGTTGAAGATGTCCACCAGCCGGTTCTGCGCCGAGTTCACCGCGCCGGGCTCCATGGTGGCCACCTGCTCGGCGGTGAGGAACACGATCTCGGGGTGGTCGATGCCCATCTGCTCGGCCAGCGCCTTGACCCCTTTCACGCCCGTGTCGTAGCCGTGGTACACGGTGTCGAACGCAGCCACCTCCGGGATGAGCATGTAGTTGATGAACGCGTGGGCGGTCCTGGGGTGCTTGGCCCCGGCGACGATGGCCCAGTTGTCCATCCAGATCTCGGTCTTCGGCGCACCGAGCACCCACTTGAACCGCTCAGGGTCCTCGCTCACCGCCCGGCGGGCGTCACCGGTGAACGCCTGCGACAGGGCGTAGGTCCCTTCGACGATGGCGGGACCGGGGTAGGAGTCGAACGCCTTGATGTGCGGGACGAGCTCGGTGAGGAGGTACTGCTCGGCGGCGTCGAGGTCGGCCGGGTCCTCGGTGGTCCAGTCGATGCCGTGACCCCAGAAGTAGATCCCGGCGAAGTCGGGTGCCACGGCCAGCACCGAGGTCTGCCCGCTGGCCTCCGTCTGGGCCACCCGGACGAAATCCTTCCAGGTGACGAGCTCGCCCGAGATGCGGCTGGCGTCGTACACGTAGCCGGTCGATCCCCACGCCTTGCACACCGAGTACTCGTTGCCCGGATCCCAGGGTTGGCCGGCGAAGGTCGGATCGAGATTCGAGAAGTTCGGCAGCAGCGACCGGTCGAGCTTGGAGATGAGCCCCTTCTGGATCATCTGGGGGATGTACGGACCGGTGGGGACCACGATGTCGTACCCCGACGACCCCTTCGCCAGTTCGAGCTTGGCGATGGCCTGCTCGTTCGAGTCGTACACGTCGAGGGTCAGCTTGATCCCGTTGTCGGCGCTGAACCGGTCGATGATCTGCAGGTCGTGGTAGTCGGCCCAGGTGTAGATGAACAGGTCGCCGTCGAGGCCGTCGGCCTTGGCGTCGGGCAGCGACACGCCGCCACCCCCGCCGCCACCCCCGCCGTCGTCCCCGCCGCACCCGGCGAGGAACACGCCCCCGGCGATGGCACCGGCGACACCGAACCGCAGCACGCTGCGCCGGGTCAGGCGCTGCGCCGTCAGCCTCGGCAGCAGGACGGAAAGCTCACGGTCTTCGGAAATCGGCATCGGTCAGGTCTCCTTCCCTCGGCCCGATCAGGGCTCCTCGTCGGGGGTCTCGGCAGTGGGGTCGCGGTGCACCAGCGCCCGCTGGCGGTCGGAGAACACGTGGGCGAAGGGTTGCTCCCAGGTGCACCACACCGCCTGGCCGGGCGCCAGCTTCGGGGCGAGGTGCCGCGGGCGCCGGGCGATCACCTCGCGGCCGCCGACCGTCACGACGAACTGGATGGTGTCGCCCATGTGGGACACCCCCGCCATCGTGCCGGCCAGCACGTTGGCCGTCACTCCGGGGTCCCGGTCGACGACGGTGATCGCCTCGGGGCGCACCGCGACCAGAGCGGCCCGGCCGGGGACGACATCGGCGCCGACCTGCCCGGCGATCACCGTGCACACGCCGCAGTCCACCTCGCGTCCGTCACCCCGGGCGGTGCCGGCGAAGAAGTTCTGCTGGCCGATGAAGCCGGCGACGAACGCAGTGGCCGGGTGGTCGTAGATGGTGTCGGGATCGGCGAGCTGCTCGATGTGGCCGTCGAGCATGACGGCGATGCGGTCGCTCATCGACAGCGCCTCCTCCTGATCGTGGGTCACGAAGATGAACGTGATCCCGACCTGGTTCTGGAGGAGCTTCAACTCGATCTGCATCTCCTGCCGGAGCTTCCGGTCCAGGGCGCCCAGCGGTTCGTCGAGCAGCAGCACGCTCGGCTTGTTGACCAGTGCCCGGGCCAGTGCCACCCGCTGCTGCTGCCCACCCGACATCTCGCGTGGCTTGCGGTTCGCGAGCCGGGTCATCTTGACCATCTCGAGCGCCTCACCGACCCGGCGACTGATCTCGCGTTTGTCGACCCCCTTCTGGCGGAGGCCGTAGGCGACGTTCTCGGCCACGGTCATGTGCGGGAACAGCGCATAGTGCTGGAAGACCGTGTTCACGTCCCGCTTGTAGGGCGGTACCCCACGGACCTCCTCACCGCTGATGCGGATCGATCCCTCGTCGGGCTGCTCGAAGCCGGCCAGCATCCGCAGGGTCGTGGTCTTGCCGCAGCCGCTGGGCCCGAGGAGTGACAGGAACTCCCCGGGGGCGACGTCGAGGTGGAGGTCGTCGACCGCGACCACCGAGCCGTAGCGCTTGGTGACCCCGGTGAGTTCGACGGCGCCCTTGTTCACCGCCACCCCTGCGCCACTCCTTCCGTGAACCCCGGCGGGCTGAGCCTAGGCTCCGGCCACCCACCCCGGGCGGCACCTTGGCAGAGCGCCTCCCGCAGGTGCAAGGGAATGCGCGCGAACGGCGTGTGAAACCGACGGAATCCCTTGCCATCCTCGGGTTCCCGGTCGATGATTCGGAGCCGATGGCCCGGCCCCACCCCGTTCTCGACGACATCGACCGGGCGATCGTGGAGCAGCTCCAGGTCGACGGCCGCATGCCCTACACCAGGCTCGGGGCCGCCGTCGGGCTGTCGGAGGCAGCCGTGCGCCAGCGGGTGCAGCGCCTGCTGGAGAACGGGTCGATGCAGGTGGTCGCGGTCACCGATCCGCTGTCGTACGGCCTGCGGCGGGCGGCGATGATCGGCATCGTGGTCGACGGTGACGTGCGCATCGCAGCCGAGCGCATCGCCGGGTTCGACGAGGTGATCTACCTGGTGCACGTCGCCGGCGTCTTCGACCTGCTGGCCGAGGTGGTGGTGGCCGACGACGAGGCACTCCTGGAGCTCATCAACGGCAAGATCCGCGGCGTGGACGGCGTCCGCCGCACCGAATCGTTCGTGTACCTGCGACTGGCCAAGCAGCACTTCGCCTACGGCGTCCGGTGACGCCCCGGGAGGGAACCCCATGACCCGAATCCTGCAGAACTTCGTCGACGGCCGGTGGGTCGACGCCGCCGACGGCCGGACCACCGACCTGGTCAATCCCTCCACCGGGGAGGTCTTCGCCAGGGCACCGCTGTCGGGGCCGGCCGACCTCGACGCGGCGATGGCCGCTGCGGCCAAGGCGTTCGAGTCGTGGCGGGACACCACCCCGAGCGAGCGCAGCCTGGCCCTGCTGCGGATCGCCGATGCCGTCGAGGCCCGGGCCGAGCAGCTCATCGCCGCAGAGGTGGAGAACACCGGCAAGCCGGTGGGCCTGACTGCGAGCGAGGAGATCCCGCCGATGGTCGACCAGATCCGGTTCTTCGCCGGTGCGGCGCGGGTGCTCGAGGGCCGCTCGGCCGGCGAGTACCTGCGGGGCATGACCAGCATGATCCGGCGCGAACCGGTGGGGGTCTGCGCCCAGGTGACGCCGTGGAACTACCCGATGATGATGGCGGTGTGGAAGTTCGCGCCGGCGATCGCCGCGGGGAACACGATCGTGCTCAAGCCGTCGGACACCACGCCGGTCACCACGCTGATGCTGGCCGAGATCGCCGCCGAGTTCCTTCCCCCCGGGGTCTTCAACGTGGTGTGCGGTGACCGGGACACCGGTCGGGCCATGGTCACCCATCCGGTCCCCCAGATGGTGTCGATCACCGGGAGCGTGCGGGCCGGGATGGAGGTTGCCCGGGCCGCCGCCGACACGTTGAAGCGGGTGCACCTCGAACTCGGCGGGAAGGCCCCGGTCGTGGTGTTCGACGACGCCGACGTGGCCGCTGCCGCCGAGGCGATCGCCACCGCCGGCTACTTCAACGCCGGGCAGGACTGCACCGCAGCCACCCGGGTGCTCGCCGGGCCGGGCATCCACGCCGACTTCGTCGACGCCCTCGCCGAGCGGGCCAGGGCGACGGTCACCGACGGGCCCGACAACCCGGATGCCGCCTACGGGCCGGTGAACAACGCGACGCAACTCGCCCGGGTCAGCGGGTTCCTCGAGCGGGCTCCGGCCCACGCCCAGGTCGTGACCGGCGGCCACCGCAAAGGCGACCGGGGATTCTTCTTCGAGCCGACCGTGGTGGCCGGCCTGCGCCAGGACGACGAGATGATCCAGCAGGAGATCTTCGGCCCGGTCATCACCGTCCAGCGGTTCGACGACGAGGACCAGGCGGTGGCATGGGCCAACGGGGTGGAGTACGGGCTGGCCTCGAGCGTGTGGACGAAGGACTTCGGGCGGGCCATGCGGATGGCCAGGCGGCTCGACTTCGGCTGCGTGTGGATCAACACCCACATCCCGCTGGTGGCCGAGATGCCCCACGGCGGGTTCAAGCACTCCGGCTACGGCAAGGACCTGTCCGTGTACGGGCTCGAGGACTACACGCGCATCAAGCACGTGATGGCCAACCTCGACAGCTGAGACGACCGCACCGATCCGGCGCACCGCCGGGAGCTGAGCGAGGCTGACGGCGAGCGCCGCCGCAGACGGAGGGTGGATCATGACCATGACCGTGGGTGTGCCCAGGGAGATCAAGACCGCCGAGCACCGGGTGGCCATGACCCCCGACGGGGTCCGCGAGCTCGAGCGCCACGGGATCGAGGTGTTCGTCGAGGCCGGTGCCGGCGAGGAGTCGAGCATCACCGACGAGGAGTACGCCGCGGCGGGCGCCACGATCGTCTCCGACCCGGCCGAGGTGTGGGCCCAGTCGATGGTGGTGAAGGTGAAAGAGCCCCAGCCCTCGGAGTTCGCCTACCTCCGTCCCGACCTCGTGCTGTTCACCTACCTCCACCTCGCCGCCTACCCCGAGGTCGCCGAGCGGCTGCTCGCGGCCGGCACCACGGCGATCGCCTACGAGACGGTGCAACTCGACAACGGGGCGCTGCCGCTGCTGGCCCCCATGAGTGAGGTCGCCGGCCGCCTGGCTCCCCAGATGGGCGCGCAGTTCCTCGAACGCCACAAGGGTGGTCGCGGGGTGCTGATGGGCGGTGCCCCCGGCGTGAAGCCGGCACGGGTGGTGGTGCTCGGCGCCGGCAACGTGGGCTGGAACGCCGCCTGGCTGGCCGCGGGCATGGAGGCCGAGGTGCTGCTGTTCGACAAGAACCTGGACCGCCTCCGGTTCGTCGACCAGATCCAGCGGGGGCGCATCGTCACCCTGGCCTCCAACCGCGGGGCGATCGAGCGGGCGGTCGCCGACGCCGACCTGGTGATCGGCGCGGTGCTGGTCGCCGGTGGCCGCGCCCCGGTGGTGGTGACCGAGGCGATGGTGCGCTCCATGAAGACGGGCGCCGTCATCGTCGACGTCGCCGTGGACCAGGGTGGCTGCGTCGAGACCACCCGCGAGACCACCCACCTCGATCCGGTCTACGAGCGCCACGGGGTGCTCCACTACGCCGTCGGCAACATGCCCGGCGCCGTGCCCCACACGTCGACCTACGCGCTCACCAACGCCACGCTGCCGTACGTGTCGCACCTGGCCGTCGACGGTGTCCTGGCCGCCGCCACCGACCCGGTCCTCGGCCGGGGGTTCAACACCGTGGCCGGGCACGTCACCCACCCCGAGGTCGCCGAGTCGCTGCGCCGGCCGTACACCCCGGCCGTCGAACTGCTCGGCGGCTGAACGCCGGTCCCGACCCGACCCACCTCGCTGGAGCGCCCCTAACGTGCGCTCATGACCAAGGCACTCAAGCTCGGGTACAACACCGGTTACTGGGGGTCGGGACCGCCGGCCGGCGCGCTGGAGGCGATCAAGGAAGCCGAACGGCTCGGGTTCGACTCGATCTGGACGGCGGAGGCCTACGGCTCGGACTGCCTGACGCCGCTCGCCTGGTGGGGATCGCACACCGAACGGGTGAAGCTCGGCACCGCCATCGTGCAGATGAGCGCCCGCACCCCGGCCGCCACGGCGATGGCGGCCATGACCCTCGACCACCTCTCCGGGGGTCGCTTCATCCTCGGCCTGGGTGCCAGCGGCCCCCAGGTGGTGGAGGGCTGGTACGGCCAGCCGTACCCGCGCCCGCTGGCCCGCACGCGCGAGTACGTGCAGATCGTGCGGGAGATCATCGCCCGGGAGAAGCCGGTGGAGTTCCACGGCGAGTTCTTCGACATGCCGCTGCGGGGCGGCACCGGGCTCGGCAAGCCGCTGAAGAGCACCATCCACCCGCTCCGCAAGGAGATCCCGATCTACCTGGGGGCCGAGGGCCCGAAGAACGTGGCGCTGTGCGCGGAGATCTGCGACGGCTGGCTCCCGCTGTTCTTCTCCCCCAAGGAGGATGCCTGGTACCGCACGCACCTCGAGGAGGGGTTCGCCCGTTCGGGAGACCCGACGAAGAAGGACCGGTTCGAGGTGGCGGCGACGCTCATGGTGATCCCCGGCGACGACGTGGAGAAGTGTGCGGACATGGTCCGGCCCTTCGTCGCGCTGTACGCCGGGGGTATGGGCGCCAAGGGCGCGAACTTCCACTTCGAGGTGTTCGCCCGGATGGGCTGGGAGGCCGAGGCCACCCGGATCCAGGAGCTCTACCTGTCCGGTCGCAAGGACGAGGCGATCGCCTCGGTGCCCCTCGCCATGGTGGAGGACGTCGCGCTCGTCGGGCCCATGGACAAGATCCGCGCCGAGCTCGAGCAGTGGAAGGAGACCTGCATCACCACCTTCCTGGTGAGCGGACCCAAGCAGGTCCTCCCCCTCTACGCCGAGATGATCCTCGGCTGACCCACGCGGGCGGCGCGCGCACCGACCCGGTATCCTCCGGGGGCCTTGACCGGTGGGTCAAGGCCCCCGACCATGACCATCCTCGACCACGACCGAACCCGGACACGACGGGCCCGGCCGGCCCCGGTGCCGGGCACCGCCCGGGCCGCGCTCGCCGTGCGGCCGTTCCGGATCATCTGGGTCGCGTCGTTCGCGTCGAACGTCGGCACCTGGATGCAGAACGTGGCCCTGCCGGCGTACGCCGAGGTGCGCTGGGGGTCGGCGGCGTTCGTCGGCGCGTTGATCTTCGCCCAGCTCGGTCCGCTGCTGTTGCTCTCGGTGATCGGCGGCGTGCTCGCCGACCGGGTGAGCCGTCGGCTCTGGCTGATCTCGATGCAGGTCCTCCAGCTGGGGTTCTCGCTCGCCCTCGCCGCGCTGGTCCTGGGTGAGCCCGGCCGGCTCGCCCTGTTCCTGGTGGCCCTCGGGGTCGGGGTCGGCAACGCGCTGAACGCGCCGGCCTGGCAGGCGTCGGTGCCGACCCTGGTCGGGCGCGAGAACCTCCCCGGGGCGATCAGCCTCAACTCCACGATGATCAACGGCAGCCGGGTGGTGGGGCCGGCCCTCGCCGGTGTGCTCCTGCCGGTGGTCGGGCTGGCCGGTGTCTTCGTCATCAACGCGGTGACCTACCTGTTCGTGGTGGTCGCCCTGCTGATGGTCACGTTCCCGCCGCTCGCCCGCCTCCCCGCCGAGGGCTGGCGGAGCCTCACGCTCGGGTTCCGGGTCGCCCGGGCCGAGCCGGTGATCGGGCGCAGCCTGGTGACCATCGCCGTGTTCTCGTTCTTCAGCCTGGTGTGGGTGGGCCAGTTCGCCACGGTCGCCAACCGGAATCTCGGCATGGACGTCAAGAGCCTCCCCTACGGCCTGCTCTACGCCACGTTCGGGCTGGGCGCCGCGCTCGGCGGCCTCGCCAACGGCACCGTGCTCGCCCGCCACGACAAGGGCCGCCTCGCCCGCTGGTTCCTGGCCGCCTACACCGGGGCCCTTGTGGGGTTCGCCCTGATCCGCACCCCCGCCCTGGCCTACCCGGGGGTCTTCGTGCTCGGGCTGGTGTACTTCGGCTTCACCACGGCGCTGCTCACCACCGTGCAGCAGGCCACCGAGGACGCGGTACGGGGACGGGTCATGAGCCTGTGGATGATGGCCTTCGGCGGCACCGTCCCCCTCGGCACCCTCGCGTTCGGCCCGGCCATCGACGTCTTCGGTGCCACGCCGGTACTGCTGATGGGTGCGGCCGTCGCTGCGCTGCTGGCCTGGTGGCTGGACCTCGGCCCGGCGGCGCGGCAGGCCGAGCAGCCGGCCGTCGCCACCGCCCCCTGAACGTCGCCGTCGGCCGCTACCGGGTGGTCCGGCGCTTGCGGCGGCGGCCGGCGTGCCGGTCGAGGGCCAGCCGCACCAGCTCGTCGACCAGTGCCGGGTAGCTGACCCCCGACGCCTGCCACAGCATGGGGTACATCGAGATCGGGGTGAAGCCGGGGATGGTGTTGGCCTCGTTGCACAGGAACCCCCGACGACCCTCTTCGTAGAAGAAGTCGACCCGCGCCATGCCTGCGCACCGCAGGACGGCGAACACTTCGAGTGCCAACCGCCGCACCTCGGCCGCCTCGTCGTCGGTGAGCGGTGCGGGCACCAGCAGCTTCGCGCCGTCGTCGACGTACTTGTCCTCGTAGTCGTAGAACTCGCGGCTGGGGACGATCTCTCCCGGCACCGAGGCGCAGGGCCGGTCGTTTCCCAGGATCGCGACCTCGATCTCGCGGGCCTGGACCGCCTCTTCGATCACGACCACGTCGTCGAAGCCGAGCGCGAGCTCCACGGCCGCCGCGACCTCGTCGATCGTCGACGCCTTGGTGACCCCGACGGAGGAACCGAGGTTGGCCGGCTTCACGAAGACCGGAAGCCCGAGCGCGTCGACCGCAGCGCCGATGGCACCCGGTGACCGTTCGTGTTCCCGCAGGGCGCGCCAGTTCACCTGCGGGATGCCGTGCGCACCGAGGACGTCTTTGGCCATGGCCTTGTCCATGGCCACCGCCGAGGCGAGCACACCACTGCCGACGTAGGGCACCCCGGCCAGTTCCAGCATCCCCTGCACGGTCCCGTCCTCACCGAGCGGACCGTGCAGCAGCGGGAACACCACCACGGGGGTCTCACCCGGCGGGTGGAGCGCCGCGCCCGGCTCGACCTGCGGACCCTCGGCCGACAGCCGCTCCGGCAGCGCGGTGCGATCACCCCTGGCCAGCGCCGACCGTGCCTGCTCGTCGGCGACCCAGTGACCGTCCCGGGTGATCCCCACCGGCAGCACGTCGTAGCGACGAGGATCGACCGCGGCCAGCAGCTGCGCCGCCGAGACGCACGACACGTCGTGTTCGGCGGACTGGCCGCCGAACAGCACCACGAGCCGGATCCGATCGGGGACGCCGTCGCCCATGGGCCGATCGTAAACGCCGTCCGTCGGGCCGGCCGGGATACCGGCGAGAGCGCCGGCCGGCCCATACGCTCCGGAGCGTGCGGTTCACGGCGACCCAGGTGGCAGCAGCCGTCGGCGGCCGGCTCGACGGACCCGACGTCACCGTCGACGGCGCCTCGTTCGACTCGCGCACGCTCCGGCCCGGGCAGCTGTTCGTGCCGATCGTGGCGGCACGCGACGGTCACGACTTCATCGCCGACGCACTCGCGGCCGGCGCTCCCGCCTACCTGACTGCACACGATCCGCTCCCGGGCACCACCGCCGTCCGGGTGACCGACACCCGCGCCGCACTGCTCGCGCTCGGGGCGGCGGCCCGCGCCCGAATCCCCGACCGGGTGATCGGCATCACCGGCTCGGTGGGCAAGACCACGGTGAAGGACCTGACCGCAGCCGCCGTCGCCACGGCGTACCGGACGGTGGCGAGCCCGAGGAGCTTCAACAACGAACTCGGCCTCCCCACGACGCTGCTCGACGCGCCCGACGACACCGAGGCCGCGGTGCTCGAGATGGGCATGCGGGGCTTCGGTCACATCGCCCTGCTGTGCCAGGTCGCCCCACCGACCATCGGGGTGATCACCGTGATCGGCCACGCCCACACCGAGCAGGTCGGAGGCATCGAGGGGGTGGCCCGGGCCAAGGGCGAACTGGTGGAGGCGCTCCCCCGGTCGGGCACGGCCGTGCTCAACGCCGACCAGCCCGAATGGCTCGGGCGGCTCGCCGGCCGCACGGCCGCCCGGGTCCTCACCTTCGGGGTGCAGGCTGGCGACGTGCGGGCCACGGGCGTGCGGCTCGACGACGCGGCGCGACCGGCGTTCACCCTCGAGAGCCCGTGGGGTCGGGCGCAGGTCCGGCTCGGGCGGTCCGGCCCCCACCTGGCTCTCGACGCCGCAGCGGCCGCGGCCGCGACCACCACGTCACCGGCGGCG
>FWPV01012822.1_pt1 | contig 12824 bp, 10 predicted proteins | sample 2228371 | NCBI WGS metagenome assembly FWPV01 (sample SAMEA103939776, study PRJEB20133) | metagenome | reverse complement strand
GTTGGCATGCGTGCTGAATAAAGGTTAACCCCGATTCAGATTTTTTTAGGTTTTCTTCTTTTTCATAAAAGTAAGAAAACCTTACAAAATTTAAATCGGGGTTAAACCCGGCTAAGTAATTAGTTCGTCACGTCCTGCGTGACTCCTAATGACTAATCCGGGTTTAAATATCATAAACCAACCTAAATACAATGTTATGATAAAGAAGCAATCATTTTTAATTTTATTACTTTTACTTTCATCTATCACAGTTTTAACGGCCCAGGAAATTGAAACCCTGCCCGATAATGATGACGAATCATCTGAGACAATTACCCGGCAAGCCAAACCTATTGATGTAAGGGATTTCTATGTCGGTTTCGGAACAGGAATCAATTATGTCGGTTTACTGGCTATTACCAGTGAATTTAATTTATACAAAAACCTTTCACTGTTAGGTACTGCCGGTATAGGAAGCTGGGGATATAAAATACTTGCCAATGTACGTTATTACAATACTTTTCCGAAAGGATTGTTTTATGGTGCCGGCATCAATTATTCTACCGGATTTCCCGAGGTTAACATCGAATTAGAAACAACATCAGGAAATGAAGAAGAAATTACTGTTGAACTTGAACCGGTTGTTAACATAGATCTTGGTATCGGATATGCAATCAGATTGTGGAAAAGGGGCCGCCTTAATATTCAAATCGGATATTCAATAGATGTTACTTCGGGTGATGCTTATAAAATAAAACCAGGGCAACCGGAAATAAGCGATGATTCAGAAAAAGTAATGCAATTTATGAAACCAGGTGGATTCCATTTCGGACTAAATATGAATTTCGGATTATAATAATTAAAAAAATGAGGTCGTTTATTTGCCGCCTTTTGTTTACAGGTGGCATTTATTATTTTTATGCATGCAGTTGGGTTTTTTCACAAATTCAGCCTCCACCGCAGTTAAACTGGAAAAAAATATCTACCCGGCAATTTAAAATTATATATCCGGATGGCCTTGATTCTACGGCATTTCAACTGGCTTCGACCATGGAAATTGCTGCTCTGAAAGTACCTGATGTGTATAAACTCAAAATAAAACCTATAAGCTTATACCTGAACAATCAGACTTGTGCATCAAATGGATACACTGCCCTTGCTCCCCGACACATGCAGTATTATATACACGCCCCGCAGGACGGAACACAACTTGGAAGCGCCGACTGGCTTAAACTGCTTGCAATACATGAATACAGACATGTTGTCCAGTATGATTACTTCAAACGGAATTTTTCTCTTATCCCTGCAAACCTTTTTGGCGATTACGGCCTGGCTGCTGTAAGCCATGTGGCCTTGCCTTTCTGGTACTTCGAGGGCGATGCTGTTGCAACCGAAACCTTGCTCTCAGATGAAGGGCGCGGCCGACTCCCTTCTTTTGAGATGAAAATAAAAGCTATCATAACAGACCCAAATCAAAAATTTACTTACAATCAGGCATATCTTGGATCATTCAAACGATATTATCCAAACTATTACTATCTGGGTTATTATATGTACACTCATGTGGCAAGGAATTATGGAATTAAAACCTGGCCCCGTGTGATTAACAGAGTAACATATATGCCTGTTTTACCTTATTCATTTTCAAGAAGTCTGAAAAAATATACCGGTTTTAATCTGGTGAAAACATATCGCAATACTGTCAACGAACTTAAAGAGCAATGGTCGGATGATTTGTCTGACCTACCCGGAGAGCTGAAACCAATACTGACAGAAAAAAATAAAGTAAATACTCATTACAAATATGGACACCGATTAGCCTCAAAGGATATCGTGTGTTTAAAATATGGCATGGCCGATGCACCTGCATTAATTAAAATTGATTCGTCCGGAAAGGAAACTACCATCAGAGCAATAAACAATGATTATTTTATTTCATCAAACGGAAATAAAATAGCATGGAATACACTTAAAACAGATATCCGATGGGGAATGCGTGATTATTCAGACATTATGCTACTTGATTTGTCTGAAAATAAAATAAAAAAAGTAACCCGTAAAGGAAAATATCTTTCCCCCTCGGTTTCACCATCCGGAAATAAAATTGCTGCAATACGGTATGAAGATTCATTATGCTATTCACTTGTAATAATTGATGCCGTTAGTGATAAACTGTTGCAGGAATATCGTTTTTCATCTCCGTTTTTTATCCGTTATCCCCGATGGTCACCTAATGAAAATGCAATAATCTTCCTGGCAACATCTGAATCACTTGCCAGAATTATGTCATATAATCTTACAAGCAGCCATATTGATACTATTCTTGAAACTGTCAATGAAAATATTTCAGGTTTTGCATTTTGGAAAAATTATATTCTTTTCTCTTCATCAAAAAGAGGTAAGGATGAAATTCATGCTGTTAATTTATCTAACGGACAAAGATTTATTGCACTAACAGGAGGTTTAGGGTACTTTAACCTTTCAAATTCGTTAAACAATGATGAGGTTATATTGGAATCATATACAACCAATGGATTTCGTTTATTCAGCTGGACACCGGATTCAAGCCAGTTTATTTTGCAAACCTCGTTTGAACCTCATGAATACTACATATCTCCTGTTATCAGGAAAGGAAAGTATAGCAATATTTTTATGAAGGTCGGACAACAATCCCCGGGTTTTGCTGTAAAGAAATATCATCACCTGATTGATGGCCTTAAACTGCACAGTTGGGCTATTTATCCGTATTATCAAGGACCAGCCCTTGATATATACATTAATGACCCTTTATCAGTAGTGGGTATTCAGGCCGGGATACAATATAATCAGAACGAAAAAAATACAAACCAGTCTTTAAAACTCACTTATGCCGGACTGTTTCCGGTTATTAACACAGGCCTTTCGGCTGGCTGGCGAACATTATACAAAGAACTGGATAATGACAGCAGCGATTATTATCAATGGTTTGAATATTCGGGTCTGTTTTCGGTTTCATTTCCCTTTGATCTTTCAAAAGAAGCCTATAACCAGAAAATAAACATCAGCGCAGATTACAATTACACAATAATAAATCATCTTGACAACAGATTTAAAGACAAATATGATATTGGCAACGGTACATTTAATACAACTGGAATAGAATTCTATTATTTAGGATATAAACAAATGTCAATGCGTGATTTTTTCCCCCATTTTGGCCTGATGTTCGATGTACTTTATAAAACTACTATCGCACAAAGTGATTACCGGGGTTCATTGTTTTCAGTTAATATAACAGGTTATTTCAAAGGAATATCCCGGCATCATTCGCTGAGGCTGAATACCGCTTATGAATATCAAAATCCTGCCGAAGATCCTGAACAAGGGTATGTTTTTCCTTCCCGGATGCTGTATTTCAGAGGCTATAAATCAGTCTTTTATAATGAATTCCGGAAACTCTCCATTGATTATTCAATGCCCTTACTTTGTCCCGATTTCGGAATAGGCTCGTTATTATATCTGAAGCGTATTCGGACAAATTTATTTGCTGATATAGGTTCAGGAATAAGCAATGAAAATAAAACTTCGTTTTTCTCTTATGGTGCTGATTTAATATTTGACATTAACGTATTCCGTTTACCGTTAGATTTTGATATTGGTTGTCGTTTAGCAATAACGAGTGAGGACAAAACCTCCGTTTCATTAATTTTTTACCAGCAATTCGGATATTAAACCAGATGCAAATGCCGCTTTGCCATCCTAACATCTGTTTCTCCAATCGTATATCCCGTATAATAACGATTTAATGATTTGCTATACAAAATATAACAATAACACATTGCTCTTAACTTATTCCCGTGGTCCCAGTTGGGATCGAACCAACGACCCCCTGATTATGAGTCAGGTGCTCTGACCAGCTGAGCTATGGGACCAAAAACATAAAAAAATATTATTCAAAAAGGGAGTGCAATATTAACTATTTATGCAGAAATATGCAATTTTTTTTAAAATATGCTTACTCTTCAGGATGGCCTATTTTTTTCAAAGCATGAATTAATATTCTGTTGAATTTTTCGGTATTCAGATTAATCAATTCCATTATTTCTGACGGTGAAGGATTTTCAGAGTCGGTTCTCCATGAATCATATTCAGTACATAATGCAATTACGGCATAAGGAATGCAAAGTTCGTTAGATAAAATTACTTCAGGAGCTGTAGTCATATTAATTACATCGGCTTTCCATGACCGGAAAAGATTTGATTCGGCCCGTGTTGAAAATCTCGGCCCTTCAATAGTAATAACAGTGCCTTTTGTATGCACAGTAATACCATTTACAATGGCTCCTTCAATCAGATGATCGCGTAACTCTTCTGAAAAAGGATTAGCCATAGGTGTGTATCGCAATTCACCGGTTTTCAGGTCTTCAAAAATATTATCTACCCTATGCCTCGTAAAATCAATAAACTGGTCTAATACAATGAATTCACCCGGGCAAATTTCTTCTCTCAGGCTACCGCAGGTGGAAGTTGTAAGAATATACGAACATTCCATTTTCTTTAGTGCATAAATATTTGCCCCATAATTTACTTTTGTTGAAGGAATATTATGCTCCTCTCCGTGACGGGCAATATGGACAATTTCAACACCATCAAGTACGCCTATATACAAAGGTGAACTTGTTTTACCCAAAGGTGTATCAGTTTGTATTTTTTTTACATTTTCAAGATATTTCGGATATTCAAGGCCGGTACCACCAATTATTCCAACTTTAATCATATTAGTTTGGTTTTTTTTCAGGATATAAGTCAAAAATACTGCTTTTTTCTGCTTTACAAATACCTCTTTCTGTAATTAATGCAGTTACAAGTCGTGATGGGGTTACATCAAATGCAAAATTGCATACGGGACTCTCCTCCATGGCTATGGCAAATTGTTTCAGTTCGCCGTTCATATAAGTTTCACCATAAATAAGTTCCCTACCGCTACGTTCTTCAATTGGTATTTCCTGAATGCCATCAGCTGCCGACCAATCAAAACTTGATGAAGGTAAGGCTACGTAAAAAGGAATGTTATTATCACGGGCAGCCAGTGCTTTTAAATACGTTCCTATTTTATTGGCTACATCTCCTGCCGAAGTGGTGCGGTCGCTCCCCACTAATACCATATCCACCATTCCATGTTGCATTAAATGGCCGCCTGTATTATCTGCAATTAGAGTATAAGGAACACCATGCTGATGAAATTCCCATGCTGTAAGCCTTGCGCCCTGATTACGGGGCCTTGTTTCATCAACCCATACATGAACAGGAATACCTCTATCAAAAGCATTATAAATTGGCGCTGTAGCTGTACCATAATCAATACATGCAAGCCATCCTGCATTGCAGTGAGTTAAAATCTGTACTGGTTTTAATCCCTTCCTCAGATATATATCCTCAATCAACTTTACACCATGCTCGCCAATCTTTTTACAATTCTCCCTTTCAATATTCATTAACGAAATTACTTCCTTCATCACATGATTAATGTTGACCGATATCGTATCATCAGTTGAAATAACATCCGTAACCCGGTCAACACAATATGCAATATTTACAGCTGTCGGCCTTGCCGATTTTAAAAGCTGTGCTTTTTTAGATACATATATATCAAGGGGTTCGCTATTATCATATTTTATCAAGGCAAGATAAATTCCGAATGCGGCAGCAATGCCTGTTAAAGGAGCTCCTCTTATATGCATTTCTTTAATGGCACAATAAACATCATCTACTGTAAAAAGATCTTCAATAACAAAATCAAAAGGCAGGTAACGCTGGTCAATCACCTGAACAACAGAAGGGTCTTCAGGTTTAAGCCAGATTGTTTCGTAATGTTTGCCTTTTATTTTCATTTTTTATCTTTATAGTTTAATACAGATAAAAATTAAAAATAATGAAATTATCTGAAGGGTTAAATATTCCGGTTAATGAAATTAAGAATATAATTTTTGACTGGGGAGGAGTAATTACTGATCTGAATGTTGAAAAAATTATTGATGCATTTAAAATTCTAGGTTTTCATAACATTGAAAAATATTTTATGCAGGAAAACAATGAAAATTTTTTTCTTCATTTCGAATTGGGTTTAATTGACGAGTTGAGCTTTATACAAAGACTCCGCAATTTAGTGAAACAGAATGTATCAGATACACAAATAACGGATGCATGGAATGTTATTCTTGGTAATCTGCCTGTAGAAAGATGGGAATTACTTAATAAACTGAAACATTTTTACCGGATTTTTCTCTTAAGCAATACGAATAGTATGCATGTATCGTTTTACAATCAATATATTAAGAAAAAATATGGCACCTATGGATTCAACCATCTATTTGAAAAAGTATATTATTCATTTAAACTTGGAATGAGAAAACCCGACAGAAAAATCTTTGAATTTGTGTTATTTGACAGTAATCTTGAGCCTTCAGAAACACTTTTTATTGATGATAACTATGATAACATCCTTACAGCATCACAATTGGGAATTAAATGCATTCATCTGCTCCCTGCGGTATCTTTAACCGATTTATTTCAGAAATCAAATTAAAGTAGTTTACAATCTTAATCTGTTTTAATTAATTAGAAAAATTATTAACTTGGCATACTTTAACAGAAAGCTTTTAACTATGAAAAAAATCCTTTTTTTATATTTTATTTTACTGCTATTTACGTTTAATCTGATCGGACAGCAAAAAAACGTTCCTGGCACTATTAAATTGAAAGATGGCGGATCGGTTGAAATGTATCATTTCGGCAAACTTGTTTGCGAATCAAACAAGTATGCAGAAACTTATACTACACTCAAGGGAAAATATAATCAAAGCCCTACTGAAATTACAAATTTTTCTGATATTGCAGAACTGATTCTTGAAGGCTTTACTGCCCCGCCCATGCGTGCAGCAGGAAATCAGAAAGGTAGTATTACGGTTATACGTAAAAACGGAGTGCGCGCAACACTTGAAGAAGCCGAACTTGTCATGTCATGCTATGGAGCTGATGAGCTTTTTAATCAGATAAAAGTCCAGATAATAAATCCTCTTACTGATAAACCGGCTGAACAAACCATAGCAATGAGAGAAATTGTTTCCATTGTTTTTAAATAGCAATCTGCTTCAGTTATTATCATTCAGGGTCACGCCAGTCACCGTATTGTTTTATAAGATTTATCATTTCATCTAATGCAGAATCCTCGGGGATGTTGCGTTTGATAATTTCTTTTCCTTTATACAAGGTAATTTTACCAGGGCCTGAACCTACATATCCATAGTCAGCATCGGCCATTTCACCAGGGCCGTTTACAATACATCCCATCACGCCAATTTTTAGTCCTTTCAGGTGCGATGTCTTTAATTTTATTTTAGCCAAAACTTCCATCAGATTAAAATGGGTACGACCGCAGGAAGGACATGCAATATATTCTGTCTGCGACATACGTGCGCGCGTAGCCTGAAGTATGGCATAAGCCGATATACATTTTTCAGCAGAACATCCGTCTCCTTCTCCTGCAAGCCAAATCCCATCTGCCAAACCGTCAATGAAAAAACTCCCTAAGTGCACGGAAGCCTTAATTTGATAATCTTCCTTTTGCTCCTCATCGAACAAGGCTTTCAGAATAACTGGAGTGTTAATGTCTTCTTTCGCAAGTAACCTGAATAACTTTTGGGAATCAGTATATACATTTTCTGATGATGCATTAAATATCAGAATAATATCCCTGTTATTCCTGAGGATACCTAAAGTATTGTCAGTTAATTCATTCTCTGAAATTTCAAAAAATTTGATTTCTGCCGTATTCTGATTTACCTCTGTTATATCCTTTAAAGTAAACAAAGGATAAACATTTGGGTAATTCAAATCTTCTTTCCATAAAGAAAATGGGAGGATTAAACCTTTCTTATATTTTAAATATCGTGGATCCCAATTAGAAAGGTAGAAAAAATCAGGTAGTTCGTTAATTGTATTCCGGTTTTCTGATTCACTTTTTTCATTATCGCTTTTATCTGCCTGATTATTTAAGTTGGCTATGACTATCGGAGCATTTACCCCGCCAATATGTTTGACAGAATAACTGGCACGGCGTTCATAATTAAACGGATTTTTAACAAAATCAGTAAAATCAACATCAGTAGTCCGTTCAATTATGTCGTTGCTGTATTTAATTATTTTGGCAGCAACGGGTATTTCTGATTCAGGTTCTTCAGTAAGTGACACCCGAATCGTATCACCAATACCTTCATTTAATAATGTACCAATACCCACTGCTGACTTAATTCTGCCGTTTTCCCCCTCTCCTGCTTCAGTTACGCCAAGATGAATAGGATAATGCATATTCTCTTTCGACATCTGATTAACCAGTAAGCGGGTTGCATATACCATAATACGTGTATTACTGGCTTTAATAGAAATTACAACCTGCATAAAATTTTCCTTACGGCAAACCCGCAAAAATTCCATGGCCGCTTCAACCATTCCTTCAGGAGTATCCCCAAATCGGCTCATTATCCTGTCTGAAAGTGATCCATGGTTAATTCCAATACGAATAGCTGTATTTTTCTTTTGGCATATTCTTAAAAATTCCGTAAAAACTTCTGCCTGCCTGTTTAATTCGTCTTTGTATTCTTCAGAAGAATATTTGCTTTTACGAAATTTACCTGTAATACCAAAGTTTCCCGGGTTAATCCTTACTTTATCAGCAATTCCTGCAATCTTTAATGCTATTAAGGTATTAAAATGAATATCGGCAATCAGCGGAATATTATACCCCATTAAGCTGAGCCTTCTTTTAATCTCACCGAAATTATCAACATCTGCAACAGAAGGAACTGTGATGCGTATATATTCAGCCCCCGCATTGATTAGTCTTATACATTGGTCAACCGTTGCGTCAATATCAGATGTCAGAGTATTCGTCATGGTCTGAATCCTAACCGGAAAATCACTTCCGGCAGGAATTCCTCCAATCATTACAGTATCTGTTTTTCTTCTGACTGTCATCAGAAAAATTTATTATTAAAACGATTTTGTGCAGAAATATTCTAGAAGCAAGGCTTGTTATTTTATTTCCCATTCAAAACCATCTTTGGTGTCTCTGACAATAATTCCCAAATCGCTAAGCTTACGGCGAATATCATCAGCGACAGCAAAATCTTTACTTTCTTTTGCTTTATTGCGGTACTGCAATAATAAATCAATCAGTTTTGTATTTAATGCCGAACTATCCTTTGTATCGTCTTTAACAGGTAACAGGCCAAGTATATTGAACACAACCGTATTATATAATTCTTCTAACTCATCTTTTTCATCTGATGATATTTTTTCATGACCATCTTTAACGGCATTTATTAAACGTACTCCTTCAAATAAATGAGATAGAGCCACAGGGGTATTTAAATCGTCATTTAAAGCCTGAAAGACCTTATCTTTTAATGCCTTTACATATTCCCCTTTATTTCCTGAAGGCTTAATCTGACTTAGTGTCTGAATGCCTTTTAACAGCCTTGAAAGCCCCTGTTCAGCGGCTTCAAGTGCACTGTTTGAAAAATCAAGTGTCCCTGAATAATGTGCCTGCAATATATAAAACCTCACGGTCATCGGACTATAAGCCTTTTTAAGCAATTTACCCGTACCCGAAAAAATTTCATCGAGGGTTATAAAATTGCCCAGTGAACGGGCCATTTTCTGCCCGTTTATCGTAATCATGTTATTGTGAATCCAGTACCTGACAGCATCGTGTCCTTGTGCAGCTACTGACTGGGCTATTTCACATTCATGATGCGGAAACATTAAATCAATACCTCCGCCATGAATATCAAATACTTCACCAAGGTACTTGGCACTCATAGCCGAACATTCGAGGTGCCAGCCAGGATAACCAATACTCCAGGGTGAAGGCCATTTCATAATATGCGAAGCATCAGCTTTTTTCCAAAGCGCAAAATCAAATGAACTTTTCTTCTCTGTCTGTCCGTCCAGTTTTCTTGTTTCAGCATATAGGTCTTCCAGAACACGGCCTGAAAGCTTTCCGTATTGATAAACACCATTATACTTTACCAGGTCAAAATAAACCGAACCATTTGATTCATATGCAAAACCATTTTGCATTATGGTTTTAATCATCTCAATCTGTTCAATAATATGCCCAGATGCATGAGGCTCAATATTCGGAGGAAGGATATTCAGCTTCTCCATAGCTTTATGAAAGCTATTGGTATATTGCTGAACCACTTCCATAGGTTCAAGCTTTTCAACTCTTGCTTTTTTCAGTATTTTATCTTCACCCTCACCACCTATCTCATCTTCAAGATGACCAACATCAGTTATATTCCTAACGTATCTGACTTTATAACCCAAATGCTTCAGATACCTGTATAGCACATCAAATACAATAGCCGGACGGGCATGTCCCAGATGCGGATGACTATATACAGTAGGTCCGCAAACATACATCCCAACGTACGGAGGATTAACAGGAATAAATGCTTCTTTCTTTCGTGTAAGTGTATTATAAAGAAATAAAGATTCAGACATTATAATTCATTCTTGATTTTCAGGCTATAAAGTTAAAAATTTATTTGTCCATCCTTATACCTGATAAAAGTTTTACCTGATATACTTTTTCTGCCTGAGTGTTTCAAGAGTGGCATTGTATCCTCTCCAGAATAACTCCTGACCCTTTTTGAGATTAAAAAAACCATATACCGACATATCTTTCGGTTCAATGAAAATATCAAAATGTTGCTTTTTCTTTTCAATGTTACCCGAAATAGCAAGATGAAATGCCCTTTCGGCAACCTGGGCAAATCCTTTCAACGTAGTAAACCTATCAGAATGATTTACATAAACACCAATAAGTTTTCTGCAATCATTAATAATCGGATCCGCCGGCAAATTATTGGTTATCCCGCCGTCGATATATAATTCGTTATTTATTTTTACAGCTTCAAATAACAAAGGTACTGCCGAAGAAGCAAGAATAGCATCAACAAGCATTCCCTGCCTGAAATATACAGTTGTGCCTTCAGTCAGATTTGTTGCAGTAATTACAAGCGGTATTTTCAAATCTTCAAACTTTTTAGCCCTTAAATATTTATTTAGAATTTTTTTCATACCGCTCAACCTGAACAATCCGGTTTTCGGTATTGTAATCATTACAAATTCAAAAAAATTCTTCCCTGAATAAATTTCCAGTATCTCTTCAGGAGAATAACCGTCTGCATAAAATGCTCCGGCAATAGCCCCCGCGCTCACACCCGATATTATATCAGGCTTTAAACCATTTTCTTCTAAAGCCTTTAATACTCCAAGATGCGCAAAACCACGTGCCGCACCGCCGCTTAAAACCAAACCTGTCGAATATTTTGCCATAGCATTTGAACATTATATGTTTTGAATTGTTATTTTAATAACAATAAAGAAAGTATTATGAAACCAAAAATCGCATTCTTTGATACAAAACCCTATGATAAGGAATATTTTAACGAAATTAACAAAACTTATCATTTTGACATAACATATTTCAGATATCATCTGACCCCTGAGAATATTGTATTAGCCAAAGGTTTTAATATTATCATCATTTTTGTAAATGATTTAATTAATGAAAAAATGATGAAAAAACTGGCTGACTATGGAATAAAACTTATTGCACTCAGATCATCAGGATTTAATAATATTGACCTTAAGTCGGCTTTAGGCAAAATAAAAATAGTTCGCGTTCCTGCCTATTCACCCAATGCAATTGCCGAACACACAGTTGCCCTGATGTTATCTCTTAATCGAAAAATACACCGTGCTTATTTCAGAACCCGTGATGCCAACTTTTCTCTTCATGGACTTCTGGGATTTGATATGTATGGAAAAACTGCAGGAGTAATTGGCACAGGCCGTATAGGCAAAGCCCTTATTAAAATTCTTAAAGGCTTTGATATGAAAGTTATTGCCTTTGATAAATACCCTGATGCCCAATTTGCAAGAGAAATACAAATTGATTATCTGCCGCTTGAAGAAATATTCAAACAGTCTGATATAATCTCGCTCAACTGTCCGCTTACTAAAGAAACTGAATACCTTATTAATCGTAATACCATTGCACTGATGAAAAAGGGCGTTATGATAATTAATACCGGCAGGGGCAAACTGATAAAAACTTCCGACCTTATTCATGCATTAAAAAGCGGCAAAGTAGGTTCGGCAGGTCTTGATGTTTATGAAGAAGAAAGCAAATTTTTCTTTGAAGACCTTTCTGACAGAGTTCTGACAGATGATATTCTCGCCCGCCTGCTTACATTTAATAATGTAATCATTACTTCACATCAGGGATTTTTCACCCGAGAGGCTCTTTACAACATTGCCCAAACTACCATGCAAAACATTCAGGATTTTATCGATAATAAACCCCTTATAAACGAAGTATGCTTTAATTGTCCCTGATAATGAATGTTATCTTGAAATATCTGCAATATCTGAAGTCAGTAATTTTCAATTTAACCTAAGTTATTAGATACCGATGTGTATTTATCCCCAAAAAACTCATCAGAGTTTTTTCCCGGTAGCCGGGCGATTAATATTTTGTTAGGTTTTCTTCTGTTTTATAAAAATAAGAAAACCTAACAAAATCTGTATCGGGGGTAAGTCATCATTTCGCCCGGGCCATTGCAATTCCTGATGACTAATTCATGTTTAGCGCTTAATTTGGTATAAATGCAGTCCGCATAATAATGATTACTTGTATAAAAGTAAAACGTTACACATCCGTCCAAAATAAAATTTTGAATAAAAAAGGAGTTGGAGATTATCCGGTAAAGGATAATTTTACAATAAGCACAAAA
>FWPV01011108.1_pt1 | contig 12824 bp, 10 predicted proteins | sample 2228371 | NCBI WGS metagenome assembly FWPV01 (sample SAMEA103939776, study PRJEB20133) | metagenome | reverse complement strand
GATGCTGTTGCCGGGGTGGAAGTGGTAGAGCGGCTTCTTCTCGATGGGGTCGAGGGCGACGGAGGTGACCTGTTCGTAGATTTCGGAGTAGAGGACTCCGCCGCTGTTCCGTCGCTGGCGACAGAGGCCGGTGCGCCCCTCGGCGATGAGGCAGTTGTGGGGGCAGAGCCGGCAGCGGACCCGCCCCTCGTCGGCCCTCTCGTAGTAGGCGGCTTCCTTCATCGGGCGCGTCCCTGGGCGAAGACCTCGCCCCTGAGGCGGCAGTGGGCGACGAACTCGGCGGCGGCGGAGGCCATGTCGCGCAGTTGGGCGCGGGTGAACGGCTGCCGGGCGAGGTAGGCGGGGTCGAGGCAGTTGAGCGGTGCAAACTGTTGGAGGATAAGGGTTTCCGTGGGGCCGAGCTCCCGCGCAACTTCCACGATGTCGCGGGGGGTGTGGAGGCCGGGCACGACGGTGGTGCGGAACTCGTGCTCGATGCCCCTGGAGCGTAGGAGGGCGATGGTTGCCCGGATGGCCTCGCGGTCAACGGGGATGCCTGCGGCGGCATCGTAGCGGGAGTCGAGCGGGGCCTTGACGTCCATCGCCACGCAGTCCACCAGCCCCGCCTCAACGAGTTTTCGGACAATCTCCGGCCTGGAGCCATTGGTGTCGAGCTTGATGGCGGGCACGTGCTCGCGCAGGACGCTGATGAGGGCTGGGAGGCCGGGATGCAGGGTCGGCTCGCCCCCGGAGATGACGGCGCCATCCAGCCAGCCCCGGTTGGCGCGGAGGTGCTCGATGACGCCCTGGATGGGGGCATCAGGCACCTGGTCGGCGCGGAGGACGAGGTCGCTTGCGTGGCAGAAGGGGCAGCGGAGGTTGCACCCTGGGAGGAAGAGGGCGCACGCCAGGCGGCCCTCCCACTCGATGAGGCTTGTGGGCAGGAAGCCCTTTATCGGGGGCAGGCCGGCGCCCATCAGCCGTGGCCTCCACCTGATGCGTGATGCATGAGAGGAGGGAACTGGTTGGCTTCCTCACGCATCACGTATCACGCTTCCCCTCACGTCAAGCCGCGCCGACGAAGTGCTGCTTGAGCTCGAGGCTGTCGGGCACAACCCCGTCCCAGCGCACCACGTCGCGCCCCTCCTGCCGGATGATGGTGGTGGGAACATCGAAGACGTCGCGGAAGGCGCCCTCGGCCAGGCCCTCTGCGGTGTCCATGTCGAAGAACACGAGGCTCACGGAGCCGTTGAGGCCAAGCTTCTTGATGAAGTGCTCCACCTTGTGCTTTGTGCTGAGGCACTTGCCACAGTTCTGCTTGCCGAAGACCTGGATTTCCATGTCTGGTTCCCTCAAATGCCAACCTGCTGTGGAATCGGGGAATGGGCGGCCGGGAGCGCGTAGCGGCCCGCGCGGCGGTCCCGCAGCTCGCCCAGCTTGCTCTTGTTCCAGTTGGTGATGCGGCTGTAGTAGCCGACGATTCGGGTGAGGCCGTAGACCTCTGTGGAGTTGCACGCGGGACAGGTGTCGTGGAGGCCGACGTCCATCTTCTGGCAACTGTTGCAGATGGTGAACTCTGGGGAGATGGTGAGTTGTGCGCAGCGGGTCTGCTCGTAGGTCTTGCGGACGAGGTTGAGGACGCTGGCCGGGGGCGGGAGCTCCTCGCCGACGAAGGCGTGGATGATTGCGCCCGACTCGATCATGGGGTGGAACTTGCTCTGGGTGCGGATGCGGGTGACGATGTCCACCGGGGCATCGGCGCGCAGGTGGATGGAGTTGGTGTAGTAGAACTCGTCGCGCTCGATGTTGCCCTTGACCACCTCGCGTGCATCGGGGAAGTTGCGGAGGTCCACCTTGGCCAGGCGCCGCGTGGCGCTCTCGGCCGGGCTCTCCTCGAGCGAGAGCTTCATGCCCAGGCGCTTGCCGTCGTTCTTGGCCTTGAAGTACATGTGCGAGACGATCTTGAGGCCAAGCTTGAGGGCGGCCTGGCTCTCGTGGAGCTCTTCGCCGGTGAGGAACTGGACGGCCTCGTTGAGGCCGATGAGGCCGATGATATAGGTGCACTTGTCGAGGTCCACGTAGGGCCGCCCGTCAAACGCCTTCTTGCCGATCTGCCAGAGGGGCATCGTGGGCGCGCTCATCAGCCTGGAGATGAAGGCGCGCTTCTCGATGTGCGCCTTCACCACCAGGTCCATCATCGCCTCGACCTCTTTGATGAAAGCGTCAATGCGCCCGCGCCCCACGCGGTAGGCGGCCTGGGGGAGGTTGATGGTGACGTTCTGGAAGCCGCAGAAGCGCATGCTCTCGAGGTGCTTGATCATATAGACGTCGTCTATTGCGGTCCGCAGCCGGCAGCAGGCGCTCAGAGTGACCTCGTCGCGGTCGAAGACGAAGTAGGGCACGCCGTTCTCGCTCGCGATCTGGCAGGCGTACTGGAGGATTTCGAGCTGCTTGGGGTCGCTGAAGGTGTCGGCGTTGACGTGGAGGTCGCACTTGGGGAAGGCGAAGATGTGGCCATACTGGTCGCCCGCGCGCCAGGTGTCGAGCATGGCGCGGGTGAACAGGCGCGCCGTCTCGGCGTACTCGCCGTAGGTCTTCCCGGTCTCCTTGCCCCCGGGGCCAATCGCCGGGATGTCGGCCAGGTAGCGGGGCACGCCGGTGTGGACGTTGAAGTCGAGGAAGAGGGTCTGGCCGCCGCGGGAGAATGCGCTCTGGGAGCCCGAGAAGATCAGGTGCTGGGCCTCCTGGCACATCTCCTTGTAGCTCATGCCCTCGAGGTACGGGGCGTAGAGGATGTTGATATAGCCCACCCCGAGCGCGCCGGCGTAATAGGCCTGCATCGAGGCCAGGAAGGTGTTGAGGTGCCCCGTGAGGGTGCGGGCGTGCTTGGCGGGGGCCGAGCGGGTGTCGAGGTTGCACAGCGTGAGGCCGAACTTCTTGATGTACTCGAGGGAGTGGGAGGAGCAGTAGACGCGGGTCGGGTAGCCGAGGTCGTGCAGGTGTATTTTCGCCGACAGGTGGGCGTCGGCGACCTCGCGCGAGAAGACCTCCTGGAGCGCGTACTGCTTGAGCGTGGTCTCGGCTATCGCCAGGTTGATGGCCTCGGGGTTGTTGGCCCCGATGTTGGAGTTCTCCTTGGACTTGGAGAAGATGAGCTCCTCGAGGTCGTATTTTGGGATGCCGATGGACTTCTGGCGTTCGAGCTTGGCGCCCAGGCCCCGCTCGAAGAGCTCGTTGTCCACCAGCTCGCGGATGAGCGAGGTCGAGATGCGGTTGATCCCAGAGTCGAAGACCTTCCGCTCGACGGCCCTGGCGATGTCGTGAGCCACCGCCTCATCGAGTTGTGCCTCGTCCGCCAGCGCGGCGGCGATTCGGCCCCGGTCCCACGCAACAAGCTCATCGCGGGTCCCGGGGTCAACGAGCAGCGTGATGTCGGTCGAGCCTCCTGCCCCCTCGCGCACCGGTTTGCGCACGCGCAGCGACTCGCGCCGCCTCGCCCGCTTCTCGCGGTAAAGGATGTATGCCTTTGCCGTTCGGGCGTGGCCCGTCTCGCTCAGCACCTTCTCCACCACGTCCTGGATATCCTCGATGCCGGGCACGCGGTCTGTGAACTCGCGCTCGAGGAACATTGTCACCACGCTGGCCAGCTCGTCGGCCATCTGGCGGTCGGTGCCGCCCACGGCCTGTGCCGCCTTGAAGATCGCGTCGGCGATCTTCGTCTCGTCGAAGGGCACAAGGCGCCCGTCGCGCTTACGAACCTTTTGTATCTTTGTCATCGGTGCGGCCTTTCCTCTCCAACATCGGCCTGAGCTCTTCGAGGAACTGGTTGATGTCCTTAAACGCGCGGTAGACGGAGGCGAAGCGGACGTATGCGACCTGGTCGAGCGCGCGGAGGTGCTGCATGACCATCTCGCCGATCTCGCGCGACGACACCTCGCGGTCCGCTATGTCGGCCAGCTTCCGCTCGATGTCCTGCACGATTCGCTCCAGGGCCTCCGTGGCCACCGGGCGCTTCTCGCACGCCTTGATCATCCCCTGGAGAATCTTCTGGCGGTCGAAGGGCTGACGCGTGCCGTCCTTCTTGATCACCCGCAGCGGAATCTCCTCCATCCGCTCGTAGGTGGTGTAGCGGCGACCGCACTCAAGGCACTCGCGCCGCCGCCGAATCACCGCCCCGCTCTCAGAGGCCCGCGAGTCCACCACCTTGTCGTTCTCGCTCTTACAGAATGGGCATCGCATCTTCGTCACTCCAAGGTCGCCCAGCCTGGATGCGCCAGTGCCGCCCACTTGCGCCAGCAGCACTTCCCGGAAGCCCACTGCCTCCAAGCGCCCAGTCCTGGGCGACGGCCCATCGTGTCGGGGACGCGGGCTGGGACGAACGGCCCTTCGCGCGGGCAACGACGGGTCTCACGGGGGAGGCATCGTGCCAAGACCCATCATCTTGGTGCCCGGCCGCCGTAGTGCCCAATATCTAGTATACGCGACGACTCCCGCACCACCCAGCGCTGCGCCGACGAATGGGGAGAACCCTCTTGTTACGAACCTCTATTGATTTCGGCGTGACGAGCCGAGGGGCAGGAACCGCCCTTGTCTGCTTCTGCGGGTCGCCCACTGCATATTGGGCTTCCGCGTCCCGAGAGCGCTCCCGATTGTAGCACTTCTCCTGCCCTTGTCAAGAAAAAATCTTCGAGATTTTTTCCGACGCAACCCCTTGCGCCGCCTTGATCTAGGGTGACCCGTCGCGCGCCGGGTCGCCCCAGCGCGCCACCCCCAGCCCCACGAAACCGCTCACCCCGGCCCGCAGCCCCAGGATGCCAACCCCGCGCGCACACCCAGCTTGGTCTTCTAACGAGAGGCGAGCGCCGGCGGACTCCTGGTTGACTCCCTGCCCAGCACAGGGTATGGTTAGAGGTAGGAGCGGGGCGAGGGGCCCCGCGAGATGTCCCGAACCCCCCACACCGCGAAAGGAGGTCGGAGATGCCGGGCAAGTCGCAATTCTGGCTCGGGTCGTTGCTGCTGGCCGTTCTCGTGGGCATCCTTGTCGGGGGACTCCTCTCCCCCAGGCCCACCTACAGCCAGGACGTTGGCGAGGGTCGGAGCGGGAACTTCGCCCTCGTCGCCAGCAACCTCACCGGGTCGAGGCCAAAGTCGCAGATTGTCTACGTCCTCGACGACCGCAACGAGGTCCTCTACGTCATCGAGAACTCCGCGCTCAAGGGCAGCCCGGCCGAGCTTCGCGACGTTGTGGACCTGCGCGACTTCGCCATAGGCATCCAGAAGAAGCGCGCCCGCACGAAGTAGCTCACGCTGCCGAAAGTCCCGAAACGGCGCAGGCCCGACTGGAATGTGGCCGCAAGCGTCCCGCTTGCGGTCTTTCAAGGCCTTCGACAAGCGAGACGCCTGTCGCCACAGGAATCCGCAACCGAAACGACGCAGCTCCCACTACGGAAAGTCGCCAGTTCCACACGCCCAAACAGGTCTGGGCGTGGCACCCAGGACTCTGGCTGGAAGACGAGAGGTGCCACGCCCAAGCTGTGCCTGGACGTGCTGGACGGGCCGGCCCCTGCCGCCCACAATGCCGGCCCTCGGCCAACCGCGTGCCTGTTGCTTGACTCGGCGATTGCCCGGCCCTATAATGCGGCGGCCCTCGGGAGCGCCCCGAGGGCCGCCGCATGGACGCGCTCCCTGCACTTCTTCGGGGTGATTCGTGGCCGAGCCTCAGAAGCAGAAGCCGCCCGACAGCATGGGGCACCGCATCCTCCGCGCCATGTTCGTCATCATCTTCTTCCAGCTCTTCTGGAAGCTTGGCGGACTCATCCTCACCATCCTCGTCGGCTCGGTCTTCGGCTCGGGGCCGGAATCCGACGCCTACTTCTTCGTCAGCGAAACCGTCGTCTTCCTCCTCCAGACCCTGTGCCTGAAGGTCTTCGTCCCCGTCGTGGTGCCGCTTTTCAAGGAGCAGCTCGCGGGGGGCGACGAGGCCGCCGCCTGGCGCTTCGCCAACACGGTGCTGAACCTCACGGGCCTCGCCCTCATCGCCCTGGTCGTGGGGGGCATCATCTTCGCCCCCCAGGTGCTCTCGCTGTTTGCCATGGGCTTCAACGAGCAGCAGCTCGCCCTCAGCACCCGCCTGATGCGCTGGATGATGCCAGGGCTACTCGGCGTGTGCCTCGCCACCGTCACCTACGGCATCCTCAACTCCTATGGCGTCTTCAGCTACGCCGCGGCCGGCGACGGCGTCCACAAGGTCGTCTGGGCAGTCGTCATCTTCGCCGCGTCGTTCGCCGGCCTGGCGCTCTCGCGGCTGCTCGATGTCCTGGCCGTCGGCTTCGTCCTCAGCGCCGCCGCCATGCTCCTAACCCACGCCGTCGGCCTCCGCGCGAAGCTCCGCTTCTACCGCCCTGGCCTCCCCGCCCTGCGCCCCGCGCGCATCGGCATAGAGCTGGCCATCCTCGTTGCCCACGCCGCTGCGCTCGGCGCCGGCCTCCGGGCCTGCGAGCTCGTGCGGCCCAGGCTTCGCTCCGAGGGCGGCACCCTGGCGCTTCAGCAGGCGGTCCTCGTCGCCGTCGTCGCTGCCTATCTCCTCCTCCTCTGGTGGCGCGCGCGCGGGCGAAAGACCCCGATGGCCAAGTTTGCCGCCCTCGCCGTCCCTCTCCTCTTCGGCATCCTGTTCGCCAAGTACCGCGACATCCTCACCAACCTCTTCGCAACATTCACCGGCACGGGCGTGTTCTCCGACCTCAAGTATGCCCGCAGGGTGGGCGAGGGGCCGAACACCCTCATCATCGCTGCGCTCAGCATCGCCATGCTCCCACACCTCTGCGAGCTCGCCACGGGGAAGAAGTGGGACGAATACGCCGCCGTCATGACCAAGACCATTCGCGCCATCGTCGTCTTCTTCGTCCCGCTCACCGTCCTCATGATCGTCCTGCGCGTCCCCATCATCGCACTGCTGTTCGACCGGGGGAACTGGGATGACTACCACCTCTTCCGCGCGGGCGACGCCCTGGGCCTCTATGTGCTCTCGCTGCCCTTCTTCGCCATCGAGAACCCCGCCCAGCAGTCGTTCTTCGCCATGCAGCGCATGTGGGCGCCCACCCTCATCGGCTTCCTCAGCACAGGCTTCCACATCCTCTTCCTCGTCGTCGGCATCGAGTGGCTCGGCTGCGGCTACTTCATCGTCGTCGCAACCGTCTACGTCGCCGCCCGCGCCTTCAAGAACGTCATCCTTCTCGCCGTCATGCGCTACCACGTCAGGATACTCCCCTGGCGCCCGACCGCCATTTTCCTGGTGAAAGCGCTCGTCGTCACCGCCGGCGTCTGGGCCGCCGCAGACTTCACCTATCGCCCCCTCAAGCGCCTTCTTCCCCTCGACCCCTACCGTCGCCGCGAGGTGATGATAGACACCTTCAACGTCGAGCTCCGCGACTGGGAGGCCGACAACGTAGACGACTTTCGCATTGTTTCGCTCAGCGACCCCTCTGTCACGAAGGCGTTCCCCTGGCTCGCCGGACGCGGCCAAGACCCGGTCGGGACCAACGCCATCATGGCGGAGTACCGCCGCTCGCCGCGACGGCATGCCGGACTGCGACGCAACCTGGAGGGCCTAGACCTGTCCAAGGTGCACGTGCTGCGTGCGGCTCTCGCTGCGACGAACGGGACTTCGCTGACCGTCGAGCTCATTACGAGCCGAGGCACTTCCTACACCAGCAAACCCGTTGCGTTCCTGCCAGGTGGGGTCCAGCAGCTACGGGTGAACTTCCAGGACTTCTGCCCCAGGGAGTCGCTCGGCGATGCAGTGGCAGTGTGGCTCCGCGACACTACAGCCGTAGAGCATGTCGAACGCAGGCCCACCGCTCTCCTGATTTGCTCCTTCCGGTTCTGCGATGCTGAGGACACAGAGGGGCCTGGCGAGCGCCTGGACGCCGGGCCTGGCGGCTGGCGCTGCTTCGAGACGGGTGTAGGGGGCCACGGGGTGCCTGCCAGCGTGGCCGATACCGGCGAGCGCAAGGGCGAGCCCGAAATGGCGCTTCACCTGCCCGCATCTGAGCAGCGCCGCACCATCGCAGGGACCCACCTCGGGTTCTTCCGGCTCGCCTCGTGCGACCGCCTGACGTTCAAGGCGCGGGGCGACAAGGCCTGCCGCGTCGAGGTCAATCTCCTGGCGCCTGCCCCGAAGAGCACCGACCCCGCCGATTGGGTGCAGATGACGGCCCCTGTCGAGATCAAGGCCAGTCAACAACGCAAGGGATACTCGCTGCCCCTTTCCGCCTTCACGGTCCCGGGCAACCGCGAGTTTCGCAAGGGCGAGTTCGCCGCCATCGAGTTCCTCGTGCCCGAGGGCGTGGACTTCTGGCTAGACAACGTGGCGTTCGTGCGGGAGCCCAAGGGGCCGCGGCTGGGGCGGGTGGTGGTGATGTACGAGGTGGGCAAGCTGGCCCACGTCGCGGTGCCGACGCTCGCGGCGTTCGTCGCGCTCGTTGCCCTCCTTTTCGCCCTCCGCGTGGAGGAGGCGCGCGAGGCGTGGGAGTGGCTGCGAGAGAAGGGGCTGAAGAAGATCGCCGGCAAGTTCCGAAGGAGGAAGGGCAATCCGTAATCCGTAATTCGTAATCCGTAACCAGGGGAAGACAAAGCGGTGACCCCGTGACGGAGGCCTTCGCTTTCTCTTGTTACGGATTACGGATTACGCATCACGGATTCCTGCGTCTGGCAGCACAACCAGGGAAGAAGAATGAAAGCCGTGATTCTTTCCATCGGCGACGAGGTCCTGAGCGGCGAGGTGGCCGACACCAACGCGGCCTGGCTGGCCGAACGGCTCCTTGGGCTAGGCGTGGAGGTGATCGCCCACACGGTGGTAGGCGACGTTGAGGAGCATATCGTGCAATCGCTCCGCTACCACGCCCGGAGGGTGAACCTCATCGTGGCCTCTGGCGGCCTGGGGCCGACCCACGACGACCTGACCCGCCACTGCGCCGCCAAGGCCGCAAACGTCCGCCTCGAACTGCACGAGGAGTCGCTCGCGGCCATCGAGGAGCGCTTCCGCCGCTGGGGGCGGCCCATGCCCGCGCAGAACCGCATCCAGGCGATGGTGCCCGCCGGGGCCGAGGTGCTCCCAAACACCGAGGGCACCGCGCCCGGCTTCGTCGTCCGCATCGGCGATGCCTACGCCGCTTTCGTCCCAGGCGTGCCGCGCGAGATGAAGGCGATGTTCGACAAGGCCCTCGCTCCCCTCATCCTCGCCCTGCCCATCGAGCGGCGGGCCGTCCGCATCGCGCGGCTCCACACCTTCGGCATCCCGGAGTCGCAGGCCGACCAGAAGCTCGGCGCGCTCATGCACCGCGGGGCGAACCCCCTCGTCGGCCTGCGGGTCAGCGGGGGCGTGGTCTCCATCAAGGTCGTGGCGACGGGGCAGGACGATGCCTCGGCGGGGAACATCCTGGCGCCGGTGCTCGCGACCATTCGGGAGCGCTTCGGCGAGGCCATCTTCGGGGAGGACGGCGACACCCTCGAGCTGGCCGTCGCGCGGCTCCTTGAACAGCGCGGCAACACGCTTGCCGTCGCCGAGTCCTGCACCGGCGGCCTCATAGGGCACCTGTTGACAAACGTGCCCGGCATCTCCCGCTTCCTCCTCGAGGACCTAGTGACCTACAGCAACGCGGCGAAGACCGAGCTCCTCGGCGTCCGCGCCGACACCATTCAGGCCGTCGGGGCCGTCAGCGAGGAGGTTGCCCGCGCGATGGCCGAGGGCGTGAGGCGGCGGGCAAGGGCCGACATCGGCCTGTCCACCACCGGCATCGCCGGCCCCGACGGCGGCAGCGCCGAGAAGCCGGTGGGACTCGTCTACATCGGCCTGGCCACCGACGCCGGCACGGGCGTCGAGCGGCTCCAACTCGTCGGGGCCCGCGAGCTGATCAAGGACCGCGCCGCCAAGTTCGCCCTCAACATCCTCAGGCTGCACCTGCTGAGAGCGGGCGATTGGTCGAAGAAGGAGAATGCGTAATCCGCAATCCCCAATCCGTAGCCAGAGAAGAGAAGAGCCCCGTTGCGAGAGCTCCTGGGCTTCTCCAGTTACGGATTACGAATTACGGATTACGGATTCGAGGCAGAAATGATGCCCAAGTACCGGCTCGTGGCCGTTGACATAGACGGAACGCTTCTGGATAGCAGCTCGCATCTCCGCCACGCGGTGCGCGAGGCGCTGCGGCGCGCGGTGGCGGGCGGCCTGAGCGTGGTGCTGTGCACTGGCCGCCGCTACCGCACGGCGCAGCCAATCGCCGAGGAGCTGGGCCTGGGCCTGCCGCTCATCTGCCACAGCGGGGCACTGGTGAAGGACACGGCCTCGCACCGCACGCTGTTCGCCAACCCGATGCCGCCAGAGGTGCTGCGGCTGCTCCTGGGCGCCCTGGGCGAGTTCGGCCTCACGCCAATGGTCTACACCGACACGTTTCACACGCAGACCGATTTCTACCTCCAGCGCGGCGCGAAGCTGACGCCCTACCACACGGACTACCTGCTGAAGAACAACGGCTGGTTCCGCTTCGTGGAGTCGCTCGACGGCGGGCTGCCGGCCCCCGCCATCCAGGTGTGCACCTTCGGCGAACTGGCCGAGCTAGAGCGCATCCGCCCGCTGCTGCGCGAGCGGCTCGCCGGCCGCACCACCTGTCACCTCCTCAGCTCGGCGAAATACCTCGGCAACTTCCTCGAGTTCCAGAACGGCTCAGCCTCCAAGTGGGCCGCCCTCTCCGAAATCATCGCGGCGGAGGGCATCGCACCGCAGGAAGTCGTGGCCATCGGCGACGACGAGAACGACATCTCGATGCTGCGCGCCGCCGGCCTCGGCATCGCAATGGGCAACGCCTCCTACGCCGTCAAGAGCGCCGCCCACCTCGTCGCCCCGTCGAACGACGAGGACGGCGCCGCCCGGGTAATTGGCAAGTTGCTGGCGCAAGAAGGAAAGGAGTCCCGATGTGAAGGTGTACCTGATGACCGATCTTGAGGGCGTTGCGGGCGTGTGCTCGTGGGAGGACCGCAAGGACGAGAGCCCGGAGAACACGCTGAAGCGCGCGCGGCAGCGGAAGTGGCTGGCCCGCGAGGTTAGCGCGGCGGCCGACGGCTTTTTCGCCGCGGGCGCAACCGAGGTGCTGGTCAACGACGGCCACGGGGCCGGCTACACGATTGACCTCGACGAGGTTGATCCGCGGGTGGAGATCATCCACGGCCACGAGCGCCCGTTCTGGCTGCCCCACATCGAGACTTGCGACGTGACGGGCCTCGTTGGCGCCCACGCCAAGGCCGCCACGCCGCTGGCCTGCCTGCGCCACTCGATGAGCGACAGCGTGCGCGGCTACTGGCTCAACGGGGTCTCGATGGGCGAGATGGGCATGCAGGCCGCCATCGCAGGGCACTACGGCATCCCCTTCGTCTTCGTCTCCGGCGACTACTGGGCGGTGAAGGAGATGCAGAAGCTCTGCCCAGGCTGCATCGGCGTGGCCGTCAAGCGGGGCCTGAGCACCTTCTGCGCCCGCACCTGGCCGCCCGCGAAGGCCCAGGAGCTCATCCGCGCGGGCGCCAGAAAGGCCCTCGCCGCCGCCAGCAAGGTCAAGCCCCTCAAGCTCGCCTCGCCCATCCACTTCCGCTGCGAGATGAAGGAGCCGGTCTACGACACCGAGAAGCCGCCCGCCGGATTCCGAGTCCTCGACAGCCACACCATTGAGACGAAGGCCAAGGACATCATCGAGCTGTTCATCAAGCTCTACAGGTATCCGGCCGACTTTCAGCCGCGCAGGAAGAATCCGTAGTCCGTAATGCGTAATTCGCAATCCGTAACCAGAACAAGACAACAACAGCCGAGGGCGCGTCTCTTGGTCTTCTCTGGTTACGGATTGCGGATTACGCATTACGGATTGCTGTGTGGAACCACTTCAATTCCGGAGAGAACCGCCATGTCATTCCCCGAGCCCGGAGCTCGCTACCGCCTCTTCTGGGGCCGCATCGAAAGCTTTCGGTATGCGGGCCAGGGCATCGCGCACATGCTGCGCACCCAGCATAACGCCTGGATACATGCGGCGCTCACCCTGGCCGTCGTCGCCGCAGGGCTCGCCCTCGGGGTGTCTAAGGCGGACTGGTGCTGGCTCATCCTGGCGATGGCGAGCGTGTGGACGGCGGAGTCGTTCAACACGGCGCTGGAGATCATCGTGGACATCGCGTCGCCCGAGCATCGGCCTGCGGCAGGCCGTGCCAAGGACGTTGCGGCGGGCGCCGTGCTGCTGTGCGCCGTCGGCGCCACGGCCATTGGCCTGCTCGTCTTCCTTCCGCGCATCGTCGCCCTCTTCGGCGCCGGGCAATGACGCAGGCCGGCCACAAGCGCGGAGCCGCGTAGGGGCGCCCCTTGTGGGCGCCCTGCGAAGGGCAGGGACAAGCCCTGCCCCTACGCAGCTCGCCGCTTGTGCGGAACGGCTGCTTGAGCGCGGCGGGGCGCCGCGCTATACTCGTGGGGGGAGACGGGCAGAGCAGGGGGGCGCAAGGGGCCACGATGCGCAGATACTCAATCCTCCACGCGCCGCTGCTGTCGTTCTACTCGAGGGCCTTCTATCAGGACGTGCGGCGCTTCTGGCGCGGCGCCAACCTCCTCTACCTGTTGCTGTTGCTCGTGGCCTGCTGGGTGCCGTATGCGGCTGTGGCCCACGCACTCATTTCACGCTTTGCGAGCCGTGTGGCGCCCCCGGTGGTCGCGCAGCTCCCGGCCATCTCCATCCACGACGGGGAGGCATTGGTGCAGGAGCCGCAGCCCTACATCATCAAGGACCCCGAGAGCGACAAGCCGCTGGTGATCATAGACACTACGG
>FWPV01012819.1_pt1 | contig 12825 bp, 9 predicted proteins | sample 2228371 | NCBI WGS metagenome assembly FWPV01 (sample SAMEA103939776, study PRJEB20133) | metagenome | reverse complement strand
GACCTTTGCCCAGGAGGGAAATGTCCTTCCATCACCCCGAGTCTCGGAAATGGGATATCCTTTCCCATATCTGTCCCGGAAAAAGCCATGAATCACCCTTTGAACCAGCAAATTACTCAGTCGGTCGGCTTTTCTCCCTCAACCCTAAATTTAAGCTGACGCCGTCATGTCGGCAGGCTGCGAACTACTTTCTCAAGCGCCTATTCCCTTTAAAGCTGCTTAATCCTTCACCAACAAACCACGGTGGCAAGTTTCGTCTCTGCAAGAACATCGGATAGGAAGATGTGATCTTAATTTATATCCCAGTTCCAGCTGACTGATGGGACTGACCATACCCGCCTTGATACTGTAAGATAGGTCATAGTCCTTATAAGATCGCTTTTCTTGAGATGATTTCCTTAAATGATTGAATTGCGCAAACCACCGATGGGATACCTTTTAGTCGCGGTCGCCGCGGCGATTTGGGGTTCCATCGGCATCTTGGTCCGCTGGGCGGACCTGCCCGGCCAAGAAAACGTCATCGTCTTTTGGCGAATGCTCATAGGTACTTTTTTCTACCTGATAACCATAATTGCCAGCCGCAAGCTCGACCAGTTAAGGGTAGGCCCACATTATCTCATGCTGCCTATGAGCGGAGCTTTGCTCTCCATTCATTGGATCCTCATGTTCAAAGCAATAAACCGGCTTACCATAAGTGATGCCGTCTTTATCGCTTATCTAGCCCCTGTGTTCATGGCCCTCCTCGCTCCCCTATTTCTAAAGGAAAGATTGGAGAAGACCACGCCGGTAGCGCTGCTGCTAGCTCTATCCGGGGTGGCGCTCACCTCCCTGACCCAGAGGAGCGAGGTCTTTCTGGATACGATAGGGATTATATATGCCCTTACGGGTGCCTTCACCTACGCGGCTCTGGTAATCATGTTGAAGATAATGAGGGAGGATACCCCCACTCTAACCATCACTTTCTACCAGTCCCTCTTTGGCACGCTGGCGCTGTTACCCTTCCCCTTCCTGCAGGACTACGCCATCAAGCCCCGGGGATGGATAGCCATATTTATCTTGGGAGTGGTGCATATCGGACTGGCGGGTCTTTTGTACGTGTATGCCGCACGACGGGTCAAAGCTCAACATATAGGGATAATATCCTATATTGAACCCCTGAGCGCCATGATCTTTGGCCTCCTGTTTTTAGGGGAGCAACCCGGATGGCAAGACCTCGCAGGAGGACTGCTCATCATCGCCGCCGGACTCACCGTCTTTCTACAAACCTCCCTGAGCAAGGATGGCGACGAAGAGGGAAATGGTTCAGCTACCCAGTCCGAGTAATTCCGCTAATTAAATGATGGAACCCCTCTCCCCCAATATGCCTTGCAGATCGGGGATGTTTACATCCGCTGGGTTCACCTCTTGACTCAAGGCCAATTCCGCTGCTACTCCCGCCGCCTCACCCATGGCCATGGAGGTGGCGGAAACCCTGGCAGAAGCCTGTCCCTGGGGGGTGGCGGAGAGGCAGCGCCCCACCACCAGCAGGTTGTTTATCTCCAGGGGAAGTAAGGAGCGGTAGGGAATCTGGTAATATTCTCCAGGTTGAAGAAATTCCAACACCGTCCCCTTGCCCTCCGCATGCATCTCTACCGGCCAGGCGGAACGGCAGATGGCATCATCGAAGCGGGCTCCCTCTAGCACCTCCTCTCCGGTGAGCACATGCCTACCTACCAGTCTACGGGTGGATCGCACCCCCACCTGGGTGGGGGTGTCCAATAGATAAGCCTGAGAGAAGCCGGGCATCTTCTCCCGGAGAAACTCCGCCAGCAGCTTGGCTTGCCTCCTTCCCTCCAGCTCCGCATAGGTGAGTTCCTCCGGGTCGGCGCAGTTCACCGGACGGGAATCGATGGCGATCCTGCCCATCGCCACGATCACCTCTCCCGGGCGCATGGTGGGAATCACTGCCCCTCCCGCGCGGGGAAGGTCGTACTCGCCCTTCTCTATCGACTCTTTGATTAGGGTTTGAAGGGTAGCCAGCCCAGCGGCGAGGGCTTCCCCTAAGTTTACGTTGGCCATATAGAAATTCATGGAGGGAAATTGCACCGGACTCCCTTCCATTTGGGCCCCTGCTTGAAAAGCCAGGTTCCCGTCGCCGCTGGCGTCGATGTAAATTTTGGCTTCTGCTTCCGCGATCCCCGACTTATCCAACAGGGTAACCTTTCTTATCTCCGAATCCTGGACATCGCATCCCACCAGTTGGGTGTGGAGATGGAGTTCGATATTTTTCTCCCTGCTCACCCACTCATCAAACAGGTCTTTCACGCCCCAGGGAACATGGGGAAGCACAGCGGTCTCCTCCCAGGGAACCGGCCCAAAAGCAAGGCCCCGTTCTTTCAGTGTTTCGGCGCATTCTCGGGCTATCCCGCCAACAAGGTATTCTATTTCCTCGCCATTTCTTAAGAAGAGGCCACCCAGCGTCCCAACCAGGGAAGCGGTGAGGCTGCCGCCCAAGAAACCATAGCGCTCCACCAGCATTACCTTCGTACCTCGTTCCGCTGCGGCTCTGGCCGCAGCCACTCCAGCGGGCCCACCGCCCACCACCAGCACATCGGCCTTCATGATCACAACCTCCTCTCCAATGTCTAGGGAAAACTTATGGGTTCGCTCGCCCGCTAGCTTTCCTCCTTCCATTTATACCCACTTAGCGACGTTATCGACACTTTTCCAAGGAGCAAGTTCGTCAATTACTGGGAAAACTTGACGATTGTGCATCATTTACATTATGTAAAATAAATGACTAAAATGAGGGTATCATCCTAGCCCAGCGAGCAAGACCATCTCGCCGTGAAGGCTATCTAATGGCGTGGACAAGATTTGGAACGGGGATAGCCATGCCCCGAACCACTTATCGAGCCAGCCTTCTCTTGACAAAGCGGGGCAATGAGATTAGTAATAAATGGGTCAGACAGGCAGTAAAGGTGGAGCTCGGCAATCGGCCCACGAGAATCCGCAATCGCTGGTGCCGCTCTGCCTTCCGCCCTGGAGGAAAAGGATGGACGGGGAGAAACGAGAGAGGCTCCCTTTTCGACTTAAATTCTGCTACGGGGGAGCGGAAGGATCTCTTACTCTCATATGGACCATGTTCTACGTCTACTTCATGATCTTTCTCACCGACGTGGCAGGTGTTCCCCCCTCAACCGCGGGATTTATCATGATGATCGCCACCATATGGGACGCCATCACCGACCCTCTGGTAGGCATCTGGTCCGACAGTATCAGGTCCAAGTGGGGAAGGAGAAGGCCATTTATCCTTTTCGCCGCCCTTCCCTTCGGGATCAGCTCATGGCTGCTCTTCTCCGACTTCGGGTTTTCACCGGGATGGACCATCGCTTACTTTCTCGTGGTGGTGATCATGTTCTTCACCACCCATACCCTTATAAACATACCTTACACCGCCCTAGCCGCGGAGGTGACCCAGGATTACGACGAAAGGACCAGCCTGGTCAGTTACAGACTGGGCTGGAGCCAGTTTACCACCATCATGGCCGCCACCCTTCCTTTGATTCTCTCCAAGCACTTCGCGGAGCTGCTGGGAAGCGAGAGGATGGGTTGGCTGGTCATGGCAGCGCTCATGGGAGGTTTTTCCATCTTCCCCCTCCTTCTAACCTGGCGCTTCACCAGGGGATATGAGCTCTTTCCGGAGAATGTGAGGTTCCGGCTAAAGAGCTTGAAGGAGGCATGGAGGAACCGTCCCTTTCCCTATACCCTGGGGGCGTACGCTGCGGGAGCGGTAGCCTTAAACATCGCCGCCCAGATGATTCCCTATTTCACCAAATACAATATGCAGTTCAGCGAGGAGAAAACCTCCTTGGTATTTCTGGTTCTCTTCGTAGCTACACTCCTGTGGGTTCCAGTGATCGCCATAACCACCAATAGGCTGGGTAAGAGAAAGGCTTATATCATCTTCGCCGCCGCCTGGGCAGCAACACAAGCCTTCGCTATCCTTTTCATTTATCCCGGAAGGGAAGTGATCCTCTTCATCTTGATGCTGATAGCAGCGGGGGGAGTGGCTGCCATTCCCATGGTGCAATGGAACATGATTCCAGACGTGGTGGAAGTGGACGAGTACAAGACTGGGCTGCGCCAGGAGGGACTGTACATCGGCATCGCTACATTTGTTCAGAAGTGCTCTGTCGCCGCCGCGCTGCTTATAAATGGCTTGATCCTCTCCGCCGTGGGCTATCGGGCCGACGTAGAGCAAACCTCTGGAGCTCTTCTTGGAATTAGACTGCTTTTCGGATGGGGCACGGTGCTGTTCCTACTCATCAGCATGCTCTTATGCTTCCTCTGCCCTATGACCAAGGAGAGACATGATGCATTAAGGGAATGCATCCGCCTGAAAAAAATGGGACGGCAGTGCGACGAGAGCCTGATAAAGGAACTTTTTTAGGAGGAAACCGCGGTCAACCTAGGGGAGATCAGAAAAGCGTTGAGAGGCGGGTGCGAATCCGTAAACCGGGTTCATATGTAATCTCATGCGGGGGAAGCGCTTCTGTTTATTTTGACACCATGTAACATTTTCTGACTTTGGCTCCGCCCACGAGAACGGCAATGAGCTTCGGTTATCACTCCAATTGATGTTACTTTAGATAAGAACCAAGATGGTTCCATAAACTCGAGAACGGCAATGAGCTTCGGCTACCATTCCACCCTGGACCGCTTTTGCAACCCGCCAATTTCACATTCGGCAATATCTCCAACTATGCCTGGACCAGATTTTCATATCTTCCCTGGACTGAAACGCCGGATGCCCGGGCAGAGGTTAAATCCCGCCATAGTATGGTCTCAGGTGAAGGTTTATGGAACAATAAAACCATGAAGAGAGGCACAAGAATTGCAGAGTCAGTTATTTTCATAATCGCGACCGTGTCCGCGGGAGTCCTGCTATGGAGGTTCAGCAGGATGAAGCAACCTCCCCCCAGGAAATTGGAGGCAGGAAATTGGCAAAGGTTGAATTCCAGTCATTTCATTAATGGAGCGTAAAGTTGAAGGTAGCTGTCTTCGGTGCCGCGGGCTTGACGGGAAGGAGGGTTATTCAGAACCTCACTCGCTGGGGCGGTTGCCAAGGAATGTTCGCGGCGGATCACCACGCCCGCGCTCTTAACGATCTCTTCAACCTATACCGTTCTCGGGGGTTGAGCGCGCGTTACTTGGAAGCCACGGATAACCAAAGCATTAGGGAACGGATGAGGGAAGTGGACGTGGTCATCTCCTGCTTGAGCGCGGAAGCCTCAAGCGAAGCCGAGCTTGTGGCCTCAGCCCTGGAGGAAGGAAAGGATTACCTGAGCATAAGTGACGATGCCAGCGCGATCCCGGATATCCGATCCTTGAGGGAGGAGGCCAGCCATTCTTCTAGCAGAATAATCGTGGGATTAGGGTGGAGTCCCGGCCTTTCCAACCTACTGGCCTCCTTCGCCGCCCAACGGTTGGAACAGGTGGATAGGGTGAAGATAGCCTGGTCTCTCGATCCTCACGATCTACAATCACCCGGGGGATGTGGACGCCTGCTCCGCGCATTCAGCGATAGGTGCGTTACCTTCGAGGAGGGCCGCTTCAGGGAAATCCGTGCGGGAAGCTGGGAAGAATGGCAGCATTTCCCCGGAGGCCTGGAGTGGTGCAGCGTCTTTTACTCCTATCAAACGGAGCCCCTGACTCTGCCCCTGGCCTTGCCCGAGGTCCTGGAGGTCCAGGTAAAAGGGGGGTTGAGGAATCCCCAAACAGACTACCTGGTGCATACCCTGGCCTGGTTATCCCAGATTCTACCTTCCCACACGCGAGAGCTTCTGGGTCATTTCATGGGCCTGGCCCTATCCTCGAAACCTGGATCCGAGCTGAGAAATGAATCCGGACTGCGGGTGGAGGTGGCGGGAAGGATTGGCAAGGTACCAGTGACTCTTACCTACGGGGCAAGGGGAAGCTACCTGGGAGCCACCGTGGCTATGTTGCTCCAAGCACTGAAGCTCCTGAACGAGGATTCCATCTCCAAAAAAGGCATATTTTTCCCTGAAGAAATATTGCATATTAGAGACTTCGCCCCGTCCCTAGCCAACGCTGGCATCCAATTCTACTTCTCCGGGAGCGATGGGGAACCTAAGAACTCGCGTGAACATCCTTCTCCTTGATATGTCTAGATAGTTGGACGGGGAAGACTTTATTATCTTAGAAAGAGCTATCGTCTAAGGAAACTTTATGGAGATGTTTGGTAAGATTTTTACTTACTTTTCTGCTCAGTTTCCCTGTTGAAAGCCGATTGACCATATATCTTCTTCATCTGTATAATTCCACTGTCGAAATTACACAGGAAGATATATTAGGGGTGATCTTCTGGATATTCTAGTAACCGGAGGAGCTGGTTTCATCGGTTCCCATCTGTGCCGAAGTCTCCTGGAGGACGGTCACGTTATCTACTGCATGGATAACCTTCTCACCGGCAAAAAAGATAACGTGAAAGACATGGAAAGGCATCCCCGTTTTCAATTCATTCTCGCCGACGTGACCAGGCCTTTCAACGTGCAGGTGGAAACCATCGTGCACTTGGCCAGTCCTGCCAGTCCCGTAGACTATTTGAAACTGGCGGTGGAGACCATGCTGGCCAATTCCCTGGGAACCTATCATGCCCTGGAGCTAGCCAGGAACGCGCGGGCGAGGTTCATCCTCGCCTCCACCTCCGAGGTGTACGGGGATCCCCTCGTAAACCCCCAGAGCGAGGATTATTATGGAAACGTCAACCCGGTGGGCCCTCGGAGCTGCTATGACGAGTCCAAACGCTTCGCGGAGGCGCTAACCTATACCTATAACCAGAAGCACGGAGTGAATACCACCATCTTGCGCATTTTCAATACCTATGGTCCCGCTATGCGCAAGGAGGATGGCAGAGTCACCCCCAACTTCATAAACCAGGCTCTCGCTGGAGAGCCCCTGACCATCTACGGCGATGGCACTCAGACCCGCTGCTTTTGCTACATCGATGACCTGGTCGAGGCCATAAAAAAGGTGATCTATAAACCGGAGCTGAACGGATATGTGATTAACTTGGGAAGCGACCAGGAGATGACCGTGTTGGAACTGGCTCACCTGATCAAGAAACTAGTGGGTTCCGACTCCGAGTTGGTATTCTGCGAGCTTCCCAAGGACGATCCCATGCAGCGCAGGCCCGACATTACCCTGGCCAAGAAGGTCCTGGGATGGGAGCCCCGCACTTCTTTGGAGGAAGGTTTAAAAAAGTTAATCGAATGGTTCAAGGATGAAAACCGCAGCAGGCAAGAGGAGGCAACTTGAAAGGAGAAGGGGAAGAATTTACCTCTGAGGAGCTCGCCAGGTTCGAACAGATCTTCAAGGAAAGGGCCAACTTCAGTCCCTATTACCAACTGCTGGGGATGGAGCTGGTGGAGCTGGGAAAGGGCAGGAGCCTCTTCCATCTACCTGTGGAGAAAAAATTACATAATGTAAGAGGAATCGTGCATGGGGGCGTGCTGGCGTCCATCGCCGACGCCGCAATAGGCGTCTCCCTTGCTACACTGGTGGACCATTCCCGGGAGGCCTTTATCACCGTGGAGCTGAAGGTGAACTTCATGTCCGCTGTATCCGATGGTGAGCTATGGGCCGAGGGAAAAATCATCAAAAGGGGCAAGACCATCGCAGTGGGAGAGGCGGAAGTAAGAGATGGCTCGGGAAATATCGCCGCCAAGGGAATCGCCACCCTCTTGATAAGACAGTGGGGGAAGGATTAGCCCCACCGCCCCTGGTGTGCTTTAGTCTCGAATCGCATGCAGGGAAACTTCCCTTCAGCAAGGCTTCCCTTCCCGCCAGCGGTTTGACTGTGCCCTCGTAACGCTCTTTCTCGCCGAAGCAGGTTTATCAATCCTCCAGAGTAAGCGGCATTAATATATTCGACCCTAGCTTTTCTCCGAGCCTCCAAGGTAGGAAGCCCTCAGGTCTTTCTTAAGGATCTTCCCGGTGGCGGTACGGGGCAGCGATTCCGCGAAGACCACCTTTTTGGGTATTTTGTACTTTGCCAGTTTTCCCTTGCAAAATTCGATTACCTTCTCCTCGGAAAGGGAGAGATGCTTGATGGAGGAAGAAAGAAAACCTTCTCCTCGGAAAGGGTAACCCCCGGCTTGGGCACCACGATCGCCATGCCCACTTCTCCCCACTTCTCGTCGGGGATCCCGATAACTCCCACGTCCGCCACCTCCTCCATCTTGAAGATGACGTCCTCGACCTCGGCCGGGTAGACGTTCTCCCCTCCACTTATATACATATCCTTCTTGCGATCCACCAGCCACAAGTAGCCCTCTCCATCTATATAACCCATGTCCCCGGTATGGAACCATCCACCCTTTTTAGCCTTGGCGGTCTCTTCGGGAAGCTTCCAGTACTCCTTGAATACATTGGGACCCCTCACTACCACCTCTCCCATCTCTCCTGGGGGGAGCATACGATCGTCATCGTCCACGATCGCCACGTCTACGTGAAAGAGGGGCTTGCCAGCGGACCCCAGCTTTCTCTCCGCCTCTTCCGATCTCAGGGCAGATACGGCAGGCGCGGTCTCAGTCAGTCCATATCCCTGGTTGAAGACCACCCCCTTCTCCAGGTAGGTCTCGATAAGTGCCTTGGGACAGGGGGCTCCTCCCGCGATGAAGAACTTAACCGAGGAAAAATCGGTCTCCGCGAACTCCGGGGCCATGGCCATCATCTGAAACATCACCGGTATTCCGAACATGGTATTGATCTTTTCCTCCTCGATAAGCTTGAGCGTCTCCGAGGGGTTGAAGAACCTCTGAATCACTAACCTGGCACCCACATAGAGGTTGGGGGTGGCGGAGGCGCTCAAGCCCCCTATATGGAACAAGGGAGCGGAGGTCAAGCCGATATCCGACTTGGTGAAACCGTAAAGGATTATGGCGTTTATCCCATTCCACTGGGTGTTTCCGTGGACCAGCACCGCTCCCTTAGGCTTTCCGGTGGTTCCCGAGGTATACATGATAAATTGCGGGTCCTCCAGGGTCACCTCCTGCTCCGGCTCCGGCTCCTCCTCGGGAAAACCGGAAATCCAGCTGGCATAATCTAGGTCTCCCTCCTTTCCCCCGGGTCGTTCGGAGATGAACTCTTGAATCCCACTTACCTTTTCGCGAAGCAGGTCCACCATCAGGAGGAACTCTGGCGAATAAAAGAGCAGCTTGGGCTGGCAATCGCCCAGGATATACTCGAGCTCGGGTGCGGCCAGCCTGAAGTTGAGGGGAACCATGATGGCGCCGATCTTGGAACAGGCAAAAAGTATTTCTAGGAACTCGTTACCATTTGCCAACAAACCCGCCACCCGGTCTCCTTTTCTCACTCCCTTATCTTGCAAGGCATGGGCGAGCCGATTAATCCGATTGCAGAATTCCCTCTTGGAATACCAAGTATCCCCACATTTCACGCAAGGTTCATCCGGATAAAGATTTGCCCACCTGGTAGGCCATTCTCCCACGTTCATGAAACTTACCTCCCTTTTTCTTGCATCGATAACCCTCTCACAGTTCTTCTCGCTCTTTAGCACCTACTGGGTAATCACCCGGCCGCGCGCAGCCATTCACACATTTCTGCCAAATCTCCCTTCCTGAACCTCGTCTCCACATGTTGAAAACAGCGAAAATCTCGCCCAGGGGGTTTTTAAAGATAATTTGGTTCTTTTCGCTTTCGTCTTTTATTCATACCCCTCTCCTCCAATCGGAAAACTTCTTTCTTCCGCTTCCGCCTTACTTGCGCTTACCATCCACGCCAGGCGGCTAGCAAAGCACCCGATTTGATAGGGGACGCGCATTATCTCTCCCAAGCAATTACGCGCCCGGTTTAATGAAAACGTTATCCCCGATTAAGATTGCGGCGCAGCTCAAGCTCAAGAGATATTGGGCCTTGATGTTTAATGCCCATATACCTTTAACGATTCTTTGGCCCGCCAACAACCGCCGCGATCTTTTTGCTTCGGTGCTTTCCCATGTTCATGGGGTAAGCGGATTCAACCTATAGTTAAGGAGTCCTCCTGGGGAAGGGTGGAATTTATTTGCTTGCATGGTCTAGGAGACAGCGCTCCCGTCCGTTTCAGGCGCATTGGTTTCCTTCTCTCGCTTTCCCTACCCCTTTTATGGTACAAAATTAAAACCCGAACGACCTTCCCGGACATCCCTATACTACTTCTGGCTACCACATTTTAACCTCATGGGGGATAAATGCCTCTAAAAACTTTTTCGATATTTGAATGGCGCGTACCAGATCTTTTGAGCATGCAATTACCGGAGGATACGATGAGATTACTGGAGAAAATAATCAGCATTTCGGTGTTCGCGATGGTACTGGGATTCTTCTTCCTCGCCCTGGGTGCCAACGGACTGATAGTGGCTCAGGCGACTTCAAGTCCCATACACGTGGTCATGGGCAACTCTATGGCACCAGCCATCAAATCCAACGACGGGGTATTTATAAAGCCGATAAACGCCGGGGAAGTGGAGCTGGGGAAGGTGGTGGTTTTCCCCGATCCTTTCCAAGAAAATCAGCACATCGTTCACCGAATCATCGATATAAAGACCGTCAATGGAGAAACCTATGTGGTCACCAAAGGGGACAATAACCCCGAAGCGGACCCCTTCCTCATCCCGGTGGAAGATCTGGAAGGAGAAATTAGCTTCCGCCTGCCGGATGCTGGAGTATACTTGGATTTCATCCGCAGCCGGTATGGATACACCACCACGGTGATTCTACCAGTCGCGGTCCTCGCCCTTTATGTCTTCGCCAAATGGCGGGAGGCCAAACTGGCGGAGGAAAGCTCCAGATCAACGCTTTTTTATAAAGAACTGCTTCCCGTCAGATAACCTGCGAGGCATCCAAACGTTTGCATCCAGGACCCTGGTCTTCCGCCACTCCAGTACCGCATAATGACCGGTTTTTCATCGCTGCTTTGGAAGCGGGACTGACCAGAAAATCCACACATTCCACGACAAAGCCATCGCCACCGCATCCGCCAGTCCGATGACGTTCCCATCCCCGCTAGAAGCTAATACGGGAAAACGGCTTTTGGCCGCTATTTGTCTTTCTCCTCCCTACTGAAAAAGCCCACCTGTCTGGATGAAACCAGGGCGAATCCGATCGCAGAAACCCTCAAGCCCCTTCATTCTTGTAAAATGACGATTTTTCCATTACTCTTTATCTCGGAAAAGGAGGAAGGATGAAGGAGAAAGGCTCCTGTTCAATCTGTGGACTACCCCGGGCGCTTTCTAAAAGATTGTTCTGGGATAACCGCGGGCGCATTTTTACGAGGCTTGACCCTCAAAGCCAGGTGTTTTTCATGGATACCCGGGAACTGGAGCTAATCATATCTCATGCCACCGCCACCGCTGGCCTTATCGTGGAGACCAGGATTCGGGAGGAGCGGCGGAAGTTCACCCGCCAACGCATTCTCGGGCAGATACATGCGGGGGGAGGTTCCCTTGCCCGCAACAGGATCTTTCGAAAGCAGGCCATCCGGGTTCTCCTGGAGGAAGCCTCTCTCTACGGCATGGGTCATATAACCATCGACACGTTGGCAGCAGGAAAGGAGCTTAGGTTAAAAATCAGCCATCCCTACCATCCCAATATGTTGGCGGGCGACTTGTTGGGCTTGTGGGAAGGATTTTTCGAAGTCAAAGCCCAATATAGCTTGGAAAAACTAGGACCGCACGAGTTCGTCCTGCACATCGAGTCCCTGGATAAATCGAAGTACAAGACCGGCGCCCTGAGGGAGCATAAAGAGGAGAAGCCCGGGAAGCGGGATAAGACCATGGAGAGATGCAAGAAGTGCAAGCTACCGGTAGCCTTGCGTGGCCTGAAGTGGGATGCTCAAAACGGAACCATCTACAACCCGGAAAACAACCGATACTATACCCTGATGGAAATATCGGGCTTTACAAACATCCACCGGGTGATCAAGGAGCATCTAAGCGATGACTTCCAAGCAACCATCTCTAAAGCCTTCCTGGAAAGCCTAAAAGAGGACATGGCCCCGCGGGAGAAAAAAGACGGATCTTACGAGGAACTATTCGCTTCCCTCTCCCTGCTAGGCTGGGGGAAGATCAAGGAGGTAAAGCGCAGGCCATTCCTGGACGAAATCGCCATCGCCGACGCCATATTTCCTTCGCTGATAGAGAACAAGCTGGACGCATACTACCAATACCTCGAGGGTGAGCCCGCCTCCTGTTTCATTAAAAGACCTCAAAATAATGAAGTAACGATTATGCTAGGGCCCAGCCTGAGCGAATATTCCATGCATATAGGGAACCTGCGCAACCAGTTCCCCTCCCTGTTACACTATCCATCATCTTTCATGCCCTTCTGAAGTTCAGGGACCAGTGACAAGTTCGTAGAATGGCTGGGGTAGAGCATCCCATCACCATAGATACGATCGAAATTGACTCCTGCCAATAATAGTTTTTCGATACGTCCCTTCGTTTGCTTCGCATGCAAAGGGCTAGCAAACGGTTAGTGGAGCGCACATCGTTGCGGTGAACGAATTTAACAGATTATAGAAACGTATATAAGTGAAGGCATCTCATGATCCAAGCCGCGTAGATTATTATCTACATATTGTAATTTAGAAAGCTGAGGCACAGTAACCTTGCCAGGCAATAGACACTCCGCGCCTAAAGATCTGGACATAGTTTCTCTAGATGGGGGGCCGGTCCGGCTCTATCTGTAGCTTGTCCCTGGTGATGATTCCCTTCTCTATGGCATAAAGGACGGCGTTGGTCCTGTCGGTCACCTTTATCTTCC
>FWPV01007898.1_pt1 | contig 12829 bp, 5 predicted proteins | sample 2228371 | NCBI WGS metagenome assembly FWPV01 (sample SAMEA103939776, study PRJEB20133) | metagenome | reverse complement strand
AGATTTATGTCAGCACTGATAACCTGAAGAGCTTCCGAGAGGTGACGGTGAAGGCCGCTGACGGCTCCGAGTACGTGCCGCACACGCCGAAGAACCCCGACAACCCCGGCTGGTATTTCCACACGCTGCCGGGCGTGGTGTCGTGGGACGTTAAGGGCAAGGAGATGATGGTGTGGGGGAACTACTGCAACGTGCTTGGCGGCGCGGCGCCCGTGAACATCTACTACTCGACCGATGGCGGCGAGACGGTCAAGATCGCCTACGCCTTCGGCCAGCACCCGAACTTCCGCGACAACGGTTCGCCCGGCGGAGGCAGGGACGGCACTCTCCTGGGCAACCCCGACAACCCCGTCCTCTGCCGCCATGTGCACTGCGTGGCCTACAACCCCGCAGAGGACGCCTTCTATGCCTGCACCGGCGACCACGACCTGGGGCCCGACAAGTTCGAATGTCACTGGCTCAGGGGCACCTACGATGCGGCGCGGGACCGCTGGGACTGGAAGGTGCTCGTCTCCGCGAGGCTGAACACCCGCTACAAGGCGGGCGGCATCAACTTCGTCGATGGCAAGCTCTACTGGATCAGCGACGCCAACGGCCCGCTGCCCCACGACCGCGGCATCTTCCGCTGCGACCCGGCCAACCTCCCCAACCCCGAAAAGCACACAATGCTGTTCAACCCTGGCGTTGAGTCGGGGAATATGATCATCCAGGACGGCTTCATCCTGGCCTCCCACTGCGCCCCCGCAACCCCGATGGCCACGGGCATCATCGTCTCGCCCGACATGGGCAAGACCTGGGCCCAGCACGACCTCAAGGAGCTCGGCAAGCGCTCGCCCACCCGCTTCCACGAGAAGAACGGCGAGGGCTGGTTCCGCGTGGACCTGCGCTCTGGCTGGATCAAGCACGCCGAGGTGCTCTTCATCAAGCCCAAGCCAACGGCCTAGCCAACACCCGACCTTATGCCTCGCGTTACCTGCCGTCCGCCCGCAAGACGAGCCGGCGCCCGCACGGGCCGGGCGATGGATCAGCGCTCTACGTCTTCCTCGTCCTGGCCGCCGATGCCCAGGGGCTGTCGCGCTGGCGGTTCGACCGGGCAGCTCTCATGCTCGCCTCGGTGGATGAGGGAGGGCGCTCTTCGCCGCTCGCGACCGCCTGGTCGTCCTCTTGGCAGCGCGCCACAAGCGTAGGCGGCTGGGTAGGGGCCGGCGGCGAGGGCTTCTTGCGGCGGGGGTCAACGACAGCGCCGAAGCCCTCGAGGGCGCGCGAGCCGAGGACCGCCATGTCCCCAGGGTGGCCGAAGACTGCTCGATGGGAACGCAAGGCAGTCACTTGCAAGATATTCGCGGTTGCGCGGCCCCGCGCTGTTGAGTATGCTTCTGGGACATGGCCGGTGGGGGCAGAAGATGCAGGTCTCTCCGGAAAGGAAAGAGCATGCTTCGCGCACCATCTCGTCGGCGGTTCCTTGGGGGCGCGGCGGCGGCGATCGCTGCGCCGTATTTCGTCCGCGGGTCGGCGCTGGGGGCCAATGGGCGAGCAGCGCCAAGCGAACGGCTGCGGACTGGCCACATCGGCGTGGGCGGCCAAGGCAGCGGACACTTCGGGGGTTGCCTGGGCAACGGTGCTCTTCAGGTGATGGCCGCCTGCGACCCCTACAGGTCCAAACGCGAGGCGCGCCAGAAGCAGGCGAACGACCGCTATGCCGAGGCCATCGGCAAAGGCACCTACAAGGGCTGCGATGCCTATGCCGACTTCCGCGAGCTCGTGACCCGCGACGATATTGACGCCGTCTTCATCGCCTCGCCCGAGTTCTGGCACGCGCTCCACGCCGTCTGGGCGATGCGCTATGGCAAGGATGTGTATTGCGAAAAGGCAATGACCCTCACGCTCTACGAGAGCCAGGTAGTGCGCGAGACTGTGCGCCGCCACGGGCGGGTTTACCAGCTCGGCACGCAGCAGCGGTCGGACCGCAATTTCCGCTTCGCCGCCGAGCTGGCGCTCAATGGCTACCTGGGCAAGGTCCACACCGTCAAGGTCGCCGTGCCCGGCGGCTCGGCGGGGCTGCCAGTGGCCCAGCCAAAGCCGGCCCCGCCCGATATTGACTACGAGATGTGGCTCGGCCCAGCCCCCTGGAAGCCCTACACCGACGTTCACTGTAGCTACAACTGGTACTTCATCTACGACTATTGCATCGGCTGGATCGGCTCGTGGGGCGTCCACCACATTGATTCCGCGCTCTGGGGCGCCCCGGCCTTCCACACGGGCAAGGTGGAAATCGAGGGTTCGGCGCGCTTCCCGGAGCAGGGCCTAGGCAACTGCTCCTACTCCTGGCGAGTGAACATTCTGGCCGAGAACGGCCAGAGGCTGTACTTCACGGACGACGGCGGCCAGCCCCACGGGGTGCGCTTCGAGGGCGACAAGGGCTGGGTCCACGTCGTCCGAGGCGGCATCAGGGCCGAGCCCGAATCCCTCCTGCGCCTCACCCTGAAGCCGTCCGACATCCATCTCTACGAATCCCACAGCCATCACGGCAACTTCTTCGAGTGCATCAAGACCCGCCGCGACCCCGTGGCCGACGTTGACGCCGGCTTCCGCGCGACCGTGACCACCATCATCGCCGACATTGCGACCCGCGTGGGCCGCAAAGTGACCTTCGACTGGGCGGCCGAACGCTTCGTGAACGACGACGTGGCGAACAGCTATCTGCGCAGGCCCATGCGCAGCCCCTGGACCCTCTGAGCGGAGAGCTCACCGTGAACCTTCTGCGTCCATTTCGTCCATCGTGTCCATTGGCCATTCTCCTTCTTGCCGGCTCCCTTCTTGCCGCGGAGCCACCGCTTGACCTGCACAGCGCTTTGAGCCAAGTGCCATCTTACGACTACGGCCAGCCCGACCGGGCACTTCACTTCCTCGAGCTGGAGATCGTGCGCGCGGCCACCGACGCGCCGAAGAGGGCGCAACTCGCCGAACGCCTCGGCGCAATCCTCGCAGACCCCAAGGCCACCCACGCGGCCAAGGTCTGGTGCTGCCAGCAATTGCTCCTGGTGGGCACGGAGGCCCAGGTGCCCATCCTGGCGAAGCTGCTGGACGATGAGAAGCTTGCCGAGATGGCCCGCTTCACCCTTGAGGGCATTCCCGGCGAGGCATCGCTGGCCGCGCTGCGGAGCTGTCTCGACAAGTTCAAGGGCATGCCGCTCGTGGGCGCCGTCAACTCGCTCGGCATCCGCCGCGACGCGAAGTCGGCCGCCGCCATTGCCAAGCTGCTCACGAGTTCCGACCCGCTTGTCACGGCGGCTGCGGCGGAGGCATTGGGCAAGATTGGCACCGCCGAGGCCGCAACTGCTCTCGCAAAGGCTGAGTTGCCGCCGAAGCAGATGGGCGCTCTCCACGACGCACAGCTCCGCTGCGCCCAGCTCCTGGCGGCCGCGGGCGACCCGGCCAACGCGGAGAAGCTCTACGAACTGGTCTGGGCCTCCAAGCGCCCCGTCGCCTGGCGCCTCGCCGGCCTGGCGGGCCTGGCCAAGGTAAGCAAGGAGAAGGCGACGCCGCTCGTCCTCGACGCACTTGGCTCCGATGAGCCGCTCATCCAGGCTTCCGCCGTGCAGTTGACGAAGGAGCTTCCCGGCGAAAGGGTCACTGCCGCCCTCGTGCAGCGCCTTGAAAAGCTCGACGCCAAGGGGCAGGCCCTCCTCCTCGGCGTCCTGGGCGAGCGAGGCGACCGCTCCGCAGCCCCAGCCGTGGCGAAGCTGATGGAGTCGAAAGACGATGTCGTGAGGTCCGCCGCGCTCCGCGCGATGGCCAGCCTGGGTGACTCAAGCCTCATCCCGCGCCTCGGCGCGCTTGCGGCGAGCGAGAAGGGCCTGGTGCAACAGGCCGCTCGCGCGGCGCTTGCCGCCCTTGCTGCGAAGGACGCCGACGGAAGGCTCATCGCCGCCGCCGGCGAGGGCGAGCCGGCGGTCAGGGCGGAACTGCTCCGCGCTATCGCCGCCCGCCGCATTGCCACCGCCACACCAACGCTGCTCAAGGCCGCTTCCGATGTGGACGAAGGGGTCCGCCGCGCCGGCTTCGACGCCCTGGCCGCCGTGGGCGCGGTCGAGTGCTATCCGAAGCTGGTCGAGTTCCTCGTCGCCGCGCAGGGCGACACGCAGGCCATCGAGAAGGCCATCCTCGCCGTGGGCGCTCGGCTGGCAAGCCCCGCCGACCGGGCGACGCCGCTCATCGCCGCGCTCAAGTCGGCCTCCGCCCAAGCCAAGCCGCCTCTCCTCCGCGTGCTCGGCGCGACTGGCGGCGCCGATGCGCTACAGGCAGTGCGCGGTTGCCTCGCCGACGCCGACCCGCCAACCCGCGACGCCGCGGTCCGCGCGCTGGCCGCCTGGCCCGACGCGGCGCCCGCCGCCGACCTGTTGAAGCTGGCAAAGGACGCCGAGAGCCAGGTCCACCGCGTCCTCGCTCTCCGCGGTTACCTCCGAATGGCCGGCGAGGAGAAGGACGAGGCGGCGCGGCTCAAGATGCTCGAGGCCATCCGCCCGATTGCCACAACCACAGAATCCAAGACGCTGCTCCTGGGCACACTCGGCGAGGCGCCCGACGCCGGTGCCCTCCAGGTCGCTACATCGTTCCTCGACGACGCGGATGTCCGCCCCGAGGCCGCTGCCGCCATGCTCCGCATCGGCCAAGCCCTCCTCGCCAGCAACCGCCAGGCGGTCGTCGCCGCGATGAAGACGCTGTTGGCGAAGTGCAAGGACGAGGCGGTCGTGAAGCAGGCCGAGGCCCTCCACGCCCAGGCCCTAAAGCCCCCGCGGGCCGGCGGCGCCGGCGAGGTGCCCGAATATGACAAGAAGCGGAGCGAGGGCATGAAGGCCGACGTTGCCACCCGCGCCCCGAAGGGCTACAGGGTGGTCTGCTACCTCAACTGCGGCCCCGACGCCTCCGACGGCGAGAAGGGCAAGCCCACCCTCCGCCTGCTGGATGGCCAGGCATACCGCTGGGCAGGAGCCGACATCCGCTACGGCACAGTCTTCTTCACGGGCAACGCCGTGACCTTTGAGGCCACCGGCCTCAACCCCAGGAAGAGCTACCGACTCGGCTTCTCGTGGTGGGACTGCGATCACGACACCCGCGCCCAATCGGTCTGGGCCGCGAACACCAAGCTCCTCGACAAGACGAAGCTCCCCTCGGGCGCGAAGGGCGAGAAGGCAGTCGAGAAGGTCGTGCCGATTCCCCAGGCACTCACTTCGAAGGGAAGCGTCCGCATCACCTTCCGCAACGAGGCCCAACCAAACTGCGTCGTCAGCGAGGTCTGGCTCCTCGAGAGCGAGGCCGACGGCCCCCAGGGCGAAGCCGGGGCGCCAGAGCCAGTCAACGGCAAGAAAGTCCTGATCGTCACGGGCGTGGACAGTGCGCACAACTGGAAGGCCACGATGCGGCCACTGGCCGACCTTTTGGAGAAGGACCCGCGCCTGGCCTGCACCATCGTCGAGGACCCCAACTTCCTCGCCTGCGATGACCTTCACAAGTACGACGTGGTGGTCATCCACTTTCAGAACCCCAAGCCGATCGAGAAGGGCGTGGAGGGGGGCAAGAACCTGCTGAAGTTCGTAGAGGGCGGCAAGGGCGTGGTCATCGTCCACTTCGGCTGCGGAGCCCTCCGCGAGTGGCCCGACTTCGTCAAGGTCGCCGGCCGCGTGTGGGACCCCAAGATGCGTGCCCACGACCCGCGCGGGCCGTTCAGGGTCAGAATCACCGATGTCAAACACCCCATCACCGAGGGCATGGAGTCCTTCGACACCGACGATGAGCTTTACACCTGCCTTGCGGGCGACACCCCGGTGGAGGTCCTGGCCATTGCCACCTCGAAGGTGGACAAGAAGGACTACCCGATGGCACTGGTGTGTAGTGTGGGGAAGGGCCGCTCGTTCCACTGCGCGTTGGGCCACGACGCCAAGGCGCTCAGGTTTCCTGGGGTTGCCGAACTCTACCGCCGCGGCACCGCCTGGGCCGCCGGCCTGCCGCCGGTGGCGAAGTAGTGAGGCGAGAGAAGCTGGTCACATTGGGGGGTTCCGCTCGATTGCGGTGATCTTCTTGACGCGGCGGGCGTGGCGGCCGCCGTCGAAGGGGGTGTGGACGAAGCGGCGGACGAGGTGGGCGACCAGGCGTTCGTCCACGACGCGTGCACCGATGCACAGCACGTTGGCATCGTTGTGGCGGCGGGCCATCTCGGCGGTGTAGTCGCTGTGACAGGCGGCGGCGCGGATGCCGGGGACCTTGTTGGCGGCGATGGACATTCCGATGCCTGTGCCGCAGCACAGGACGCCGAGGTCGGCCTGCTTTGCGGCGACGCGGCGTGCGACCTCGGCGGCGAAGTCGGGGTAGTCGCACGAGGCGTCGGTGTGGGTGCCCACGTCCTCCACCTCGCAGCCCAACCCCTTGAGGGCCTCGATGGCGCGGAGCTTGGCGGACAAGCCTGCGTGGTCGGAGCCGACAGCCACTTTCATGGCGGCACTCTCTCAGAAAAGGGTCTGCCGTCTAACCTCCCGCAGGTTGCGAACCTGAGGGAGGTCCGGGTCAGTCTTCGGCCACAAGCTCAATCCCGCAGAGCACGGTTTCTGAGCGGGTTGCTCCCGGGGAAGGGGCGAACTCGAGCTTGAGCTCGTCGCCGATCTCGACGCCCGGGAACTCCTTGACGAGGGGGCGCCAGGGGCCGCCGGCCTCGGCGGCGATGTCGAGAGCCTCGATGACAGGCTCGCCCTGGAGCGAGACGCGGAAGACCCGCTCGCCAGGCCCCGCGCCGTCGGGCTCAACGAAGTGGAGCCGGACGGTGTAGCGTAGCGGGGGTGACTTCGGGCGCTTTGCGAGGGCACGCCAGCGGCTGAGGAGGGTCGGGTGCTCGCGTCGCCACTTGATAAGGCGCGCGCCGATGGTGATGGTGAGGGAGCGGATGCCCTTTGCGCCGGAGGCGGCGACCCAAGGGATTGCCGATTGCCGATTGCCGATTGATGATTGATGATTGGAATGCGCGGAAACGATGCGGGAGGAGTGGTGGGAGAACCACTCGGGGTCGTCGGGCTGGACGATAACGGGGACATGGGGCGAGGGGCCGCCGACCCTTGGGAAGTCGAGCCACAGGGTGCCGTCGTCGGCGCGGCGGTCGCCGGGCGCGCCGAGGTTGATGCCCACGCGGCGGAGCGGCTCGTCGCTCCGCTTCAGGTAGTTGAACGTCCAGGTCTCGACCTCGGGGACGTGGACGAGAGCGAGGGAGCACTGGTTCTGGTAGGAGCAGGTGCAGGTGCGGGTGTAGTCTGGGGCGTTGAGGAGTCCGCCGGCGGGGATGAGGTTTGCGGTGCAGCCGGAGCGGAAGCCGCCGAAGGTGCCGGTGCCGCCGTCGCGGGCGAGGTCGAAGTAGCCTGCGGCCCCGGAGCGGAAGGTGAGGAGGTGCTGGCCTGCGATGGCGGTGCCGCAGCCGTAGTCGCGGGTGAAGGTCCAGGGCATCTCCTCGCCGGTGAGGGGGTGTCGGCGCATCCTCCGCTCGCCGGTGAGGAGGTCGTAGGCGGCCTCCTGGGTGATGATGGTGTCGCCGTGGAGCATGCAGGGGCCGCCGTAGCGGTGCGGCTTGTCCCAAAGCACCGTGCCGCTCTCGCCGACGTAGGCGATCATGCGGCTGGTGGGTTCGGGGAGCATGTCGCGCGAGGCGCGAGCGGCCTGGAGGAGCACGTCGTGGTCCTCCGAGTAGGCGAGCCAGGTGCCGAAGATGTTCTTGGAGGCGGACCAGAGGAGGGAGCCTGTGCGGGCGTCGAGGGCGAGGAGCTGGAACTTGGGCTGCGCAGGCGCGGCGCCGTGCCAGCGCCAGGACCTCACGATGCCCTCGGGCAGCCGGTCGAGGCAGAAGAGCTTGTTGCGGCCGATGGCGATGGAGTTGTGGAGGAAGCCGTCGCGGGCCTCGCGGGTCCAGAGCACCTTGCCGCTGTAGCGGTTGAGGGCCACGAGCCATCGGCTGGCCGTGCCGCTGTAGATATTCGGCTTGCCGGCCAGCACCCGCTTGCGTGGGAGGGAGGGCAAGTGCTCCTCGAGGAGGAGGCGGTTGAGCCGCTTGAGCTCGCGGCCGGCGACGGAATGACTGGACCTGGACTTGAGGTGGGCGGCGATGCCGCTGGCGAGGGTCCTGGCCTTGCTCGAGGGCGGCCTCGGGAGGAGCGAGGGGATGTCAGTGCGGGCGAGGAGCGCGTTGAGATTTCGGGCGATGAACTCGCCGTCACGTTCCTTCGCGCGCCTGGGGAGCAGCGAGAAGCCCCGCAGGCTGCCCAGCCAGCGAAGGAGCGACTCGGCCTCCTCCTCGCTGGTTGCACCGAACTCGTCGGGCGTGAAATCGGGATCGGTGTCGAAATCCGCCGGCGACGTGCCGGCCACGAGAACGTCGTCCCACAGGCTGATGAAGCCCCAGGCCGGCGGCAGTTCGCCACCGCCCAGGTGTGGGAGCGCAAACTCGGCCAGGCGCTCGCCCGTGGCGGGGTCGAGGCGGAGGCAGGCGCGACCATAGGCCACATAGATGCCGTCGGGGGCCGAGGCGTAGTTGCTGCCGAGGGCGTTTGCGCCGGGCTGGTGCTCGGTGTTGTCATATGCCTCGCCGAGCCCGGGCAGCGTGACCTCCCAGAGGATGCGGCCCGTGTAGATGTCCATCGCCCGCAGGCCATCGGGGCCTTCGATGAAGAGCCTGCCACCGACGATCTGGGGGCTTGGGCCGTGGCCGTGGCGGGGAAGGGTCTTCTCATTGGATGAGCCGCCGAACCATAGGATGCCGAGGGGGAGGCGCACGCGCTCGTCCTTCGACACGCACGTGTTTGCGGCGTCGGCGTTCTGGTGGGTCCACTCGCCTGCGCCGGGCAGCGGTCCCTCTCGGCGGAGGACACTGAGGCCGCCCGAGCGCTCGACCACCGCCTTCCCATCGCGTGGCTCGGAGGCCCATCTTGCCAGGGCCTGGTGCTCGGCCTCGGCGAGGGGCAGGCAGGCTGCGCCGCCGTAGGGGCGGAGCGAGGCGAAGACGTCATTCCAGATTCCAGATTCCAGATTCCAGATGGCAGATTGGGCTCCGGAATCCGCCAGGTCTTCGGAGACTATCAGGGAGGCGAAGTAGGGTGGGAGGGCGAGGCGAGAGGGGTCGCCGTGGCGGATGGCGATGCGGCGGCCCAGGAGGCCGGCGGCCTCGACCTTTGACGGGTCGGGGTCGAGGGCGACGATGCGCAGGCGGGACCGCGCGGCGAGCTCCTCGGCGAGGCGCCCGTCGCGCAGGCCGAGGACCAGGGCGTAGCCCTCGGAGACGCCCGCGGCCCGCAGGATGTCCTGCGCGTGTCTTGTCGACTCGTCTTCGGGGGGCATAGCAAGCTTTGTCGTGGGCTGCTCGGTGGTGCGGATGCCGACGAGCTCGAGGTCGAAGCTCGGGGGCTTGGGGTTGTGGCCGGTGGAGATGAGCTCGACGGCGATGGCATTGGCGCCTGGGACGAGGGCGGCGGGGTCGAGCTCGACGCTTTCCATGACCTCCTCGGGGCCTCGGGCGGAGACGGCGGTCCAGTAGCTGAAGGGGTCGGGGGCGCGCTTGCGCCAGACTTCGATGCCGTTGAGGAAGACGACTGCGCCATCCTCGGCGTGGACTTGGAGCCTGAGGGCGGCGTAGGCGCCCGGTGAAGCCTGGAAGACGTGGCGGAAGTAGGTGGAGGTGAAGCGCTTCTTGGGCGGCTTGTAGCCGCTGACGAGCTTCCGCTCGGCCTCTGCCTCGTCGGGCGGCTCGGGCGGCCCGAGGGCCCAGCGGCGGTCGTCGAAACTGGCCGACCGCCACCCGGCGGGCGGCTCGTGGCCATCGCCGAGGTAGCGCCACGGGGCATGCAGCGGCACGAGCACGTCGTCCGCGCCCTCGGGCAGCCTTGCAGAGGTCCTGGCCGCGCCGAAGCAGTAGATGTAGCCCTCAAGAGTGCTGACGAAGAGCCGCCCGTCGGCGGCCAGCATCGTGGCCGGGGCGCCGGCGATGCGGGCCTGCCACGAGACCTTGGGCTTGGCCCTGCCCTGGGGGATGTCAATGGCCTCGATGCGGTTCCTCACGCCCGCGTAGAGGCGGCCGCCCGCCTTGATGTGCACCTGGCCCACGATGCGGTGCTTCCACAGCCGCGCCAGCGTCCAGCGCCGGAAGAGCCGCGCGGGATGCTCAGTAACCCGCCTGCGCTCCCGCACGTCGTAGGCGCATAGCTCGGCTCCGTCGGAGCCATAGGCCACGTCGTCGCAGATCACCGGCGACGGCCCGACCTTGCCCACGTAGTCGCCCTCCGCCAGGTCGAAGAGCAGCCCCCCGTTGGCGAACGAGTCGTGGTTCGCCGCCACAACGAAGCCGCCGAGTTTCTGATTGGCGGCGAGGCGGTAGTAGAGGAACTTGCCGCTGGCGAGGTCGAAGCAGGCTGGGACGCTTCGGCCGCAGGGGACGAGGAGCCTGTCACCCGCGACCGCAAGGTAGCCCTGGGGCGCCACGCCGCCGAAGGCCGGGCTGTAGTGCGGCTGGAGCATGTAGAGCGCCCCCGAGCCGTCGTTGGTCCACACCACCTCGCCGGTGCGGGCATCGAGGGCGTGGATGAAGACGCCCTCGAAGGGCCAGATGCCGGCGGCGAAGTAGACGCGCCCCTCGTGCACCACCGGGGCGCCGCGGGCGACCCACAGGTTCACGAGGCGGCCGTTCCCCAAAACGAGGCGTTCGCGCCCAGGGGGAACGATTGCTGATTGCTGAATGCTGATTGCTGATTGAAGGCCGAAGCCTGGGCCGCCGAAGAACTTCCAGAGGAGCTTCCCGGAGGCGGCATCGAGGCAGTAGAGGCAGCCGTCGTCGCAGACGAAGTAGAGCCTGCCCTCAGCGAATGCGGGGGCGAAGCGTACGGGGCCGTCGGCGTAGAAGCGCCAGCACTCCTTGCCCGTGGCCGCGTCGAGGGCGGTCACGCTGTCGTTCGCAGAGGAGCCGAAGAAGAGCATGCCGCCCGCGGCGATGGGCTCGTAGGCGGCGTCGAAGCGCAGGCGCGGCTGGTCCGGCCACGCCGGCTCAAGCTGCGGGTATTGCTTCACCCATTGGAGGTGCAGCTCGCGCGGGAGCTCCTCTGGCGAGGCCGCGCTGCGGCGCGCGTCGAAGCGGTACATCGGCCAGTCTGTGCCTGACGCCGCGCCGGCTGCCAGCGCGAGCAGCACAACCGAGCCGACTTTCCCAGTGAGTCCCATCACGAGTCCCTGAGCACCTCGGCGGGGTCCTGTTGAGCGGCGCGCAGGGCAGGCACGCAGCTCGCCAGCGCGGACAGCAGCGGCGCCATCAAGAGCACGGCCACGAAGACTCGGACGTCGAAGAGCGGGTCGCCAATCGCCTTTCCCCAGAACGCCGCAATCGCCAGCCCCGCGAAGTAGCCCACGAGCGCCCCCGCCACGCCAATCAGCGCCGCCTTGCCGACGAATAGCGCGAAGACGTCACTCGCCCGCAGCCCTAACGCTCGCAGGATGCCCACCTCCGAGAGCCGCTCCCGCACGTTCATCAGCGCGAGGAAGCCGATCCAGACCGTTGCGGCAAAGGCGACGAGCGCGACAAGCCACGAGGCGAACCGCTCCTCGGCCTCGATGGTGCGCTCCGCCGCGGCCTTCGCCGCCTCGCGCTGCTCGGCGCGGGCCAGAGCCCGCGTCGCCAGCTCCACCGCCTGGGTCTCCGGCAGGATGCGCCCAAGCTCCTCGCGCACCTTCTCCATTCCCACCCCCGCGCACATGCACTTGAGCGCCAGGATTTCGTTGATCAGCCCCTCCTTCTTCAGCAGCCGCTGCGCCTCGTCGAGGTTGATCCACACCGTGATGTCGTCCTTGTCGCCCCGCTCCTCGTGAAGCTTGGCGACGGTGAACTCGGCGCCCAGCAGCTTCACGCGGTCGCCCACCTTCAGCCTCAGGTTCTTGTGAAGCTGGTAGCCGACCACCATCGAGTTCGGCGGCACGGGCTGGAACATCAGCTCCGAGGGGTCGCGGTGCACCTTCGGCACCCGCCCCTTGACCCCCACGAGGATGATCGCCGGCTGCTTCTGCTCGGGCCACTCCACCTTCTGCCGCAGGCTCGGCAACAGGTGTTGCACTGTGATCACGTTCGCCTCTGCCAACCGGGTCGCATACTCCTCCGGCATGTACCTCGCCGCGTAGTCCTTGTCGTAGAGGTCCTCGAGCTTCTGGTCTTTGGGCAGGATCAGCACATTGAAGCCCAGCTTCTTCATGATCTTGCGGGTGTTGTCCTCAAGCTCGGCCATCTCGCGCGCCGTCCGCTCCTTCTTCGCCCGCAGCACCGCAAGCTCGGCCACCGCGCACCCCACCGCCACAATCACCGACCCCAGCGCAAGGGCGAAGCTCAGCTTGCGGAAGAGCAGTTCCTTGATGACGAGACGCGACAGTGTCATAGCCAGTTGCCCCCCAGGAAGCAAGCGGCTGTTGGCAAAGGACGCAAGCCACCACTGGTGTCATTCTCAGCGCAGCCCGCCGCAGGGCGGGCGGAGCGAAGAATCTCTAGCGGCCTTGAGCCGGTCCCAAAGGTCAAGCCTCGCCTCTGCTCCCGGATCAGCAGGGATTCTTCGCTTCGCTCAGAATGACCCACTCCTCGGCGACTCCTGTAGAAAACAGCGTTGCGGCCTAATGCTCCCCGCGGCGACGGAGGAGTGCGAACGAGCCAATCGCCAGTATGACCAGCCCGGCGGCCACCGCAATGATCAGGTTGCGGAGGAGAGGCGCCCGAGGACGAGCAGGCACTTGGTCAATGGCCTTCGTGGCCGGCGCCGGCGACGGCACGGAGCCGCTC
>FWPV01012816.1_pt1 | contig 12830 bp, 11 predicted proteins | sample 2228371 | NCBI WGS metagenome assembly FWPV01 (sample SAMEA103939776, study PRJEB20133) | metagenome | reverse complement strand
CATTAAACATACACATTAGGTAACACAAGCTGACTAGCTTGTGATCTTCATAAATTAATAACAAGATGGACAGCATGTTACCTCAAAAATGGCATGAAGACTGCTTGATATTATTTGTTACACACCTTTTATCTGAACCGGGATGCCAGAAAAGCACACATAAACTTTATCTGCGGATTCCGCAATAATTTGATTTGCTCTTCCAGCAATATCTCTAAACTCTCTTGCCATTCGGTTCTCAGGAACAATACCCATACCAAGTTCGTTTGATATAATAATTATTGTTCCATTAAACTTTCTGGCTGATTCCATCATTTTTCCGACTTCACCAAGCATGAATTTCTCATCTATAAGTCCATCATCACTTATGAGATTGCTTAAATATAGAGTAATACAATCAATAATTATCACATCATGATCATGTACTGATTCAATAGCTTTAGATAAATTTAATGGTTCTTCTACCGTTGTCCATTCTTGAGGACGAGATTCTTTATGTAACATTATGCGTCTTTTCATCTCGTCATCTCCAGCGAACGCTGTAGCTATAAAAGCAATTTTGCCTTTAGATTCGTTGGCTAGCTTTATCGCAAAATTACTTTTACCGCTTCTTGCTCCACCTGTAATGAGTATTATCTCTGACAAGCACTCTCCTTTCTAGTTAGGATGATTTTACTTCGTTATAAACCTTTTCATAAAGTTTATTTATATCTTTTAGATCTTTTTGAAATTCACATTTACTTAATATTTCTTCTGGTGGATATATAGCAGGATTATTAATAATCTCGGGCTTTATAAATCTTCTTGATGCAGAATTCGGATTTGCATACCATGTTGCATTTGAAATATCAGCGCTAACCTCTGGTCTTAATACATAGTTAATAAATTTTTCTGCAATTTCTTTATTTTTTGCGCCTTTAGGTATACACATATTATCCACCCACATATCAGTGCCTTCTTTTGGGATCACAAATCTTAGAGCCTTATTTTCTTTCATTGCTTGAAAAACATCACCACTATACCCCTGTGCCAACCATATATCACCAGAGGCTAAAAAATCAACATAGGTATCGCTAGTATAGGCTTTAACCAGGGGTTTTTGCTTTAAAAGGAGTTGTTTAGCTCTCTCAATTTGTTTGGGATCAGTCGTATTAATTGAGTATCCAAGAATCTTTAGAGCAGGATTTATTAATCCTCTCATATCATCTAGCATTGATATTCGCCCCTTGTATTTTTCGTCCCAAAGTATTTTCCAGCTTTCAACTTTATCTTTTACCTTTTCAGAGTTATAACCTATACCGGTAGTTCCCCAAAAATACGGAATTGAATATTTGTTTCCAGGATCAAAGTCCAGGTTCTTAAAACGTTCATCTATATTCTTAAAATTAGGAATTTTGGACATATCCAGTTCTTCAAGCAAGCCTTGCTCACGCATAATTACAACTGTATAATCACTTGGAAAAACAAGATCATATCCTGATGCGCCAGCATGAAGCTTGGCTAACATTTCTTCATTACTGGAATAGTTATCATAAGTGATTTTAACGCCAAATTCTTTTTCAAATCCAGGTATGGTATTTTCACTTATATAATAAGGCCAGTTATAAATAAAAAGCTCCTTCTTTTTCTTTGAACAGGCATGAAAACCCAATTCTAAAGCGGCCAATGTTCCAATAGTAGTGGAAATAAATCTTCTTCTTGTTATCCTTTCCATAATTTGCCTCCAGTATTTCCTAATCTTTGAGAAATAAGGATTAAAATAAAAGTGAAGAATAAAATAAGCGTTGAAAGAGCATTAATTTCTGGCGTTATGCGTCCTTTTGTCATCATTGAATAGACTTTTATAGGCAAAGTCGTTGAACCTATGCCGGCTACAAATGAAGTGATCAAATAGTCATCTAATGAAAGCGTAAAAGCTATCAATGCACCTCCTATTATACCGGGTCTGATTATTGGTAATGTTACTTTCATAAATGTTTGAAATGGATTAGCTCCAAGGTCCATCGCAGCTTCATCAAGAGTTTTATCATATCCATGTAACCTTGCCCGAACAACAACAGCAACAAAAGAAATATTAAATGCAACATGTGCAATAGTTATTGAAACTAATCCAAGAGTAAAGTTAATAAGCACATAGAAAGCTAAAAGAGAAAGACCCATAACTATATCCGGTATAATTATAGGCATAAGAATAATTGAATCAAATAACTTTTTACCGAAGAAATCGAAACGGTTCATCGCAAAAGCTGCCATAGTTCCTATTATCGTTGAGATAATAGTAGAAGCTATTGCGACTATCAAGCTGTTTACTAATGAGTGGAATACTTCACGATTTTTAAATAATCTAATATACCATTCTAATGTGAAATTTTCCCAAACAGTGTTTCTTGTAGTGTTAAATGAAAATATGACCAATATTAATATTGGAAGATATAGGAATATATAAACAAGCCAGGAATAAGACCCTAATAACAATTCACCATATTTTATGCTTTCCTTTCTATTTTTCATCAGTTTTGTTTCGTTCCTGTTAGATTTCATCTACAGGTTTTTCTCCACAATAAGCACAAGCTAGTAATGGTGGAAGGTCTGATACAACCTCAAATTTTTGTGTGAGATAGCTTTCATTGTTAACAACACATTTTTGATTTATACAGCGTTTCTTTACTGTAATCATCCTTGGAGTTGCAGGAGGAGTGACATTGCTGGGTATTTTTAAGACTTCTAGTAATACAGCAGTGATAGCCATCCTTACACGGACTCCATAAGCAGATTGTCTAAAGTAAAATGAGCGTTGATCATTATCAAGCTCATAGGATATTTCATCAACGCGCGGGAGTGGGTGTAACAGAACCATCTGTTTTTTAGCTTTAGACATTAACTCTTTATTGACTATATATTTTCCTGCTACAGAATTATAATCAATGTCAGATGGAAGACGTTCTTTCTGTATCCTTGTCATATATAGAACATCAAGATCACCTATTACATCATCAAGCCGATCTGCATATTTTATTGTCTTTTTATATTTCGTATCTAAACGTGCAATCACATGGTCAGGCATCTCTAAACCTTTGGGAGAAATAGCTATTATTTCCGCACCAAATCTTGCTAATGCATAAGAAAGCGAATGCACTGTTCTTCCGAAACGAAGGTCACCACATAGACCTACTTTTAGACCGCCTATATGTCCCAGATGTTTGTTGATAGTATATAAATCATAAAGTGTTTGTGTCGGATGCTGATTACTACCATCACCACCATTTATAACTGGTATATCTGCATAATCTGCTATAACTTGAGCTGCTCCAGCAAGTGGATGCCTTATGACTATTATATCAGCATATTCTGCTACAACTCTAGCTGTATCAGCAAGTGTTTCGCCTTTTGAAACAGATGAGCTACCTGGTTCAGCAAATCCTATGACATTTCCACCTAACCTTATCATTGCACTTTCAAACGATAATCTGGTTCTGGTGCTAGGTTCATAAAAAAGAGTTGCCATTATCTTGTTTCCGCAAAGCTTTGGATTACCAGAGCTAATTATTCCAGCCATATCATCTGCTATATGAAATATATGTTCTATTTCCTGGTCTGAGAAATCGTCAATCACAATGAAATCTCTCAAATTATCCATCTCCTCCCTTTAATGATAGTTCTTTAACTAATGTCATAAATTAACACAACCATTTACCCATCCTACTTTTTCATTCCGAATTACAAGCTTTTCTCTAAATCTCTATTTTCAAATAAAGAAGCATTTTCTAAGTCCCGTAGGGACGATATGTTGGTAGAAATAAGCATCGCAACATTTCCAAAGCGAGTAGGAGCGACATGTTAATATGCAAATGGAATGGTAAAAGATTTTCACATATCGCTCCTAACTCCGCTTGATGTTATTCTTTCATTTTTTTCTACAAACATATCGCTCCTAACTCCGCTTAATATTAACCTTTCCGAATTGCCAATTTAATTATTATTCTATTGAAATTTAGTCTGACATATCAATATCCAGTGTTCCTATAAGTTCTTTTATACTATTAATATTATTTTGAATTAAGAAGGTTTCTATACCAGATATTATTTCCTTAGCGGAAACAGGATTGACAAAATTCGCTGTTCCAACAGCTATTGCACTAGCTCCTGTAATTATGAACTCAAGAGCATCTTGTGCATTCATTATTCCTCCCATGCCAATTAATGGGAGTTTTACTGCTCTTGCAACCTGCCAAACCATCCTTACAGCAATGGGACGTATAGCAGGTCCGGATAATCCACCTGTTATATTTTTTAATTTCGGACGCCTGGTATTTATATCAACAGCCATACCAAGCAATGTATTTATAAGTGAAATTATATTCGCTCCAGCATGTTCAGCAGCAGAAGCGATACTTGTAATGTTGGTCACATTCGGAGATAGCTTTACTATTAAAGGCAAATTAGTAGCAGAGCGAACAGATTTCACAAGCTCATAAGTCATTGCGGGATCTGAACCGAACATCATCCCTCCCCTTGCAACATTTGGACATGATATATTAACTTCTATTCCAGAAACACCTTCAATATTGCTTAATTCACTTGCAAGTTCAACATATTCATCGATTTCTTCTCCTGATATACTAACTATTACAGGGATACCCAGACTGCGTAAAAATGGCATCTTTTCAATGATAAATCTTTCTAATCCAATATTCTGTAAACCGATGGCATTGAGCATTCCAGAAGGTGTTTCAAAAATACGAGGCGGTCTATTGCCTGCCTTTGGAAATAAGGTTATACTTTTAGCAACTATAGCCCCTAATTCACTGAGATCGAAGAATGATTTATACTCTTCTCCATAGCCAAACGTTCCAGATGCAACCATTACTGGATTTTTCATATATATTCCAGCGATATTTACAGATAGATCAGGTTTCAATTATAATCTCCCGGGCATTAAATACAGGTCCATCAACACATACCATCTTGTATTGTTTATGTCCATCGCTTGATATAACTTCGTAGGCACATCCAAGACATGCACCTAAACCACAAGCCATTCTTTCTTCTAATGATACAAAAGCAGTAATATTATGTTGTCTAGCTATTTTTGAAACTGATTTAATCATAGGTATTGGTCCACAAGCAAATATCCTGCTATCTTGTATTTTTAAGTCTTCTTTGAGTAATAAATCTTCAAGCATTTGTGATACCAGACCTTTATAACCACAACTGCCATCTTCGGTAGCAACTAAAACTTCTGATCCTATATCAATCAGATCTTTTTCTCCAATGACACTGTCTTTTGAACATGCACCTATTAGTGTGATAATCTTCTTATCATTGAGTTTCTCGGCTAAATTCATCAGCCCTGCTATTCCCATGCCTCCAGCAACCAATATAACTGTCTCAAAGTTACCATCAATTTGAAAGCCATTGCCTAAAGGTCCAATAATATTGAGGGTATCTCCTGCTAACTTTTTTGATAGTATTGTAGTTCCCTTTCCGACAATTTTATACAAGATTTCAATCATATTATCTCTTACTTTATAGACTGCAAAAGGACGAGACAGAAGAGGATCACTCGATTGATGGCTAACTCTTACAAGTATGAATTGCCCTGGTATAATGCTTTTAGCTATATAAGGACAAAATAACTTCAAGCAGAAATGTTCTGGAGTTATCCGGTCATTTGATATTATCTCGCCTATAACAAGCTTTTTATCATATTTATCATTACACAATAAATTTTCAATCCTTTCAAAACAACATTAAGGAAGCAGGAAATATATAATACAGCTATAGTAATATACAACAGCATATTATAATTGTCAACCTTTTTTGCCCCGTTGGGAAACTGTTTGATGTTTAGCAGGCATAGAATTGATGAGGATATCTAAATTGAAGATACTAAACTATGATTTAATGAACAATAAGAAATATATCGGGTAATATCCGTATAGAAATCCACCTGGTTGGTTATTACCCGATGAATTTTCATTAAATTAATAGAATTTATTAACAAGCGGAATTACTTTATATCAAAAACTAATTATTCTGATTTTTTGCTTTTCTTTTGTTGAGCTTCACCAGTCATAGGAACGAATCTTACTGGCAAAACGCTCTTTTCTTTTATACCACTCTCTGTTTTTGTTATAACCTTCAGTTGCTGGATCATTGAACCAACTGGTATAACCATCTTACCACCAATCTTTAGTTGATCTACTAATGGTTGTGGAATATGATCAGGAGCAGCGGTTACAATAATACCATCAAAAGGTGCATGTTCCTCCCAACCTTTATAACCATCACCGGTTTTAACCGTTATATTTTTATAACCAAGCCTTCGCAGTCTTTCTTCTGCAGACTGAGCTAGCGAAGGTATTATTTCAATTGTATATACATCCTTTGCTATTTCTGCAAGTATTGCAGCCTGATAGCCTGAGCCGGTGCCTATTTCCAAAACTTTTTCTCCACCTTTTAGTTCAAGCAATTCGGTCATCAGTGCGACAATATAAGGTTGTGAAATTGTTTGGTCCTCACCAATTGGGAGCGGTCTATCATCGTAAGCATATCGCTTCATATTTTCTGGCACGAATTCGTGTCTCGGCACTTTTCGCATAGCAGATAACACAAGTTTATCAGATACATTACGTGCAACTATTGTGTCTGCTACCATCTTTTCTCTCTCAAAAGCATACTTGTCTTCTTGAGAAGCAGGTGCCGGCATGCCTTGCATAGCTTCCTGAACTGAGACTTTGATCTCTTTTTCTTTTCTTAAACAAGCAAACTGGTTAGATAATAATACAAATAATAATATAAATACAGATGATAAAATTAAAATTAAATATTTCTTCATAACGATACCCCCATTTTCAATTAATAAAAATATTTATTCGCAATTTCATATATTAAACTTCATAGCTGTATGTATTGCGCATGTGTTCTGATCTTTCAATAAGGGTTTTTACATAAATCACTGTTTTTTCATTCAGACCTAAAACATCAGAAATCTTTTGCTTATCCCATCCAAGTTCAAAAGCTAATAAGATTAAATCTAAATTTTCATAAGAAATTCCTATAGCAGATTCATCGCTAATTCCAGGCATTATATCAGGTGAAGGCGGTTTTTCGATAATTCTTTCAGGCACATTTAAATAACGAGCAAGCTCTCTGACCTGGGTCTTATAAAGACCAAGGATTGGCATAATATCAGTTGAGTCATCACATCCATGCTTAACAAAGAACCCTATTTTATATTCACTTTTATTTGCAGCACCAACGACAAGTCTATTTTCAAGTTCACCATAAAAATATAGTAACACCATCCTGATCCTGTGTTTAATCCGATAATAAGCATTTCCCTTTGCCAGTATTGATTTATAATCCTTGTCTTTAAGACCCCGTATACTGGTTATAAAAGGATTTTCATCTGTCTTCCTTTCATAGTATTCATAAGCTCTTTTTACAACTTCATCTTTCATGGAATTTACAAAGAAAAGGTCATAAGACAAGAAATATCTATAAATACCGAATCTCTTCAAATAAGATGTTATATCAATAAGCTTTGTTTTAAAGCCCTGTTCATTTGCGAATCTTTTTGCATCTTCTATATGTTCTTTTTTGGAATCTCGCTCAGGCATAATAAGCGCCAGGACTTTCTCAGGACCAACTGCTCTTTTACATAGTAAAGAAACAACAGCAGAATCAATACCTCCACTCAAGCCCAGTATTATGCCTTCCCTTTCCAGTCGTGACATATATTCCTGGATAAACTTTTCTATTGAGAGGGAAAGCTCATCTGGTTTAATCTCCATTTTAGCCTTTAGAAATGTAAGTTCGGAGGACATAGAAGGTATGGAAGTAAAAAAATTATGTGCCTCAATTTTTCATTAATTCATGAAATTTTGAAGCACAAACAAAAATAATTAATTATAATCAGACCTATCTGTTATACCGCCGTATTTCATGGCATAAACAACTAAATTTGTCATAAACTTATACACATCGGGAGAATAACGATATCGAAGCTGAGTATGGCTTGGTATTTCTACAGTCTCTATAGCGCAAAGATAATCCTTTCTGCAAAAAACTACCGCCAATCGTCTTCCGATTGTTATGCCCATAAGGTATGGGAAAACAGCTCCTTTCCCTTCGTTTTCTGATCCCCAGAACATTTCACTTCCTCTAGGTGGACCTGGAAGATTATAATAGCAATTAAATATCTCATGGGTTCTTGGTATATTTTCTAAACTATATTCTGGCAAAACTTCTCTAAGAATGCTCTTTACTTCATCTGCAAAAAGCCCATTGAAACCACAGTCATCAAAAAATAGCATGCCACCTTTATCAACCAGATACTGTCTTAGACCTGCTTTTTCTTGAGGAGTTAGTGATGGCGCTAAAGTCCCTCCATTGCGTTCAGGACGCATTAAATTATTGCTCATTGTAACACTTCGATCATGCCCTGTCATAAATACAATAGGAGCGTTAAATATTTGTGGATCATCTAACGTTAGAACTCCACCAGCTACTTTCATGTCCGCACGTATTCGTGTGTTCTTATTAAGCCAATCAACTAATCCTGTTAGAGCTGTTGGATCTTGCCACCAATCCGATAGTCCATGTCTAAGTCTTATAAGTCTAATATGACCTGATATATCACTGCCTTTACCTACCAGCATTCCTCCAAGCTCATCCTCTGGAAGCTTATCCGGGGATTTCAGAGTTTCAGGCATTAGTCCAGCATCTTTTGCAATATTTTGGTCAAAGATAGATAATCCTCCACGACCACCACCTCCACCTCCGGCTCTCACTCTACCTGTCACAGCTCCTCTACCAATTGTAGCTCCTGATGCAGTAGTAACAGGGCGAGAAAGCGATATATCTCCAGGTAGTGCAGTATTTGTTGTTGTAGCGACATCTGGCAATGCTTTGACATGTATTCCTTTGGGATTTAATTCTACACTCTTTTTTATAACTTCAGGCGATACCGAAAGAGCCTGAGCAAAAGTGTTGGATTTAAACTCATTATTTAATCTTGCAGTTGCATCTTCCCGTCTAGGTAAATTCTTTCTTAAAAGTGATTCATTTATCAAAGGGCGTGGTCTATTAAAGACTTCATCTTTTACTTCTACCCATGCCACACTTATAGCCGATTCTATAACACCATGATCGATAGTAATATATGAAGCTAAAATGACGATAAATATTACATGTATAATAGCTGATATCAGAAATGAATCAAGGCTCCTATGATCTTTTTGCACACTAATACACCTCTCCTTATATATGTTTAATACTATAATAGCAAATTGCCTTATTCAATTATAATAAACGGTAAATCAAAATGTGCGATTACAAAGAAATGAAATTAAAATCAAGTGTTTTCATATCAATATTCTAACATAACCAGCACATTTATACAACAAAAAAAGGAGATAATTTGTTCCATTATTTTACAGAGATATTTAATCACGAATGGAACGAATAAGACGAATTATACGAATAATTTTTTATTATATTCGTGCTATTCGTTTTATTCGTTTAATTTGTGATATTTTATTCGTGTTCTTCATGATTTATTTTTCTCCGTGTCTCTATGTTTTTTTACTAGAGAGATGAAAAGTTTATGCTTGGTTGAAACTGTTTCTTCTTGTTTTTTTTATTCTTATTTGTTATTCTTTTTATAACTATTTTGTTTGAAACTTTCTACTACAGATAGGATTTTCGATTCTGCTTTTCTTACTGTCTGAAAGTCGAGACAGGAAATTAATACATAGCGTATAATTGGAATTACAATATTACGGAGGGCAAAGGAATGAAAAAAATCAAAGTAGTTCTTATGGGAGCTGGTAGCAACAGTTTCGGACGCGGCACTATTGCTGATCTATTTGCGGATGAGCATTTGAGGGAAGTGGATTTAAATATAACTTTGGTTGATATCGATGAAAAAGCTCTGGATAGAATGTATAGATTTGCAAAGCTTGTCAAGGATTATTACAAATCCAATGCAAAATTAGAGGCAACAACAAATAGGCTTGAGGCACTTCCAGGTGCAAATTATGTTATTTCTGCACTATCCCGGAAGCGTTATCAACTTTGGGAACAAGATTTCTTTATTCCTTACGCTTATGGATTCAAACATATTTATGGGGAGTGCGGAGGACCGGGTGCTGCTTTCCACACATTACGAAGCTTTCATCTTACAGTTCCTATTGCTCAAGATATGGAAAAGTTATGCCCTGATGCTTTTCTATTAAATTTCACCAATCCTGAAAACCGTGTCACTATGGCAGTTAATAAACTTACGAAGATACGCGCTGTGGGACTTTGTCATGGAGCTCACAATACCTGGCGAATGATTTCACAAATACTCGGAAAACCAACAGAGGAAGTGGAAATCACTGTAGGTGGTCTAAATCATTTCCATTGGGTTATGGATATACGTGATAAATCAACAGGTAGTGATCTATATCCAGAATTTCATCAAAAGATGCAAGAGTCCGATTGGGGTATTGATGAGTTAACAAAGAAGATGTATAGCGTATTTGGATTATTGCCATTCCCTGCAGCAAGTCATATTGGTGAGTATGTTTCCTTTGCTTACGAAATATGCGGACCGGTATGGATGTCCTGGAAAGAAGAAATTCATATACAGGAAGAAGAGAAGAGATATGGTGTAAGGCTTTTTTCAAAAGACAGAATACAGAGAGTAGTTGATGGTGAAGAATCACTTACAGATGATCTAGTTCAACCCACTATTGAGTCTGTAATTCCTATCATTAGTTGTATTGAGTTCGATCTTAAGATCAGAGATGTTGCAGTCAATATACCTAATGATGGGTTTGCAATATCGAACCTTCCAGAGGATGCTATCGTTGAAATACCAGTAGTTATTGATGCTGGAGGTTTGCATCCTGTCAAAATCGGATCTCTTCCTGAAGGGATAGCTGCAATGTGTAGCAGGCAGGTTTCAATACATAAATTGCTGGTATCGGCATACAAAGAGCGATCTAAGAAACTTTTGCTTCAGGCAATAGTGCTTGATCCTGTCGTTGATAGTATTGATCGAGCGCAGAAAATGATAGATGAAATGTTGAGAATTGAGAGTGAGTTTCTTCCGGAATTTCATTAGAGGATGATTTTTTATGGAATTTAAAATTCTTACAGACAAACAAATAGAGTATATCCATAATACTTCAATAAAGATTTTAGAAAAAATAGGTGTTCAGATTTCACATAAAGAAGTATTGGAAAAATTTAAGCAAGCTGGAGCTTATGTTGATGATTCTACAGAGCGAGTTAAGATACCTGAAAAGTTGGTGATGGAATCTATCGCGATGGCTGAAAAACAGTTTGCCATATCTGGCAGAAATAATGATAAAAAAGCCTATTTTGGATATGGTAAACGAAATTATAATTCCATCGCTGGGGAAGCTCACTGGGTGGATGATTTTTGCCTTGAGAGAAGACCAGCATCTCTGGAAGATGTTAAAACAGCAGCTATAGTGGCAGATGCTTTGGAAAATATAAATATAGTTGGAGCAATGTCAGACCCCAAAGAGCTTCCCATTAGTTATAGATGCGTTGTAGTATCTGCCCAGCTTCTTAAAAATACTACCAAACCCATAACATTCTGGTTTTATGATCGAAAATCGGCTAAGTATATTCTTGAGTTGTTTTATGCTGTAGCTGGTAGTAAAGAAATTGCGGAAAAATGTCCCTATGCTTATCCATTACTCGAGCCAATAAGCCCGTTAAGATTTCCATATCATGGTGTTGATCTGCTTTTTGAGACCTGTAAATACCCGTTGCCTGTGGAGATAGGACCTATGGCTCAAGTAGGTGCAACAGCTCCCGGAACACTTGCAGGGACAATAGCTCAGGAGAATGCAGAAATATTAGCTGGCATTGTTATAGTGCAATTAATAGGTCCAGGAACTCCTGTATGCTATGGAGGGATACCACATGCCTTTGATATGAAGACAACACAATTGATCTTCGCAGGACCTGAGCAAGCTTTAATGGCTGTCGCCATGACTCAGATGGGAAAATATTACGGTTTGCCTGTTTATATTAACGTCGGATTGACTGATAGTAAAACTGTGGATGCACAGGCAGGTATGGAAGCTGGTATAACTTTGGCTCTTGGTGCTCTTTCTGGCGCAGATATATTTGGACATTTTGGAATAAGCGGAGTTGATCAAGCGTCATCGTTAGTAATGCTTGTTATGCAGGATGAAATTATTGGTTACATAGAAAGAATTATGAGAGGAATTGAAATATCTGAAGAAACATTAGCATTTGATGTTATAGATTCTGTTATTTCTGGTAAAGAAACATTTTTATCAGCAGAACATACAGTTAAAAATTTCAGGAAAGAGCTTTGGTTCCCGAAACTTCTTGACAGACAATACTGGCAAGCATGGCGCGATTCTGATGCGAAGGATATGATGAGAAGGTGTATTGAGAGAAAAAATGATATATTAAAAAATCATAATCCAGAACCAATCGATGAGAATTTAGAAAAGGAAATTGACAGGATTATAGAATCTGCAAAGCATAACCTCGTTGATTAGGCTTTATATTATTTTTACGCAGGCTATATATGCATCGCAACTATAACAGAAAATGAATGAATATCAGGCACCCCCATTTGTGCATCGGTTTTTGTGATCACAACAATGGCATTATACGCGCATATACTCTGACATTTTTCGAAGTAAGTGCATTTTGACTCATTATTCTCTACACTGTGTCAAAATGGCATTTTTCAACAATTACAAAGGTGAATCACGAATTTCACTAATAGACGAATTATGATGAGTCTATACTGGTCTGTATTCATT
>FWPV01012814.1_pt1 | contig 12831 bp, 12 predicted proteins | sample 2228371 | NCBI WGS metagenome assembly FWPV01 (sample SAMEA103939776, study PRJEB20133) | metagenome | reverse complement strand
CCCTGGTGCTGGATTAAAACAGCTGTCGCCAAAGAAGAAAGCTTTAGTTGGTTGGTAGCCGGCCGATTGGCGCAGAGGGTTCGATTGTCCAATGACGGACTTAAAATTATTGGTTGTTTTTATCAAATGTCCTCTTTTTCTTCATGTTTTTTTCTGGTGAGAGAGGAAGAATTCTCGTTTCAAGCGCAGCAGCAAAGGAATAGAGCCCAGGACGGAAATCAAATTAGGAATGGCCATCAGGCCGTTTAAATTATCAGCGATTGCCCAGACAAGATGAAGCGAGCCCGTAGCACCCAGGAAAACAAAAATAACCCATAGACAGCGATAAGGCAGAGCGGCTTTAGTGCCAAAAAGATAGACGGCGCTGGTTTCGCCATAATAGCTCCAGCCAAGAAGAGTGGAAAAGGCGAAGAGCACTAACCCTCCGGTGACAATAATATCTCCCCAGGCACCGGGAAGGCCAGTTTCAAAAGCGTGCGCGGCCAGGGCGGCGCCGGTTTTGCCGCTGGTCCAGGTACCAGTCACCAGCACCACCAACCCGGTGAAAGTGCAGACCAGAATAGTATCGACGAAGACTTCAAAGATGCCGTAAAGTCCCTGACGGACAGGATGGTCGGTGTCAGCAGCGGCATGGGCAATGGGCGCGCTTCCCAGGCCAGCTTCGTTGGAAAAAAGACCGCGAGCAATACCATAACGAAGCGCCTGGCGAATAGTGCTGCCAGCAAACCCACCCAGGGCAGCGGTCCCAGAAAAGGCGCCTTTAAAAATGAGTTTCAGCGCTTGAGGGAGGCCAGGAAGATGGGTCAAAAGAATGATTAGCCCGCCACCCAAGTAGAGCAGGCACATGAATGGAACCAGAATCTGGGTAACTTCGCCAATTCTTTTTATGCCTCCAATGATGACTATGCCAACTAATATGGCCAGGATAAACCCAGTGGCCGCAGGTGGAAGGCCAAAAGTGCTGCGCAAGGAGTCAGCTACGGAGTTAGCCTGGACCATGTTACCAATGCCGAAAGCAGCCGTGGCCGCAAAAAAAGCGAATAGAGTACCGAGCCAGGGGAGGCGCAGACCCTTTTTCAGGGTGTACATGGCTCCCCCGCGCATGATGCCTTTTTTGTCTGGCTCTCGATAATAAAGGGCGACGACAATTTCTGAAAACTTGGTGCACATCCCGAAAAGGCCAGAAACCCAGAGCCAGAAAACCGCGCCCGGCCCCCCTAAAAAAATGGCGGTGGATACACCCGCAATATTTCCCACGCCCACCGTCGAGGCCAGGGCAGTGGAGACAGCCTGGAACGGGGTGACATTTCCCTTTCCGCCTCCGTGCTTGGTGACCTTGCCCAGGACCTCGCGCAGCGCCATAGCCAAGCGGGTAAATTGGATGCCTCGGGTGAGGATGGTCAAAATAAGACCAGTGCCGATAAGCAGTACAATCATCGGCACTCCCCAAATGTAATTATTAAGCCAGCTATTCCAGCGCTCGATGGCTTCTACCATTAGCTTTTCTCCATTAGCCAGAGTTGTTTAGGTTAAAGAAAAAATTGGCATTTAAAATTACGCGCAACCTTCTTATATTTCACCTAATCCTCTAAGTCAAACCAGGACTCCCAGGGAAGCTATCTCGTGGCCCAAGCAGGAAATTATTGGGTTGCGGGAACAATTCATCCCTCAGGGAGAAAAAAGGGAGAAAAATAAAAATTAAATTTTTATTGTGTTCGTAAATCGCTCTCTTTATAATTTTAGGTTTAACAAGGAAGGGCGTCAGAGAAAAATTCTTAAGGAGTAGCTATGAAAAGAGGAAGAGTCTTTTTAATTCTTTTAGGTGCAATTGTATTTTGTTCTTTGCAGCTTGTGGGGTTAGTCCAGAAACCAAAAGCCGCTCGTTCACCAGTTTATACTGTCCTGGTTAATCTGCGTTTCAGTTCACCTTTTGTGCCTGACGGGAGGATGAGTTTGGCCTCCCTGGCTTTCTCCGTTACTTTCGACCCGGTAGTTTTTGAATTCAACCCGGAAGATAATTTTTTAATGGATTCGCAGTATTGTTATGTGGATACCGAGGAAGGGCAAGGCGTGGTCAGTGAGTGTAGCCCAAATGATGTCGAGCCCGAGTCGCCTCGACATAAGGCCAAGCTGATGACCAAAATTCCTTTAAATTTTACCGCCGAGCTGAACGTAAAGTCAGAAGAACTTGGGGAGGGAGAACTTCCCCTCGTCCCGCTCTCTCCGCCGGAAAAAATAAATCTTAAATTCCGCACCACCTTTGGTCGAAACAAGATCAAATGGATAGCTCCTGAAGGCTCCTGCCTCCTGGAAGAACAAGAATTAGTTTTTCCGGTTCCCTGGACTAAGCTAATTAAAGGGGAAAACGTGAGCGTTACTATTCCTTACCGGGGCTCGTTTGAGGAAGACAAGGGAACCTGGTGGATTGAGTTCATCCCGCATAAAAAAGCAAAATAACCATAAAAAAGTAAAATAACCATTTGGTCAGGAAAGAGGACTCATTCCTGCGTCTCTTGTTGCCTCTTTAAAAGCCCCTGATGAATAAAAAGCCAAACCTTCCGGCGGTTTAAACTCAGCCCGTGAATAATGAAAAATCAATCTGCAAAGTACCCAGAAGGTGAAAAGCGAATCTTTGGGCGAGGGCAGGTGGTTTCATTGACAAAGAGGGGACAGGTGGTATAATAAGAAGCTCGTTGGGGATAAATATTATCTCCAAAGGAGTCTTTTATGCTGATTGAAGTGGATAAAATTCCCCAAGAAGGAATCCAGGTCATTCGGGATTTTGACTTCCTGAGCGTGGACCTGGTCGAGGAGGAAGCTGTCTTTCTTGAGCCTGCCCATGCGGAGATGGAAGTAAGCCGTTTTGGGGAAGAAGTCCGGGTTAAGGGTCAGATGAAGGCCCGACTCAGTATCGTGTGTAGTCGTTGCCTTCAGCCTTTCGAATTCCCGCTTCACCTTTTCTTCGACCTGATTTATCTTCCGGAAGAGCTCGACGAAGTGAAAGAGGAATTGGAGGAAGAGGATATTAATCGCCTTTTTTATTATAATCGCCAGATTAATTTAAAAGAGGTAATTTTAGAGCAGATTAACCTTGCCTTTCCGCTTAAACCTTTATGCTCTGAAGGTTGCGAAGGAATATGTCCTGTTTGTGGCCAGGTGCGCAAGGAAGGTCGTTGTCATTGTCTCGTGGAAAAAGAAGACCCACGTCTGGAAAAGCTTAAAAAATTAAAGAGATAGCGAAATGCCAAACCCAAAACGCCGTCATTCTCCTTCCCGTCGCGGGAAAAGACGCTCCCATCATGCCCTGGAAATGCCGGGCTTTTCCCTTTGCCCTAACTGTGGAAATCCCAAGCTGCCCCATCAAGCCTGTCCGCAGTGCGGCTGGTATCGGGGACGCCAGGTCATTGAAGGGTCAGAAGACTGAATCAGGGGTGTCCTTTGAGGATAGCGGTTGATGCGATGGGCGGTGATTTTGGCCCGAGCGTTACCGTGGAGGGAGCAGTCAAAGCTGCCCAGGACTTTAACTTAGAAATCTTGCTGGTCGGGCAAGTCGAGCCCATCGAAGCTCAACTAAGAAAAATTTCCTTTCTTCCTGAGGTAAGGCCCCGTTTGAGGATTATCGAGGCACCGGAAGCCATCAGCATGGCCGAGGGAGTTTTTTCTTTCCGGAGAAAGAAGAAGTCATCCATCCTGGTGGGCGCTCAACTCGTCAAGGAAGGTAAGGCCGATGCTTTGGTGAGCATGGGCAACACCGCCGCCGTGGTTTATCTTTCCCAGCAAATTCTTGGCCCTCTTTACGGCGTGGATAAGCCGGCCCTGGCTTTGTTAGTGCCCACGCTAAAAGGCTCGACTTTGCTTATCGATGTTGGAGCCAGTATCAACTGCCGGCCGCACCACCTGGTCCAATTTGCCTTTATGGGCAAAATTTTTATGGAAACAGTCATGGGACTAACCAACCCCCGCATTGCCTTGATGAGTATCGGCGAAGAAGAAATTAAAGGCAACGATATAACCCGGGAGGCTTTCAGCCGCCTGGAGAACTCGCCGCTGAATTTTATCGGCAACGTAGAAGGAAGGGATATTTATTCCGGGAAGGCGGAAGTGATTGTGAGCGACGGTTTCACGGGCAACGTGGCTTTGAAAGTAAGCGAGGGAGTCGTCGAGACCCTTCTTTCTCTGGCAAAAAAGGAAATCACCAAAAATTTGCTGGCCAAGGTTGGTCTCTTTTTGATGAAGAAGCATTTGAAAAGAATTTATAAACAAATTGACTATGCTGAATACGGAGGAGCTCATTTGCTCGGGGTTAAGGGAACCTGCGTGGTCGGCCACGGTCGTTCTAATGCCCAAGCAGTTCGCAACGCCGTGCGGATGGCCATGGAGACTGTCAGGAATCGGGTGCAGGAAAAGATACAGGCTGAGCTCCTTAAAATGGCGGGGGTGGTCGATGGAGCCAAAGCCTGAGAACCGTTTTGCGTCGCGCGTTTCGATTATTACCGGTGCTTCCCAGGGGATTGGCGAGGTGATTGCTCGTCAATTAGCCGAGGCTGGGGCCCAGGTGGTGCTGGTGGATGTACAACAAGAAAAGCTAAAAGAAGTTTGTCAGTCAATCTTGGAAAAGGGTGGTCAGGCTCGTTATTATTTAGCTGATGTGAGCCAACTGACTGAAGCCCAGAGGGTCTGTGATGATGTGGTGGCTAAACTCGGCCGGGTTGACCATCTGGTCAATAACGCAGGTATAACCAGGGACGGCCTTTTACTTCGATTGAAAGAGGAAGAATGGGACGCTGTTTTAGCCGTCAACTTGAAGGGGGTCTTTAATTTTACGAAAGCTGTTCTTCGGCCGATGGTTAACCAGCGATGGGGCCGGATTGTCAACATCTCCTCCGTCGTAGCGATGATGGGCAATGTGGGCCAGACTAATTATGCTGCTTCCAAGGCCGGCGTGATTGGGTTTAGCCGCGCCCTGGCCCGGGAAGTAGCTGGTCGGGGGATTACGGTAAATTGCGTCGCGCCGGGTTATATTGCTACGCCGATGACCGAGAGGTTACCCGAAGAAGTTAAAAAGGCCTTCCTGGAAATGATTCCGATGAAAAGATTCGGGCAGCCAGAAGACGTAGCGGCCGCCGTTCTTTTTCTTCTTTCTGAAGAAGCGGCCTATATAACAGGTCAGGTAATCCACGTCAATGGCGGAATGTACATGTAGTTTCGCCATGGCCTGGGCATAAAAAGCTAAGGAGGTTAAGAACGATGGAGCGCGAGGAACTCTTTAAAAAAGTTCGCGAGGTGGTGGCGGATAAGCTTTCCATCTCTGAAGACCAGGTTACCGAGAACGCTTCTTTTGTCGAAGACCTCGGTGCTGACTCGCTGGACACAGTCGAGCTGGTGATGGCCCTCGAAGAGAAATTCGGTCTTGATATCCCTGACGAGGAAGCCGAAAAACTTTCCACCGTGGGCAAGGCCGTCGACTATATTTTGAGCCGATTAAAATAAATTTCCTCTCGCCAGGATGAATTCGGGGAGAAGAGTTGTCGTTACGGGTATCGGCCTTGTTTCGCCTTTGGGGGTAGGTACGGCGAAAACCTGGGAAAGAATTCTGCGAGGCGAGAGCGCCGTCGGATGGATAACTCGTTTTGATGCCTCCCGTTATTCTACCAGGATTGCGGCTGAAATTCGCGATTTTGACCCGTTCACTTTCATTGACCGGAAAGAAGCGCGGAAAATGGATTTGTTTATCCAGTTTGCGCTGGCTGCGGCTATGCTGGCGGTGGAAGATGCGGCTATCGAAGCCGGGCTCCTTGAAGGGGATCGCTGCGGCGTTTATGTCGGGAGTGGCATAGGGGGTATCGGCCAGATCGAGGAATGGCATCGAGTGCTCCTGGAAAAAGGTCCAGAGAGGGTTTCCCCTTTTTTTCTCATTGCCACGATTATCAACGAGGCGGCGGGCCAGATTTCGATACGTTTTCGCAGTCGAGGTCCTAATTCCGCCACCGCGACGGCGTGTACCACCGGGCTTCATGCCATTGGGGATTCTTTTCGCTTAATTGCCCGGGGCGAAGCAGATACGATGCTTGCCGGCGGAGCTGAAGCGCCGATTACTCCTTTAGGGGTGGCTGGTTTTTGCGCCATGAAAGCTCTTTCTGAACGAAATGAGGAACCGGCAAAGGCTTCACGGCCTTTTGATGCTCAGCGAGACGGTTTCGTCATGGGCGAGGGAGCGGGGATTCTGGTGCTGGAAGAGCTTGGCCAGGCTTTGCGCCGCGGGGCCAGGATTTATGCCGAGATTGTCGGGTATGGTATGAGTGGCGATGCTTACCATGTGGCTGCCCCACACCCTGAAGCTGAAGGGGCAGTGGCTGTGATGCAGCGGGCCATAAAAGATGCTGGCTGCCGGCCTGATGACATTCAGTACATTAATGCTCATGGTACTTCCACGCCCCACAACGACCGTATCGAGACCCAGGCGATCAAAAAGGTCTTCGGCGACCATGCTTATCATCTGGCCGTAAGCTCGACCAAATCGATGACCGGCCATCTGTTGGGCGCAGCGGGCGCTCTGGAGGCAGGACTAACTGCGCTGAGCATTTATCACCAGGTCATGCCCCCCACGACCAATTATGAATTTCCTGACCCTGAATGCGACCTGGATTACGTGCCCAATGCAGCCCGGAGGGCGGAAATTCATTATGCCATGAGTAATTCGTTCGGCTTTGGCGGCACCAACGGTTGCTTGATTCTGAAACGATTCGAGCCGTAAAGGCCATATTGTAGACCGGGAAGCTTTACTTTAGAAAAGATGGATTCAGTGTTTAGCCGGGAAATTCTTTTGAGAGCAAAAATGAATTGCCTCCGCAAAGGCGCCCGGTGGTAGAGTCAACCCGGAGGGTTAAAAAATATTGCTTCCAGAAATGCTTTTTGAAAAAAGGATAAATTGAGGAGGGCTTCATGAATATTCTTGTTTTGGTGAAGAGAGTTCCGGATACAGAATCGAAAATCAGGATAGCGGCGGAAGGGAAGAGCATAGTCGAGGAAGGTTTAAATTTTATTATTAGCCCCTATGATGAGTTTGCCGTGGAAGAAGCGCTGCGTTTACGCGAGGCCAAAGGAGGGAAGGTGACAGCCATTTCCCTTGGTCCAGAGGAAGCGCTCTTCGTCCTCCGCAAGTGTTTGGCCATGGGCGCTGATGAAGCAGTATTAATCAAGGACCCAACCCCCGAAACTTTTGACGGCTTGCGGACAGCGTGCGCAATCGCGGCCTTAGTCAAGCAACGTTTCCCGGATTTTGACCTTCTTTTATGCGGCAAACAATCCTTTGGCGCGGATAACGCGCAGGTGCCGGCCATGGTGGCCGAGCTGCTGGGCGTGGCTCAGGTTAACGTCGTCGTCAAGTTGCATATTGAAGGCCGCGAAGGAGTGGCCTATCGAGAAATTGAGGGAGCGCAAGAAAAAGTAGTCTTTAAGTTACCCGCGGTAGTTTCGGCGCAGAAGGGGCTTAACGAACCGCGTTATGAGACGCTCAAAGGCATCATGGCAGCGAAGAAAAAAGAAATTCCTATTATTCCCATAGAAACATTAGGATTAAGCTCAGATCGTCTCACGCCTGGTGTCGAGGTCGTCCGGCTCGAGCCTCCTCCGTCGAAAAAAGCCGGCCAGGTGCTGCAACTTCCACCGGAAGAGGCGGCCAGGGAAATTGTTCGCTTTCTCCGGGAAGAAGCTAAAGTACTGTAAGGGAGGTAGCCAATGATTCTTGTTTTTAGTGAAATAAGAGAAGGCAGGGTGAAAAAATCTTCCCTCGAAACCTTGGCTGAAGCCAGGCGCAGGGCGGAGGAGCTTGGCTGGGAAGTAGTGGCGGTAGCTTTTGGCTCCAGCGTGGAAGAACAAGCTCCTTCCTTGCTAGCGCAGGGCGCAAAGAAAGTGGTCTTCCTTCAGGGAAATGGCTTGGACCGTTATTCTCCGGAAAAATATAGCTACCATTTGCATGAATTAATTCAGGAGTGGCAGCCCGGCGCTGTGTTTTTCGCTGCTACGGCTATGGGCCGCGACCTGGCTCCTCGGCTGGCGGCTAAGCTCGGCGTGGGGTTGGCTTCGGATTGCACCAAAATAGCTGTCACCAACGGAGAGCTGGAGTTTACCCGGCCTGTTTATGCGGGCAAAGCCCTTCTTTGCCTCCGGCTTAAAGGAAAGCCGCAACTGGCTACTCTCCGACCCAATGTTTTTCCGTTGCATGACGGACCGGCAGAAGAAGGAGAGGTTATAAAGCGGGAAGTAACTCATCCCTATTCCGGACCAATGGCCGAGGTGGTTGAGGTCATAAAGGAAGAAGGAGCTGAACTCGATGTCACCGAAGCAGAAATAATCATTTCTGGCGGAAGAGGGATGAAAGCGCCAGAGAATTTTAACCTTTTGCGCGAGCTTTGTGCTCTTGTTCCTCGCTCCACCGTCGGTGCTTCCCGAGCGGCCGTGGATAGTGGCTGGGTTGGGCACCAGCATCAAGTTGGCCAGACGGGGAAAACAGTTTGTCCGAATCTTTATCTGGCCTTCGGGATTTCGGGAGCCATTCAGCACCTGGCGGGAATGAGTGGATCAAAAGTTATTGTGGCCGTGAATAAAGACCCAGAAGCACCCATTTTCAAGGTGGCTGATTTAGGCATCGTGGCTGACCTTTTCCAGGTTATTCCTTATCTAAAAGAAGAGTTGAAGAAAGCCCTCGCCGATTAAAAATTATTTCCGCTTATTTATACCCGATTTTTTAGATATTTTTATTCTATAAAAATCAAGGGTCTATTCCCGATTAATTGATTAGAAATAGAATAATTGGCCATGCGATTTTAAGATTTCATGGGAATACGCGCGGAGTTCCAAGACAATAATTTAAAACCATAACAAACAGATTATTTTTTCCCGCATTTTGATTAAGCCTAACCCTAACAAAACAGGAAATTTTTAATACTCTTTTGATGAGACAAATTTTTTTGGCTCATCTCCTGATTAGTTGATAAAAAATATAATATCTGGCTGAAGGGTTCTGTTTAATGGTCTAGTCTCTTAATCCAAAAAAGATGGCGACCAATCGTCGCGCTGGAGGGAGATATAACACAAAATCAATAAGGCGGTGTCTGGTCTTCTTTAAGTAGCTCAAGCAGAAAACGATTCGTAGCTGAGCGTGATTCACCGACGCTGGTGACGAAGATGGCCGGTTCGTCAACGACCGGGCATTTGTTCTCACAGATGCCGCAGCCAATGCACAGGTCAAGGTCGATAACCGGAGCTAAGGGTGTTCTGGTGGAGCCGTCAGGCAGCTTGACTTCTGTTTTGATGAGCTTGATAGCCTTGGGTGAAGTGGGACAATGTTCTTCGCAGACGATACACGGCGAACCCACTACATATGGAATGCACCGGCTCTTATTTACCCAGGCTGTCCCGATGCGCACTTTTATTTTTTCCTCGATAGTCAATTCTTTTATGGCGCCCGTCGGACATACCTGCGAACAGAGAGAACAATAATATTCGCAATAGCCGACTCTGGGATTAAGGACGGGCGTCCACAACCCCTCGGGCCCGGCCTCGCTAAGAGCTGGTTGCAGGGCATTAGTCGGACAAACCTTCATGCATTCCCCGCACTTGACGCATTTTTGGAGAAATTGGGTTTCGGGGAGGGCACCGGGTGGCCGGATAAGCCTGGCCGCGGCCCGTTTGTTAGCCGGAGTTATTTTAAAAAAAGGAAGGGCTACCGCCCCTAAGACAGAAGTAAAGATGAGTCGCCGCCGCGAGAGGTTGATGGCCGGGATGGGTTCAGGCTTGGGAGTCAGGCCAAAGCTTATGGCTGCTGTCGGGCATACGGATGCACAGGTGAAGCAATAAACACATTCTGGCCTTCTCCATTCTTCCGCGGGATATGGATTAGCCTGCGTTTCACATTCCAGAGTGCATAGATGGCAGTGAAGGCATTTTTCTTCATTGATCCTTAGACGTAATATGCTCCAGCGGCCAAAGAGGGCGAGCAAGGCACCCAGAGGGCAGAGGAAACGGCACCAGAATCTTTCCCGGACAAGGTTCAGCGTGATGGCCAAGAGAAAAAGGAGGCCAAGGAAGAAGCCTTGCTGAAAAACCTGGTTCAAAGCTAATTTAGCCAGAAATTGATTCCATCCATCACCCAAGCTGGCCAAATTTATTTTATAAACAAAAGCCAGAAGAAGGTTATTAATTTTGGCGAACCAGGGAATAACAGCGGTAATAAAAGAGCGGTAAAGAAAAGAGAAGGGGTCGAGATAGCCGACCAGGTCCACGGCTAAGAGAGCGGTAATAAGCACGAGAAGCAGGATGAAATATTTAAATTCCAGGCCACTCCTTCCCCATCTTTTTGGTTTGTGCAGGCGGGTCTTTTTAAAAATAAAAGAAAAAAATTGATGAACTGCGCCGAGAGGACAAACCCAGCCGCAGAAGACCCGGCCAAGGATTAGAGTAAGCAATAAAGTAATTAGGGCTAACCAGAAAGCAGTAAAAATGGTTCTGGAGGCTAAGGCCGTGGTCAGGCCCAGAAGCGGGTCAAAGTGGAAAAAAATTTCGACTCGACCAATGGTATCTTGACCGGTAAAGCGGGTAAAAAAAAGGAGATAGAGGAAAAGAGAGAAGAAGATTAGCTGCGCGAGGATGCGGCCGAGCTGGAGGAAGCGGTATTTTTTAGATTTTTCTTTTTTCGAGGCGGACCCTTTCAAAGTTAACCTCCCCCAGCCCTCTTTCCTGGGCCATCGGCAGATAGGCGAGTTCTTCTGGTTTCAACCCAAAAAAGGTTGCTGCCAGGCTGTCCACAGCCACGGGATCAGTACCAGCGACCAGCATTTTCTGGAGCTTTACGTCAGAAGGCCGACCTCCTTGGGGCCCATTTCTGATGAGAAGGCGATAGGCATCCATGACGGTGAGGACAGGCTTGAAAAAAGCAGCTAAATCTACGAGCGCGTGGTCGAGCTTCTGGTGCAATTGATTGCGCGCGCCACCGAGAGCACCCAGCCAGTTTTTCATGCCCAGCGTGAGACGAGAAAGCGAGTGATGCTTAGCGATAGGCACGTTGATTATTTTATCGACTTCAAGAAAATCGGTAAAAACTTCCCATTCCTTGAGCCAAAATCCTTTAATAGCCGTCTTCTTTAAGCGATAGGGATTGGGCAGAAGAACCTTTGCCCCAGCAGCTTTAGCTGCTGCTTCTATGCCTGAGCGCATGAAACAGCGAGGTGGCGCGTTGGTAGAATTATCGGTGACAATAACCTCTTTAGCTCCCGCCTCTAACACCAGTTCTACTAACGTCCGCACTACCTCCGGGTTCGTACAAGCAGCGAGCTCGGGGGTTCTGTCCCAGCCAATATTGGGCTTAATAATCACTTTCTCCCCCCGCCGGATGAAACGATTCATCCCGCCGAGGGCTTTGATAGCTTCCCGCGTGATGGCCGCTGGGTCATCCCCCTCCACCCAAGCTAAATCAGGTGGCGAAGCGAGCTGGCTCTGGAGCCATGGTCGAGGATGAAGGAGAAGACTACCTAAAGCTATGTCCTTTAAAAATTCTCTTCTTTTCATCTTTAACTGCCTCACCTATCCTCAGCCTTTGCCGAGAGATTTGACGTAGGCGAGGATTCCCTCATAAATGCCTTGAGCCAGGAGGCGGCGGTATTCTTTCGTTTTTAGCCTGGCCTCTTCTTGGGCGTGGCTCATATGGCTTACCTCAATCAGCACCGAGGGCATCTCGCCTCCGATCAAAACCCAGAAAGGTCCGCCCCTTACGCCCAGGTCTTGGGCGTCCGGGTGCACCTGACGCACACATTTTACCAAATTTTCCTGAATTTTCTCAGCCAGTTCCCTTGATTCCAAAACTTTGGAATAACGGACGATTTGGCGGATGGTTTCGGCCATCTGGCTGATGGTCTTCGTCGAAGTAGCATTTTCCAGGGCAGCCAGTTGGTTGATGACCGCATCTTGGCTGAAATTTAAATAAAAAGTCTGGATACCCGAACGATTGCGGTTAGGGTGGGCATTAACATGAAGACTGAGGAAAAGGTCAGCTCTTTTCTGATTGGCGATGACCGTGCGGTTTTCCAGCGGAATAAAAATATCGGTTTCTCTGGTGAGAGCGACGTTAAACCCTGCTTCGCTTAGCTGTTGCTTCAAATCAAGAGCCAGGTCGAGGACGACTTCTTTTTCCTTAAGACCGCTGCGGCCAATGCATCCAGGGTCAGAGCCTCCATGGCCGGGGTCGAGAACAATGGTTTTAACGCCTAAGCCAAGTTGCCGGGCAATGGTCCAACCTGCCTTGGTCGGCTGCGCAGGGGTAACTGACTTGGGGTAAATATCTATGACAATCCGGAAAGGGTCAAAAAGGCTAAAGACATGGGTTCTTTCGATGAGCCGGAAATCAAGTTCAGCCGTCATGCGCACAATAGTAGGCGTTCGCTGCGCGATCCTGATTTTTGTCAGATAGGCGGTGCGCACCAGAATTTCTCGGCCATGGAGGATTGGATTAAGCTGAGCGCTTAATACATCCACGGCCAGGCGGTCTGGTTCATGCAGTTCAAGGGTAGTAAACTCTCGCACCTGGCCGCAATCAATGACAATCCGCGTATGGGTGGGATGAGTAAAGGTGCGAAGGTCGTAGACTTCAACCTTGGTTGAGGATGGGAGAGAAAGGGAAAGCTCCGCTCTGGCCCAGGCGGCAGCTAAGATGAAACAAAGCCCGAGGAGGAAAGAGGCAAGGATAATTTTCTTTCCCGGTCTAATTGTTTCCCCTCTTCCTGAAGGTTTGGTTCACCCGTTTTCTGGCCATTTCTATTTTTATATATAAATTAAATT
>FWPV01012811.1_pt1 | contig 12831 bp, 8 predicted proteins | sample 2228371 | NCBI WGS metagenome assembly FWPV01 (sample SAMEA103939776, study PRJEB20133) | metagenome | reverse complement strand
GGACCCGGGGGTTGCACCCCCCAAAAACTCTACACTTGAGAGCTACAGGCAGGGGGATGAGGAAACCGGGTTTCCCCATCCCCCTGCCTGTGGGGTGGCAAACCCTCCCTGCGGGGAGGGTTCAGGAGGGCGCAGCTCCGCCAGGGAACAATTACCTGGCAGCCTGAGGCGAATCCGCGCTTCCGTCCGGCCCGGCAGGCCGGCCGGGCCACGGCGATCAGCGCAACTCGTAGGTCACCTGGATCTGCGCGGTGACGGTCTGTTCGCCGGGCTGGACCGGGACAGGCGCGCCGGCCTGCGCCGCCTCATCGCGCATCATCGCAGGGAAGGGCGTAACGGCGCCGATGCTCTCGGTGATAATCAACACGTTGCCGAGGGAGGCGCCGCCGGCGCGGGCGTATTGCTCGGCCCGGGCGCGCGCATCGGCCATCGCCGCGTCGCGGGCCTGCGCCTGCACGGCCCGGGGATCGCTGAGGCCGAAGCTGATGCCATAGACGCGGTTGGCGCCCACCTGCACCACCTGGTCGAGCAGGGCGCCGGCCTGCGCCAGGTCGCGGATGGTAACCTGCACCATGTTGTTCACCGTGTAGCCGGTGATGGTGCGGCCTTCATTGCCATAGGCAGCGTAGATGGAGAAGTTGCTGGTCTGAATGTCTTTCTCGGCCACGCCCAGAGCTTTGAGCTGATCGATAATCGCCTGCACCTGGGCAGTGTTCTGCGCGAGGGCCTCCTGGGTAGTCGGGGCGCTGGTTTCGACGCCCAGTTGCACCACGGCCATGTCGGGGGTCACCCGCACCTCGCCCTGGCCGGTAACGGTGACCTGCCGCATCCCGGGGACGCCGATGTTCTGGGCCTGGGCCGGAGCGGGACGCACAAAGGCCAGGCCGGCGAGGGCGCCGATGGCCAGGACGGCCACGAGCAGGGCGCCGGCCAGCACGCCGATGAGCATGGTATTGCGGGTATCCATAGGGGTCCTCCTGTGTGGGGCGGGCATCGCCCGCGAATAATCTGTCGTCATAGTTAGAACGTCGACGCAGACGCAGGAGTTCCCTGATGTGAAAAATACGGGGAAACCGGGTTTCCCCATCCCCCTGCCTGTGGGGGTGCCAGGCGCCCCCAACGGCGGTTGGGGTGTGGGGAAACCGGGTTTCCCCACGCCCCTCCCTGCGGGGAGGAGCCCGCTTCCCTCCCCCAGCGGGGGAGGGTCAGGGAGGGGGTTCGCCCTCCCACGGTTGCATGCTGGCGTTGTGCGCCATGCGCATGACCGTCTGAGGTGAACATACGGGGAAGCCGGGGTTCGCCACGCCCCTGCCCGCCGGGGCGCCAGGCGTCCCCAACGGCGGTTGGGGTGTGGGGAAACCGGGTTTCCCCACGCCCCTGCCTGAGGTTTACCCGGGGTCGAATCAGGCCCTTCGACTATGCAACGCGCGCAGGGCGTCGGCGTGCCCCCGGGCGAAGAGATGGCGATGGTTGACGCCCTCGTAGTCGATGATCCAGTCGAGGGGCATCGGGGTTTGCGGCGCGATCACCGTTGGCGGGGCAATGGGCCGTAGAGCAGGACCGGGGGGCGGTTCCAGGCCGGCGGCGCGCAGACGCGCCAGGGCTTCGGCGAGACGGTTACGCTGCTCGAGGGCCTGGAAGGCTACCCGGTAGGAAGCCAGGAGGGTCCAGTCGAGGGCCAGGGTGGCGGCCTGCACCAGATCGTCCGGGGCGGCGATCAATGTGTCGTCGGAGGAGTGACTCCAGGGAGTCATCATGACCACCAGGATGTCGAGATCATCCTCGCCGGCCAGATCGATCACCGGGTCGAGGGGCGTATTGGCGATCACCGCCCCGTCCCAGTACTTGCGCGGGCCGATCTCGGTCCAGGGGTAGACGACGGGGATGCTGCACGAGGCCAGCAGGTGCTCGATGCCGATTGTGTGCGCGGGGCGGCCTTGCAGCGGGCGGTTGCAGAAGACCTCGAGAGCGCCGCTCTGCAACTCGGTGGCGGTGATCAACAGAGCCGGCGCATCGGGGCTGTTGATGCGCGGGAAATCCATCCAGGCGGCGAGCGTGTGGCGCCAGGGGGTCGTATCGAGCAAACTGCGAAAGGGGCGCGCGCGAAACAGAGCCCCGAGGCGCTCCAGAAAGCTTTCGGCGCTCCGGGCGCGTTCTGCGGGGGGCAGGGCATAGCGCCTGGCGCCGCCGCGGACCTGTGAGGTAAGTACATTGCGCAGCAGAAAACGCAGCAGCGGGCGGGTCACCGGCGGCAGGTCGTGGGACAGTTGATGCACGTCCTCGGTATGCATATGCAACCATAACTCGCGCAGGCGGGCCACGGGCAGCCCCGAAGCCAGCGCTGCGGCGTTGATTGCGCCGATGGAGGTGCCGGCGACGATGTCGGGGCCGCGCCCGTCCTCCATCCAGCCGGCTTCAACCAGCGCCTCGATCACACCGACGTGGTAGGCGCCGCGGGCGCCGCCACCGGAGAGTACCAGGGCTTTTTTCATTGGATGGCTCGCTGGCATTAGCGCAACCCCTCTCTAACTCTCCTCTGCCAGGGGAGGGAACCGGGCGCTTCCCCCCGGGCGGGAGGAGGCCGGGAGGGGGCGGAACGCTACAAACCCTTCCCTCAGGGAAGGGCGCGGGGAAACCGGGTTTCCCCACACCCCAACCGCTTTTGGGCTCGCCTGGCGCCCTGCCGGGCAGGGGTACGGTTCGACAAGCTCACCGCAGGCGGGGAAACCCGGTTTCCCCGATGTTCACCTCAGCCGGAGGCGCCACATTCGTCATCTCCATGCCTGCGTAAGGCGATGTCATTGACTTAACGTCGGAACAGCTCGAATTTGGATCACGCAGGGCTACGCCCATTCCCGCGAGAAACGCTATGCATGACCTGACCTTCCCGCCCGGCTTTGTGTGGGGCGCGGCGACGGCAGCTTACCAGATCGAGGGCGCCTGGAACGAAGACGGCAGGGGCGAAAGTATCTGGGACCGCTTTGCCCACACGCCGGGCAAGATCGCCGACGGCAGCACCGGCGACATCGCCTGCGATCACTACCACCGCTGGCAGGAGGACGTCGAGCACATGGCCGCGCTGGGGTTGCAAAGCTACCGCTTCAGCATCGCCTGGCCGCGGATCTTGCCAACCGGCGCTCCACCGCTCAACGAGAAAGGCCTGGACTTCTACCGCCGCCTGATCGCCGCGCTCAACGCCCGTGGCATCATGCCCAACGTCACCCTCTATCACTGGGACCTGCCCCAGCGCCTGGAGGACAACGGCGGCTGGGCCAACCGCGATACGGCCCTGCGCTTCGCCGAGTACGCCGCGCTGCTGTTCCGCCGCCTGGGCGCCGACGTGCCGCTATGGGTCACCCACAACGAGCCTTTCATTCAGACTTTCTACGGCTACGGCACGGGCGAATACGCCCCGGGCCGGCGCAATCCGTGGGTGATGCTCAGCGTGGCTCATCACCTGCTGCTGTCACACGGGCTGGCAGTGCAGGCCTTTCGGGCCGAGTTTCCGCCCGGGCCGGCCAGCGACGCCCCTCGCCCGCAGATCGGCATCGTGCTGATCCTCTGGCCACACCATCCGGCCTCGCAGCGCCCGTGGGACATCCGGGCCAGTCGCTTCGCCGATGGGGCGACGAACCGCCTGTTTCTGGAGCCGTTGTTTCGCGGACGTTACCCCGAGGATGTGCTGCGCCACTTCGCCTGGCGCGGCATACGCCCCGCCGTGCAACCCGGCGATCTCCAGGTGATCAGTTATCCGATCGATTTTCTTGGTCTTAATACCTATTCGCGACTGGTTACCCGGTTCGACCCGTTCGACCTGATCGGCGGGGCGCGCCAGGTGCAGCCGTCAGGGCCGACCACAGCGATGGGTTGGGAGATCTACCCGCAGTGCATCATCGAGACGCTGCGGCAGGCGCGCGCCTACACTGCGCTGCCGCTCTACATCACCGAAAACGGCGCAGCCTTCGACGACAGCGTTGATCCCGACGGCAGCGTTCGCGATGAGGCGCGGATCGCCTACCTGCGCCAGCACATCGCGATGGCCCATCGGGCCATTCAGGAGGGGATCGACCTGCGCGGCTATTACGTCTGGACATTGCTGGACAACTTCGAGTGGTCGCACGGGCGCAGCAAGCGTTTCGGGCTGCTCTACACCGATTATGCCACCGGGAAGCGGATCTGGAAGCGCTCGGCGCACTGGTACCGCGAGGTGATTGCGCGAAACGGGGTGGCGTTGTCATAGAGACGCAGCGGCGCTGTGTCTCTATGACCAGACCCTCCCGGTGGGGAGGGCCTGGCGCCCCCACGGGCAGGGAGATGGGGAAACGCGGTTTCCCCATCTGTTCACCGTTGGGGAGGGCTTGCCGCCCCCACGGGCAGGGGGATGGGGAAGCGCGGTTTCCCCATTTCCCAACCGCTGTTGGGAGCGGCTGGCGCCCTACAGGCAGGGGAATGGGGAAACCCGGTTTCCCCGTATGTTCACCTCAGACGGTCATGCGCATGGCGCACAACGCCGGCATACAACCGTGGGAGGGCGAACCCCCTCCCTAACCCTCCCCCGCTGGGGGAGGGAAGCGGGCTCCTCCCCGCAGGGAGGGGGATGGGGAAACCCGGTTTCCCCATTTCCCAACCGCTGTTGGGAGCGGCTGGCGCCCTACAGGCAGGGGAATGGGGAAACCCGGTTTCCCCATTTCCCAACCGCTGTTGGGAGCGGCTGGCGCCCCCACGGACAGGGGGATGGGGAAACGCGGTTTCTCCATCTGTTCACCGGTGGGGAGGGCTTGCCGCCCCACGGGCAGGGGAATGGGGAAACCCGGTTTCCCCATATGTTCACCTCAGACGGTCATGCGCATGGCGCACAACGCCGGCATGCAACCGTGGGAGGGCTAACCCCCTCTCTGACCCTCCCCCGCTGGGGGAGGGAAGCGGGCTCCTCCCCGCAGGGAGGGGGGTGGGGAAACCCGGTTTCCCCACCCTCCAACCGCCGTTGGGGGCGTCTGGCACCCCCACGGGCAGGGGGATGGGGAACCCCGGGTTCCCCATGTTTTCACATCAGACAAGATGCGAATAATCGGCCGAGGAGGGTGTTTCGGGGGGAGAGGCGAGTTGCGTGGCCAGGCCCTCTTCGACGGCAATGGCCGCAAGGGGCAGCAGTGGCACCATCGCCAGGTTGTAGCGTTCGGCCGTGGCGCCCTGCAAGCGCAGCACCTTCTGGCCAAAGAAGATCAGGGCGGGCAGCATCGCCGGAACCACTCCCAGCACCAGCACGCGCGGCAGCCAGCGTTCGCGCGGTAGCCGGCCAAGTAGCGCCTGGATAAGCGTGCTCACCGCCAGGGTGTTGAAGACGAGCCGGGTGTGTTCCGCCGTACTCTCATTTCGGAGGCTCAGGTAGGGGATCCTGGGCCAGAACTGCTTGCTGTTGCCGTGGAGGATGACCATCACCACAACGTTGATCAGCACAAAGACTACACGGTCGAGCACTGCGCGCCACATCGGGCATTCCCTCCTCTTCGCGGGTACGGCAGGGTCGCCGGCAACCCCGGACTTCTCCGACTATACGCTGCGTGAGGGATGCAACCGGTAAAGACACGCCTACCGGGGATTGCAGTCTGCCAACCGTGCCGTGCCGTTACCCGTTTCAACATACGGGAGGGTGTGGGAATGTTCGCCGCTGAACGCCGGAGGGAGGAGCCCGGTTCCCCTCCCCAGCGGGAGCGGGCCAGGGCGGACACAGCCTTCCCTCTGAGGTGAAAATAGCCCGCCCGCGGGAGGGTTTGGGCGTAGTAGGGGCGCGGCGCCGCCGCGCCTACGCCCTCCCAGGAAACAACCCGCCAGCGGGGAGGGTTTGGGAGGGCGAAGCCCTCCCAAGAATAATTATTTTCATTGTGCGGGGCTGGCGTTACACCAGGTCCCGGGCCAGATCATCGAGGAACTCGGTGATGATCGGCCGTTGCAGATCAACATCAATCAGAAACGCATCGTGCCCGGCGCCGCTCGGCAAGTCCAGATGTTCGACGGGGCGCCCCTGGCGCGCCAGGGCATCGGCAATAGCGCGCGACTCGCCGGTGGGGTAGAGCCAGTCGCTACTGAAGGAGAGGAGCAGCGCAGGACCCTGCACGCGGGCCATAGCGGCGTCGAGCGAGCCGTAGCGCGCGGGCAGATCCCAGTAATCCATCGCCTTGGTAATGTAGAGGTAGGAATTGGCGTCGAAACGGGCGTTGAAGCTTTCACCCTGATATTCCAGATAGCTTTCGACCGCAAATTCCTGTTCCAGACTAAAGGCAAACTCATCGCCTCTCTGGAGGCGGCGCCCGAATTTGGCTTCAAGCGACGGCTCGCTGAGGTAAGTGACGTGACCGATCATACGGGCCACTGCCAGGCCGTCGCAGGGCGGCTCAGAGCCGTAGTAATCGCCGCCGCGCCAGCGCGGGTCGCTCATAATGGCCCGGCGCCCGATACTGTTCCAGGCAATGGTCTGAGGGCTGGAGCGGGCGCTGGTAGCGAGGAGGATCGAACCGCCCACGCGCTCGGGGTAGGCCGTGGCCCATTCAAGGGCCTGGAAGCCACCCATGGAGCCACCCGCCACCGCCAGGAGCCGGGTGATGCCCAGGGCATCGATCAGACGGGTCTGGGCGCGCACCATATCGCCGATGGTGATCACCGGAAAGCGTGCGCCAAAGGGCCGCCCGGTGTAGGGGTTACGGCTCGATGGGCCGGTGGAACCCTGGCACCCCCCGATCACATTCGAGCAGATCACGAAATAGCGGTCGGTATCGAACGGTCGCCCCGGCCCGACCATGGCGTCCCACCAGCCCGGCTTGCGGTCGTTGGGGCTGTGGCGCCCGGCGGCGTGGGCATCGCCTGAGAGGGCGTGGAGCAGGAGGATGGCGTTGCTGCGGGCGGGGTTGAGTTCACCGTACGTTTCAAACGCCAGGGTGACCGGTGACAGCGTCGCGCCGCTTTCCAGCGGCAGCGCTTCGGTCCAGGTCAGATACTGGCGGTGGACGATGCCGACGCCTTCGGGCGCGACGTGTATCTGTGGTGCGGTCATAGCTGTTGCAGCGCGGCGGGTAGGGGCGCGACACGGCGCGCCCCTACGGGCGGCGTGAACGGTCACACACGGCTCAGGGCCTGCTCCAGATCGGCGATGATGTCGTCAACGGTCTCGATCCCGATTGAAAGGCGCACGTAATCTTCGGTGACGCCGGTAAGGGCCTGCTCTTCGGGTGTGAGCTGGCTGTGGGTGGTGCTGGCAGGATGGATGGCCAGGCTCTTGGCGTCGCCGATGTTGGCGAGGTGCGAGAAGAGCTTCAGGTTGTTGATGAACTTCTTGCCGGCCTCCAGGCCGCCTTTGATGCCGAAGCCCAGGATGCCGCTCTGCCCGCGGGGCAGGTACTTCTGGGCCAGTTCGTAGCTGGGATGGCTGGGCAGGCCGGGGTAGTTCACCCAGGCTACCTTGCTGTGTTCGCTGAGATAGCGCGCCACGGCGAGGGCGTTCTGGCTGTGGCGCTCCATGCGTAGCGGCAGGGTTTCGAGGCCCTGTAACAGCAGGAAGGAGTTGAAGGGGCTGATCGAAGCGCCGATGTCGCGCAGGCCCTGCACCCGCACCTTGATGATGTAGGCCAGGTTGCCCAGCGCCTGGGTGTAGACCAGACCGTGGTAGCTCGGGTCGGGCGTGGTAAACTCGGGGTAGCGGCCATTGGCCCAGTCGAACGTGCCCCCGTCCACAATCACGCCGCCGATGCTGGTGCCGTGTCCGCCGATGTACTTGGTGGCGGAGTGGATGACAATATCGGCGCCGTGCTTGAGCGGCTGCCAGAGGTATGGCGTCACCGTGGTGGCGTCCACAATCACGGCCACGCCGGCCTCGTGAGCCACGGCAGCGATGCGTTCCAGGTCGAGCACGTCGAGTCTGGGATTGCCCACCAGTTCGAGGAAGAAGGCTCTGGTGCGATCATCAATCGCGGCCCGGAAGCCCTCGATGTCGCGCCCGTCAACAAAGCGGGTGGTAATGCCGATCTTGGGCAGAGTATGGCGGAAGAGGTTATAGGTGCCGCCGTAGAGATCGGTCGAAGAGACGATGTTATCGCCTGTCCCGGCCAGATTAAGGATCGCCAGGGTCTCGGCGGCCTGCCCTGAGGCCAGGGCCAGGGCGCCGACGCCGCCTTCGAGCGCGGCCATGCGCCGCTCGAAGACATCGGTGGTCGGGTTCATGATCCGGGTGTAGATGTTCCCGAACTCCTGAAGCCCGAAGAGCCGGGCGGCGTGGTCGGTGTCCTGGAACTGGTAGGAGGTGGTCTGGTAGATCGGCACGGCGCGGGCGCCGGTGGTCGGATCGGGGATCTGTCCGCCGTGGAGGGCCAGGGTCTCGAAGCCGGTGAACTGGGGGGCGTCGGTCATGTTGGTGATGCTCCTTCGCAGGTAGGCCAGGATTCGGGTGACGGTCAGGGCTGATCCGGGCGGGCGCTACGTCTGGACACGGGCGGCGGGCCGCCGCAGGTACAGAAAAAGCCCTCATCGGCATTCGATGAGGGCAGTCACTTGCGATACAGGGTGTGAATCGCCGGGCGTGCCGCTCATCTTCCAGATTCTTCTGACGGAATTGGCACCGTACTGGAGCATCGAGGCGACAACGCCGTCACCTGATGCATCCAGTGGTTGCCGCGGTTTCACAGGGCCGGTCCCTCCACCGCTCTGGATGAGCTGCGCGTCTGGTTGTGTATGTGCTGTTGCGAATAATAGCAGACCGGACGGAGGCTTGTCAAGTACTTGAGTAAGCCAATATTGGATCTCAAGAAATCGGCTGCTGTCAGGCCCGGCGCAGATGCCGGCGCGGCTACGCCGCGCAACGACAGCGGGAGGGCGTCGACCTCCCAGGTCTTCCGGTTATGCCATTTTGGATTGTGGATTGCCACGCTGGGCAGCACAGCGCCTGAAACCGCTTCAAGCAATGCGGCATCATCAACGGGAATTGGTATTACACATCCGGCCCGGTCACGTAGCTCTCCACCCGCAGCGAGATGGTCCGCGAGCTGCCGTCATCGCCCATGCTGACGCCGTAGAGAGTATCGGCGACCTCGATGGTGCCGCGGTTGTGGGTGATAAGGATGAACTGGGTGCGGGCGCTGAGTTGCCGCAGGGCATCGCGGAAGCGCCCTACGTTGGTCTCGTCGAGGGCGGCGTCGGTTTCGTCGAGGATGCAGAAGGGGCTGGGGTTGACGCTGAGGATGGCGAAGAGCAGGGCCGCTGCGGTCAGGGCGCGTTCGCCGCCGGAGAGGAGCGAGATATTCTGTTGTTTTTTGCCCGGAGGGCGCACGATGATTTCAACGCCCGGGGGACGGGTTTCGGCTGCCGCGCCCCCGTCGTCCGTGGCGGGTTCGCCGGCCTCGCCGCCGGTCAGCGCCAGTCTGGCCGAGCCGCCGCCGAAGAGCTGGGTGAAGGTGCGTTCGAACTCGGCGGCCACGGCGTGGAAGGTGGCGGTGAAGCGGTTGTGCATCACCCGGTCGAGTTCGCCGATCAGTTCCATCAGGGTGGCGCGGGCCTCACGCAGGTCTTCGATCTGGCTGCGCAGGTAGCGCTGACGCTCCGCGGTTTCGTCGTACTCTTCCAGGGCCAGGGGGTTGACCGGGCCGAGGCGCAGGATGCGGCTCTTAAGGCTTTCGATGTCGCGTTGCAACGCTTCAACCGGTACGGGCGCGGCCTGGTCGGGAGGGCGCTCTGCGGCGTCGGTGGCAGGCACGGGGTCAAGCTCGATGCCATCGTCGGCGGCGCGCTCGAAGAGGGCCTCCTGGCGGTCCTGGGCGCGCTGGGCCTCCAGGGCGGCGCGGCTATGGGCGCTTTCCTGCTCCAGCAGGGCGGTGGTGGCGGCGGCCTCGCGCTGTTCCAGGGCGCCGAGGCGTAGCTCTTCTTCGCGCAGTGCGGCTTCGGCGGGAGCGATGCGCGCCCGCAGGGCGTCAATCGCGGCCAGGAGGGCCGCGTGCTCGGCCTCGCGGCGGGCGTGCGCGGCGTCGAGGTCGGCGCGCTCGGCCTGCAGGGCAGCGCTGGCCCCGGCAAGGTCGCGTTCCTGGCGCGCCAGAAGTTCCAGGCTCTGGGTATGGGCGGCGTGCAGTTGCTGCGCGGCGCGGAGCTGGCCCTCGGCGGCGTTGACCTCGGCACGCAGGGCCGCCAGTTGTTCGCGGGCATTGCCGTCCTCATACGCGGCCTGATCCTGGCGCGCCCGGGCCTCGGCCAGTGTGGCCTCAGCGGCGCGGACGGCTTCTTCGGCAGCTTGCAGTCGCGCGGCGACCGCCTGCTGTTGCGCGCTGAGGGCGGCCTGCTCGGCGGCCAGGGCGGCGCGACGCTGGGCGGCCCAGTCCTGCTCCTGCCCGGCCCGGGTGAGGTCCTGGCGGGCCTGTTCGTGAGCGGCGCGGGCCGCCTCGACCTGGCGCTGGAGTTCGCGGGCGCGGCTCTCCAGCTCGCGCAGGTGCGCGGTGTGACTCTGGATGGCGGCATCGAGGTCGGCCACGTGGGCGCTGGCCCGCTCCAGGTCGGCCCGCGCGGCGGCGACCAGGGTGGGCAATTCGCGCAACTCGCGCTCGCGGCGCAGCGCGCCGCTCTCCCTGGTCTGGGCGCCGCCGGTGACCGCGCCGCCGCTGCTCACCTGCTCGCCGTCGAGGGTGACAATCGTCCAGCCGCCGCCGATGCGCCGCAGTTCGGCGCGGGCAACGGCGAGGTCGCGGACGATCAGGACGCGCCCCAGGAGTTGCCGCACCACCGCCTCGTACCGCGGATCGTACTCGACCAGGTCGGCAGCGATGCCGAGCACGGCCGCACCGTCCGGCCCCGTGGAGCCGCCCCGCCGACGTGGCTCTGCGGGGCCGTCATCGCGGCTGACCAGCGTATCCAGGGGCAGAAAGGTTGCCCGTCCGGCTCCTGAACGCTTCAGTTCGGCGATAGCGGCCTCGGCATCTTCCCAGCGCTCCACCACAATGTGCTGGAGGCGGGCGCCGAGGGCTACTTCAATCGCCGTTTCCAGATCGGCCGGGGGGCGAATGAGCGATTGGACCAGGGCGAAGCCAGGGCGTCCGGCGCGTTCGGCCCACTGCATGGCGGCGCGCACGCCGGCGAAGACACCGGTGTAGGAGCGGGCCAGGCGTTCGAGTGACTCCAGGCGCGCCTCGGCATCGGTCAGGGCGCGGCGCGCAGCGGCCCGCGCCTCGTCGGCCCCGGCGCGACTGGCGCGCAGGTCCTCCAGCTCGCCGCGGGCGGTCTGAAGGGCGGCGGCGGCGGCCTGATGCGCGACATCGGCCTGCTCCAGAACGAGACGGGCCTGCTCCAGACCGGACTCCGCGGCGGCGCGCCGATCTGCGGCCCTGGCTACCGCCGCGTCTACCCCGGCGCTCTCGCGGGCCAGACCCTCCATACGGGCCACAAGTTGCTCGGCGCGGGCGCGCTCCTCGGTCACGGCGCGGGCGGCCCGGAGGGCCGCGTCTTGCGCCTGGCGCAGCGCGTCGGCGCGGGCATGGCTGGCGGCCGCGCGGGCGGCCAGTTCGGCCTCGGCAGCGGCGAGGGCCTGCTGCCGGGCGCGCAGGGCCATCTCGGCGCGGGCAGCCTCAGCGGCGGCGAGGGTCCGCTGCTCCTCGACCTGCTGGCGACGCAGGGCCAGGTCGTTGCGCTGGCGCTCGAGGTCCTCGCCCCGGCGGGCCAGGGCGGCCACACGTTCAGCGCCGACGGCGAGGTCGCGCTGCGCTGCCTCGGCGCGGCGGTGCAGATCGCTGCTCTGCTGATGCAAGGCGCCCAGTTCCTCGCGGTGGGCGCGCAGGGCGCCGCGAAGCGCCTGGAGTTCGGCAGCCGCACTGGCCTGAGCAGCGCGGGCGCGCTCCAGCTCGGCGTCCAGACGGGCCAGTTCGGCCCGTGTACTGGCGCTGAGGGCGCATGCTGCCTGCCACTGCCGGGTGTAGAGCTGCCGTTGCAGGTGCAATAACTCGGCAGACAACTCGCGGTGCTGGCGGGCCTGGGTCGCCTGGCGCTTCAGACTGCGCAGGCGCGGCTCCAGTTCGGCCAGCAGATCATCCAGGCGGTTGAGGTTAGCCTCAGTCTCGCGCAGGCGGCGCAGGGCCTCAGCCTTGCGCGCCTCGAAGCCGCCGATCTCGGCGGCGTCCTCAAAGAGACGGCGGCGCTCCTCGGGGCGCAGGGTCAGAGCGGCATCTACCAGGCCCTGGTTGATCAGCGTGTAGGAACCACCGAGCGGCTCGGTTGCCTCGAGCACATCGCGAAGACGCACGCGGGCGCGGTTGATGAAATACTCGTTGTCCCCGGCGCGGGTGGCGCGGCGGGTGATGGTTACCTCATCGAAATCGAGGGGCAGCAGCCGGTCGCTATTGTCAATCGTCAGCGAGACCTCGGCCAGCCCGGCGGGGGCGCGGCGCCCGCCGCCGGCGTAGATCAACTCCTCGGAGCGCTTGCAACGCAGCGTGGCGAGGCTCTGCTCGCCCAGCACCCAGCGCACCGCGTCGGCCAGGTTACTCTTACCCGAGCCATTCGGCCCCACGACGGCCGTAATACCGGGGCGGAATGCCAGCACGGTGCGGGTGGCGAAGGTCTTGAAGCCCTGGATCTCGAGGCGTTTGAGGTACATCGCTGTGGCTCATCGGGACGGTGCGGCGTGGAGCTATTGTACCGCACCTTCGGCGGGCGCCGCGGCCAGGGTGTGAGCAACGCCCTTCTGAGGGGGTGCGGCGTCATGTTATACCATTTTGGATTTTAGATTTTGGATTGTGGATTGCCACGCTGGGCAGCACAACGCCTGAAATCGCTTCAGGCAATGCGGCATCATCAACGGTAATTGGTATTATG
>FWPV01012810.1_pt1 | contig 12834 bp, 16 predicted proteins | sample 2228371 | NCBI WGS metagenome assembly FWPV01 (sample SAMEA103939776, study PRJEB20133) | metagenome | reverse complement strand
TCTCGTCTGCTCCTTCTCAGGTTGGGCAGACTCTACATCACAGCGAGGGAACTTCCGGGGGGCAGGTCAGCCTGACGTCAGCAATGCGGCAGTGAGTGCATGCACAGTCGCGGTGGACGCGCAGACCGATGGCCGGGTCGAAGTGGTTGGTTCCGAGTTCTCGCAGGCAGCAAGCGTCGTCTATCTGGTGGTCGGACCGCAGCGTGCCCCGTGGCGCTGCCTCACCAGCAATGACGGCAGAGTGTCGGAGGTGATGTTTGTCGGCAGTGAAGGTGCCGCGTGAAGCTTCACCGGCAGGCCGGTGCCGGACGTTGCAGGGCCGTCAGTTGCAACGACCTGAGCACGCTTAACAATCGGCGGCCCGCCCCCGCTTGATGGAGTTCAGTCGGATAGGGCTGCATTCGTTGAAGACCAAACGTTCAGAGAGGAAGACCATGAAGACGATATCCGCACTCTTCGCAGGCACTGCGCTTGTCCTGACACTTGGAACGGCGCCGGCCCGTGCCGAGATGAGCAATGATGAGAAGGCTGCGGCAGCCCTGGCGATCATTGGCGCTGCGGCACTTCTCCACCACAAGGACCATTATCGCGAGGGCTACGCACCGGCCAATGCCGAAGAGACGGCACAGTTCGAAATGGGTTACCGCGACGGGCTGCACAACAACCCCTATGCGTCGAACTATCCCACTACGGCCTACATGAACGGCTATGATGCCGGGGCACGGGAGCGTTCGCACGCCCATGCGCACCGGGTGAACAACGTTGGCGGCGTCAAGGTTCCGAAGGCGGCGATGGATTCCTGCTTCACTGATGCGGTGAAGGGCGTGTTCCAGACCAACCCGCACAACGTCCATGTCATCAAGGCCGCGCAGGAAGGGTCCGACAACTTCTACATCGAGCTCGCCCACGGCCACAAACATGTGGTCTGCACGGTCAATTCGAAGGGTGAGATCTTCAACACCGAGTTTCGCCGGCTGCAGTAACCTCGTCGGCGGGTGCGTTGCACCCGCCGTTCGGGCGGGGCAGGCGCTGTTTCCCGTGTTCTGAATGCGCGTATCCGCCTGCCTCTTCGGCCCTTTTCACCGCGTTGCCGCAGGAGGCACCATGTTCAAGGTCCTTACCAGTATTGCGTTTGCCCTGGCAGTGATGGCCGCAGGGCTTAACGGAGGAGCGGGTTCTGCCCAAACCCTTGAACTGCGTGCCTATCGGGTGACCTTCCCGGCCGGTTCGATCGGAACGTCAATCCGCGAAGCGGTTACCGGGCCAGAGACCATCCTGTATCGCATCTCGGCCCGGAAGGGTCAGGTGATGCAGGTCGATCTCGAGGCCCGGAGCCCGTCTGTCCTTTTCACCGTCTATGCCCCCGGCCGCGGTCCGGGGGATGCTGCCATGGCGACAAGCACCAGCCTGGGATCGATGGTGCCAGCGTTGAACCGGTTTCGGGCGACGCTGCCGCGCGACGGCGACTACACGGTCGCCGTGTCGCTGGTGCGATCGGCAGCGAACCGGGGCGACCGGGTCCCCTTCACGCTTGGCCTGCGGGTTACGGACGGAGCGGTCCAGCTGCCCGGCGGTCCTGCCGTGCCGGACGGCCCGAAGAATGCCTTTCTGAGGGTCACCGGCGTGGGCGCGGGCGACCGGCTGAATGTGCGCAGCGGGCCGTCCACCGGAAACCGGGTCCTTTACACGCTTCCCAACGGGACCGTCGTCAGGAACCTGGGGTGCGAACTGGCCTCCGGTGGCATGACGTGGTGCAACATTCATCCCATCGGGCAAGCGGGGCAGACCGGCTGGGCCTCGGCCTCCTATCTTGCGCCTGCCCCCGATCCGGGGACTGCGACCCAGCTTCCCGAAGTGCCGGGCGCCGGGAAACCGGTCATCGCGACCGGCGTCATCCCCTGTGTCCTGGAGCGTATCCCCCTTGAATGCAGCTACCGCGTGACGCGGCGGGGTGGCGGCGATGCCACGCTGTCGGTCACCCGTCCCTTCGCACGCGACCGGGTGATCGAGTTCCTGGCCGGGCGGCCGGTGTCTTCCAACGCTTCGGACGAAGTCTATGCCGAATGGAAGGGCAATAACGTGATCGTCCGCATCGGCAGCAAAGAAAGCTTCACCGTCCCCAACACGGTGCTGTTTGGCAGGTGACCGGTGATGCCCGCCCCTGAATCCCCAGCCCATGTTGGCTCTTCTAACGAAATCAGTGCTGAACCCATGGAGAAGAAAATGCCGAAACCTGCCCTGCTGATTGCTCTGGGTCTGATGTCGCTGCCCTTTGCGGCCCAGGCGAGGGGGCCCGTTTTCGCCGCCGAATGTGACGGAGGCGTGAACCTGGGCGGCTACAACATCGATGCCGACGCCAGGGGGCACCTCTGGGTCAATGGTCACCGGGTGAACCTGACGGAACTGCACAAGGGGAACTGGGAAGGCGGCTACCACGGCGCGATGTTCAACATCACCCAGGACGGCTCTGGCGTCTACATTTCCTGGAGCAACAACCGTGGGGAGGAAGGGGTCTGCGAGGTGATTTCCGCGCCGGTCTCTGACGGCGAATGACGGACAGACGCGACGCTGCTTCCTCCGACCTGCACAGGAAACATCCGAAATGCGACTGATATCCTTGAAGTCCCTGTTGCTTTCCGTTGCCCTGCTTGCACCTGCGCCAATTGTCCTGGCGCAGGACGACATGCGCACAGAGGCGATCCGGTTCGTCGCCGGAACCACCGGAACGAGTGTTCGTGATCGGATCACCGGTCGCGAATTCGTGGTCTACGAGATCGGGGCCGAAGCGGGACAGCGGATGGAAATCCGACTGAGTTCCGACAATTCAGCCACCTATTTCAACGTCTACGAGCCCGGCCGCGGCCCGGGGGACGAGGCGCTGGCGGTGTCCGAGCAGACCGGGCCGATGGTTCCCAATCTGAACGTGTTCGACGGCGTGCTGCCGACCTCCGGCGTCTACAAGGTATCGGTCTATCTCTACCGGAACGCCGCGCGCCGGGGCGAGACGGCGAATTACACTCTCGACGTCTCGATCACCGGGGAAACCGGCGATGTCGTCCGGGGCGACTTTGCCGACGGTTTGCAGGGCGGTCCTGACTTCTGGGAGGTGCGCTTGAGCGATCCCAGCGGGACGCTGAATGTGCATGCCGGGCCGTCAACGGGTGCCGCGACCATTGGCCGGGCCCCGGACACGGCGATCCTGCGCAACCTTGGTTGCCGCATGAATGAGGGCCGCCGCTGGTGCCAGGTCGAGGCGACGGCGCCGGGTGGAATCACCGGCTGGGTCGCGGGCGAATTCCTCATCGAAAGCGCTGGCGGTGCGACCGACGGCGACGCGACGGTGCCGGGCACGCCCTTCAACGCAACCGGGCCGATCTCCTGCGTCCGGAGCGCGGATGCGCCGGTTCAGGAGTGCACCTTCGGCGTCATCCGCGAAAACCCCGGCAGCGGCAATGGTTCGGTCACGATCGACTGGCCCGATGGCGGCAGCCGCGTGATTTACTTCGAGGCCGGAACGCCTGTGTCCTTCGACAAGTCCCAGGCGGACGGGGATGTGGAGATGACGGTCACGAGAACCGACAACGGGATCAACATCATCTTCATCGGCGACGAGCGGTTCGAAATCCCGGATTCGGTCATCTGGGGCGGCTGAGCAGGACATGACCGAACACTGCCAGAGAACCAACTCAATCAGGAAAGCAGAAATGAGATCAATGATGCTTGTCGCGGCACTGGCCAGCTCTGCATCACTTGCGGGTTGCGTGGAAACCGTCTCGGACCCCGGACCCGGCAACTCGGTCGAGGCGAACGCCCGCGCCAACTGTGTCCAGGCCGTCCGCAGCCAGACCGGCAATCCCGATGTCAGCGTCATCAGCTCCGAATTCTCCGAGGCAGGCACGCGGGTGGTTCTGCGGGTCGGGCCAACCGGCACCTGGGAATGCTGGGGCTACACCAACGGTGCGACTGATCGGATCATGTCGCTGACGAACGAAGGCGCGGCCTAGGGCGGCCGGGTCTGGATCGACTCGGCAAGGTCAGGACGAGCAAGCAGCTGCAAATCGGGAGAAGCCAATGAGCAAGTTCAGAAGAAGGGAGTTGGGGCCGGGAGCCCGTTCGCTGGCGTCGGCGATCATTTTGGCGGCGCTGCCGACGGCGTTTTCAGAACCGGCTTTTGCCGAGGACTGGACCGGCCTGTATGCCGGGGGGCAGATCGGATGGACGGATCTCGAATACCCGACGTCATCCCCGGGCTTCCCGGGCGGTATCTCCTTTGCTGGCAACGGGTCGCTGCTTGGCGTCCATGTTGGCTACAACCACGACTTCGGGGCACTGGTTCTGGGCGCCGAGCTGAGCGTGGATTTTCCGTCGGTCGACATCAGGTTCGCGCCCACGGGCGTCCCGGGTCGCCGCGAGATCGACAGCGTCACGGCGGTGAAGGCCAAGGCAGGCTACGATGCTGGCCGTTTTCTGCCCTATGCCGTGATCGGCTATGCGAGTCAGGGGTTCAACGATACCAGCGGACTCGCCGAGGACCTGACCTTTGACGGCATGACCTACGGCGTCGGGATGAGCTATCTGGCCAGCCCGAACCTGGTGACCGGAATCGAGGCGCTCTGGTTCGATCTCGATCCGACGGACCCCGCAACAGGTCTCACGTCGGAAGGCAGCGTGGTCAACCTGCGCCTGTCCTACAAGTTCTGAGGTTCGGTCGAAGATGCGCGTGTCGCGATTTGTGTCGGGAGAAGAACTTGATCTGCAAGATTGCGATACGCGGCCTCGCCTTTCTCTATCTCGCTGCACTGGTCCTGTATGGGATAGGCGCTCTGGGCCTATTCGGGCAGGAACCAGACCCGCTGGCAGGGGTGTTTCTTGTGCCGCTCGGCCTGCCCTGGAACCGTCTGGCCATGGGGGCACCCGAAGCCCTGCTGCCCTGGGTCGGCGTGCTTGCACCTCTGGTGAACCTCGGGATCCTCTCCGCCCTTTGCCGCTGGCTTTCTGCACGAAACTGACCCTGAAGGAGGGATCGAGATGGGCAAACTGGGAACGCTGCTGATCGGTGCGATCGTCGGAGTGGCGATCGGAGCCTTCGGCGCCATGAAACTTGCCGGTGGCGCCCTGCTGGGCAGTGGCCTGGGGGCCGGCCTTGCAACCGGGATCTGCCTGGTGGTCGAGGCGGGCAAGGCCGAAGGGCTGCTGACAGATGAACAGGTGGGCACGATCCTTGCGCGGGCGACGGCCGATGCAGGCGGCGTGGTGCCAGAGGGGACCGACCTCGGGGCGGAAGCCGCGAACTGCAAGGCAACCATGGACAAGCTGAAGTCGGGCGCATGACGCGGCACTGGCCTGTCGGAAGAGACGGATGAGGGAACTGTTGGCAGTCGGTCAATCCAGGGGCAGATGTCAGAAGAACGGGACGGCAAGGACCGAGGTGGGGATTGGCGGCGTGCGCGTCTTCGGACCGGCGCCGCGCGTGGGCAGGCTGCCGGTCCTGCTGGCGCTGGTCGTCCTGATGCCGTCGGCGCTGTTCGCCGCCGGGATCGACGATCTGGCTGCCGTGGACGGTGCATTCCAGTTGCGCGAGCAGGGCTGGCAACAACTTCGGAACCTTCCCGAACTTCTGGAGTTTCTCGGCGCGGTCGCCCTTGCCGGGGCACTCGTGGCCTCCATTGCCTATCACCCGGTGATCCGTTCGGAACGCAGCACGGCAGACGATTATCAGGAGCCGCGCACCCTGTTCATGTTCGGGCTGATCGGGTTGCTGATTGGCTTCATGGTCATGCACCATGGCTACCTGATCGGCTTCGTCATCTTCGGCCTTGGCGGGTTGATGCGGTTCAAGACCGACACCGGCGACATCGGCGACACGCGGCGCCTTATCCTGGTCACGCTCATCTCGCTTAGCGTCGGGCTGAACCTGCCGGTCATGGCCGTGATCGGCACGGTCTGCGCCTGGGCCATCATCTGGTTCCTCGGCCGGCAGCGGCATGTCACGCTGGAAGTGCAGTTCGAAAGCGGCAAGCTGCAGAGGCTGAACATGGACATCCTGCGCGATCTCCTGCGCGAGCGCGGTTTCCATGTGGTCTCGGCCAGCAAGCAAAGGTTCAAGTCCAATGCCGACTATCTGCTGGTGGTCGAAGGCGGGACTGGCCGCAATGCCCTGCAGCGCGAAATGACCTCGATCTCGGCCGGCAAGCTGCACGGTATCTCTGACTGGCACGTCGACTGATGCGGAACGGGACGCAGGAAATCGACCGGCCAGGGACCTGCGTCACAGGAAAGGGCAATGCGGCGCGCCTGATCTGCTTGTGCATGGCACTTGCCTGTCCGGCCGTCTGGTTGCGCCCCGCGTCCGCGCAATCCGAGGACCTCCTGCTTCGTCAGATCGGCACCGTGCGTATCGCGGACGAGACGCGCGGTTTTGCCGAACCGTCCGGCATCGCCTTGGCGTCGGACGGGCGTCACTACTGGGTTGTCAGCGACGATGCGAACGTCGTGTTTCTGATGACCGAAAAGGGAAGGCTGAAACCAGGCCAGTCCTTGCGGGTGGGGGTGGACGGGCTTGAGGGGATTTCATTCGACGAAAGCGCAAACCGCCTTCTGATGGTTGGCGAGGATACGTCGACCGTCGTTCAGATCGGCCTCGATGACGGTGCGGTATCCATGTTTCCCCTCGCCGATATGGCGGGGTTCGGCGAGATTGCCGAAACCTTCGGACCGCTGCGCACGAACAACGGTCTGGAGGGCATCACCGTGAACACCGACCGCGGCGAGGTTCTGCTGGTCAAGGAATCCGGCCCGCGCCTGCTGCTGCGCCTTTCGTCCGATCTGACGACCGTGCTCGGGGCCGTCGAACTGACGGCAGACGGCGGGTTCTCCTGCCCCGGAACCGACGACGCGACACTGGACGCCTCCGACATCCATTACGACAGCGGCCGCAAGGCCCTCTGGGTGCTAAGCGACACCGGCGCCTGCATTGTGATTGCGGATCCGGTCACCGGCGCCGTGATCGGCCGGCCCCGGGGCCTGTCTGCGGACAGGCCGCTGAAACTGCCGAAGAATCCCGAAGGTCTCGCCCTGGGCGCCGACGGGTCCACCCTTCGGATCGTCACCGACAACGACAAGGATTCCCGCATGATCATCCTGTCGATCGAATGACCGGCCGCATGGTCGAAATCATCCCGCCTTCCCCGGACAAAGGAGCTCCTCTATGAAACGGACCTGCATCAAGACCCTGGCTGCCCTCGCTCTCGGCCTTGCAACGGTCGGCGCGGCAGCCGCTGAAACCGGTTTCACGGCGCGCGCCGGCGGTCCAAGCCGGGACGCAATGGTCGGCAGGTCGGGACACAGTCCGGCAGAGGGCCTTGCCTTCGTGCGCCCGGTGCTGAGCGGCGTCCTTTACCGCGGCGGCTTCAAGGGCGGAGACAAGGAACGCGACGGGCTGTCCACGACACAGCGCGATCAGTTGTGCGCCGCGGGATTCTCCAGCGCGCGCTACGTCGATTTCGGCAAGAACACGAAATACGGGGTCACGTCCTGTTCGGCGGGAAAGATGACCTATGCGCCGGCAAAGTCCACCAGCCCGGCCGATGTGATGAAGGAATTGCACGACATCATCAAGAATCCCGGTCGCGGCCCGATGCTGGTGCATTGCATGTGGGGCGTCCATTCCTCGGGCGCGGTCTCGGCCATGGCGCTGGTGCAGTTCTGCGGCTGGAGCGAAGAGCGCGCCAAGGCCTACTGGGACGACGCCCGCAACGGCGCCGATTGTTCGGATGGCTGCGATTCGTGGATCGACCACCGTTTCGACCATTTCAAGGTCGATCCCGCCCTGAAGATCAGCGATGCCGAACGCGCTGCGATCTGCCCGAAATGACCGTGGAGAGAACCGGAATGCTGACCAGATGCCTGCTCGTCATCGCTTTTTTCCTGCCGAGCCTCGCGGCCGCCAATGACAGCGTCATCGGCGAGACAACCTCGTTCACAAGCCCGAACGGCGTGAAGGAAGCCTGCATCCGGATCGCGCCGATGCCGGGGGCCAGTTATTCGAAGGGCGACCTCAAGCACGAGGCCGCCTTCTGCGCGATCGACCTCTATGCGGCCGATGTGGGTCTGTGTCCGAAGACCTGGAGCACCAGCCCCGGCATAATGATCCATGACCTGTCGGACGGCCCCTACAAGGGCGACCGCAAGGGGTTCGAACGCAACGCCTGCCCGGAGGGCAAGGACGCCAAGTCGCAGTCGGCCGGCGTCCTGGCCAAGTTCAAGCCGACGATGAACGCAAAGGGCACCAGCGGGACCTTCTCGGCCTCGCCGCTGCTCTACTACCATCTGTCGCGCTTCCTCGGGGCCGATATCAATGTTCCCGTCGCGGTCTGGCGCAGCATGGACAGGGAGATGCACCTGTCCGAGGTGGCGCGCCCCGGACTGGCCCTGTCGGGCCACAGCCATTCGTCGGACATGAACCAGGCCGGCTGGCGCACGCTGGTGGCCGCCGACACCGATCCCTCGACCTACAAGCCGACGTCCGACCTTTTCACATCCGACCTGAGCGCGATCTATGGCGTCCTGCTGAACTCCAGCGGCGACCGCTACAATTCCGAAGTCAACGGCACCCGCGCCTCGGGCTGGGGCAAGGGGCAGAACCTCGACTTCCAGCAGACCGCGCCGTTCCTCGCGCTGCGGTCGTCTGCGACGTTGGACAAGGCAATCGCCGAGGGCATCGCCGAGGCAATCAAGGACAGGCAGATCCTGAAGGACATGGGCGCAGACGTCAGCCACGCCCAGGTGGCCTTCTGGATGTATGACATCGCCAACATCGTGCTTCTGGACTTCATGCTCAGCCAGCAGGACCGCATCGGCAACATCGACTATGTGCCCCATTGGTTCTGGGTCGAGAACGGCGAGGTGAAGTCGCGCAAGGCGGTGAGGCACGGCGCAGAGACGGAGCCGCTGCCCGAAGGGGCCATCCGGATCAAGCGGACGCATCTGAACGACAACGATGCCGGGGGTCGCGTCGAATATGCGAACTTCGCCAAGTCAACGGAAATGTTGCAGAAGTTGCGGCATTTCCCGGCGGGAACCTATCGTCAGCTGATGGCCCTTGACGCGGACCTGCAGGCGCAGGGCCCGCTTCATGCCTATCTGCGCGACAGCTTCGGTCTGGCCGCCGCGCAATTCGATCAGCTCGTCGCCAACACCGCCCTTGCCGCACAGATCCTGCGGGAAACCTGCGAGCGGGGCGAGTTGCGGCTGGACCTCGACCCCCAGGCCTTCCTTGTCAGCGGTTCGGCGCCGGAGGTTGACATCGCATGCCGCGCAAGGGGCTGAACCGCCGCGCCTTTCTGGGTGCGTCGATGGCCGCAGGGCTTGCGCCATCCGTGGCGCGGGCGACTGCGCCGGTGACGCTTGCGGTGATCTCGGACCTGAACGGCAGCTATGGCTCGACCGACTATGATCCGGTCGTGCACGAGGCCATCCGGTCCATCCGGGAACTGAAGCCGGACCTCGTGATCTGCACCGGGGACATGGTGGCGGGCCAGAAGACCGGCCCGCACCTGTCCGATGACCAGATCGCCGCCATGTGGCAGGCCTTCCATGCCGCGGTAACGCAGCCGCTGGCCGGGGACGGCATCCCGATGCTGGTCACGCCCGGCAACCACGACGCCTCGGGCTACCCGGGTTTCGAGGCCGAACGGAGCGCCTTCGACCGGACCTGGGTGGCAAACGCCCCAAGGGTCGATCTGCTGGACGGGGAACGCTACCCGTTCCGCTATGCCGCTTCGCACATGGGCGTGTTGCTGATCGGACTTGACGTGACGGTCTCCGGGCCCCTGCCGGTCGAGGAGATGGAGTGGCTGGACCAGATCCTGCGGGAAGAGGGTGCCCGGCACAGGCTTCGGCTGGTCTTCGGGCATCTGCCGATCTGGCCGGTGACGCAGGGCCGTGAAGACGACATCATCGGCGATCCGGGCTTGCTCGACATCCTGGCCCGTCACCGCGTGGATGCCTATCTCAGCGGCCACCATCATGCCTGGTATCCGGCCAGGCAGGACGGCGTCCGCCTCTTGGCGCAGGCCTGTCTTGGGGACGGCCCGCGCAAGTACATCGGCGGTGGGCGGGCGGAACGCGGCTATTGCCTGCTGCGGATCGACAGCGACGGGTCGTTGCACGTCGAAAGCAGCGCGGCGCCGGATTTCGCGGCCCTGATCGACCGCAGCCGGCTTCCCACCCGCATCGGGCGCGGTTCCGCGCTTCTGGAACGGGACGACCTGCGATGACCGGCCCGATGTCCCGGCAACACGAGACACCCGGAGCGGCAGCCGTGCTTCCTGCCCCCCGGGGGTTGAAACCAGCCGAAGCAGCAAAGGAAACAGAAAGATGCAAAGACTTTCCCTCATCGCGCTGATGGCGCTGACCGCTGGCCCCGTCCTGGCCGGCGGCCCCGTCGAGCCGTTGACCGAAGCGCCCGTCGCCGCACCTGTGGCCCCGGCCCAAGCCTCGACCGACTGGTCCGGCTTCTATGCCGGGTTGCAGTACGAGAACCTGACGGGAGACTCGTCGACCGCTGACCCTGACGACGCAACTGACATTGACGGCTCGCTTTACGGCTTCAACGCTGGCTATCGTCGAGATTTCGGGCAGTGGGTTCTGGGTGGCGAGCTGGACTATGTTACTGGCGATGGAGATCTGACACAGAACCTTTCGGGTGCTGTCTTCGCAACCGATTACGACATGCTTCGGCTCGGGGTTGAGGCTGGTATCGATGCTGGGCGTGCCCTGGTTTACGGAACCGTCGGCTATGCCGACATTACTGTGAACGCCGAGGGGAGCGAAATCTCCGGCGACGGCACCTTCTACGGCGTAGGGGTCGATTCTCTGCTGACCGAGCGAGTCATGGTCGGGCTTGAGGTCCTCAAGCATGATTTCAACGACTTGGGCGATGCAGGGGACGTCGACATTGATGCCACCACGGTCAGTCTGAGCGCAGCTTGGCGGTTCTAGGCCTGTCTGGCGGGTCCCCATCCGCCTGAGACTCATCCGCTGCGGCCCTGATGGGCGCAGCGGGCATCCGTCGGCTGATTTCTGCTCCGTCCGCGAGCGCAACCTTGGCGGGACGGCGCCACACCAACAGGAGGAAAGACATGGCCGCAAACACAAGATCGAAGGCCGAGGCCGTTCACGAGCAGGTTTCGGATGTGGCCGATGAAGTGGTGGCCCTGGCTGCGATGATGAAGGATCTTGCGGCCAGCACCGGCGAGGATATGCGTGGTGCGGCCGGGGAAAAGCTGGCCGAGATCGCCCGCAGGTCGCAGGCGCTTGCCGACAGGGCCAGGTCCAGGACGCAGTCCGAGATCGCCGCGCTGGAACATGCCATCACCGAAAAGCCCTTGCAATCGGCGTTGATCGCTTTGGTCGTCGGCCTCGTGCTTGGCGCCCTGCTGCGGCGCTGAGAGATGCGGCCGCTCACCTTGATGTTGACGCGCCTGGCTGCGCAGGCAGCGCAAGGCCAGTTGGCCGATGCGCGGGACAGGGTGGTCAGGACCGTTTTCCTGACCATCACCGTCGCCATCCTGGCGATCACGGCGCTGCTGCTTCTGACAGCGGCCGCGGCGGCGGCGCTGGCGCAGTGGATCGGCACGGTGCCGGCGCTGCTGTCCATGGCGGCCGCAATCACCGTCGTGGCAATGTTCCTGGTTCTGCTGATCAGGCATCGTCCGAAGCGCCGGGCGTCCGGCCTGCTGGGCAAACTGTCGCCCAAGGACGAAGTGGCGCCCCATATCGCACCGTTCACCATCGTGGCGATCGGTTTGGCCGCCGGCTTGTTCCTGGGCATGCGGGGGCGATCATGACTAGCCCTGAACCTCTCGACCCGACCTGGAACCGGCACCTCGTCCAGACCGCGGTCTTCGCGTTCCTCCTCTTCATTTCCTATCGGCTGTTCCAGCCGATCTTGCCGTCTCTGGTCTGGGGAGTCCTGCTTGCCATCATCAGTGCCCATTCCTACGAGCGTATCGTCAGCCGGACGGGCGGGCGGCGTGGCCTTGCTGCCTCGGCAATGGGGGTGATCTATCTCGTCGCCCTGATCCTGCCCCTGCTGTTTCTGGTGTCCGAAGCAATGACTTACGCGCCCGTGCTGGCCGGTCTGCCGGAAAAGCTCTCCTCCGGGGACCTGCTGCGCGAGATCGAGGCTTCCGACGCGGCGCCCGCAAGGGATTCGCTTCTTGGAACCTGGCTGGTGCTGCTTGATGATCACTTGGATGAGCTGTTCGCCCAGATCGCGCCGCATCTGGGCGGGGCAGCAACCTGGCTCCTTGCAAGGTTCGGCGAGTTGGGGAGTTTCCTTTTCGAGTTTCTCCTGGGCTGCGGCACCGCCCTGTTCCTGCTCTATCACCGTTTCGCGGCCCGGTCGGTCCTGGCACGGTTCCTGCACGGTATTGGCGGTCAGTTTGCCGTGGACCTGATGCAGCAGACATTCGACACCACGCGGGGGACATTTCACGGCGTCATCGCGGCCGCAATCGCGCAAACTCTCCTCTCTGCCGTGGCGCTGGTCGTGGCCGGTGTGCCGGGGGTCGTCGCCCTCAGCGCCTTGGCCTTCTTCATGGCACTGGTTCAGATCGGACCGGTGGTGACCGGCGCGATTGCCGCGGGAATACTGCTCATGCAGGGCGATACCCTTGCGGCCGTGCTGATGCTGGGCTGGTTCCTGCTGGTGGTCGGCTCGATCGACAACCTGATCCGCCCCCATTTCGCGGCGCGGGCCAACGATACGCCAGGCTATCTGGCCTTCCTGGGCGCCTTGGGCGGCATCCTGGCTTTCGGCCTGATCGGGGT